>WNFC01010160.1_pt1 | contig 10431 bp, 17 predicted proteins | sample 5400541 | NCBI WGS metagenome assembly WNFC01 (sample SAMN13153342, study PRJNA577476) | soil metagenome | isolation source: 120 cm saprolite under Douglas fir tree site 2 hole 2 replicate 1 | place: USA:California | collected 2015-04-18
AGGGACTGTCCGCCCCTGCCTGCCGTTACCCGTTCAACTACTCGCCGGCCTCACGGTCGAACGCGACATAGAAGTGGCGGTGCAGGTCGTTCAGCGTGCCCGCGGTCTCCCGCCACAGGCCGCTGCGGACGCCGGGTGAGTAGATGACCCGCTGCTTCTGCCAGCCGCTGGCCAGGTGCGCAGACAGGACGTTGTAATCCTGGGTGGTCAGCGGCTCCAGGACAGCCATGCCGATCGTCGCCGGGCCGATCTTGGGGGCGGCCACCTGCTCTGCCGCGCGTTCGGCCGTTACGCGGTTCGCCTCATTCATGTCTGACTTGAAGTCGTCAGGGTCGAAATCTGCCATTGCGTTGCCTTCCTTGTATTGAGCTGGACAACAGGACCCCCCGTAGGGGGCCTGCAATCCGTTCAACACTCCGCCTCGCGCTGCGAACTAGCCTCGATACGGCTAGACACGTCCCCATGGTGGACGGCGTCGGGTATCTCCGCAGTGGTCACTTCGGCTCCCCTGGGCCGCTTGCCGTACCCAAACGATTCGTCATCGCGGGAACGCTCGATATCGGCTGTAAGCGTCACTCGCTTGTTCATCAGCCCGTAGTGGTTGCCCGGGCTAGTAGCGTTCACGTCGGCTATCGCCTTAGGGACGGAAACCCATACTTTCCAGCCGTCACCTTTGACCAGCATTTTGGACACGTCCCCCGGGCCGAACGGGCTAGGCTCCACACGGACCGACACAATCTCGCCTGTCACCTGGATGGCCTTACCCGCGGGAACGGGCTTGGCGGCCAATGCCTCTGCGGCTTTCGTAGCCTCGTGCTCGGCATCCTCACGCATGATGCGTTCTGCGACTTCGGTCTGCCGTTCGGTCAGGGGTTCGCCGCGCAGCACTTGGCAGGACATGTCGGCCATGAACGAACCGCCAGAACTCTGATCGGACAGCACTTTCGCCAATGCCGCATGCTGGTCGCGCCACGCAGCGAACGCGGATTTAGCGGCCTCACGTTTAGCCGTTGTTTTAGCCTCGCGCTTGACCTCCGCAGCCATCTGCGCTGCGCGGTATGCCGCTAGTTCGTCTGCCAGCATGGTGCCAGCCTTAGACCAGGACCCCCCGTGATTGACCCCGCCACATCCACATACACAGATAGGCCCGTATGCGCCTTCACATCTCGGGTCACACTGCATAGCGTTCGTTGTCCCGTAGACACGTTCCGCGGTCAGTGTTCCCCGGCAGTCAGGGCAACTGATCACACGATGGTCGCCGCCACCTATGGCGGTATCCCGTACCGGCCGGCTGCAAGGAAGGCAACGGCCTAGGTAGCCACTCGTGGGGGTGGCTGATGTCATGTAGACACTTCCCATTAGTTCACCTCCGCTGTAATTGAGCTGGACAAGTGAACGGACAGACCAGGCTGGTCTGTCCGCTCGGCCAATCCGTCCCAACTACTCCGCTTCCTTGTCTGGCTCGGCCTGATGGTCACGGAATATTGTCTGGCCGCCCGTGGCCTGCCATGTGTCGTAGGCATCGCGGGCGTTCGTCATGTAGAACCGCTGCTCATCGTTGTATTCCTGCCACGCCGCGCCGTAGGCATTGGCGAACGCCATGAATCCGGGGGTCTCTCCGCTCTCCGCTGTCTTGACTCCCGACACATCCTCACGGCCTGCCGCATACCCCAAGCCATGCTGTATTGCCTCTTCTGACTGCATGCTGCCTACCTCCGTTGGTTGAGCTGGACAACCCAAGCCCGGGGTGCAACATCGCCCCCGGGCCTCTGCAATCCGCTCAGCTACTCGCCGGCCTCACGCTCACTAACTCCCGGACATGAACAGTCGTACGCGTTTGCGCCGTGCCAGTCGTGACCAGCCTCAGCCGTTGTCCGGTCAATCCCCAGAGCCATATCCGACTGTCGCTGGCCGACTGCCGCTCTCACGCTGGGGTCAACCGCTGGGGCTGCCGGGTAGTCCATGTCCGCGAACATAACCAGGAAGGCCGTCACGCTGTGTACGTCGGAGTGGTCGATCTCCATGCCGTCAAGCCGTTCAGCCATCTTGTCCCGTAGCCCGTTGACCGAGTTGGGGAGATGTTCAATCATGGCCAGGTCAAGCCCTAGCCCGGTAGTGGTGAAGGTGCCGTGTGCGTTGGTGAGTGTGATCTTCTCCATTGCTGGCCTCCGTTTGTGATTGAGCTGGACACGGCCACCATGCGAGCGAATGCCGCTGGGCATGCTTGGCGCATGGCACCGAAACCGTTCAATCACCGCTATTGAGTTCTGACCAGGAGCACTGCGAGTCCACGCGTGCCTCTTCTACTGGTCTGGCGGCCCAATCTCAGGGGCGCGATACACGCCAACCCCTCTGCCATCCGTCCAACCGCCGTATTCAGTTGTCCTGCCGTTCTGCCCTACAAGGCAAGCTTAGTCGATTTCACGCAGTATCCCCGTTAATGCGGGTAAAGTTTCGGCAAAATACTCGGAGAGCTGGAAATCTACAGAGGGTGCTACCCAGGACGGATTTGAATCGTCGGGGTAGTTCGCCCCTGGAATTCTTCGGAGAGTGCCTGCTGGCCTGGCCAGCCTTGTCAATGCTCAGGGCAGTACCGCCAGGAATGCAGAAGGCCCGTTGCCCAGCTCCCTGGGAGGATGTTCTCGTCGTAGTGGCGTTCACCGGGAAAGGCAGAGGAGTGTGGGGGTCGTGCCAGCGGCCGAGCTGGAGGCAGTGAAGGCCCGGCTCGGGGGGACATAAGCAATGCCCTTCACTGTTGTCTGGCTCGCGTGCTGCTATCGCGTCCTGGAGTGCTGCCCTGACCTGTTCGCGATCCCAGCCTTCGAGAGCTTCCAGCCCTTCCATCTATTCCGCCTCCTTGACCTCTTCGACCCCGAACAGTGCCACCTCGCCCGGGTAATGCTTGACTGGCGCCGTCCGGGGCAACGGGATCGCTACCGTATCCAGGTCGAGAATCTTCAGGGCAGTAGCGCCGCACTGCGCCCCGAGGCAGACGCCACCATCAGCGCCCCAGCGGACAGGAGCCCCGCATTCCTTGTGGGTGTAGGCAGTGCCATGTGTGGCTCTCATTCCCCGGCCTCCCTTTCCGCCGCAGCAGGCACGACCACGGACTGCGGGTAATGGGTGGCCTGGTAATGCTCAGCCAGGTAGTCCCGGGGCGCAGGCTTCTCAGGCTCCGGGGCCTCACGGGCAGGGTCGATCACCCGGGCCTTGTAGCTCTCCCACCACGTACCACTCATCCGCCGGCCTCCTTCTCGGGGCCCGCTAGCCGGCGGTTCATCTCGTCGCCCCATGCATCCATGGCGTCGGCCTCGTGGTTGAACACCGAATACCAATCGGCATCCTTGGTGCCGTCCCTCGCGGGTGCAGCGTCAAGCCACCGGCTATACGCTTCCCGTTCTGGTGATGGCGGAGGATACGGGTCGCTGGTGAGCGAGTGCTCCCCTATCCCCTCATAGCCGAGCGCGTGGAGAGCCGAATTGTCGTTCACGCCCCAGCCTCCCTTTCGACGGTCACGTCCAGGCCCCGCTCGCGGGCTTCTGCTGCGATCTCCCCCTTCCATGCGTGCTCGTCCCGGGCCACCTCTTCCTGCTCGGCCGCCAATTGCTCGGGGTCTATCCCTAGCTCGCGGGCCATCTCGTACATGTCCATAAAGCACCTCTCGTCATCGTGTATATCGGCGCTACCCTGCTTCCCGTTCTTCTTCCTGTTCCGCCCTCCATCCCTGGATTAGTTCAGATGTCAGCTCGTCACATTCCCGGATGTCTGCTGCCGTCCTCGGGAACACCGGGGTTATGTCACGCACCGCATACGGGTCTGATTTCTGCTCGGCTGCCTCCCGGGGCTTGGGTATTTTCGGCGCTGCCTCCTTCTTGGCCTCGCGGGGCTTAAACCCGCAATCGGGGCAACGTTTTGCCCCGCTACTCTCCTTGATCCTGTTTTCCTGTTCCCTAGTAACGCCTTCCCATGTCCGGGAAACATGCCATCCGATGCCCGCATCCCTGATCACCTTCATGAGCCTTGCGCCAGTACCTGCTGCATGCCTGGCCAACTCCCCGGGGAGATTGGTGGAGAAGCCCGAATAGTGCCCGGCGTGCTTGTAACGCTCCTCGAAATGAATCAGGTACGCTGTGCCGACCTCCCTGGGCAGTGGGTACGGTGAATTACTGCTAGCCCGCCTGCTCATTTCGGGACCTTGGTGAACTTGAATACGAGAAATGGCACGGGGCAGGTGTAGACGGCTTCCGGGGCGATATATGCACCCACCCATATGTCCCGGGGCTCGGTATAGACTCGTAGCCGGATCATCTGCTCAGCCCAGCGGGTAATCAGTTGCGATACCGGAGCCTGTCGCTGGCAGCCAGCGCGCTAGGCACATATAACCGGGGTAGTCCAGCTCGTCCTCGTCCAGTGCCGCGGGGCAGCACCAGCCTTTGCGTTCGGCCATCTGCCGGGCCTTCGTCATGGCGGCGCGCTGCGCCCCGTTGTTTACGGGGGGAGTCTTGTCCCACCAGCATTCCCAGAGCTTTATGCAGCTCTCCCGGAAGCAGTAGCTCACGGTCTCCTGGTCCCGCAGTACCGCCCGCACGCTGCCCCCGTCACGTCCCAGAGCCCGCGCTATCCGTGCGGCAGAATGGCCCATTGCCACCAGCGAGCGGAGACGTAGCCGTGAGCCGGTCGCATCCCACCGGTAGCCTTTGAGATCATCGACGGTCAGCGACTGGAGCTTGACTGCTGTAGCTGGCGACATCTGCGTGTAGGTATTGCCGATCGCCCACATGTCTTCGGTGGAGATCCCGCCAGCGTCTGCTATTGCCTCCCACAGTGCGCCCTCGTTTCGCAGGCTCAGCAGATGGTCATACAGTGCCGCTGCGTCACACTGCTGCCGTGCCCGGATACGGTTGGCCAGAGCGCCGTGCATCCCCCGGTATTCGTCAATGAACGCCGTGCTCATGATGCGGCCTCCCTGTCGTCGGCGGGCTCGGGGGTGTTACTGATATTCGGGTCACGGGTGAGCTGATCCAGATTCCAGTTACGGAGATGTGTTATCTCGCAGTCACTGGGCTTGACGCCTGCCCCGGTAAGCCGCTCCTGCACTATTTCGCCCAGGGGTCGTCGGTCGTCCGGGTCGGTCTGATTGGCTGCACGCATCCTTGCCATTACGGCATCTGACCGCCTGGCCCACAGCTCGGCCTGCCCGGGGAATTGCTTGCGGGCCTCGTTCAGCATCCGGGCGGCCTCGACATACCGGCCCTCTTTGAATGCCACCCCAACCGCGTGGTCAGTACGGGCTATCTCAGCGGGGCGTACTATCCCATCGGGGCACGTTGTGAAATCGTGCCGGTCCACTGGGATCTGCCTCTTGCCGGCCTCTCCTGTCGCATGCTCCGTCCCCCCGGAATTGTCCAGGCAGATCGACACGCATTTATCTGGGCGGCTCTCGGCCATCTCCGTGTTGCGTATGAAACCGGCCGCCTTGCCGTGAGCCTTCCAGTCCGGGGGGTGCTCCTCGACGGTGCCGCCCCATTCCGTCCACAGTCGTTCGGCTATGCCGTCTACACCGTCCGGGCAATGCCCAGACACAAGGACCGCACCGGGCGTGAAATGGGGGCGGAGACAACTACTCACGATCTGCTCATCAGTGATGCCGCGTGAGCCTGTGACCATGACGCGCTCACCTTTAGCGCCCGCTGCCCGCTGGTCGCGCTCTCTCATGATCCGGGGGGCGTCTCTCCACTCGACTTCACAGGCTCCGAGCTTTACTGCCTTCGCCCGCATGCCAGCCGTAACGTCGTAATGCCAGTGAGGAGACGGGCTGCCATCGCCCCGGGGCTTACCGGACTGGAAGTAGGACCGCTTGAGCCCCAGCTTGGCCGCGAAGTCGTGTAGTTCCCCGGGAGTGTCCGCGAACAGATGGCACCACTTCGAGTCATGGACTACGCGACCGTTAGGAACCTTGGCGGGGATGAACGCATTATCGATGTAGACCGTCATCGCGCTGCCCTCCGCATGGCGGCCAGGGCCGCCAACCCCACGTATTCCGTGTAAGCAGGGGGTACTGCTTGAGCCAGTTCGTCTCGCGTCATCCACGGAATTTGCATAGCGGCCCGGACTTGCTGCACACCGGAGAAGTGCCCGACCGGTTGTATGAACTCGCCAGGCTTAGCGGGGCGGCCCATCTTGGCCTGCGGCCACAGATGCTCAGGTTCGGCAGGCTGGGGGATAGCAAACGACGCCTCAAACAGCCGATGACGGTAGACCCGCACACCGGGGAACATCGCGCCGCAGAGCATGACTGGGTTACGGAGGGGCGCCCTCGTAACGTTCTCGATTATCCACGGCACGCCCGACGCTGCGAGCCGTTTCCTTACCGCGCTGATCTGGCGCGGGTGAGAGACATTGTTGAGCACGGCGCACGCGGAGTAATCTTTGCAGATCGGTGACGCATGGATTAGGTCGAAACCTTCCAGGTGGAAGGTCAGAGCGTCGGCCTGGTGAAACTCAAACGGGTAATTCTTCTGCGGCTCGGTATCTACTCCGACGACACGGAAGCCCGCAAGGTGGTATCCGTAGCCGGTTCCACCGGCACCACAGAACAGGTCAAGAGCTACCGGTTGCATCAGCCCGCCGCCTCTCTGTCTGGAAACCGGCCATCAACACTCCGCATGGCTGACCGCAATGTGGCTTCTGCTTCCCGGGCGGGGTGACCAGCACGAATGGCCGCGTCCCTGAGTGCTTCCAGGGAGTCCAGGTGACCGCCTTCTATTGCCCGGTTCAATGCCCAGTACAGGCCGTCGTTCCGGTTGCCCTTCTCCTGGGATTCGACCCAGCGCACCAGGCCGCCTATCCCCCGCTCTCCCTTGAATTCCAGTGGCCTCGCCGGAGGGCGCTGCTGTTCGGGGGTGAGCAGTTGCCGGGCCGCTGCCCAGTCGAACGTGTCATTGCTGACCTGGTGCTGGACGACTACATAAGGCTTGCCGTCCACTGTGGACGGCGGGGCAACGACATAACCGCCCTGGCCCCGGAAGTCGATATGAGCTGCCTTGAGCCTTCCGTTCGGCTGGCCGGTGCCCTTGTAGTAGGAATGCAGGCCATCATGCGGGGTCTCGATAATGGCCCGGGGCGTGCCGGTCAGTCCCTGGCGCTTGAGCTGGTTGTATCCCGCGAAGCCGTTGGCGTCTGGCCCGTGGTTGTCGATGTCCAGCACATCCGGGCCGGGGTGCCCGGTCCTGATGGCTACGTTCGCCCCGGGGTACGCCTTCCACCAGGCTTGTATCCGGCCGTGCCGGCCGGTCGCATCATGGAAGCCGTGCCCATCGCGGCCACACTCCCCGGTACATGTGCTCCGCAACGGGTCGCCCTGGGGATGCGCCGAAGGGATCACGGGCTCTTTGCCGTCTGGCCTGCACGGGAACACGGGCCAGCCAGCGTCGGCATACAGGTGTGCGCTCTCCTGCTCTGGGGTCCGCTCAGGCATGGGTCGCCTCCGTCCCCTGCTCGTGGCCGGCCTGGCCCTGGGGCTCGCGTTCCAGCTCGGTCAGCCGTTCCTGGGCAGCCCCGGACAGCACGGACACAATGGAGGCCAGGCGGGCAGCCAGGTCCCGCGGGGCTTCACAGCCGGCAGCCAGCCGCATGGACTCGATCTGCTCTCGCGCCTGGAGTAGTGCGGTGCTCATGACGCCTTGGCCTCCTCCGCGCATTCGAGGGAGGCCAGGAGCCGGGCCCGCCAGCTCAGGGCGTAATTGAGGCAGTTGGCCTCGGTCTGGTGGCCCGGCTGACAGCCGGGGATCTGCTTGCCCCTGAATGACCAGGAGAGCGAGTCCGCCGACGCCAGCAGATGCCCGTACTTCCGCAGGCCCCGCGTCTTGACCCCGAATCCATGCAGCCGCAGGTCGGGGAACAGCCGGATAATGCCCTCGATCTCGTCGGCCGCCTGCCTGCGGCATATGGAGCCGATGCCCACCCGGGGCAGTGCGGCCAGGTCAATTCCTGCCGCCTCGTACATGTCGCGGCATCGCCAGTATCCGTCGCGGGTCCACGCCTGCAATACAGGTATCCATGGCAGCTCGGGGGCGAGAGTCATCAGCTCCACGTAGTTCTGCACCGTCAGCTCCTGATGCCTGGTCACTGACAGGTGAGTTCCCGCGAACTTGACGCCACCGGCTACGCCCCCGCTGATGATCAGGGGCTCGCACATCATGTCCATCGGGGCGCAGTATTCGAGCTGGCCGGTTTCCCAGCGGTAGCGCCGCACCTTGCGCACGTACTCGGCCGGGGTGAATGGGAAGTAGCCGAGCTTCTGCAACCAGGTGAAGGCCCCTGAATCGAGCAGCCATGGATCGCGGGCGACAGGCAGCCGCTCCCGGCTCATGAGGCGGGCATTCGACACGCACAGCGGGATCTCGCCGCGGCCGGGCATCCCGTCAAGCCAGTTCTCCATGTGCGTGCCCAGGTAGAATTTCATCGGGCCGTCCTCCTCGCTGCCAGGCCATTCTGGGGCGCCGGTGCTTTCCGGGCGTGGTCGCATTTACTGGTTTCCGCGTCCAGCAGGTCCATTACCGCTGGCACTACCCGCGTCCAGAATTCGGCTTGAGCTGCTACATCCTGCGCGTACCTCTGGGGCTGCAAGTGAATGACTGACCACAGCTCCATGAGCCAGTCCATTTGCACCAGGCAGAATTCGTGTGATGCCCAGCATTTGCCGAGCTTCGACCCCAGGTAGCCGAACATGGGCGTCAGGATCTCCTCGGCCCATTGAGTGAGATCAGCCAGGGCGTCCTCGCGGCCGGCTCCCTGGAGTGCCCACCATTGCCTTGTCGGCCCGGGGTAATAGCGCCCTGGCAACTGAGCCGGGGGCAGGACCGTCTGCATCTGGTCCTGTAGCTCTTTGACCGCATCGTCCAGGCCGTCCAGCCCATGCAGGATGTCCTGTACGTCGGTCAAGGTGCCGTCCAGGCCCTTGACCTTGGCCCGCAACGCGGTCAGCGCAGCCTGGATCTCCTGCCAGTGACGGCCTTCCCGGTCGTCCAGTTGTGCGAGCTGTGACGTGTGCCCCGACAACTGCATCAGCGCAGCGGCGAGTCCTTCTGGTTCGGTCATTGCCGGCCCCCGTCCCCGCGGCCCTTGGGCGTCCAGGGCTGGACCTTCCGTGGCGTGGCCGACCGTGCGGGCTCCAGCTCGCCTACCTCGGCCTCGATGGCTTCGGGCTCCTCCCCGGCAGGCTCAGGAAGGGCTGTAGGAACGGGGGCCGGCGGACGGCGGGGGGGCGTGGCTCCGAGGCCGGCCGAACCGCTGTCAGGACCGTCTGGCCCGCCGATCGCGGGGCGGGTAGGCGGCGGGGTGATAGCTGCGACTGCCCAGCCCTGACGCTTGGCCCGCTTGTATTGCCGGTCCTTCCAGACGCGGCCGAGCTTGGCCACTACGGGGGACATGCCGCCCCGGATCACGAGCGCATATCCAGCGGGAAGCCGGGAGATCATTTCCGGGGGCATCACATCGTGGCGGCTCCACCTCTCCTCCTCGCCGTGTTCCCGGTGCGCAGCCTGCCCGCAGATGGCACTGGCCGACGTGAGGGTTTCCGGGTCGGTGACCCCCGAGAGGAGAAGCTGAATGCCGCACGTGTCCCTGATGACGCGGGCTCCGTTGTGATCCCACCGTGCGCGCATCTGCGCATCACCGTGCACTACGGGGATAATGCAGATCCCTTTCCCGCCAGAGTCAGCTAGCAAAGAGGGGAGCGGCAGCGGGCATACCTGGCAGATCTCATCCAGTGCCATGAGCAATGGAGGGTCAAGCCGTTGCCCCGGCATCTGTGACCCCATGAGCGCTGCCCGGTAATGGATCTCGTTGGCGAGGCAGGCGAACAATGGGGCGACGGGGGAATCTTCTCCCCTGGCCTCCGCAATCATGTAGAGCGTCCCCCGGTCCCACAGGAACGCGTCTATGTCCAGCCCTTCACCCTCGCCGGGAAGCACAGCCGCAGCGAGACTCGGGTCATTCAGGAACGACAGCGCCCGGGACACTGACATGGCGATGGTCTGCGCCGTCTTATTGGCCTGGCCCCGCATTTCACTGAGCACCTTGGCCGCCTGGGGCTGACCGAAGTTGAGGAGTATTGCCTCCGCTTCCGTGGCGTTGCCGTTAAGCCCCCATTCCGCCACGGTCAGCATTGACCGGCCTCCGAGCGCGGCGGCCATGAACAGAGCCCTCAGCCAGTCCGATGCCTTGGAGGACCAGAACGTTCCGTCCTCGACACCCTTTTGCGATACGGCATTGGCGAACGCATCGGCACGCCTGATAGCAGTCGCCGGGTCCTGGCACCCCTGCAAGGGAGACCACCTGAACGTGCTCGGCACGCCGCCTATGCCCTGGGGGTTGAACACTGCGAGCGGGCCAGCCTTGGCACGGATACCGCTGGTGAACATGAACACG
>WNFC01010161.1_pt1 | contig 10431 bp, 6 predicted proteins | sample 5400541 | NCBI WGS metagenome assembly WNFC01 (sample SAMN13153342, study PRJNA577476) | soil metagenome | isolation source: 120 cm saprolite under Douglas fir tree site 2 hole 2 replicate 1 | place: USA:California | collected 2015-04-18
GCCCCGGTCACCTTCAACTCGTCCCCCTCGGTGACGAATGGGACAGGGACGGTAAAGAGTTTCAGCGGTAACGGCAAAAAGGTGGTCACGGTTAACCTCACTGGGGTGGCTAACGCGCAAACTATTGTCGTTTCTCTCAATCTGAGCCAAGGTTCAGCCACAGGAACCGTCTCGGTTCCGATGGGCGTCCTGGCCGGCGATGTAACTGCCGATCGCAAGGTAAGTTTGGCGGACGTCAAGTTTGTTAAGCCGAAAATCGGCAGCACTCCGACAGCCTCAACTTTCCGCGCAGATGTGATCGCTGACGGCACCATCAGCGAAGCTGACGATGAGTTCGTGGAACAGCACAAGGGTACCGCCCTTCCGTAAGCAACCGATCCACGGGATTTGATTCGGAACGCATGGCCATCACGGGATAAGGGGTGCGACTCCGAACAAAGGGGCGAAGCTGAGTGCGTTACCTGCCTTTCATTATTGCTGCGGTCGCGTTAGTCACACTTACGGGTGGAACGATTCCGCGCGCTTTGAAGCTTTGCGTTGGGTTCTGCGATTCATCTTTCACCCAAAGATTTCCCATCCCGAATTTTTCTCCAAATCGCCTTGCGCGAAGAAGAGGGCGTTCCGCCTTCGCCTAACGAGACAGGCTCGGCGTCAGCAGGAACTGGTAATAGTTCGTAATAACGCCATGGTGATTTTTCGCGACTCGTTAGGCTCCCGCGTGTGAGCACGCGACCGACAGCAGCGAGATCGTACTTTGCGAACAGTGGGCTGTGACATGCGATGCAGAGATTTTGTGACCGTGACCATTCGTGACCAAGACCGCACGATGTGCAGGTCAGATGCGTCAGAAACATCTAGCAATGGAGCGCAGGGGAGCGAGGGCTACTAACCCGCAGTTGCCGCAAGCCCGCCGGCACCGTTTTGCGCGAACCTCATTTCAAATAGGAAGAGTCTTGGCAAGTTGCCGAGAGCCCCGAGCCGGATTGTCACTGCAGGCTGGCAGCCTGTGCTCTCCAATTCGAAAAGAACGTGCGGTCGCGAACGAAGCCTTGTGCCGCCGAGGACGGTGGCTGCTACAACAAAAGTTTCGTTGATTATTGCCTTGCTCTTCGACAGAAGACAGGCGCAATATGGCCACTGCACCTGACTCAACCCAGGGTAAGAAAGAAAATTATTATGCGTAAAAATCTCCCGTCCCAGTCCGGCATTTCCATTCCACGCGTCTTATTGGCTTTTATTCTTTGCTCGATCGGCGCGTCCCTGGCTGTGTTTAGTTTCGCCCAAGGGCCATTGAGCGGAAGAGACGCTGCGCCCTACTCATCTGTCGTTACGATTCCCGGTTTTCATGCCCCTGTCACGATGCCGGGGAGCGGCGGTGGAAGCGAGCCCTCGCTCGCCATCACCAACAACGGGATTCGCTACGTCTCGTGGCAGGCTCCGGGCATGTTCGCCAAGTCGGCTGACGGCGTGAACTTTAACCAGATAACCACACCGGATTCGGGCGCCAGTGGCGACGTGACTAACGCCATTGGCTCCAATGGCGCGATCTACAACGGCCAGATCTGTGGAGGCGCGACGACTCTGCACACTTGCATTTACCGGAGCACTGACGGCGGCACTACCTGGCAAACGAGGAACATGCTGGCTGACAATCATCCGGGAGCATCCGACCGGCCGTGGATCACAGTTTTGCCAGGGGCCAACCCCGACCAGGACACCGTTTACCTCGAGTTCCACACATTCTCCCCCGAGGACCTCGTGTACGTCACAAAGTCCACCGATGGTGGACTCAACTTCGGGCCCCCGATCCCGGTGGAGCAGGGCACCAACGCCCTAGACTCGACCTGCAACACGATCCCAGGCGGCATCATCGTCGACCAGAACAATGGCAACATTTACGCGCTGTGGCTGGCGGGCGACGACGTCGTGCAGAACGAGACGACCGGCTGCAACTACTCCCAGATCGGTCCTTTCCCGAAGGCCTACGTCTCCAAGTCGACGGACGGAGGCACCACCTGGACACCGGTCCTTGCTTACCAAGGCGCGTTCGACCTGGCCACGGAGATTGGCGACAACGCGGGCAAGATCTTCTCGACCATCACGCAGGACAAAAGCGGCCAGGTTCACATCGGCCTTTCGGTCCGGCACAACGACAACCCGCGGCAGTTCGTCTTGGATTGCCAGACCAACTCCAACTGCCTGGAGAGCCCGAACCCGACGGACATGTATATCGTGACGTCTCCAGACCAAGGGGCGCATTGGACTCTGCCCTTTAAGGTCAACCAGACCGTTGGATCGTTCTTCTACCCGTGGATCCACGCGGGGTCCGCGGGGAGACTCGACGTCGCCAACTACAACTCCACCACACTCCGGCCGAACGACCCGACTAGCATCTGGTTTGTGGGCATGTCCCAAGTCACGGGGGCCGTGGCCCACTACGTCTCCGGTCCCAACGCCACCTACGACTCGCCGCCGGTGGCTACGCCCCAGATCCTGCTCGATCCCAACCGAGTCCATGGCAATGGCACGACGGGCGGCGGAATCTGCACCTACGGCCTCTTCTGCGTGGCCGTTCCAGGCTCCAACCGCAACCTGGCCGACGTGTTCGAAGTTCACATGGACCCCGCGGGCGGAGCGAACGTCACTTGGACCAGCGACAACGGTGGCAACCACATCGGCTTCGCCTGCCAGAACTCAGGCCGGAGCGGGTTGGCCAGCGCGCCTAACCTCAATGGCTGCTATGGCCCCGCGGACATGGCGATCACGAAGAGTGCCTCGCCGAACCCTGTCTCGCCAAGCGGAACGTTAACCTACCACTTGACGGTGACGAATAACGGCACGCCAGCCATGCCTGCGACGACGAGCGGCGTCACTGTTACCGATGTTCTGCCGCCGGGAGTTTCATTTGTATCAGCAACACCGAGCACCGGGACCTGTTCCGGCACAAGCACGGTGGTGTGCCATCTGGGCATCTTTCCAAGCGGTGCCACAGCGACAGTCGATATCGTAGTAAATGTCGCCGCTAACGCTCCGGCCACGCTGACAAACACCGCAAGCGTCGCGGCGCTGACGGACGATCCAAACACCAGCAACAACTCGGACACGGAAGTGACTACTGTTAGTTCGCTAATACCAATCAACGTGGTGTCTCGCATGACCCATGGTTCAGCCGGCATATTTGACGTCGATTTACCGCTCACCGGCAATCCGGGCATTGAATGCCGCACTGGCGGTGCCAATGGCAATTATCAGATGGTCATCAGGTTTGCCGCCCCGGTTACCCTCAACTCGTCCCCCTCGGTGACGAATGGGACAGGGACGGTAAAGAGTTTCAGCGGCAACGGCAAAAAGGTGGTCACGGTTAACCTCACTGGGGTGGCTAACGCGCAAACTATTGTCGTTTCTCTCAATCTGAGCCAAGGTTCAGCCACAGGAACCGTCTCGGTCCCAATGGGTGTCCTCGCGGGCGATGTAACTGCCGATCGCAAAGTAAACACCACGGATGTCAAGTTTGTTAAGCCGAAAATCGGCAGCACTCCGACAGCCTCAACTTTCCGTGCAGATGTGATCGCTGACGGTGTCATTACCGAAGCTGATGATGAGTTCGTGGAACAGCACAAGGGTACTGCCCTTCCGTAAGCAACCCAACTTCCAAGGGATCCTCGCAAGTACGCGGTTTGGTTCGAAACGCGTGGCGCTTTGCTCCTCTTTACGCCTCCGGCCCCAGGGACGCGAGTCAGCTCAGATTGCATAGCGACTAAAAGCATTGATGAATACCTGGCAGATACGCGATGTTTTGCTGCGAATCCCTGTGCTTCTGTGCGCAAACCTAAGCTCACAGTGGCTACCCCGCATGGATTCGAACCATGAATAACGCCTCCAAAGGGCGCTGTGTTACCGTTACACCACGGGGTATTCCCGAATCCGTTTTCCGATTGTCGATTGCAGATTTTAATCTGCAAGTAGGAACATCGAACCGACAAAGCGAACGTTCGCCAAACGGCCAAACCTGAGTATATTTTTTGTCTCGAAATATGCAGGAATTGACCGCCAAGAACTTACGCGTCGAAATCGCCGAGCAGGAGATCATCCGCGGTCTTAGCTTGTCGGTGCCGCGTGGGGAAGTGCATGCCATCATGGGACCAAATGGCTCGGGAAAGAGCACGCTGGCGAAGGTGCTGGCTGGGCACCCCGATTACCACGTGACAAAAGGTGAAGTTGTGATGGACGGCGAAAATATTCTTGAGCTCGAGCCGGATGAGCGTGCACGCAAAGGACTTTTCCTCGCCTTTCAATATCCGAGCGAAGTCCCGGGCGTGACGATCGCGAATTTTCTGCGCGCGGCGGTGCAGGCGCGGTTGCCGGAGGGCGAAGAACTCGAAGCGACCGATTATTACGCCAAGCTTTACGAAAAAATGGAGATGCTCGGCATGGATCGCTCATTTACTTCGCGCTCGGTGAATGAAGGATTCTCCGGCGGCGAAAAGAAGCGCACCGAAATTTTACAGCTCGCCATGCTCGAGCCAAAATACGCTGTTCTCGATGAAACCGACAGCGGCCTCGACATCGACGCGCTCAAGACCGTCGCACATGGAGTAAACGCGATGCGCGGACCCAATATCGGAATTCTTTTGATCACGCACTATCAGCGGCTCTTGAATTATATCGTGCCAGATCACGTGCATGTGATGGTCGCAGGGTGTATAGTGCGGAGTGGCCGCAAAGAGCTGGCGCTTGAACTTGAGGAGCGCGGTTACGATTGGGCCCGTGAGGAAAGCCGCGAAATGGCACTTAACTAAGATCGACCATGAAAACTGAAACCTCAGCCGTCGACATTGATCGCAACAAAGGCGATTTCTCCTACGATGTCGCGCATGAATACGACGCTGGCACCGGGTTGTCGGAAAAGACCATTCATTACATTTCCGACATTAAAGAGGATCCCGATTGGGTCCGCGAATTTCGTCTTAAAGGTTTAAAAACATTTCTGGAAAAACCGATGCCCACACATTGGGCGAGCAAGGATCTTGAGGCCATCGATTTCGACAAGATCCGATACTACCTGAGCGGCGGCGTGCAGCCGAAGCGCAGTTGGGAGGACGTGCCTGAGGATATGAAGCGCACCTTCGAACGGCTCGGGATTCCCGAACAGGAACGCAAATTTCTCGCCGGCGTGGAAGCGCAGTTCGACAGCGAAGCCGTCTATTCAAACATCAAAAAGGCAGTCGGCGAACAGGGAGTCATATTCGTCGGATCGACTGAGGGATTGAAAAATCATCCGGAAATTTTCCGGAAATGGTTTGGCAAAGTCATTCCGATCGGCGATAACAAATTCAGCGCGCTTAACTCGGCGGTCTTCAGCGGCGGCTCATTCATTTACGTTCCGCCCGGAGTGAAAGTGAAACATCCGCTTCAAGCGTACTTCCGGATTAACGCCGAGAACTTCGGCCAGTTCGAGCGCACGCTCATCATTTGCGACGAAGGTTCGGAGCTCACTTACATGGAAGGCTGCACCGCACCGAAGTTCAACACCGCCACGTTGCACAGCGCGGTTGTCGAGTTGGTCGCGCTCAAAGGCGCCAAACTCCAATACATCACCGTGCAGAACTGGTCGGCCAACGTTTTCAATCTCGTGACCAAGCGCGGTATCGCCCACGAAGACGCGCAAGTGAAATGGATCGACTGCAACATCGGTTCGCGCCTGACGATGAAGTATCCAGGGGTGGTCATGAAAGGCCGCAAAGCGCGCGGCGAAGTTCTTTCCATCGCCCTCGCGAACGACGGTCAACACCAAGACACCGGCGCGAAAATGATTCATGCCGCCGACGAAACGACCTCGAATATTATTTCGAAGAGCATTTCGATCGGCAAAGGTCGCGCGACATATCGCGGCCTCGTGCACGTGCCGAAGCATCTCAAGAATTGCAAGAACAACACCGAGTGCGACGCGCTCCTCATCAACTCTTCGAGCCGAACCGATACTTATCCGGCCATCACGGTGCGTGGAACTGGCAACGCGGTGCAACATGAAGCCAGCGTCAGCCAGGTAAGCGCAGAGCAGATTTTCTACATGCAACAGCGCGGCCTGAGCGAAGCGCAAGCCATGAGCTTGAGCGTAAACGGTTTCGTCAACGATCTCGTTAGGCAATTCCCGATGGAATACAGCGTCGAGCTGAAACGCCTGATCGAGCTTGAGATGGAAGGCTCGGTCGGCTAATTTTTCCGCCTAACTGAATTCAAGGGACCGGCGGTTTTTAAACCGCCGTTTCTGTCTACGATCGACATGTCAGTTACGTTTGCTGAAACAACCCGCTCGAAAGGAATTCTTTCCGGCCCCGTCGAGTCGCGCGAATTTCCGGATTGGTTTCGCGAGCAGCAGCGCGCGGCGTGGCAACAATTTGAGTCGCTTCCTTCACCGACGCGCAAAGATCAGCTCTGGCGCTTTGCCAGTGTCGATCTTCTCGATCCCACGCCATTTAAATTTAGCGAAGGGATTTCCGATGAAGATCGCGCCGCGATTCTCGAAGAATCTCGCGGGCTTGATGAAGTTGCCGCCCGTTTGATTTTCGCGGGCGATCAGCTCATCGAACGCGACGTCGTTTCCGATCAGTTGCGACGGCGCGGCGTCATTTTCCAGCCGCTCGAACGCGCGATAGTCGAGCACGCCGATCTGTTCCGCAAACACTTCATGTCGCAGCCCGCTGTTCTTGGCTCGGCCAAGTTCGCCGCACTGCACAAAGCGCTGGTTTCGTCGGGAACATTTCTCTACGTGCCGCGGGGAGTCGAAATCGAATTGCCGATCGAGATTTTCCATTGGTTGCACGGCGAGAACGCTTCCGTGTTCCCGCATCTGCTTCTTGGCACCGATGAATTGGCGAAAGTCACCGTCGTCGAACATTTCCGGTCGTTAGATCGAAAGTCCCCGGGCTTCGCTTGCGGTGTGAACGACCTCATCGCCGGTCCAGGCGCGAAAGTCACTTACGTCTGCGCGCAGACTTGGGGTGAAAACGTGCGCGCGTTGCAGATGAATACGACCACGGTCGATCACGACGCTTCGGCCATGAGTCTCAATCTGCATCTTGGCGGAAGATATTCGCGGTTCGAAAGTCTCAGCCGTCTCGTCGGCGAAGGCGCGCGCAGCGATCTCCTCGCCGTCTCCGTCGCGACGGGCGAACAGGAATTCGACGCGCGCACCTTGCAGGACCATGTGACACCGCACGGTGCCAGCGATCTGCTTTACAAAAACGCACTCGACGATCGTGCTCGCTGCACGTTCGGCGGCCTCATCCGGGTCGAGCCGCATGCGCATTTCACCGACGCCTATCAAAAGGTGAGAAACCTTCTCTTGAGCGACGATTCGGAAGCGAACTCGATGCCCGGCCTCGAAATTCTGGCCGACAACGTCCGCTGCACCCACGGCGCCACCTCCGGCCAGATCGACGAAGACGAACTCTTCTATCTCCGAAGCCGTGGCATTCCCGTTTCAGCCGCCCAACGCCTAATCGTCACCGGTTTCTTAAACGAAGTCATCCAACGACTCGATCAACCAGCCATCGCTGCGCATTTGCACCGATTGATCGAAGAGAAGTTTACAAACCATTGAAGAGCACCGACAGCATGTCGTCGCTGAATGGCAGAAGGAAGGTTTTGCCGTCGATGAGCACGGTGAGGCGAATGCTAAATCTGCGGTATGAAATGGTATTTAACTGGAAGGTGCAGACCGTCCGCCTTTTGAGCGAATCGGTCGCGCGAAGGTACGTTGTTCCTTCGCGCCGCTGTAAAGGTTCTCGATTGACATAGCCGCATCGCACACGATCTCGATCAACTCCACAGGCGCGAGCACGCACACGTGGCTGCCCCAGCTGAGAATCCAGCGTTCGATTTCCTCCAGGCCAGCAAGATCGAGTTCCAGAATGATTGAGCCGTCGCGTTTGGAATGAATCCGCTGCGATTCGTGCCAGACTCGTTCGGCCACAAGTCTTGCGGCGAAAGGATCGAACTGCAATTTGATGTGATATTTCTTCTTGCCCGAATGAGCGCCGAAACTCCCGCGCAAAATTTTGCTGATCGAAAAATCGGCCGGACGATGGAAGCGCTTACTCGTTAGGCGGATATCGCGCATGCGCGGCAGGGCGAACGTGCGCAATTGCCCGCGCTCAAGGTCGTGCCCGAAGAGGTACCACTGATTCTCCAGGCAGGCGAGGTGGTACGGTTGCACCATGCGCAGTTCGAAATCGCGCCCGCGCAGCTTGCGATATTTGAAATTGATTTCGACCGAGCGCAGCACCGCTTTGCTCACTTTTTCGAAAAGTTCGAGATCGGCCGGACTCGCGCCGGCGCTGCGAAAGGAGATGACGCTGTCGAGTTCAGTCCAGGAAAATGAAACGCGATCAGTCAGGCCATCCGTGATTTTCCGAAAAGCGGTGCGCAGCGGCCCTTCAAATGGCGTTCCTTTGTATTGGGCGAGCGCTTTCTGGGCGACGAAGAGTGCGGTGATTTCGCCTTCCGAAACTTCGATATTTGGAAAGCCAGTGACCGATTCGGAATAATAAAAACCGACGCGTCGCGGATCGTATTCGATCGGTAGGCCAAGCCGGTAGCGCATGAAATCGATGTCGCGCTGCACAGTCTTCGCGGAAACCTCCAGGTCGCGGGCAATTTTCTGGCAATTGGGAAAGCGACCTTTTTTCAGCTGCGCGTGGATTTGCATCATCCGCTCGAGCGGCGGCCGCGAAGAAGCGTGTTTTTGCATGCGGCAGATCGGGGCTAAGATTTTTAGAATATTTTCGCGGGTAGGACAGCGGATGTCCTACTGGCTGTTTCACAGTAGCGGGATGAAAACATATTCAACCCGTTATCGTCGGCGCAATCTGCTCCCGATTCCATACTCCGTCCGTCCCGATCGTCTGGAACGCGGTTTGCGGATTTTGCGCGCCTTGCGCCAATCGCTGGAAATGTCAGACGCGCCCAGTGCGCGACCTCAGCAGTGCGAATTCGAGTTCGCCACGCCCAGAGCAATTTGCTCGCGCTAGAGAACCATTGCGCGTTGGCGAGCAAGTCGTTATGCTGATCTTAACGCGTAGCTCTTCGCGAGAGCAACGGCTTTTCGACTATGGATGTAAGTGGAACAATCGACGCGATTCTGGCTCAAAAAGGGACCGAAATATTTTCTGTCTCACCTGACATGACGGTTTACGAGGCGATTGAGTTGATGGACAACAAGAACATCGGCGCGGTTCTCGTGCTCGAGGGCGATCGGCTGATCGGGATGTTTTCCGAGCGCGATTACACGCGCAAGATTGTGTTGCGCGGAAAGCGCTCGCGCGAAACGAAAGTGAGCGAAATCATGTCCACCCAGCTGACGGTTACGCACCCGCACGAGCCGGTCGAGAAATGTCTGCGGCTGATGACGGAAAAACGGATCCGTCATTTGCCGGTGCTCGAGGGCGAGAAAATGCGCGGTGTCATCTCGATCGGTGACCTTGTTAAGTGGGTAATCTCCGCCCAAACCGCGACGATCCAGCATCTGGAGAATTACATCTCGGGCGGTTATCCGGGGTGATGCTTCTGTAGCCGGCGTCGCTGACGCAGGTCCGCGGCCACCGACCGCGGCTACAAGTGCCAAACAGTTTTGCCGCGGACGATTGTTCGCGCGGCGCGTCCCTTTAATCGCCAACCCTCGAATGGTGTGTTGCGCGACGCCGTTTTGAATTCGGCCGCGTTGACGGTCCACTCGAGATTGGGATCGATCAACGTAACGTCGGCCCGCGCGCCGACGGTAAGCGTGCCGGCCTCAAGCTTCAGCAATCGCGCGGGATTCACCGTAAACATTTCAATTAACCGCACGAGGTCGATCGTTTTCTTTTTGTGCACGAGGTGATCGATGAAAATTCCAAGTTCGGTTTCAAGCCCGACAATGCCGAATGGCGCCGCATCGAACTCAACTTCCTTTTCGAACTTTGCGTGCGGAGCATGATCGCTCGCCAGAATTTCGATCGTTCCGTCGGCAATTCCCTCAAGCAGAGCAGCCACATCGCGGTCTGAGCGCAGTGGCGGATTCATTTTAAAATTCGTATCAAAGTTTTGAATCGCTTCGTCTGTCAGCGCGATGTGATGCGGGCAAACTTCTCCGCTGATCTTAACGCCGCGGGCGCGCGCTTCGCGGAGGAGACGCACGCTTCCCGCCGCGCTGATGTGCTGACAATGGATTTGATGATCGCAAAGTTCCGCGAGCAGAATGTTGCGCAGCACGATCGCTTCCTCGCCCGCGGCCGGCCAGCCGGGCAGACCAAGCAACGTGCTCCAATAGCCTTCATGAACGACACCACCCCCGACGAGGTTGTAATCCTGGCAATGATCGAGCACCGGAATTCCAACCATCCGCGCGTACTCGACGGCGCGGCGCATTAGCTCGTGATTCTGCACGCAATG
>WNFC01010162.1_pt1 | contig 10430 bp, 9 predicted proteins | sample 5400541 | NCBI WGS metagenome assembly WNFC01 (sample SAMN13153342, study PRJNA577476) | soil metagenome | isolation source: 120 cm saprolite under Douglas fir tree site 2 hole 2 replicate 1 | place: USA:California | collected 2015-04-18
GGGAGTGACCCCCGAGCACGGGTCGATCTTCGCCCGGTGTGACGAGAAGCCGTGCGGTGCCGTATAACCATCACGATGAGACGGAGCCCGCGGGTCGCGGCTCTTGTGGTCGCGGCGAGCACTCTGGGGGTCGGTTCGGCCTGCGGGTCGACCGTAAGCCCGCCGAGCCTCAAGGGCGGCCAGCGCGTCGTCTTCCGCCCTGGCGTGCTCAGTGTCGGACGCACTGTCGTGTGCACGAGCCACGGCATCCGCGTGGCCGCTCGGGTTCCACATAGAGGGCAGGGCGTGGTAACGATCGGCGACGGCTTGAAGGCATCGGCCACACTCAAGCTGACTACGCGCGCCAATGGCAGCGTCGTCGCGAGCTGTCAGTAAGCGGGCCCGCCGAGCGTGGGAACTCGCCTGCGCGAGCGTTCGCGAATGACGCCTGACGCGCGGGCTACCTGCGAAGTGTCGAGCGGGCATACTCGACGTCGGTCGGATGGGGCGGGAACGGCACAACGCGCGTCCGGCCCGTGAGACTCCATCCGCGTTTCTCGTAGAAGGCGCGCGCTCGATGATTTTCGGTGAGCGTCCAGAGGCGTGCCTCCTGGCTTCCCAGGACGTCACGCTTTCCGCACCAGGAAGTTACCGATGGCCAGCCACCTGAGTGCCGAATGATCGATCACATCCAGAGCCGCAACAGGCGTGCCCACGATCGGCGAGCCGTGGAGATTGAACGATGTGTTGAGGACCGCTCCGATGCCTCTGCGTCGTGCGAACTCGCGGATCAGTCGATGAAAGTCGGGGTTCCAGTCCTTATAAACGATTTGAGGCCGGACCGTGTCGTCGGATGAGTGCGTACCGGCGCGGATCTCCTCGACTCGAGAGGTGGTGTCGAACGTCATCATCATGTATGGACTGCGGATCCCTTTGGGATTCTGGATGTAGTCACCCTCGCACTCCGCCAGGATCGAGCACGCAAACGGCATCCAGAAATCGCGATTCTTGATCAACTTGTTGATCCTACGCACGATCCCCGGATTCGAAGGGTCGGCCAGGATAGATCGATTGCCGAGCGCCCGGGCTCCGAATTCCAATCGGCCTTTGAATCTAGCGACCACCTCGCCCAGAGCCAGAAGACGTGCGACCTCGCTCTCGATGTCTTGATAGTGTCGATAGCGGCGGCGCCGACGTCGCAGGACCTGCTCGATTTCGTCGTCAGCGCATTCGGTTCCCCAATAGATCTCGTCTATGGGCTTGATTGGCGGATTGCGCAGTTCGATTCCCGCAGAGGCTGTTGAATATGCAGACCAGGCGGCGCCAATGGCCGTCGACTCGTCCCCGCTCGATGGGAAGCAGAACAGGTCCCGTACTTCCGGTAGCTCACTGATGACCTTGTTTGCCTTCACGTTCATGAAGACGCCTCCGCCCAGGGCCACGTGGGTGATCCCGGTCGCGCGAACGCAGTTCCTGACCCACGTGGCCAGCAGCTCCTCCGTCCATCGCTGGAGTCCACCACAGATGTGGTCGAACCGGTGACTCTCAAGACCGCTGCGGAGGCGCGGAAGAATGAAGTGAGTGTCGGCCACGCCGAAGCGTCGCTGCCATTTGAGCCCTTCGAATCCAGAGAATTCAAAAAGGCAACTGAAGACCTCATAGGAGTTCCGGGCTCCTACCTCTGATGCGTAGGGAGCCAAGCCCATGACTTTGTACTCGTCCTCATTGGGCATCATGCCGAGGTAGAAGGTCGTGAGCGCGTACACCATGCCCAGCGACTCAGATGCACCCACCTGACCAATTCGAAGCAGCGTGCCGTCTCGAGCGATGTTCACAGTGGCCGAGATGTCGTCGCCCGACGCGTCGCACGTGAAGATGAGCACGTCGTCTCGCCAGGGCGATCCGAAGTACGCTGCCGCGGCGTGCGCAAGGTGATGATCGACGAATCGGACGTTCTCATGTGCGAACCCCAAGTTGAGCAGGGGGAGAAGGCGTGCCCTCTTGCGTAGTCGCCGGTGTACCCGCTTCACGGGTGTCGCCCAAAGGACCCGGTGCGCGATCCCGCGAGGGGAGTTGCGGGTCCTGAAGTGCCGAATCAGAGCGTCTCTATCCATTGGCTTCCCGAGATGATGAGTGGCGACTGCCACCTCGTCAATGTCGCTGATTTCAGCACCGGTTCGGCTGAGGATCTCGCTGATCGCCAGGGCAGGAAACCCCATGAAGTTCTTGATGCCGTTCAGGCGTTCTTCTTGAATGGCATATTCGATAACGCCATCGCTGATGAGGGCCGCTGTCGCATTGTGGCCATCATGAATGCCGAGGATTTTCATCGCTCGTACGTGCGAGCCCGCGAAACGATTTCCGGGACCGGCAAATTCCCATCACGGGGCGTCGGCCGCTCGTTGCCAATGGGAACACCGGGCCTCAATTGATCCCTCCGCGCGACTGTAACTCCCTGTCGAGGGACCTCCACACCGACTCGAACGCCTTACCGACGAACAACCGTTCTCTAGCCCGCCGGGTCAGGGCCCACCAGACGCGTCTTGCCAGGCGGGGAAGCCGCGTTGGTGTGAACGGGAGAGCGTCAGCGGTTGTCTGGGCGCGTTGTACAAACGAGCGAGAGAAGACCCTTCGTGCGTCAACCACGCCATTCAGGGCGCTCCGGCCACACAGGTGGAAGGAACAGGAACGATCGCCGCTGCAACTCACCTCGAACATCGTGGCCGCATAGTTGGACTGGCGAAAGCAAAGGGGAAGTTCGATGCTGGTAAAGACGTCCTCGCGCGTTCGCAGTGCCTGCTTCTCGGGGATTCCGCCCCCAGCTTCGTCAGAGCGCCATTCGGCAAGGTTGATCAACAGGGTGGAGAGCCCCAGCAGCCGATGCGTCTCAGCCGAAAGCATCACTCCACCGTCCTCGAGGGCGTCAACCGCCTCGAACCAGATGTCGCCCTCTGCCAAAGCCGCGGCTCCTTCGAGCTTGTGTCGGTCTACCAACAGACCGACGAGTCGTGCTGTCTCCCGCGCAAAGGGATGCTTCCCAGGAGATGTCTCCCATAAGCGGATCACGTCGCGTCTCGAGACCTCGAGAGGCGCCAGCGCGAGGACCTGAAGGAGCGCCTGTTGAGCGATCCACGATCGGGAGCCCTCGAGCAAACTCAAGGCCTGCGACCACCACGTGGGGTCGTCCGCTCGACGACGAACACCATCGCCGGCTGCCGCCTTGAATCTCTTCGAGAAGACCTCGACGGCAGCTGCCTTGAATCCTTCCGCCAGTGAAATCTCGAGTCCGATATCCGGAGATCTGATATCGCGCGGCAACCCCGGAGTGGGATTCTGCAGGGCGCGAAGTTCTTCCAGGAGCTGGTATGCCGTTTCCCGATCCTCTTTGATCGTAATGAGGAGGCCTGGGAGCACCCATCCCAACGAGGCAAGAGGATTCTCGGAGCGTTTCCATTCCAACGTGTTTCTTGACGACGTGGAGAGGTCCTCTCGATCGACCGAGTGGATCAGTTCATGCCATCTCTGGTTCAGTTGCCGCCAAGCTGGATCACCAAGGCTGCCCAGCCGTGTACATATCGCCCTGCGGATCCGGAAGCTGTTCTCATCGAACCGCGGGTAGTCCACCTGACGCCAGAGGAAATCGATCAACGCGGGATCACGACTGAAGTCGATGAGCCGAACGAATCGGAGTTTGACCAGGTCGTTCGAGACGGCCCAACTCTTATCGAGAACCTCGCCTTCGAAAGCACTCAAAGCGAGCGGCGCTTCGTCGGCCTGTAAAGCCACGATGACAGCTAGGATCATCTCAAGCGTTATGTTGGCCTCGTCATTCACACCGACGTCCTTCAACAATCGTAGGAATGACGGCTCATGAGACCGTTTCTTTTCTGCGTTCACTTGATCCAAGCCCTGGACTCCCACCCGGGCATTTCCCGCCAGTCCGCCAAACGCCATGAGCGAACCCGTTAACGCATTTAATGTCGCGACGGGAACACCAGGTTGGAGCAGATCACGCCACGAAGTTGGGGCCAATTGCAGTCCTACCGTACCGGCAAAGGCGAACCACATCGGATCCGTGAAGCGAATGATTCGGCTGCCCCCGGAGCCAGATACCGTCACCACATCGCGCTGAGACAGCGAGGCGATGCCCGCCGCGAATCGGCGTCGCTCCTCTGCGTCCAATGCACGGGCCGCATCGTCCCAGACCAACTCCGGCTCCTTCTGGTAATGCGCCTCCCTTCCGATTGCAGCAAGGGCGATGGCGACAGGCGAGTCGACCAAGGAGATCTCGTGGGGTGCGATATTCAGAGCCCAGTCACACATCCAACCGAAATGGCGCCGGAACATGCATCGATCGGCGAAGAGAGAGGCCACTGCGGTCTTTGAATCTTGGTCGGCGCGGACCCGGCGGGTGAGAACATTCAGCGCGAGGTCGATCAGGGCGAGGTCGCGCGTGGGTTCGACCTTGTCGAAGGCGGCGCGAAATGGCTGTTCCAGCTGTGTGCGTTCGCTTTCTGGGCTGACGGCGCCCGGCTGAAGCTTTTGGCCAATGTACTGAACGAATTCATCATCCGGCATCGGGGGCGCGCGGAAAGCGGCGACTTCGCTGATGGACGGAGCGAGGTCTTCACTCACCCAAGCCACGAACGGAATTTGCTCAGCTAGTGATCCTTCGAGCAGCGCGGCTACGGCCGCTCGTCTGCTCGCGAGGGGCATACCTTGGCCTACCTGGTCGAGTCCCCTGACAAGAGCGACTACCTTCTCCTTGTTGACCAGCGATGCGTACAAACGTCGTCCGTTCGCGGCGTCACCTGACGACCCCACTAGTTGAACCACGAACCGGTCTCGTATGAGGACGGGCAAGCTAGCGTTGCCTGCTTCGCCGGCGAGATCTACAACCACCGGGACTCTCCGCTTCTCCGCCAGTTGGGCGGCGATATCGGTCAAGATGGCAGAATGCTCAAGAATCGCCGGCCCCTTGATCAAGCACGCACGTGGCGGGCGGGCATCGAGAAGCTCATTGACGATGGTTCTGCCGAGCGGATCGAGCTCCTCCGGGTGGGCCAGCCGGGGCGTGGAAGGCTGCGAGCGCTGTAAATACCTGGTCAACTCCGCCCTCCGGAACCGCAGAAAGTATAGGAGGTACGCAAACCCAGCGAGGAGAGCGCCAGACACGATGTTTATAGCCTGGCTCCGGAAGATATCCGTCCACTTGGCCCCCGCAAGAGTGGCCGTGATAACCCCCGCGACAATCAGCGCAGCCAGCGCCAGGACGACCGCCTCGGGTATCCTTCTGAGACGGGTCCTGAGATGTTTGATCAGCAGGCGTAATCGGAGCCACTCACGTCTCATGTGTTCTCATCGGATGCGCATTTGGCCATTGTCGAGGATGATCGTGCTTCCAGTGAGACCTGGCATATCCAGCGCAATCGCCGCTAGGGCGTCGCCGACCTCACCTGGCGTAAGGACCCGCCCGAGCGGTGCCTTGGCCGCGATCGCAGGGAGATCCAGGCTTGCGCCTCGCGCCGCGGCGAGCGCGTGAAGGTTCTCGGTGTCAACTGTCCCAAGAGCCAGGCAGTTGATCCGGATACCGTCGGCGCCTAGCGATGTGGCGAGAGCGTTGGTCAGACCGATGAGCCCGGACTTGGCCGCTGAGTAGCCGGGCGCTCCAAATCCTCCGAACGCGTTGATGGACCCGATGAGGCTTATCGAACGGTTTCCGTCACCTTCTCGCAAGAGAGGGACCACATACCGGATGGTTGCGAATGCGATCAGAAGATTGTTGGAGACGACCCTGGAGAAGATCTCGAGGTCCTCAGTGCTGGGATCGGGGTGTGCCAGCTCGTCTGGGTCGCCGCCCCCGGCTATGGAGACGACATGATCAAGGCGCCCCAGACCGCGCAGTCGAGTCATCGCATTCGCTAGCGCAATCTCATCGTGGAGATCGATCGTCAGCTCATCCGCGACCAGTTCTGCATCCGGCTGCGGCAACGGTCTTCGGTCGGCCGTCGCGACAACGAGGCCACGAGAGGAAAATGTCCGCACCGTCGCCCGCCCGATCGAACCGGCCGCTCCTGTGATGAAGCCAATTCGATTACTCGACGCTTGCATCTACCCCCTTGGCGGCCGACTCTCGGTCAAACTACCCCGAGGCGTAATGATGACGCGGCAAAGGTTACGGCGCGGGATCAACCCCTGAACTACGGTGCGGTCTGCGACCCCGTCCACGATCAAGAGGGCCGCGCTTGTATCCGGAGGGCTTGGTGCTACTAGTCCGCCCAGGACGCTGGCCTCGGCAGAAAGGTATCGGTTCTCGGTCCTCTGCCCGGCTATGCGCCGTCGCCGTCGACGACGATCGCTCTGGCGATCACAGTCTCGTCAGCGCTTAGCCTGGACCAGCGGCGTTCGAATGCGTCCCGGTCCATTGACTGCATCTGGGAGCGCGGATGCGGTCCGACCGTTCCTGACGCCGAGTCACTCCGGGCGGCCCTCAACCGCTTGATGAGTTCTTCGTCGCCGTCCGAGATGCGTGATGCAGTCCGAGACGTGCCGGAACTCGTTCACCCGGCAGTCACTGGTTACATCGCTGAGGGGGCCAGGCGTGCTCGCCAGGTGGGCCATCTCGAGAACGCAAAGAAGTTCGAGTTCTGGCTCGGAATTCTGTCGCTCTCGCCCTGCCCGCGACCGCCGGCGGGCACGGACCTCGGCAACGTAGCGGTGCTCGCAGACGGCGGCGTCATGGTCGCCGACCGGAACCCGTTCCCGTAGCGGCTCCTGCTCTGCGTCCGCTTCGAGCCGAACGGCCCCGGCTCCTATCGCGTGTCCTCGTAAGGAGTCTGATGAAGGTGGGCCCCCGCGGAGTGAGACTCCGCGCGTCCTCGACACTGGCTGGCGCAGAATGCTGAGGGTCAGTTGGCTGAGGTGGGCGTGGTCGCGCCCGAGCGGGAGGCGCTGGCGAGGTTGGGGCGGCGACTGGGCGATGTGTCGGTGCTGGCGGTGATCGAGTCGGTGACCGGCGCCAGCATCATGCACCGCACGGCATCCATCTGGGCTCGAGCGCAGCCGAGGTCATGGGGATAGGCGAGCCCCTGCAGTGCTCCGCCCCCAGCTGCGACATCGATCCCCTTCAGCCGGCGCACTACGCCGCGGGCGCGCGCCAGCGCTTCTTCGTCCAGTTCACCTTCGACGGCCGGCCGTCCAACCCCGGCTCACGCGTCGTCGCCATCACTGTCAGCCAGGTCCACCGCGAGGAAGGCGCTTGCGCCGTGAGCCTCAACTTCAACACTCCCACTGCCTTCCAGTTCGAGGCGACCTGCGCCGGCAAGCTGAAGGGGCGCGGCTGGAGCCCTGCGGGTCGGCGACGACGACGAACCGGCCGGCGGCAGCTGGCTGATCTACAAAGATGACGGCGGCGGCGCGGATCAGTCCGCCCCGCGCAGCGTCGTCCGCTCGAGCTTCACCGCCGGCGCCTAGCGCTGGCAGGTGGGCTGCCCCGAGCCCATCCCCGGGCCCAACCCCGACCCGCTTTACTGCCCGCCCGGCCGTATCGACCGGCCCGGAGGGCCTGCCCTGTGAGCTGGTTGACGTCAAAGTCGAGTGCGAGCTGCTCGGCGAGGGCGCCGACGGCCACTTCGACCTCGATCAGTTGCTCAAGCTCGCCGCGCTCGCCTGTGAGTGGCAGCGCATGTTCGCTACGTAGCTTCGGTACGAACGGGTCGAGATGCACGAGCTTGTGTCCCGGTCGGAGTCGGCCGCGTAGCTCGGCCATCGCCCAGCCGAGGCGAAGCGCGCGCAGCACCCGTTCCGCGTCACTCGAAGCGTTGACAGCCATCGCTATAAGCGTCCGCCGTACTTCAAGTAGAGCGCGTCGAAGTAGCCGCTGTAGGCGCGGGCGATCTCGCGCGATTCGATCAGCAGGAGGTTCTCGTCGTTCGCCTCGGCGTTTTCCGAGAAGTTGTAAGAGCCGGTTATTACGATCTTGTCGTCGATGATCATCGTCTTGTTGTGCATGAAGTCGTTCTCGCGGTTGGCGCTGAACGCGTGCGAGGGTGCGGCAACGAAACGCTTGTCGTTCTGGAACCAGAAGCTCGCTTGCGGCTGCTTGCTGAAGCGCCGGACGTCATTCATTCCGTTCTTGTCGTAGATGCCCTTGATGTCGGCGCCGCGCTTCTTGAAGCGGGCGAGCGCACCGAGGATGTCGGGATCGCTCATGAGGAAGAACATCAGCCGCAGCTTGTTCGCTTTCTCGAGTAGCCGCACTGAGAGCTGGTCGACGCCTTCGCCGGTGTCGGGCGCGAAGTAGGGTGTGAAGGTGATGCTGCCGATCGGGAGCGGCTGTTGCGCCGACTTGGAAGCCGGTTTCAAAGGGGCTGTGATGAGGTCCTTGAAGATCGTCTTGTAGATAGCGGCCAGCTTGGCGGAGTCAAGGACGAGGCAGTTGTTGTCCTGCAGCTCGAGGCCGCCGACGGTGAAGTTGGCCGAGCCGGTCCAGACCGAGCGTCCGTCGCGGACAAGGAATTTGTCGTGCATTAGGTGGCGGCCGGTCATGTGCACGGGGGTGGCGAACTTGGCGAGGCCGGCGGCCGCGATCGCCTGCGCGGTCCCCGACGGTTTCGGATCGGCCATCAGGCCACCGGTGCGTTTTTGGCCGCCGTCGTAGGCGAGGCGCAATGTTTTTCCGGCGTCGGCGACGTCACGCAGAGCGGTCAGGATCTCGGGGGCGCGTAGGTCGTAGATGGCACAGTCGAGCGACGACTTCGTTGCGGCGATGAAGGAGCGCAGCTGGCCGGTCAGATCGCCGGCGATGTTGGCGCGCTTGGAATTGAAGTAGATGTGAATAGCGCGCGCCGCGAATGTCGATGCCGCGCCGCCAGCCGTCGAATGTTGCGTTCTTACCCTTGTCCTTGTTCTCGGCATCGTCCAATCTCCTTTCGGTTCTCGCCTTGCCGCCGCCGCTCGCAGGCCGGCTTTCCGCACGAACTCTGGCGGTGAAGGTGCTGGCGCTCGGGTCTGTGTCCCGGCTCGTCGTGTGATGGCTGGGGGTCGCTGGTTGTACGCCGCTTCCTAACCGCTGAGCTCCGTCCCGTGTTTCGACTCTTCGACGATCCAGGTACCGACTCGCAGCGCGTTTGCGACCACGGTCACCATCGGGTTCAGTCCGAACCCGGTTGGGAAGATGCTTGAGTCGACGACGAAGACGTTGGGTGCCTCGTGGAGGCGGCAGAAGCGGTCGACAACGCTTGCCGCCGGATCGTCGCCCATCCGACAGGTGCCCATCTGGTGATCCCCGATCAGGTCGACGATCGCAGTTTGGGCGATCTTCAGTTGCTGCTCGTCATCGATGTTGCTGATCAGACCGACATCAGCCCAGTGCTGGAACACCTGCTTGAGCTTCGGCCGCATCAGTTCGAACATCAGCTGCTCGGCGGGGCCGAAGTCACGTGTAATCCGCGCGACCGGAATGCCGTACTCGTCTACGAAACTGGGATCGAGGTCGACACGGTTTCGCGCCATCGGCAGATCGTCGCCCGTCAGCCGCAGCTCGAGCGAGCGCGTGTACCGCTCCATCGCCGTCAGCAGGCCGGTGCCGATCGTGCCCTGCCGCGCAACGATCCCGTCGGCGTTGTCGAGGGGGTTCTTCTTGGCGGTCGATGCGATCGTGCCCGCCTTCCACCACTGCCCGCTCGTGGCGCGGCCGGCGGTCTCGTCTTTGACGAAGTAGTGCGCGAACGAGGTGGTGTTGCCGGTGTGGCCGAGCTCGGAGGCGAGGTAGCCCTGCATCTTCGGCGGCAGTGTGCAGGAGGCGCCATATCCGAACAGGTGGAACATCGCGTAGTGGCCGAGCTGGCCGGTCGCATTGCCTAGGCCCGCTGAGGGGCCGGACATGAACAGCAGGCGCGGCGATTGCACCGCGCCACAGCTGACAATCACGTTGGCCGCCTTCTGCGTGCGCGTCTGGGGGCGGTCGGGATCGGAGATGTCGAGGTAGCGAACTCCATCCGCGTGGCGCTGGCCCGTCTCCACGACGACCTCGATCACCTTCGCGTTGGTGACGATCTCGGCGTGGGGCGCGTCCGCGAGTTCGCGCAAGGTCGAGACACGGCTCGACGACTTTGGCCCGCGGCTTCCCCAGCAGAGGTACTCGCCGCAGAAGCCGCACATGTTGCAGGCATCGCGGACTCGCTCCGACCAAAGCGCCTTGGCATCCTGCTGCCAGAACTCGTTCTTTGGCTGATCGCCCCAAGCATTCAATGAGTCCGCCAGCGCATCGCGCGTGCTGTAGCTCCGCGAGCCGGGGCTGACGATACCGCTCGGCAGCGGCAACGGACGAAGCCCGGCCGCCTGCGCGCCCTCGAAGATGAATTCTCCGACCGGTGTGCGCGGGTACGGGGCACAGGGAAACGGAAACGTCGGCTCCCAGTTTCCAGCCGTGCGGAAGTGCTCATGCGTCG
>WNFC01010164.1_pt1 | contig 10430 bp, 10 predicted proteins | sample 5400541 | NCBI WGS metagenome assembly WNFC01 (sample SAMN13153342, study PRJNA577476) | soil metagenome | isolation source: 120 cm saprolite under Douglas fir tree site 2 hole 2 replicate 1 | place: USA:California | collected 2015-04-18
CAACCACGCGCACCCGACGGTCACGCTCCGCTATATCGCGTAGGACCTTGAGACTCCCATCGGTTGATCCATCGTCGACGTAAACTATCTCCGCGGAGCGCCCCAGCGCTTTTAGTGCAGCGTCCAACTTTGTGTGCAGCGGCAAGAGGTTGGGTTCTTCATTGAAAACGGGAAGAAAGACTGAAACCTCCGGGCGTGTTTCATCGCGAGAAGATGCAAGGGTGTCTTGTCGTTTTAAAGTCTCTTCTTCGTCGTAGATCTTCATCAGGTGATCGCTTATTCCGGCCGCTTGGCGACGCAAATTGCCGAAACTCCAAATGGTAAGCCGGCATGACGTAACAACAACTGCTCGGCGCCAAGAATACTGCCTAGTGGTCTATTCAAAAACCCGACAGTGAGGTTGTTTTCAGAAGCCGGGCGAAATCCCGTCAAGCGCATGAGCAAACGGCCGAGCAAAACAGGAAAAAAGAAGGTGATGTTTGCATACGTGGCGCGCTCCACCTCAAAACCCGCCGCGCTGACCGTTTCTGTCAGTTCCTTCAGAGTGTAGCGACGTCGATGATGACTGATGTCGTCTTGCACTCCCCACAAAAACATGAAGGCCGGGACAAACAACAACGCACGACCATTTGGACGGAGAACGCGTCTCATCTCCTGCAGGCCCGCCACATCGTCGTCAAGATGTTCGACCACATCCAAACCCGTCACCAAATCGAACGATGCGTCAGCATAAGGCAAATGTTCTGCTTCACCCTGCCGCACATTTTGCAATCCGCGTTCGCGGCAAAAAGCAAGAGCTTCCGGCGAGACATCGACACCTTCAGCCTCCCCGTAGCGAGCCAGTAACTCGAGATTAGCGCCCGTACCGCAACCAACATCGAGAATGTGCGGCGGCTGTTTTTCCAGGGTGGAACAAATGCGCTCTACAAATCCGGAAATGATCCGGCGACGTCCGGCAAACCACCAATGGGTCCCCTCGATCTGATACATGATCGGGTAGGTGTGTTCCTGCATTTGCTGCGGTAAGGAACCTTCTACTATGTTTGTGGTGCTTGCCATCCTTTATGTAGATCGAGCCGCAGATAGGCACAGATCCGATCCATTGATCAGGAGATGAGTGCTTACCATTTGCTGTTTGATCTGTATCATTTGAATTAATCCGTGGCTAGTATACTTCCTCTTGCGATTCTCTGAACCATTGAATAAAGCGTCGAATTCCATCCTCAATCTGCATTTGCGGATTATAGCCGAGCAGCCGGCGGGCCTTCGAAATGTCAGCGTAGGTCTGCGGCACATCGCCGGGTTGCGGGGGGTGCCGATCAATAACCGCGTGCGCATCGAGTTCTTTTTCCAGGAGCGAGATCAGGTCGCGTAGTTCGACCGTGCGCGACTCTCCCAGGTTGATCACCTCGTAATTGCTCGTCTGGTATTCGATGGCCGCAAGTACGCCTGCAATGATGTCGTCGATGTAGGTGTAATCGCGACGCGTCGTGCCGTCTCCAAAGACTGGAATCGGCTGGCCGCAACTTATCAAGTGGGCAAACTTATGTATTGCGAGATCTGGTCGTTGTCTGGGTCCATATACAGTAAAGAAGCGCAGGCAAATGCAGCGCAAGCCGTAGAGATGAGAGTAAGTGTGGCAGAGAAGTTCGCCGGCTCCTTTGGTTGCGGCATAAGGAGAAATTGGCTGGCGAATGGGATCGTCTTCGCTGAAAGGAACTTTTGCATTGATACCATAAACGGATGACGAGGAACCAAAAACAAACTGCTTGATGCCTTGCACACGTGCGAGCTCCAACAGATTGAGTGTGCCATTGATATTGGTCTCGGTATATAACTGTGGTTGAGAGAGCGAGGGTCGTACGCCCGCGCGTGCCGCCAGATGGACAATGCAATCGAAGTTCTGATCCGCAAAGACGTTTTCCAACGCCGCGCGATCTCGAATATCAGCTTCCGCGAGACGATATAGCGGATCAAGCAGGTGAACGCGAATGTTTCGTCGCTTGATCTCCGGCTCGTAGAAATCATTAAAGTCATCGACCACGGTAACCTGCCATTGCTTTGTGGCCAGCAATCGGTCGACAAGATGTGAGCCGATAAATCCTGCGCCGCCGGTGATAAGAATGGCTTTCATGTAGGTATTTGGAACTTTGAACTTAGAACTTTGAGCTTTGTACTTTGTACTTTGTGCTTTTTACTTTGATTTGACTTATCGAAAGAAGCCCAGGATTCAAACCTACAACTACAAGGTACAAAGCACAAAGTACAAAGCTCAAAGCTCAAAGCACAAGCTTCTACTTTGTAGCATAAATCCACAGGTGCCAGCCCCAGCGAGAGGCCATTTGCGACTCTAGGCGACGCGGCAGGATGTTTCCTATGACCGGCAACCACCGTTTATTCAGGAAATAGGTCCGTAACTCCACTTGAGGAAAACCCTTGAACAGTTCGCGCGCTTCGCGTCGGGAATAAACGCGCGCCAGGGGATTGCCCGCACCATCTGTGTTTTGGCTCAAAAACTCTTCTGAGTCCAGATAAGCACGCCCGGCCTTCAGCCTGCGCGCGTGCTCATGTAGCGAGTCTTCTGTTTCCCCGGTAAGAAGGTGAACCAATTTCACTCCAGAGTTCCATCTGAGCAGATGCACGCCGGCTCGACGTAATATGGAGATGTTAATGCGGTAGTTGTAAGAGTCGCGATGATAAAGCATCACGACCGCACGTCCGCCGGGGCGCAATACACGATGAACTTCCTGCACGGCTCTAATAATGTCGGGCGTGTGATGCAATACGCCGTGCGAGTAAACGACATCGAAGCTTTCGTCGGGGAAATGAAGATTCTCGGCATCTGCTGTCTGAAACGCGCCCGGCAGATTGAACAAATCGAATCGCCGGCGAGCGAGATCAACTGCTGCATCCGTTAGATCAATCCCCGTGTAGTCGGCCCCGGCAAGGGCAAATTGGGCTCCATCAGTTCCCAGACCGCAACCTATCTCGAGAACTTTCTTGCCGCGCGCGCTCGGGAAATCGGCAGCAGCTGGGATGTGCCATTCTTTCTGGTAGCGATGCTCCTCGACCAGTTCGTAAAAACGACGCGAGCCCGGACAGGCGTCGGCGAATTTAATGCCGCACGGATGCTCTTGCCAGAAAGCACGCACACGTTCCTTAAGTTGGGCATTTGCTTCAGACATGAAAGGAAGGAAAGGATAACAGCCGTGACGGGTGAGCATCAAAGAGGGCTGAAGGCCATCCCCTAGTTTGAGTGCCTTCATCAGTTGAATAAGGAGTTCAACTTAAACAGTCTCTCAGGTTAGGAAGGCGGACCCTGACCCCGCCTCAAGTTGGAAAGCCAGTCATCATTCCAGTAATTCATCGTGAGTGGCATTCATCAGCGTTTGTATTTGCCAACAAGTTCGCCTTGCGCCATAACGTGACTCTCCATCGTCTTTAGCAGTTCATCTTTCGTCGCGCCGGGCCCGAGGGAAGTCTGAATGTCGACGGCGTAAAGCTTAAAGAAGTATCTGTGAGTTCCGCTTGGCGGACATGGGCCACCATAGCCGATCTTCTTAAAATCATTTGTGCCTTGCTTGCCGCCACCGGCAAGATTCTCCTGCGGCTTGATGTTTTCAGGAAGCTGCGTTGTATTCGCGGGCAAATCGTAAACAACCCAGTGGACCCATGTCTTCGCAGGTGCATCGGGATCGTCGACGATTAGAGCTACCGTCTTAGTGCCCGCCGGCAGGCCTGACCACTGAAGAGGCGGCGAGATATTCGCGCCGTCGCAGGTGTACCGTGAGGGAATCATGCCGCCATTTGAAAATGCAGTGCTGCTAATTGCAAGTGCCATGTTGTTCTCCGTTCTGCCAGTGTCGGCGTTAGTTGTTGTGCCATTCTGCTTTGCGCTGTGGCACGAACATGAGAAGAGCAGGACAAGTATTGGTAGAAGTGTTGTCCGCATCCCAGTTTGTGAAAACCGAGAACAGGATGTTTTCGAAATCATTACCATCTGACAATACCACTCACTATAGAACCGAGAAGCGGTAGCGACCGGGTCGTTTCGGTCAGATTCAAACGGGAACTCAAGAACGGTAAGCTGCCGGTGTCCTAATTTGAGATTGTCTTAGTGCATTCTCCGTGTTATCAGTGCCTCCGTGGTGATAAAAGTGCTAAAAACCATTTCACCACGGAGACAAGGAGAACACTGAGAACCCAGTGGGACGTGAAATTAGGATACTACCAAGCTGCCACCCTATTTGAACTGCATGTTTGAGAGTTGCGTGAACGACCCGGTCGCTACCGCTCCTCGGTTCTGTAGTGAGTGGGGGCGTTGCGCACATCTGACTGCAACTCTCAATTTCTTGTTTTCACATGCTCACTCATTGCAAAGTCTCATGAAGTCTCATCAGGTTCTGTATACAGCCTTACCTTTCGCCCACGGAAACGATGCGCTTTATCACTCTTGGATCGTCAGGCAGCAACCCTGACTTCGGCAAACGCGGAGTCAGCGTGATCCAGTTGCGATCCATGGCAAACACTTTTCGGAATAGCGGCAACGATTCATCGACTCGTCCCATGTTTACCAGCGCGACTGCATGCCAGTAGATCATCTCCGCGCTTGTAGGCACCAGTTTCTCGGCGGCTCCATATTCACGTAGCGCGCCTTCGTTGTCTTTCTTCTCCACCGCTAGATCGCCCGCGTTCATATGATTGTAGGCACGTTGTAGCTTAACGAGACGGCGAAGCTCTACGAGTGGCTGCGGACTATCGTCGACACGTAAATCGAAGATGCGATCTTTCCAGACCAGACCTGTTGGTTTGCCTGTAACTACGATGATCGCCGCAGACTGTCTGCCACGAATGTCGCCACCCGCCGCCTGAGCCGCGTCGAGAGCCGCCAGCATCCGCTCAGCCAGGTCACCCTTAGTCGTCTCAAACGCTCGCGCCATCGCGGGCCAGACTCTATTGTTAAGCATCAGGTTCGCTTGCGCAGAAAAGTTCTGCCCGACGATATGTCCGGCAGCCTGGATGTCGTTCTTTCCAGTCCATGCATTCACTCGGCCCTGCGCGTCTATCATTGCAACTTGCCGAACTTCGCGTCCCTCGTCTTTTGCCAGTAGTTGTTTCAACGCTTCGGGAGCGCTCGTGCCGCCGCGCATTAACTCGAGACCGTTCTTGCCATAACTCGGATCTACAAATGATTGGGTTGCGACCGCGCCGACGCCGGCCTCGGCCCACGGCACAATCGGACCAACAGAAAACCAGTGGGACTGAACCGCGACTCCCAGTTCGCCAGTCGCCGGATCGCGCGCGACGATCGAAAAAGTGTGAACGGGACGCAAGGGCTTTGGCGCGACGGTTTGCGCTAGTGCCTGTTCTGCGCTTAACGTGGCCATCAATAGCAAAGTTAAAAAAGGGATCGATTTGAGACGCATGTAAATGTTTCTAATTCCTGTAATTTTGTTAATTCTGTCTGCCAACTTGAGGATTCTACCGCTGAAAAGCTAGGAGGGAAACGGATAAAATGGCGTGTTGCGAAAAATCCAGAATGAGATGATCAGCGCAACTAACGGCCAGGCATAGCGCGACCTTAGGTTGGCATATCTGGGTGGTCCACCGGCGATTGCGGAGTTGGTATACGATACGAGCGCCCATACTAAAAATGGTAGGGCGATGGCGAATAGAGGATTGAGCTTGAAGCCGGCAGACACATTGCCGTGGAGCAGTTGGTGCAAACACCGCGTAGTGCCACATCCCGGACAGTTCAGACCGGTGAGAGCGCGAAAAGGACAAGGGGGAAAGTAGCCTGATTGGCCAGGCTCGAAGATAAATAAATAGATACCGGCAACAGCAACTGTTAACCAGATTGAGACTGCGATGAGGCGCCGGCCAACCATTGTGTCAAAAAACGTGGAAAGAAAAACCCGGTCGGAACTTCCTGACATACAATCCTACTTCAAGATCTTTCAATGCAATTCAAAGCAGGCTTCTCAGAACCAGCCCTTCTTAGTCTGGATGTAGGTTCTGACGAACTCCTCGTCCTGCTTAGTGAGATAGATTATTCCTTCGATGATGCCAATCACGTGTGGCACAACTGCCAGAAGGCCGCAGCTCAGAACACTCACCAGAAGCATGATTACACCTTCAGTGGTGTAGCCCAGAATGAACTTATGGATTCCCAGGCTGCCCAGCAGAATTCCGCAAATGCCGGCTGGCATCTTCTTGTCCGCGCCCAGCGCTTTCCAGTCAGTCATCGCTTGTTGATTGACTGACTGCATAGGCTGATAACCAGGCACTGGTCCCAACTGCGCCTGACAGCTAGTGCAAAACTGAGCAAAATCGTCATTTGACGCGCCACACTTTGTGCAGTATCTCATCGTGACTATTTCCCGGATTTTTCCTAAGTAAGAATTAAGAGAGCTGAATAGAAATCCTCAGCTTGAGGTCAAATGAATTCCTCAATTCGTTGTGTCGTACCTATCGACTAGAGGTCACCGAAAGTACGGCGCCAACGCTGACCTAATCAATTAGATTTGGATTCCCTGCCTCCAGTCAAACTCCACTACATTTGCGGAGGTGGCGGCGGGATCGGTCCCTTGCGCTTCTCAAAGATAGGTACACCCAACAGACCTCCAATGGTTGAGAAGATCACAAGTAGTACAGCAAGAATAATCCCATTTAGAATCGCACCCGGAATCGTTGAGCCCGCCTCCATCTGAGTACGAATCGCCTCAGCCTGGCCTGGGTTCAAGTTCTCGATCAGTCTTATTAAAAGCTCTCGGGTGATACCGCCAGCAATAATGCTGATCGGAATGCCGATTATCACTACGATTACGGCCCCAACTAAACCCGCAAGTGCACCTAGAATCGCCCCGTCACCTGCTCTAGCCGGAACAGGTGAGTTCTTTATGTAGAGATAGGAGGCTAATAGCCCTCCGATTAACGCCCACAGGCAGCAGCAGATATTGACTAGATTAACGACGGGTATAGCCGACAAAAGTCCTAATAGAACGCCGCCAATCAACGCAGGTTTGAGTTTGTTGTTCATTAGATCAGCACCTTCTCAGTAACATGGGGATTGAAAGATCCAATGTCGATCTGGTTTTTTGCAGGGATAGCGCCTGCATAACTAACAAACAGGCAGAGGATTGTCAATAAAATTGCTCCAAAAACAATAAGGAAAAGGCGTATTGGTGGTACTGAAAAAGTCAGCGGTCAGTAGTCAGTGGTGAGTAGTTAGTAGTCAGTAGTTAGTCGTCACGAATGACTATACCACTGTTCTCACTACGGACCACTGACTACGGACTACTGACTTAACTGGTCTGCTCAACAAAGCCCCGCGCCTCTGTTATAGTGTTGGTTTCTTTCTGAGGTCGTGAAATCGCTGTGGGAACCAGTTTCACTGACTTAATTTGGATTTATCGCTATGTACGAATTTGCAGTTGCTCCTGCCGTTACCAATATCCGGCGCCGCGGCGTTGAGATCTCCGAAGTGAACCCGGCAAGTCTGGGCGCGGAAATGGATCTCGAGCCGGGAGATCGAATCATCAAGGTCAACGGGCGGACGATTCGCGACTACCTCGATTTCCGTTTTCATACCGCGGGCGAAACTGAGTTGTTCCTGGAAGTGCGTAAGAAAAGTGGAGAAGACTGGGAGTTGGAGCTCGAGCGTAGTGAGGACGAAGACTTCGGGTTCAGTTTTGAGCAAATTGTGCCGCGCCAATGTGCAAATGAATGTCTCTTCTGTTTTTGCAAAGGTAATCCCACCGATGCGCGTCCGTCGCTCTTCGTGCGCGATGAAGACATTCGGCTTTCGTTTCTTTACGGCAACTACACTACACTCTCGTCGATCAGTGAAGATGAACTGCAGCGTATTATCGAACAACGACTGTCGCCGCAATATGTATCTGTGCATGCGACCGATCTCGATGTCCGCGCTTACCTGTTAGGAGTCGACAAAAAGCGGGCTGACATAAAAGGAACTCTGAAGCGTTTGCTCGACGCAGGTATAAACGTTCACGCACAAGTTGTGCTATGCCCGCGCATCAATGACGGCGACGTCCTCCTAAAAACAATTTACGATCTGGCAGCCGAGTATCCTCGGATAACCAGCGTGGCGATCGTGCCGCTTGGCCTTACTCGTTACAACAAGGATGCGCGACTTACGCCCGTGACTCCTGATTTTTGCCTGCAAGTAATCGATCAGGTTGGTACTCTTCAAACACAGTTGCGAGCTCGACTAGGAACGAACTTCGCCTTCCTGGGTGATGAGATTTACCTGCGAGGAGGACGGGCGGTGCCGCCGCGAGCACATTATGGTGACTATCCTCAGATCGAAGATGGGGTAGGCATGGTGCGGTCGTTTCATGAGGAGTTTGGCAGGATGATAAAGCGACTGGAGCGAAGGAGTGTGGGCCAGCTCAGTGATACCGCCGGAACTATTCTAACCGGGACCCTTTTTGCCCCAGTGCTTCAGAAATTGATCGACAAGCTAAATACTCGATTCCGGACCAGGATTACTGTTGCGGCGGTCTCTAATGGCTATTTTGGGGGCGACGTTTCCGTGGCCGGACTACTAACGGGACGCGACCTCCTCACTGTTTCCGAAAGGATTAGTGGAGATTTTGTTCTAATCCCCAAACAGGTGCTGAAAAGCGACGAAGCGATCATGCTGGACGGGATGAGAATTGAAGAAGTACAAGAGAAACTCGGCGTCCCCGTTCGGGCGGTTGACCTGTCCGACTTAACCAGTCTTCTCTTGAGCACCAATACCAACTAACCCCCATCGATGAGTGAGTTCAACCGCGACCCCACTTCAGTAGCCCACGCCTCGAGAAAAATCCTGGATGTAGGATGCGGGCAAAATAAATTTCCCGGCGCCGTCGGTATCGATTCGAATCCAAGGACTGAGGCAGACTTCATACATGACCTGGGAATCTTTCCCTATCCCTTCAATGACGACGAGTTCGACGAAATAGTCTGTCGGCACGTGATCGAGCATGTCCCCGATGTGCTGGGGTTCGTAAACGAGTTGCACCGGATCACTAAACCGGGCGGACGGCTTAAGATTGTCACGCCACATTATTCGAATCCGGATTGGCCGACGGATCCCACACATAGAAACCACTTCAATAGTTATTCATTCACGTGCTTCATGCCGACGAGAACTCCCTTTCCGTTTTACACTCAATCGGAATTGCGGCCACTTAGAACCTACGTGAGTCTGGCAAACCTATGGCGTGCTATTGGTATGGAATTTCTCGTGAATCTCGAACAACGTTGGACAGCTTTTCGGTTCACCAGGAAGTTTTGGGAGTTCTACTTGTCCAACATCTTTAGGGGAAAGGAACTGCATTTCGAATTTGAAGTCGTGAAGAAGTCTTCAAGCAGCTAGCGCTTCACCGGTTGGGACACGGTCGTCTCCGAGTCGGCGCCTCCTCATTTCCTATCCGAAAATTTAGATTCTAATCCAAAAACTTGCATTTGGATTCCCCCGTCAGGGTGCGATCTGCGCAGAAAACCCAACGAAAAGACGGGTTGACTCGGTGGGGCTTGCTGGCTCAGCTCTTGCTTAAATGGGAGTCCCCTAATCGCAGATCACGAGTTCTTCGTGCGGCATCTGGAAATACAATTCAGACTTCTTGATCAGCGTGCTTGGTTTTTTCTGCTTGGCCCCTGGGTTCCAAATTAGCGTGCCCCGAGCAGTTCACTTCTTACCGTAACTTAAACTAAGTGTGACCTTTACAGCCGATACGAAAGTTCAAAACCATTTCTCGACAAGGAGCCCTGCATGAAAAGATTCATTGCAATACTGGTGTGGTGCCTTTTTGCGATCACGGCGTTAGCGCAGTCACAGACAGGAAACCTGGTTGGTACTGTCTCCGACGCAAGTGGGGTCATTCAAGGAGCTACTGTAGTTGTTACAGACAATCAAACTGGGAAAGAGAGAACGGTTACCAGCGGTGACTCCGGCGGTTTTACTCTTTCACAACTGAACGTCGGAACGTACACAGTCAAAGTAACTGCCGTAGGTCACAAGACTTTTACGGCGACGGATTTGAAAATCGACGTCAATAAGGATTACACGCTAAACGCAAACCTGGAAATCGGCAACATTTCTGAGAACGTCACAGTGGTCGCCGGCGCCGACATCATCAACTCGACAGATGCACAATTGAATACGACTGTCACTCAGCGACAGATTGTCGAACTGCCACTCAACGGACGAAATCCCCTTTCGTTGGTTCTTTTGCAGCCGGGCACTTCGTCGAATAGCGCAAATAGTACAACCATAAACGGTCAGCGTCCGTCGTTTACGAATATTACACGCGATGGCATCAACGTGCAGGACAACTTCATTCGCACGAACGCGGTTGACTTCATTCCTGACCGCCCCAACGTGGACGACACCGGTGAGTTTACGATCGTTACACAAAACG
>WNFC01014679.1_pt1 | contig 10430 bp, 8 predicted proteins | sample 5400541 | NCBI WGS metagenome assembly WNFC01 (sample SAMN13153342, study PRJNA577476) | soil metagenome | isolation source: 120 cm saprolite under Douglas fir tree site 2 hole 2 replicate 1 | place: USA:California | collected 2015-04-18
GAGGAGACGGCGAAGCTGATCTCCCAGGAAGGTGGCGAGGCCGCGGTATTCGCCGCGGACGTGACGCGCAAGGCGGATCGCGAGGGGATGGTCAAGGCGGCCCTCGACCGCTGGGACGCCGTGGACATCCTGCACAACAACGTTGGCATCGAGTCGCGCAAGTCACTCTTCGAGGTGACGGAGGAAGAGTGGGATCGAGTCATGACCGTGGACCTCAAGTCCATGCTGCTCGCCACTCAGGCCGCCGCCAAGCCGATGGTCGAGCGCGGGCGCGGCTCCATCATCTGCGTCTCGTCCGTCGCCGCGATGCGCGGCCACGGACGCACCGCCTACGCCGCCGCGAAGGCCGGCGTGATCGGCTTTGTCCGCACCTGCGCCGCACAGCTCGGCCCCAAGGGCGTGCGGGTCAACGCGATCGCCCCAGGCATGGTCTGGACGCCCATGGTCGAGAGCGTCGGCGCTGAGCTCCGCGAAAAGAGGCGGAAGGCGAGCCCGCTCGGGACCGAGGGCGAGGGCTGGGACGTCGCGTGGGCGGCGGTGTACCTCGCCAGCGAGGAGGCGCGCTGGGTGACGGGGCAGACGCTCGTGGTGGATGGCGGCTTGACGCTGACAACGCGGTAACTCTCATCGGAGACCTTTCCAATGGCGATGACCATCGGCATGCACCTGGGACACGTGGGCGGGCCCATCGCCGAGATGCGCAAGCTCTGGCGCTTCGCCGACGCCAACGGCTTCGACTGGTTCTCCTCGGCGGACCACTTCCAGGAGTCGCCTTACCGCGACGGCAACGGCGACTGTTTCGAGGCCATCAGCACGATGACCGCGATCGCGCTCGACACGAAGCACGTGCGCGTGGGCTCGCTCGTCATCTGCGTCAACTACCGCAACCCGGGCGTCCTCGCCAAGGCCATCTGCACCATCGATCACCTCTCGGGCGGCCGTTGCGAGATCGGCATCGGCGCCGGCTGGCACCAGCACGAGTACGAGGGCTTCGGCATCCCCTTCGAGCGGATCGGCATCCGCCAGGATCACCTGGAAGAGGCCGTGCAGATCCTGCGCATGCTCTTCGACCAGCCGATCTCGAACTTCAAGGGCCAGTACTTCCAGCTCAACGACGCCCGCTGCAATCCCAAGCCCATCCAGAAGCGCCTGCCCATCTGGGTCGGCGGCCTCGGCGAGAAGCGCACGCTCCGGACGGCGGCGAAGTACGCCGACGGCTGGAACGCGCCCTACATCGACGCGCAGGCGTGGAAGGCCAAGAACGCGATCCTCGACGACTGGTGCGCGAAGGAGGGTCGCGATCCTAAGACCCTCAAGCGGACCGTGAATGTCGGCTTCTACCTGGGCGCCGACTCCAAGGGCGTCCAGCGCGGCGAGGCGATCTTCAAGTCGCACTGGGGCGAGAAACCGGAGCGCAAGGGCTTCTTCCGCGGCACGCCGAAGGACGCGCTCGAGATGTGCCAGGCCTACCAGGCTGTCGGCGTCCAGCGGGTGAACCTCGCCTTCCGCGAGGGCCCCTACGACTTCGACGCGCTCCAGGGCTTCGTCGAGACGATACTGCCTGCCTTCGGGATCAAGCGTCCCGCGGCGTAAGAGAATGTCGCGGCCGATCACATTCCTCGGCATACGAAGGAGCTCGCCCTGCCGCGCTGACTCAGGCGGTGCACCATGTTGCATACCGCTCGGAGGGTTCTATGACGATTCGCATCGCCGCCATCGAGGTCAGTCACTGGCACGCCGTGCACGATGCCGCCTATCTCCGTCATCTCACCGCGATGCCAGATGTGGCCCTGGTCGGCGTGCAGGATAGCAACGCGGAGCTCGTCAAGAAGCGCGCCGCGGAGACGGGCAACCCGCCGACCTTCACCGACTACCGCCAGATGCTGGCAGAGACGCGTCCGGACTTCGTGCTGGCCCTGGCGGACAAGGCCGCCCGGCTCAAGGCCTACGCCGCCGTCCCGCTCTTTCAACGCTACCAACCCTTCGCCGCCCGCGCCCGCCAGCTGCTGGCCGAGGGACGCTTCGGGCCGATCTCCCACATTTACGTCCGCATCAACCGGCCCGCGCCCGCGCGGTACCCGGCCTGGGACTCCGCCTGGATGCTCGATCCCGCCGAGGCCGGCGGCGGCTGCCTGCGGAACCTGGGCGCGCATGGCCTGGACATGTTCCTGTACCTCACCGGCGAGGAGGCGCAGGTGACGGGGGCCCAGATCAGCCGCCGGGCGCACGGGCAGCGCGTCGAGGACTATGCCTCCGTGCTGCTGCGCTCGACCAGCGGGATCCTGGGCACCATCGAGGTCGGTAACGGCTTCCCGCGCGTGGGCACGGACGGCGAGTGGAAGATCGCGGGACGCGACGCCATCCTCACCCTGAAGGACGGCGTGCTGAAGCTCGCCACCTCCGAGGGCGACGAGACCACGCCGTGTCCGGAGGACCTCGCGCGCTACTTCACGGCGATCCGCGAGGCGCTCGACGCCTGGCAGCGGGGCGCGCCACCGCCGATCAGCGTGCATGACTGCGTCCGGGTGGTGCGGCTCATCGACCAGGCTTACGAGCTCGCGGGCAGATCAGCTTAGATCCGTGCCAATGTCGTATTGCAAGACCTGACCCCGCACTACTCGGCCAGCCAGACTCCGTCGAGCTGCTGGTTCAGGAAGTGCGAAGGGGTGATGGTCCAACCCCGCACCCTGGCGTTGTGCGCGACGATCCGGTGCCACTGCAGCGTGTAGAGATAGTGGACCTCTTCGTCCAGCAGCCGCTTCTCGAAGGCGCGGAGATATCGCTTCCGCTCCTCGGGATCCACGGCGCGCGCCTGCTTCATGAACAGCTCGTCCAGCACGGGGTCCTTGTAGCGGCTGTAGTTGTTGTCGGACACGCCGGTGGACTGGAACTTCTGCACATCGATGTCGGGCTCGACCACGAAGCTGCACTGCGCGTCCGAGGCCACCTCGAAGTCGCCCCGCCGGAGAACGGAGGCCATGGCCGAGGCCTCCACGGTCTCCATTTTGACGTTGAGCCCGATCTGACGCCACTGGTCGATCAGCCAGATGGCCATCGTCTCGTATGGCATCGGGATGCCCCGGTTCTTGAAGGTGAACGAGAAGCCTTCGGGCACGCCGGCCTCGCGGAGGAGACGGCGCGCCTCGGCACGCGCCTTGCCGATGTCGCGCCCGTAGCCGGCCAGCTTCTCCAGCTCCGCGGGCGGCGTGGCCCAGGGAGTGCCCGGCACCTGGATGCCCGCCACGTCCTTGACCACCGCGATCTTCGACAGGTTCTTCGAACCCTCGTAGCGGTCCAGGGCCAGCGTCAGGGCCCGGCGCACGCGCTTGTCGTCGAAGGGCTTGCGCTCGTGGTTCATCGTCACGAGCGACAGGCAGTCCCACGGGCTCTCCTGGACCGTGATCTTCGACCCGAGCGCCTGTACCAGGCTGTCGCGGTCCGACGGGGTGAAGCCGCGGAACTGGATGTGGGCGCGCTCGCCCCGGATGGCCGCCACCTGCGCCGACGACGAGGAGATGAAGATGGCGCGGTAGCCGTCGAGGTACGGCTTGCCCTTGTCCCAGTAGTCGGGGTTCTTCTTGCCGACCAGGTGCGAGCCTTTCACGTGCTCGACGAACTTGAACGGGCCCGTCCCCATCACGTTCGTCTCGTACCAGTGCACGTCCCTGGCGAGAATGTCCGCCTTGTAGATCCAGTTGAAGGGGGACGCGACGTTGACCAGGAACGAGGCCTCGGGCCACTTGAGCCGGAAGCGCACGGTGAACGGGTCGGGAGCCTCGATGGCTTCGACCACGTGGTAGGCGCCCTTGCGGAACGAGATCACGCCGGGCGGCGGGAAGACGATCTTGTCGTAGCTGGCCTTGACGTCGCGTGAGGTCATGGGGCTGCCGTCGTGGAAGCGGACGCCCTGGCGCAGCCTGAAGGCGTAGGTCATCCCGTCGGACGAGACCGTCCAGGACTCGGCGAGATCGGGGACCGGGCGCGTGCCCGTGCGGTCGCCGGGATCGATGCGCAGCAGGGTGTTGTACTGCGGCGCGAGCGGGTGAACGGTACCGAAGGTACCCTCGCGGTGCCCGTCATAGGACGGCGGCTCCGAGGGGACGGGAAAGATCAGCTCTCCACCGTAACGGGGCCGTTCCTGCCCTGCGGCAGGGCCGGCCGGCATTCCGCCCGCCAGGAGCGCGCAGGAGAGAGCGACGGAAACGAGGAGTCGCGGGGCACGGATCATGGTGCACCCCCCTTGACGAAATAGGAGAAGCGCTCTCCGGGGTCGCCCGACCTTATGGGCTTGGGCGGTGCGCTGTCAAGCCGGCGCGAACATCGGCACGCGCGTGTTGACGGGCCCCGACGCCGGACGTGATGCGTGACGGCGGCGATCGCGTTGACGGGCTGGTCCAGGGCGGCTAGTCCACGCCCCACGAGAAGACGCGGACGGGCGTGACCTCGATGACCACGGAGTCGGACTCGGCGAGGGCGGCCTCGCGCGGATACTGCGGATACTTCTTGTAGAGCAGCGAGCGGATCCGCCGGAAGCGCGGGCCGCGCTCGATCAGCTTGGCCGTCCCCTGCACCATCACGCCCCGCAAGCCCGCCCAGGCATCCGAATAGCAGTCAATGGTCACCGTGACGCGCGGATTCTCCATGAGGTTCTTCACCTTGCGGCCGTCGTCTCCGGAGGCGAAATAGATCTTGCCGCCATGGAGCACGTGACAGACTGGCACCAGGTGCGGCATGCCGCGCCGGCCCACCGTAGCCACGCGGCAGACGCGCTCCCATTGAACAAGCTCGGCCACGGATTTCTTGAGCTTCATGGAGGATCTCCCTCGTATCAATCGGCGTAAAGCTCGACCGTATAGCCGTTCGGATCCTTGACGTAGATCGACGAGCGGCCGCGCCGTCCGACCACTTTCACACCCGCGGCCTTCACGCGCCGGCCGAGAGCCGGGAGGCGCTTCGGCCCGACATAGAGACCAAAGTGATCGAGACCGCCGGCGCGGAGGTTGATCGGCCCTCGGACCCGGATGAAATTCAGAAGATCGCCACCCCCAGGAGTCTCGAGAAAAATCATGCCGGGATATGGAAAGGCCTCCCGCAGCCCCAGCACCTCGACGTAGAAGCGCTTGGTCGCCGCCAGGTCCCGTGTCTTGAGCGCGAGGTGCCGGAGGGGCATGACAGAATTGTACTCCCGCGAGCCGTCCGGGCCGAGTTCGGAGCTGAAAGAGCTCCGCGCCGCCATGGGGAACAGTCGCCTCGTGGCCGGTGTATATTTGGTGGGCCGGGCGGACCCGGCTCACCCCGATCCGTTCTGAGAGGAGTCGCTCATGGCCGAAGGCACCCAGCTGATCCGCGGCCTCGAAGGCGTAGTCGCCGCCGAGACCGAGCTCTGCGACCTCGACGGCACGAACGGCCGCCTCGCGTACCGCGGCTACGACATCGCCGACCTCGCGGGCCAGGCGACGTTCGAAGAAGTCGCCTACCTCCTCTGGATGGGCGAGCTGCCGACGCGGGTGGAGCTCGACCGCTTCCTCGCCGAGCTGGCGACGGCCCGGCCGATCCCGGAGGATCTCGTCAAAGCCTTCGCCCTCATGCCGAAGCAGACCGATCCGATGCGCGTGCTTCAGGCTTCCGTGGCGATCCTGGGCATGCACGACCCCGCTGCGACCGACAACACGCACGCGGCCAACCTGCGCAAGTCGGTGCGGCTCACCAGCCAGTTCGCCACGGCCATCTGCGCCCATCACCGGGTGCGGAGCGGGCTGGAGCCCGTGCCGCCGGCCAAGGACCTCTCGCTCGCGGCCAACTTCCTCTACATGCTGACGGGGAAGAAGCCGAGCAACGTCACCACCAAGGCCTTCGACGCGAGTCTGGTTCTCTACGCGGAGCACGAGCTGAACGCTTCGACCTTCACCACACGCGTGATCGCGGCCACGCTCTCCGACATGCACTCGGCGGTCGCGGGCGGCGTCGGCGCGCTCAAGGGCACGCTCCACGGCGGCGCGGGAGAGGCGGTCATGAACACGCTGCTCGAGATCGGCAAGCTCGACAACGTGGACGGCTTCGTCGACAAGGCCTTCGCCGCGAAGCGGCGGTTCATGGGCATGGGCCACCGCGTCTACACGGCGGGGGATCCGCGGGCGGCGATCTTGAAGGGCATGGCGGAGGACGCGTGCCGGGAGACCGGGCAGGCGCTGTGGTACGACCTCGCGGTAAAGCTCCACGCCAAGGTCAGCGCGACCAAGAAGCTCATACCCAACGTGGATTTCTACTCGGCGCCGCTCTTCTATTCGATCGGCATCCCGGTGGACCTCTTCACGCCCGTCATCGCCGCGTCGCGGATCGTCGGCTGGACGGCCAATCTCCTCGAGCAGTACGACGACAACCGTCTCATCCGCCCCCGCGCCGACTACAAGGGGCCGGGCCGCAAGCCTTTCGTGCCGGTGGAGAAACGGTAGGGATGGGTCTCTCGGTCGCGCGGAAACTGATCGATTCCCACCTGGTGGCGGGCAAGGCCGTGGCCGGCGAGGAGATCGGGCTGCGCGTGGACCAGTGCCTGCTCACGGACACGAACGGCAACATGGCGTGGCTGCAGTTCGAGACCATGGGCTTCCCCCGCGTCAAGCCACCGCGCGTGGTCAGCTACATCGATCACAATGTCAACCAGACCGACTCGCGCAACACGGACGATCACCGCTACATCCAGACGGCGTCCGCGCGCTACGGCTCGTGGTTCTCCAAGCCGGGCAACGGCATCTGCCACCAGGTGCACTTCGAGACCTTCAGCGTCCCGGGGCAGTTCGTCCTCGGCACGGACAGCCACACACCGCTCTGCGGGTCGACGGGCATGCTGGCCATCGGCTCCGGCGGGCTCGACGTCGCGGTCGCGATGGGCGGCGGTCCCTATCACCTGCCCATGCCCAGGATCGTGCGCGTGTGGCTGACGGGCCAGCTCAAGCCGTGGGTGCACGCCAAGGACGTGATCCTCGAGCTGCTGCGCTGCTACTCGGTCCGCGGCGGCAGCGGCAAGATCTTCGAGTACGCGGGACCGGGCGCCGCGACCCTCTCGCTGCCCCAGCGAGCGACCATCTGCAACATGGGCGCCGAGCTGACGCTGACCACGAGCGTCTTCCCATCCGACGAAGCGACGCGCAGCTACTTCGCCCTCTTGGGCCGCGAGAAAGACTGGCAGCCCGTCGCCGCGGACCCCGACGCGGAGTACGACGAGCAGATCGAGCTGGATCTCTCAGCCCTCGAGCCGCTGGTGGCGCTGCCCTCCTCGCCTGACAAGGTCGTGCCCGTGGGCGAGGTCGAAGGCACCGCGCTCGAGCAAGTCATGGTCGGCTCGTGCACCAACTCTTCGTGGGAGGACATGTGGGCCGTGGCACGGACGATCCGCGGTGAGCGCGTGGCGCCGTCGGTGTCCTTCGTGGTCTTCCCCGGCTCGAGCCGCATCCTCGAGATCATGTCCCGCGAGGGGCTGCTGACGGATCTCCTCGCCGCCGGCGCCTCGGTGTCCGAGCCCACCTGCGGCGCCTGCGCCGGCATCGGGCACGTGCCCGCGACGGGAGGCAAGAGCCTACGCGCCTTCAACCGCAACTTCGCCGGGCGGAGCGGCGTCAAGGACGACCAGGTCTACCTCTGCTCGCCCCTGACCGCCGCCGCTTCCGCTCTGACTGGAGTCATCACCGACCCGCGCAAGCGCGGCGCCGCGCCCGAGCGCCACTACCCGTCCTCGCTCATCGCTTCCAGCGCCGGCCTCGTGCCTCCGGCGCCTGAGAGCGTGGCCGCATCTACCGTGGTGCTCAAGGGACCGAACATCAAGGAGGTGCCGCGTGGTCGCGCCGTCGAGGCGACGCTGCGCGCGCCCGTGCTGATCAAGCTCGGCGACAAGGTCTCGACCGACGACATCTCACCCTCGGGTACGGCGGCGCTCGTCTTCCGCTCCAATGTCCCGGCCATCGCCGAGTTCACCTTCAGAAACGCCGACGCGGAGTTCGTCGCGCGCGCAAAAGCCGCCGGCACGGGAGTGCTCGTCGGTGGCGAGATCTACGGCCAGGGGTCCTCGCGCGAGGCCGCCGTGCTCGGCCCGCTCCATCTCGGCGTGCGCGCCGTTCTCGCCAAGAGCTTCGCCCGCATCCATCGCGCCAACCTGATCAACTGGGGACTGGTGCCGCTCGAGTTCGACGACCCCGCCGACTACGAGACAGTCAGGCGCGACGACATGCTTCGCTTCGACGACCTGCGCGATGCGCTCCAGGCCGGGCGCAAGATAGCGGTGACGAACGAGCGCACGGGCACGGCCTTCCAGGCGCGCTGCGTGCTCACGCCGCGCGAGCGCGACATTCTCCTGGCGGGCGGCCTCCTCGCCCAGACCGCCGCTGCCACATGACCCAGGCCCGCATCCGCGCCGTCTACATGCGCGGCGGCACCAGCCGCTGCCTCGTCTTCCACGAGCGCGACCTGCCGCCCGCCGGCGTCGAGCGCGACTACATCCTGCTGGCCGCGCTCGGCAGCCCCGATCCCTACGGCCGCCAGGTCGACGGCCTGGGCGGCGGCATCTCGTCGCTCTCCAAGGCCTGCATCATCGGCCCAACCACCCACCCGGGCGCCGACGTGGACTACACCTTCGCCCAGGTCGAGGTGGGCAAGGCGCACGTTGACTACACGGGCAATTGCGGCAACTGCTCCTCCGCCGTCGGACCCTTCGCCATCGAGGAGCGCCTGATCCAGCCCGTGGACGGCGAGACGCTCGTGCGTATCCACAACACCAACACCAAGAAGCTCATCGCCGCGCGCGTGCCGGTGGCCGGCAGCGAGCCGGCCGTGCACGGCGACTTCGCGCTCCCCGGCGTGGCGGGCACGGGCGCGCGCATCGCGCTCGACTTTCTCGAGCCAGGGGGCGCGGGCACCGGGCGCCTCCTGCCGTCAGGCAAGACACGCGAGATGGTCGAAGGCATCGAGGCATCCCTCGTGGACGCCTCCATCCCGATGGTTTTCGTCCGCGCCCGCGATCTCGGCCTCACCGGCACCGAGTCACCGCAAACCATAGACGGCGACAAGGCCCTCTCCGCTCGGCTCGAGAAGATCCGCGTCGCCGCCTCGCATCTCATGGGCATCCCGGGCAGCGCGGCCACGCCGAAGATCGCCATGGTGACGGCGCCCGTGGATACCGTTGCGCTGGATGGGACGAGCTACGACGCCAGCGCGTATGACGTCGTCGCGCGTGCCATCTCCATGAGCAACTGCCATCGCGCCTTCCCGTTGACGTCCTCCATGTGCCTCGCCGTCGCGGCGCGGATCGAGGGCACGCTGGTCCACGAGTGCTCGACGGCCGCCTCCGGTGCGGACGTCCGCCTCGGCCACCCCTCGGGGGTGCTTCCCCTCGACGCCGCCGTCGCCAGGCAGGGCGGCGACTACGTCGCCGAGCGCGTCACCGTCTACCGCACCGCGAGGCGCCTCATGGAAGGCTGGGTCCGCATTCCTTGAGCGGTAGCCGGCGCTGGACCCCGGCAGCCATCGTTGCGTTCGCTGTCGTCCTCGCCGTCGCCAGCACCTTCGGCCCGGCCTCCGGCCAGCCGGCCGCGGGTCCCTCCCGCGTCGGCATGCTCACCCCGGCCACGTCGGCGACAGCGAAACCGCATTGGGACGCATTTCGCGAGGCGATGAAGGAGCTCGGGTATGTGGAGGGGAAAAACGTCGTCTACGAGTACCGGTCGGCGGAAGGGCAGCCCGAGCGGCTCCCCCAGCTGGCGGCCGAGCTGGTCAAGCTTCCCGTCAAGATCATGGTGGTCGCGAACACTCCGGGCAACCTCGCGGCCAAAAAAGCCACCACGACCATTCCCATCGTCATGGTGGCGGTCGGAGACCCCGTCCGCGTAGGTCTCGTCTCCAACCTGGGGCGGCCGGGCGGGAACATCACCGGGTTCACCAACCTCACCGGCCAGATCACCGCCAAGAGGCTCCAGCTCATCAAGGAGGCCATCCCGACCGCCACGCGCATCGGGGCAATCGGCGACCCCGGCGAACCCAACTCGCTGGTCCAGATCCAGGACGCCCAAGCCGCCTCCCGTGAGCTCAAAGTCCAGCTGCGCGTCTTCACGGTCCGGGAAGTGGCGCAGCTCGAGCCAGCGTTCGAAGCAGCGCGGAGCTGGCGAGCGCAGGCCCTGATCCAGCTCGGGGGCGCTCTCCGAACTTCTCTTCGCGATCGGACCATCGAACTTGCCGCAAAAACCCGGATCCCTGTCATGTACGCCTCCCGGGTGGACGCGGAAGCAGGCGGGCTCATCGGCTATGGCATCGATCCCGCCGACAACTACAGGCGCGCCGCGGACTACGTGGACAGGATTCTCAAGGGCGCCAAGCCGGGTGAGCTCCCCGTTCAGCAGCCCACGAAGGTGGAGCTGGCCGTCAACCTGAAGACCGCCGCGGCCCTC
>WNFC01030808.1_pt1 | contig 10430 bp, 10 predicted proteins | sample 5400541 | NCBI WGS metagenome assembly WNFC01 (sample SAMN13153342, study PRJNA577476) | soil metagenome | isolation source: 120 cm saprolite under Douglas fir tree site 2 hole 2 replicate 1 | place: USA:California | collected 2015-04-18
TGATCCAAGCGGAGGAACAGGCCTCGCGCCAGGGCAGCGATGGCTTTGAGGCTGTGTGGCCGGCCCGCAGTTCACGTATCGGTAGTTTGGGTTTGCACTTGTTCTCCTTACCGCCAAATGTCAACTGTTGCCAACAGGCCAATGCACTCATCGAGCAATTCACATTGATCTACGGCTTCGGCAACTGGACGAAAAACCGGCTATCCGGAAACTGAACCTCTTTTCAAATCACGCGCAACTATGGCCACTGTGATTTCGTGGAATTAGCGACCTTCCGGAAGCATAATCTGGCCAAGACTTCGAAAATGAAGCATAACCTGGCCAGAAATCTTGATCCGCGATCCGACCGATTCCAACTGATCCCAGGTTGCCCGGTCCCCCGGTCCGAGCCATCAGCGTAGACATACAGGCTCGACGTTGCAATCAGAGAGTGAGAAGCCCTGATGTTATCGCCCACTGAGGCTTCGCTTCCGCGTTGCTGGTCAAGGGAGCCCTTCGAAATCTTTTCTCCTGCACTTGGAAGGGCTTGAGACCCATTGGGCCGGGATAGGACAATGGGCGCGGGACGTTAGAAGTTTGCAATATTCGAGATGGACGCGAAAACGTCCACGTCTTCGCGGTGATCATGCGTGGAAGTGGGCGCTTTTCCTGCTGATCTTTGAGAGAACTAGTGGCTCAGTAGTTGAAGCCCGAGATTGAGCAGACCTGTACGGCCCCACATGGTCAGCGGAGTAGCGCCGACGTGGACAGAAAGCATTCGTTCAAACAGCCAGGGGTTGCGATGGAAGGTTGAGAAAGACTTTCTGCGTATGATCCCGAAACGATCCATCAAGAGCATGGCCCGCGACATGAAATTGGGAACCCGGCGAAGCTGACGGTGCGCCTCTTCGTACCGGCTCAGATCTCCCCGCTTCAGCGCATGTCCGAGCGCTTCTGCCTGAAGAAATGAGAGAGCCAGGCCGTCCCCCACAATGGCGTCGACAGAGCCTGAAGCATCGCCTACGAGCGCCGTTCGCCCGTCAGTAACCCGGCCGTAAACGTGCCCCGTGGTCAGTGCTCCTCTCTCCGAACTGCCCTGTTCAATGCCGTGCAGGCGGGTGGCCAGTTCAGGAAAGAGACTAAGCGCGGCAGTCACGGAGCTGAATCGATTCTTCGCCACCACCACAACGCAAATTTCATCTTTGCTGACAGGTGTGACATATGCCTGCCCTACCGATGACCAGTAGATCTCCATGAAGTCGCCCCATGGGCGAATCCTGTAGTGCTGTCTCATCCCGATTCGTCGGCTAAGACGCCTTCCCGCCTGTAGGCCAGACCACTTGCGGATACGGGAGTTGATTCCATCAGCGCCAACGACCCAACGGCAACGAATCGATTCCGATCCGGCTTGCACTACGCCCCTATCTGCACTCAGGACCGGTGTCGCCCAGCGAAATTGCACACCTAGCGCGGCTGCCCGATGGTGCAAACGATCATGCAGAAGAATGCGTCGTATCCCGTGGCCCACGCCTTGCGGAAAGAAGGCTTCGACAGACTCGCCATTTTCAATAAAGCGAATACCTCGGAAGACGCCGGTTTCAACATTTTCGAGAGTGATCCCCAGTTTCGCCAGAGCTGCGAGACTGTCCGGCATCATTCCCTCTCCGCAGGCCTTATCTATAGGCAGCTTGAAACAATCCGCAACTATTACTTCAAAGCCCTGTCGTCGAGTGGCGATGGCTGCCGCTAGACCGGCTGGGCCTCCTCCGCAAATAAATACATCTGTGTCGTATATGGCACCTGCAAAATCATGTAAAAGGGATTTCCAAAGAGCCGAAGGCGCAATCAACTCTCTTGCTATGATCCGTGAGCGTCCACAAAATCATCCCTGAAGGGATCAGGTGGGGCTAGTTAACCAAATGCAATCATCGCTTGTGTCATGCAGTTGTAAGCAGTTTGTCGTTTTGTTGCCCATCGCCCTAGGGTAACTCGACCAATCATGCCTTCAAAATGCAAGTTTAAAATCGCTCACATAAGTGTCATTCGCGTCGTTCCCGCCTGGCCACATTTGCATCTTCTGCCAGATCTTGTAGCAGTTCGAATAACTCTTTCGATTGGGCGATGAAGAGTCCGTCCGCGGTAAGAGCCTTCGTAGCCCCCATTGGACATGCTTTCCTTAGTGTCCTCCTGCGTCCAGCAGGGCGAGCTCTTGCCTAAACAGCGGATTCCCCGGGAACTCGTCGCGAAGCTGGCTCAAGAGTTGTCGCGCGTCCGTAAAGTTCTTTTCGCGGATTTCGGCAATGACCAGAAGGATGCGAGCGTAAGGAGCAAGATAATGGCCTCGCTCCGAGACCAGCCGCAGTTCAGCCACGCCTTGTTGCTTGTCGCCGGAGAAGCCGCCCATTCGCAGAATCCAACGCATCGGCGCCGACATGGAACCGATCAGGTAACGGCTGATTCCGGTCGCAATATATGCGTCGTAGCAATCCCCGCAAATGGCCAGTAACTGGCGAGCATAGTTGGTAGCGTCCCGCGTGTAGTGCAAAGCAACTCGGGAACGGTTTTCAAACAGTGCGGTGTAGTCGGCCTTGAGGCCGTTCACAAGAGTCATGGCCAGCAGCGCACGCCGGTCGTTGGGATCACTTGCCAAGTGCGGCCCGGCGAGCACCTCGGCGCGCTGAAGCGCAGAATTTAAGCGATCACGGAGGACGGGATCCGCTTTGAGCGTCGGTGGGGATCGGAAGGAAGAATCCCTGTCGAAAAAACGCGTTCCCAAAACTCCGAGACGGTTCAATTCGAAAAATAAGAGACCGGCGCCCTCTGCCACCGGACCCATCGGGTCATCGGCATTCTGTTGCTGATATGAGGTGAACTGTTCTTGCGCCCGATCGAAATCGAGGTTGTAGAGTAGTTGAAAACCGCGATCCAAGGAAGCGGAAGAGGGTTCAGCCCTCCCCGATGTGCATAGAACGACTAGGGAAATTGACAGTGCTGCCGTTCTCGATCGAATGAACTTTGAGATGAAGGACAGCATATGATCGGACCGGAGCCGCGTTATGTGTGCGCGAGGGCAGCACACATGCTCGTTATGGTGTTAAGCATAAGATAGGCAACGACAGTAGTTGTCAGAGGATTGTCGTCGAATCGTCACCTTCTCATCGAGTGCAGAGCCAAAGGAATCCAAGTGGCTCACAAACGCGCAATCTCGTTAGGGGTAAACGACCCCGGAACGTGGCTCGCCTCTATCCCACGCGAGGCCTCTGCTAATATCTCCGTAATTATGGCCGAAGGTCCGTTTCCAGATATTCGTCTCGTTTCGCCTCTTGGACTGAGCTTCGTCCGATCGGCGACGCGGCCTTAGAATCCCCGCCTAGCTTCATCTGCATCTTCCGCCAGATCGTGCAACAGCTTAAAGAACGCCGACGATTGACCGATGAAGAGACCCATTGCCGTCAGGAAATTGACCACGCCCTTGGCAATCCCCTTTGTTTCTGTGGGACGGATGATCGAGCATGGCGGGAGCTTGCGGCTCAGGAACGGGCACGGCTCAGGCATGATCAGGTTGGTCTGGAAATCCTCGCCACCGAACGGTGAGGAGTTCAGGTCCGGAAAGGTCACCGATACTTTTGTGACCGGATCGATTACATCCGTGAGTTGCGGAGCATTGCCGGCCTTGTCAGCCCAGGTTTGAAAGTGCATGGTCTCGGTGGGGCCGATGCTGATCAGAATGCGCAAAACCTCGACGCTGGTGGCTCTTTGCGCCATCGAGGGATAGAGGCTGTTGCCACCTTGTTCGATTGTGGGGAAGTGGAAAGCTGCGGTATTCGCGATGGCCTGAAGAAATTTTGGATTCTTGGTATCGGCGTTGGTCCTGGGAATTGCCGTATGCTCCCCCACGGCTAAAGTCGGGATGGCCTGCGGGAAGGTGAAGTTCGGATCGAGATCGGGGTTATGAGTGCTGCTGCGGTAGCGAGTCCACCAACTGGTATCCAGCGTGAGCTTCATAAGGTTTGTGAGTCGCAGTTTTCCGCTGGAACCTTTCGCAGTGCTGCCCTGTAGGGTGCGAAACGGCTCCAGATTTACTGTCTCCGCTCCCTTGGAGGCCAGATACGCGTTGAGGAAGTTCTGGTGAGTGAATTCGTCGTCGGTATTGTCGTGAATGTACTGGGCCATGTCGGAATCGAGCTTCGCAAGAGCGGCGGTGTAGGCTGGATTTCCGGTTCCATCCGGTTCTTCGCTGTCCTGAATGCCCCCGAGTTCGTTGTACTGCACCCAGAAGTCCGTCTCCAGGATTTCCGCTGCAGCTGCGAACCGAAGCAGGGCTGCATCTCCTCGGGTGAGACGACCACTATGTTCTTCAGGTCCCTCCTGCGCTAAAACGGACGAGCTATTGGCCAGAAGTCCCACGCTAGCTGCGGTCAGTCCATTCTTCATGAACGAACGCCGATTGATCGCGGTTTTCATACTGCTCCACATATTTATGTTTTCCATACAGAGCCTCCATGCGCTAAAGCTTGAACTTATCAATCGAAGCAAATGTCACCGGAGGGTAAGACTTTTGTCATCTGTTTGTCGGATGAGCCGAGGTCACGAGATCGGACTCAATCTTGTCCTTGCGTCGTCAAATGCCCGGCCGGATTCGTCGGCGATTCGTTTGCTCTGATCTCGGATGGCATCGAATCGCTGTCGGATGTAGTGAGCTCTAGCGTCGTCTATTTCGGCTTGCGATTTGCCATCAAGCCTCCCGATAAAGAGGGCAACGGCTGGGACTCAGAATACTGCCGCTGGAGGTCACAGCTCTTAAGCTAGAAACCGGCATCTGGGAGATAACAGGCCTGTTACGCCATCCTCAGCTCTGTAGGTTTCCTGGAGATCTCCCTATCTGGCGAAGTTACCACAGAGCTGATTTTGCGTTACTCGCGCATGGCAGCGGCTTCCTAAACCGCGGGTCCGTGATTGCGGGTCTCCAAAGGGTCCAGGCTACTCGGCGGATAACCGATCAGATAGGTCACCGGCAAGAATCCACCGCATTGCGTCCCCAACTCCCACCGATAGCTTTCGCTGGGGAGGCTTCGCACCAATTCGCTCAATTCATCGTGCGAATAGGCGCGCAGGCAGGACACCCATCCATCAAACCACAGCACAAACGGCACCACAGGAAGTACATAGGTCCACAGCAGCCGCGACCAGCGGAAAGGGCGGATTCGCGGCGTCAGGAACAAGATCAGGAAGGGGATGAGACAGACAGCCAGCATTATTTTTGGCTCGCGCCGCGCCATCTCAAAGATAGCGATGCCTTTACTGCGCTCCACCGCGTTGGCCAGGACTTTACGCGCATCGGTCGCTCGGAAGTGATGAAACGATGAGAACATTGTCCGGAAGCCCCTCAGATCGGCCGGCACGTTGGTAGCCTGTACCGGTCGCGGGTCAAACCCGATTCTTGAATTGGAACCTGAGAGTGCCCTCTGGAATGCCTCCTGATTTGGATACTTGTCGGTCAAGCAGACGCTGATTGGAAAGTGCTGGTCACTTTCAAAGTCGCGTACTAATCGGAGCCAGGGGCCACCGCCGCCAGAGCAAAGATCGAGAACCTCCCTAGTTCCCGCCCTGGCAAGTGCATTCCGCAGGAGTGGCAGAATAGGCTTGTACGAATCGCTGAAGTCCCAGAGTGCCTGGAGCGCATCCGTGACCAGATCCCGGAGGAACACCGGAAACCAGGGGTGATCGTGAATTTCGAAGAGTTCCGCGCGGCGCATACGGTATCCATCCGACAAGTGAATAGCTCTCGCCCAATAGTGCGGAGATTATATGGAGGGATGGCCAACGCTGTTGCGAGACAGGATAAATGCGACAAAAAGGACATACGCAGCAAGTAAAACAAATCCAACCGAGCGCCCCAACCGGCGGACGTATGACCAGCAGGACAGCGTCAGCAAGAACAGCAATAAAACGTAGTACTGCCCGTAGAGAAAGTTTCGATGCAGCGGAAAGCTGAGTGCAGCCACTAGAGCGATCCGTCGCCACGGAAGCTGCGTCAAAGCCCGCAGAAGAGCTACGGTTGCGAACAGCAGGCCAAGGTTCAGGACCAACCAGCAGCGCTTGGCCGCCAAGGGAGTCAGTGATGTGATCGGCCACACGACTAGGGTTGAAAACGGCGTAATTGGCACCATCCCAACGATCCGTTGATCGATATCGCGGTGATCTTTCTGGCGCTGCAGCCATATCCACTCATAGACGCGCAAAGTATTGCTACCCTCGTGTGCAAGACGCGCCGTCAGATAGTAATTTGGGAAGTCTGTGTTCAGCGTGCGCCATGCTTGCGGCAGGGTGCGCATCCCCATATATGCCGCCAGCAACGCGAACAGCATCCACTCGCCTATACAAATCCATCGACGGCGAGGCCCAGATGGGTGATCGATGTGGGACTGTACTGGATTTCCCACGGAACTATGCACCCTTTTGGGGGGATGACGATTCAGTTGTCATCATGCAATGTGCTGTCGTCACTTCTTTGTAAAAAACCGCCCTGGAGGCTTTTCGGCCATCGCTCCCTGCTTGTGAGTAGCGGGATCAGAGCTGTGACAAGCTGTTCGGAGTCCACGTCGTGGGCGATAAAACCGAGAAGCTCCGACCTCTCCGTGTCATAAATGATGATCGTCCCCGTTCCCAAATGGAGCGTTCGGAGCGGTCCATTCACAATGATCCACATCTCTGAACCGCCGCGAGGAGCCGCGCTGTCTCGAATCAGCTTCCAGAACAGCACTCGTGTCCGGCTCTCCTTTGATTGCAGCATGCAGGAACGGCGTATGGCTAAAGCGACTTCCAGGTCGTTCGCTTCTATCCACACGCACTGGTGATCGCGGACGATGCTGAAGACATAAGGAGCGGGCGCAAATCGCCGCAAGAGATCGGGGGGAAAGGTAGTCTTTTGTGTCATACGTAGACTGCCTGTCTTTGGCAAGCAACAAACTCTCGCAGATGTTTCGCGGCAAATTGAGGTAGACCGCCATACCGGAAGCTCCAGCATGGCAGGAGGGAGATGCTTTCAATAATTTGGGAGCGCCGCACTGATGCGTCGGGCAATTGTGTTGGAAGTCTTTCTACAGTCAAGTTGAGATACTCTTGCGCCTCGGTGGAAGGCATTCGAGCGAATTCGCAGCCGGCTTGCTGCATTCTTTCCAGAAATACTAACCAGCGAGGTTCGCAAGCTCGCTCTACGCTTGCGCCAAAAGCCTGCAATACGTCAACTTCATATGCCAGTTCGCCGTTCATGGATGTTTGCAAACTATGACTGCTCAGACTTTGGAAATGTTGAACAGCGTCAGGCAACAGTTTCACCGGAGCCGATGTGCCGTGCGCCACGAGTTGTCCACCCTGAGCTGACATGTATGTCCAGTCATCCGACACATAATTGAATCCCGTCTGAGTGAGCGCCATGGAGAGTGTGGACTTGCCGGCGCCCGACATCCCCGCGATTAACAGGCCATCGCCTTTCGACGCTAGACATGCGCAATGTACAGGGACAAGTCCGATGGCCGCGCCCAGCACACCGAGCGTTATCGGAATAAGTCGTTCCTTCCAGAATCGAATATCGCCTGCAACGCTTGCTGACACACTCGCACTCAGGCTCCAACGCAGCAAATCAAATACAAAGACATTTGAGCTGCCGAATGACGCAGTTACGATGTGATGCAGCCCACGAAAATGAGGGCTCCCGGCAGATTCCTTCACCCCCTCATTGACTACGATCTGCATGCTGAATCTACTCACGCCGCTGTCTCTTGCTGAAGTCGACAGATCCTCCAACACGCTTGCTAACGCGGCAGAATTCGTACTCAGATCGCATGCAGCGCCGGCAAACCACAGCTCTCTGCGATGCGGCAGCGCGGTTTGGTCAATCAGAACTACCGGCATAAGGACACCCGTTGCGCTTCACTCTACAGCAAGACATCGTTCAATCCATCGATGATGAAAAAATTTTGCAAACTGCTGACATCGCCTTGACAACTGAACCGCGAGGAAGACATATTGTCCACAGTGAACGAGGAGATCGCTCTGGGCAAGTCACGCAAGATCGTCTTCTTCTTCCCATCTTTCGCAAGTTCGGATGCGACGGCACCCTTGGGCATTCTGGCGGTTGCCACGCCCTTACTGCGCGCTGGGTATGAAGTATGCCTGATCGATTCCACGATTACTCCGGACTATAAGAAGCGCGTGCTGGAAGAAGTTCGCGATGCCTTATGCCTGGGAATCTCTCTGGTAACCGGACCGATGATCCGGGAGACAGTTGAGATTGCGCGGGCCATCAAAGAGTGGAAATCTGACTTCCCTATCATCCTGGGCGGCTGGCATCCCTCGCTGCTGCCAACACAGACACTGCAGGCACCCTATATCGACTATGTCGTTCGCGGACAGGGCGAAGACTCTCTGCTCGAACTCGTCACTCATATTGAGAATCGTTCTGCACCGGATTTTGTTGCAGGCATCGGTTTCAAACGCGACAACAAACTAGTCTTCACTCCCGAGCGACCGCTTAAACCCCTCGTGGATATGCCTCCAAAGGCCTATCATCTCGCGGACTTCGACGCGTATGAGCGTTGCTGCGGGCGCCGCTGGGCTATGTATACCTCCAGTCTTGCCTGTCCGTACAATTGCGCCTACTGCACAAACGCAGGCGTCTACGGGCGCAAGTGGAATGCATTGCCAGCCGAGCAATTTGTAGAAGAAACTGTCGACCTTAGCCGCAGGTACAACCTGGAAATGCTCTGGATTGTAGATGACAACTTTCTGGTCGATCTTGACCGTGCGAGGGCTATCTCCGAGGGATTGGTACGCGCTGGCGCAGGATTTAAGTGGAGCATACAGGCAACCACCAATCTCACAGCGCGTCTTTCTGCAGAAGATCTGAGGCTGCTGTACCGCAGCGGGCTCCATCAGGTGTGCCAGGGCGCAGAATCAGGATCACCGAAAGTCCTGAAGGCAATGAACAAGAATTTTCAGGATTTTGAAACAATCTATGAGGCCGCGGCTCGCCTACTTGCGGCAGGGATACGTCCATCCTTCAACATTATCTTCGCCTTCCCCGGCGAAGGGATTAAGGAGCGGAGGGAGACCATCCACTTCGTAATGGATGTCTGCCGGCGATTTCCCGGGGCTGAATTCTGGACCAACATCTTCACTCCCTATCCCGGGGCTCCCATCATGGATAAGGTTGCGGAGCTTGGCATACAAACGCCGGACACTTTCGAAGGTTGGGCAGACTTTTTTCCACGATATACGAAGCTCCCATGGCTCAATGGCCGTGATCACAAGGAGCTACAAGTAATGCGGGACTATTTGCGCATTGCCTTCGACCGCATACCGATTGGAGTAGACCGGCGTAGCCGCGTCACCCGTCTGGCACAGAAGTGCATCTCGTTTCCTGCGCGCATTCGCCTTGACCATGGCGCGTACCGCTTTCCCGTCGAGCTCTGGCTCAACGACAAGCTCAAAGAGAGGACAGCTGGGTTCAAGCCCGTGGTTGATGCCAAGCGCCTGGAGCCCAATCAAGTGGAGGCCGCATGCTGACGCAGGGAAAGGTCATCCTCTTCTATCCGGCGTACGACGGGCCCCCGCTCGGAGCGCCCTTGTGCTTGCTGGCGCTCGCCTCAACTCTGCGCGAAGCTGGCTTTGACGTGGTGATAATCGATGCCGCAATTGAGTCTGATTACCGAACACGAATTGAATGTGAAAGCGTAGACGCTCTTTGCGTTGGGATCTCTGTGCTTACCGGCCCCATGATCCGGGGCGTCATCGAAGTTGCAACTGCGGTCAAGAGCCAGACTCCGTGGCTCCCCGTCATCTTCGGCGGTTGGCATCCGACTCTGCTGCCAGATGAAACGCTGAGTGAACCCTTCGTCGATATTGTCGTCCGAGGCCAGGGTGAGATTACGTTGGTGGAAGTCGTCCAGGCTCTCGCGAACAAGCGGTCTCTAGATACCATTCCCGGAATTTCGTGGAAGAGCAACGGTCTTCGCAAGCACAATGTCGAACGCCACGTGGAACCACTCGATGCCCTTCCGCTTCCAGCTTTCGATCTCACCGACTTCGACGCATACGAAAAAGTCTGCGGTATCCGGAAACTTGCATACGCCACCAGTGTTGGCTGCCCCTACGCCTGCAACTACTGCACCGACATGGTCTTCTACAAGAGGCGCTTCAATGCCCTATCTGCCGAGCGGGTTGTAGCGGAACTCATCGACCTGGTCACCCGCTACCGCATCGAGGAAGTAGCCCTCCTCGACTCCAACTTCCCCGTCCAGCTGCCGCGCGCCCTCGCGATCGCTCGCGGTATCGTCGACTCCGGCGTCAAATTCCGCTGGACCTTCCAGGCTTCCACAGACTTCCTCTGTCGCATGAGCGAAGACGAGGTCCGCCTGCTTGGTCAGAGCGGCGTATCGCACATGGGTTTC
>WNFC01016697.1_pt1 | contig 10429 bp, 12 predicted proteins | sample 5400541 | NCBI WGS metagenome assembly WNFC01 (sample SAMN13153342, study PRJNA577476) | soil metagenome | isolation source: 120 cm saprolite under Douglas fir tree site 2 hole 2 replicate 1 | place: USA:California | collected 2015-04-18
GTTCGCGTGGGATCGAAACTACGACGCGTCTATGACGCAGCGAAGACGCCCTTGGAGCGAGTGGTAGCCTGTGCGCAGGCTAGGAAGGAGCAGGTGGCAGAACTAAAAAAACTCCGCCAGTGTTTGGATCCGTTTCAACCGGGGAAGGTGATTGATCAGAAGCTGGAACGCATTTACGACATGGCGAATCGGCGGCTCAGCCCGAAAGCGACCCAGGAAAGCCGCGCTGCGCACACGCAGGAAAAAACACAACGTAGCCGGCGAAACGGCTGTGGAAAAGCCGCTCCCACAGCCGCGACGACGGCGGGTCTTCGGTTACATTTCCAATGTCTCGACGGTCGGTCCCAAGGTTACATTTTTAAATGGCTTGACACGGCTCCCGCAACCATGGACGCACACTGCCGAAATGCAGTGGCGTTCTCCTCTTACAGAGGCTTCCGTTCCCTTGTTCAGCCACAGTGATATTCAACATCTCTTCGACGTCCGCGTGCCGACCATAGCTGCCTTATCTCATCTTGCTGGGGCACCGTTATGAGACCCCCAATCTGGCGCAGAGCTTCTCGTAGGAAATCAACTGAGTATCGGGAACCATCTAGAGAGAGAAACCTGCTGATCGACTGCGACGAAATCACTCTTACATGTGCCCGACAACATGTCCAGCGGCGAGATCGGCTTCAGACTGCGACCCGTTGTCCCTGGGGTGTCCAGTGGACATAAGTTGCATAAAATGTGTAAGCTATCATATGTAAAACTTATCATATTCTCCAAGGGAAGGTCATTTTGCTAGCTCGCCTGTACCGAGAGTTCTTTCGGGCGCTCGCCAATCCGACGCGGTTTGCCATCGTGCAATTGTTGCGTGCGGAGCCCCACAACGTCGGCCAAATCGGGGAAAAGCTTGGGCTTGAGCAGAGCCGCGTGTCCCATAACCTGGCCTGCCTCTTGAATTGTGGTTTTGTGGAGTGGGAGTGGAATAGCAAGAACAAGGTGTACCGGCTTAACCCCGATTTGCGGCCCATTTTAACGGGAATCGAGAAGCACCTTCATCGCTATGCTCCCGCGCTTGAGACATGTGGCGTGTTGAGCGTTGAATACAGCGTTGTCCGGCTGCAGCCTGAGCCTTCCCGCCGTTCTCGTCGTGCGAAGCGCGTGCCATCACCATCGGGAGTTTCAAAATGAAAGATAGAGCGTTCGTTGGAGCGTCGCTGTTGGCAGCTATTGCAGCCAGCTTGTGTTGCATTCTGCCTCTTGTCTTTGCCCTTGGGGGCTTTGCGATTGTCGGAACCTCAGCCTTCTTCGAGTCTCTGCGCCCTTACTTTCTGGTAGGGACTTTTGCACTGCTGGGCGCAGGTTTCTACCTGGCATATCGAAAGCCTAAGCATGCCTGCGAACCGGGATCAGCGTGCGCCCGTCCGCGGGTCAATCGCTTGGGGCGCATCGGGTTGTGGATCGCAACAGCACTCGTGGTCGCTTGTCGCGGCGTTCCCGTATTACTCCGGGGCGGTGGCCAATTTCCTCTTGTCAGATAGCAATGTCACGGCCTCGCCCGCACAGTGGGCGAACGCCCTGCAGCACGTCAGCTTTACTGTCCGCGGAATGTACTGCCAGGCCTGTGCCAAGAGTGTTAAGACCAAGTTGATGAACCTGTCCGGCGTTTGGAAGGCCAGCGTTTCATATGAGACAAGCCAGGTCGAAGTGGCGTACGACGCCGACACAGTGACTGTGGAGCAGTTGGAGAAAGCCATCCAGGACGCAGGATACCAGGCACAAAAAATGTGAACTCAGTGTCTCAAAGAGGAGAAGCGCCTATGAAATCGTTAAAGCTATTGGCGATTCCGCTGCTGTTCGCCGCTTCGGCGATTGCGAAAGACTCAACTGTCCAAATCAAGGTATCAGGAATGACCTGTGGGGCGTGCGCCGTCAGCGTGAAAAGAGGTCTGGAGAAGACCAAGGGAGTGAAGAGCGCTGATGTCAGCGCGGAGAAGGGGCTCGCTACTGTGTCTTATGACGACAGCCAAATAAGCGAACAGCAACTCCGTGAGGCCATCAACAAGACCCGCTTCAAAGCCGAGCCAGCCCAGGAGAAGAAGTAAATGCCTGAAAGTTGCTGTTCGACCGCGAAGGACGGGGCGTGCTCCCTTCCGCCGAGCAAGCCAGAGGTCTGTCCCTCTTGTGGAAAGAAAGGCAAGCCTGTGGCGGTGCTGACGGTCAAGAGCTTGGTTCGAGATCATACGCGCGTGCCAGCATTGGTGTCCTACTCCTTTTGTCGGACGGCTGACTGCGAGGTTGTTTACTTCTCCGATCCAGCCGTGTTTAAGAGACCAGATTTGAAGGTACAAGTGGGAATCAAGGAGGCGGAGGATCCAGTTCCGCTCTGCTATTGCTTCGACTACAGCCGAGAAGTGCGATCAAAGCGGAAGTGCAAGGCAATTTTTGCGCCTGCGAGGTCAAGAACCCCAGCGGAGCCTGCTGCCTTGGCGACATCACCCGCGCCATTCAGGAAGCGGAGAAACGTGCGGCCGAGACGCTTCCCGCGGCTCGTTGAGCTACTTAAACTCGGCCCATCGGCTCGGATCAGATCAAGTCCGAGGGAGACGTCAAGTCGTGAGAAAGAAGTTCGATCTCGTCGTAATCGGTACAGGTTCGGCCGCCTCGACCGTCGCCCACGAGTGCCGTTCCGCTGGTTGGAATGTCGCATTATTGATTCCCTGCCTTTCGGAGGAACCTGCGCCCTGCGCGGATGTGATCCAAAGAAGGTGCTGGTAGGCGCAGCCGAAGTCGTCGATTCGGTTCAAAGAATGAACGGGCGAGGGGTCCGCGCTGAGAGCGCTCGAATCGCATGGTCAGAGTTGATGGGGTTCAAACGGTCCTTCACTGACCCGGTGCCGAAAAGCACCGAACGGAGCTTTGCCAACGCGGGTATCGCCACGTTTCACGGGCGGGCGCGTTTCGTGGACTCTACAGTCGTCGAGGTTGGCGAGGACGAACTGGAAGGTCGTCACGTGGCCATTGCGACTGGGGCGATGCCGCGAAGGTTGGGTATTCAGGGAGAGCAGTACATCACGAAGAGTGATCAGTTCCTAGAGCTGCCAACCTTACCTCGACGCATCGTTTTCATCGGGGGCGGGTACATCTCCTTCGAATTCGCTCACGTTGCCGTACGGGCAGGGGCCCAGGTCACGATTCTGCACAGGGGCCAGCGCCCACTGGAGGGATTCGATCCTGATCTTGTTAATCAACTGGTGGCCAGGACAAAAAACCTCGGGGTAAGAGTCGAGGTCGGCATGGAAGTCGCGGCGGTCGAAAAATCCGATGGCAAATTGTCGGTCAATGCTTCAACTGGGGGCACACAAGAGACGGTTGAGGCGGACATGGTAGTTCACGGCGCCGGTCGCGTTCCTGCGATTGATGATTTGAATCTCGCCGCTGCAGGTGTGCAGGCGGAAGAACGCGGCGTCAGAGTCAACGAGTATCTGCAAAGCATTTCAAATCCGGCCGTCTACGCCGCTGGTGATGCCGCTGCGAGTGGATTGCCACCGCTTACACCTGTGGCTGCTTACGAAGGCCGAATTGTGGCTTCGAACCTCTTGAAGGGCAATCATAGAAAGGTCGAGCACCTGGCGGTGCCTACCATCGTCTTTACTATTCCTCTCCTCGCAGCCGTAGGCCTTCTAGAACACGCTGCGCGACAGAAAGGCTTGGGATTCCGAATCACCCACGAAGATACGTCAGGTTGGTACTCCTCCCGGAGAGTAGGGGAAGAATGCTCAGGTTTCAAGGTCCTGGTGCAACACGGAAGCGACCGTGTCCTCGGTGCTCATGTCATCGGACCGCACGCAGATGAGTTGATAAATATATTCGCACTAGCGATGCAGGCCGACATTCCCGCCAGCCGGTTAAAACACTCGCTTTTCGGTTATCCCACTCTGGGTTCTGACGTGAAGTACATGCTTTGACGGCGGTTGGGCTACAGTTGAGGTGCGCAATGGCTGATTGCTCTACAACTACTGGCAACCGGAATGACTTGACCGCAAAAAAGGCGGCTTGGCTGCTCTGGTACATTCCAGCGGCCGTAGTCTTACTAGGTTCGTTCTGGGCTCGGGGACGACCTTGGCTTTGGATACCGGCTTTCCTTGTCATGGGCGGAGGCTGCCTAGCCAATGCCAAGGGATGCGGACGACTGCACTGTTACTTTACCGGTCCGCTCTACATTCTCGCCGCCCTGTACGTTGCGCTTTCTACCTTAGGCCTCGTTCGGTTAAATCCGGGCTTGTTCTTGCTGATCGTGTTTGGAGCTTCATGCGTAGCGGTGTGTCTAGAAATGCCGTTCGGTCGGTACAGGCGAAAGGAAGGTTCTGGGTAAGCCACCTCAACGTGCATTGGTGCGCACCTCCCGTGCGGGGAAACAATTTCCACACACGGTCAGCAACTATTCTTGTAACCCGGGCGATCTGTCCAACAGTCGCGCCACCACTTGCGGGTCAGCGGTCGGCAGATTGCAGATGTAGTTCTCGCAGATGTAGGCAGTGGCGTGCCCCTGCTTTCGTGTCACAGTCGCCAGAGAAGGCACCCAGTGTGCTAACTGCTTTTGCCCTTCAGCTCCATCCGCGAGCAGAAGCACCCGATTAGGGATGTAACGCTGCCATACCAGGCGAAGGAGCGCGCGCGTATCCTCGGCGCCACGCATGCCCGCAATGACGATTTGTCTTGGCTTCGCCAAGCTTAGGTTCAATGCCGACATCATGTAGGGCATAGCTTCCGGCCTCTGATCAAGGCCCGGCCCAAAGGCCGCCAACGTTTTGTCTGCCTTGTCCTTGTAGCTTTGTTGATCGGTAATCTGCCAGAGGCGCAGCAGATTCATCGCGGCCACAGAATTTGGGGAAGGTTCAACACCGTCGTACGCTTCCCGCGTGCGCAGCAGGATCGAGCGGTCCTGGCCGCTGGTGGTGAAAAACCCGCCCTGCTTCTGATCCCAAAACAAACGCTCCTGCGTCCCGTGAAGCCGGACTGCCCACGAAAGGAGCCGCACGTCGAATGACGCCTCATAAAGATCGAGAAGGCCCTGATTGAGAAACGCGTAGTCGTCCAGATAACCATCGATGTCTGCGCTTCCCGCGCGATAGCGGCGCTTCAGCTTGCCGGAGTGCGGCTGATAAGCATGAACCTGCAGAAACGACTTGGCCCGATTGGCAGCTTCGAGATACTTCGGTTCCTCCAGGACTTGGCTGGCTATGGCCAAGGCGGAAATCATCAGGCCATTCCAGGCAGTGATGATCTTTGTGTCTACCGGCGGCGGTGGCCGCCGAGAGCGCCGGGCGAACAGCTTTTTCTTTGCTTCGTTTAGTATCTGGTTTGTCTGGGCTTGGGTCGTTCCAAATTTCTTCGCTGTGTCCGCTAGAGAGTGACTTTCGTACAACACATTCTTTCCTTTCAGCCAACCCTCTATATCCTGTCTTGATGGAACGTTTCCGCCGGCTTCCACCCCGTAACGAAAATCGAAGACGGTAGCCATTTCTCTGCCCAACAATTGTTCAATCTCGGCGGAGGTCCACGCATAAAAAGCACCTTCACCATGTTCGGCCTTATCTTTTTGGATCGGGCTGTCCGCATCCAATGCCGAATAGAAACCCCCTTCGGGCCTGCGCATCTCGCGCAGGGTAAAGTCGAGAATGTCGCGTGTCACATTAGCGTAGAACAGGTCTCTCGTTGCCTGGTAAGCTTCGGTGTAAAGCATGGCAAGTTGGGCTTGGTCGTAAAGCATCTTTTCGAAGTGCGGCACACGCCATTGACCATCAGTGGAATAGCGGTGGAAACCACCGCCGATCTGGTCATGAACTCCGCCTACGGCCATGGCGCGCAGATTGTTCAGCACCATCTCCAGCGCGTCTTTCTTTCCGGTTCGCGACCAGTACCGGAGCAGGTAGTCCGGGACAACCGGCCGAGCGAACCTCGGGACTTCGCCAAAGCCCCCGTTCGCACCGTCGTAGGATAGGCGGATCTGTTCGTAAGTCTTGTCCAGCACGCCCGCCTGCAACGGGCTGCCTCCACCGCCCACTCCGCTGTTGACTGCCCGTTGCAACTTCTCCGTGATGCCCTCCGCGGAGCGCATAGTCTGTTCACGCTGCTTGCTCCACAACTCAGCGATTCGCGGCAGCAGAGTGCGGAGGCCGGTGGCGCCATACTTATCCTCCGGCGGGAAGTACGTTCCGCCGAAGAACGGTTTCAGATCGGGCGTCAGGAAGACGTTCATGGGCCACCCACCACTCCCGGTGGTTGCCTCGACGAAGCTCATGTACTCGTTATCAATATCAGGGCGTTCTTCGCGGTCCACTTTGATGGAAACGAACCAGCGATTGAGGAGCTCGGCAATCGCAGGATTCGAATATGACTCGCGCTCCATAACGTGGCACCAATGGCAGGTGTAATAGCCGACAGACAGAAAGATCGGCTTGTTCTCGCGTTTGGCCTTGGCGAAGGCCTCTTCTCCCCACGGGTACCAGTCGACGGGGTTGTGGGCGTGCAAGAGCAGGTAAGGACTCTTTTCGTGGATCAGGCGGTTGGTGTATTGGCGGTGGCTCTTGGCGTCAGCCGATGGGGCGGCAGCAGGTTTATTCCCTCGTCTAGTCGAGTCTTGGTCGCTCGGAATTCCGGCACCTCCACGAACGGCCACAGCCACAAGCACTCCGCAGAGTAAAAGCGATGCAATGGTTTTCAACGAAAGCCCGAGCAAAACGGACAGTCTTCCCGGGAGAGTTTTTGCAGTCGCCGTTTTCGCTGCGATCGTCATAGTATTTCGTAGCTGTCAACCTCAATGGAACTCGCTCTCCGGAAGCAGCGGCCGTGGATGCGAACCGTTCGCCCAAGCAGCTTTGAATTGTGAATGAGTTCCTCTGATGCCTCTCCATCGAGGATCTGCCAGATCTTGCCGTCCCGCGTCTGCAAAGAACCGTGGTGACCTCTCGTGGGACACATCGCGTGATACCCGTATTCTTCCTTCAGCAGGCAGTCGCGACACAGAAGCTTTCCCTCCATGACCGTGGCCCGGGAATCGTCCACATGGAAGGCTATAAACTCCAACCCGTCTGCCACAACGTCGCGGACTTGTGCACTGAAGAAGATCGCAGCCGTTACAAGAAGGACAGCAGCGGCTGCGGAGGTCCAAATTGTTGGGCGCAGCCACGACGTGATCGTAGACTTTCGGACGCGCGTTACCAGTTGTGCCGCTCATATTGGCCCACGCTAGCTCTGACAGCTTGCCGCAGCCGATTCAGACGATCGACCGTGCGTCTGCAGGAATCGCACTCCGCCAAGTGTGCCTCAGCCTGTACGGTAGCTTCCGGCGACAACTCACCATCGATGTACAGATCCAATATTACAGCTTGGACCTCACGGGAGATCGTGTGGCTCTTTCTGGTCGCTGGTGTAGTTGCGTTGCTGGTGAAGGCGATGCCCACCAAGGCACAAGCGGTGGTGGTCAATCCGGCTCTTTGGCTGTTCGCTCCGCCGACCGTCGCAGGGGGTAGCAGCCTACTCGTAATTTTTCTCTACTTCGCCAAAGCTGGAATGTTTGTGTTTGGCAGCGGGCTGGCGGTAGTGCCGTTCCTCTACGGCGGGGTGGTCCAGGAGCATCACTGGCTGACCGACCGCCAATTCGTCGATGCGGTCGCGGTAGCGATGATCACGCCCGGCCCGGTGGTGATTACCATTGCTTCATTGGCTATCTTGTGGCCGGCCCCGCAGGCGCAATGCTTGCAGCGCTGGGGATTTTCTTCCCGGTCTATTTGATTGTGGTGTTGCTTGCGCCGTCCTACAAGCGGTGGGCCAAGAATCCTCAGTTGAATGCGTTCGTCCGTGGCGTAACCGCTGCCGCGACGGGGGCCATCGCGGGGGCCGTAATCGTGCTCGCGCGGCGCTCGATCTACGATGTGTCCACGGTGATTATCGTGCTCGTAGCTCTACTGATGCTGATGCGCTGGAAGGTGCCAGAACCGCTTTTGATAGCTTGCGCGGCGGTGGCGGGATTCTTGTTGCGCAGAGCCTGAAAGTATTGCTGTTGCAGCGGGCAAACCGATAAGCAAAAATGCGCAACTGGTGAATGGACGCTTATGTACGTTTCTGCGGCGGATCCGTGCTGGCAAATTGTCCAAAGAAATAAACGGCGCAAACGGCAACAAGACCGAGAAAAACCAAGAAGAGAGCCAAGGGAAGAGCGGCCATTAGGCCTTCTGAGGTCAGCTGGACCCACAGGAAAACGGGTACAGTGTTCGGGTGATAGGCCATCACCAGCGTGGCGCCAAATTCTCCCAGGGTGCGGACCCACGCCAGCATCACGCCGGCCATGATACCCGGCCAGGCCAAAGGGAGTGAGACTTTTCGGAACGTCCGCCATTGATTGGCGCCAAGTACCGCCGAAGCTTTCTCTAACCGTTCGTCGACGCGTCCAAACGCCGATATGGACGCGATGACAACATAGGGTGCAGCCACAAACACCTGCGCCAATACAATTCCTGCGAGGCTGTTCACGAGCGACAGACCGTGCTTCTCAAACAGGGCGCCCACAAGCCCGTAGGGCCCGTACACAAGCAAAAGTAATACCCCTCCCACCAGCGGCGGGAGTGCCATAGGGACGAATACCAAGCTGATAAGGAATTGTCTGCCCTTGAATCCCGGCCTTGCCAGAAGGTAGCCCAGAGGAACGCCGAACAAGGTCATCACGCTCACTGAGATGAAAGAAGTGAGTAGCGATACTTCGATAGCGCGGATCGTTCTGGAATTGGCAAAAGACGAAGCCGTCTCCTGCCAACCCACACGGAATATCAAGTAAATCAACGGAACGACGAGGTAGGCAAGGAGCAGGCCACCAAGGACTCTGAAAATAATTGGCGCCAACTCGCGTCGTTCACTCACGGGGCAAACGCACCTTCGATCAGCGGCCGAATATCGGACGGAACTTTGGTCTTGTCACCGTTGACAAGAATGGCGGACGGCAGCAGGCCGCACTGCTCAATCAAGTTCCGGTCCTTGCCGACCAGGAGAAACCGTACAAAGGCATCGGCGCCAGGCACGTTCTTTGCTGTGTGAGGAATCGTGACGGTGAACACAATGGGCGACGCTGTGATGGTTACGCCTTTGTCGGTCGTGAATTTCTGCTCCTTGTACAGCGCCGCGAGCGAAGGATCGCTCTGATTGATTTCCTTCGGAAGTTCAATGAAAGGCACTTTATGAGCGACGACTTCGTGACGATAAAAGAAACCGGCATCGATCTGCCCCGATTCCATTCTGATCAATAATTCCTGCTCCGGGTAAATCTGTGTCGGATTCGTAGGATCACCCAGCACGGCGCTCAGGTCGTTCTTGTGATAGAAGCTTTCTGCGAGATGAAATAAAAAGAGCGTGCGATAACCTTTGGGGTCGAGGTTGGGGTCGGTGCGCCCGATTTTCAGTCCGGGCGTTTTCAACGCTTCATACCACGGAAGCTTACCGGCTTGGACCTGTTCAAAAAGCGACTTGAACTTGCTGTTCGGGTTGTATCCAAGAACCATGGCGCTGGAGGCGAAGGTCACGTACCAGTCAGTCAGCTTCTTCGCCGGAGTCATCAAAACCTTATCGTTGACGGCCGCATCGGCGCTGATGAACACGTCAGGCGAGCGCAGTCCGTCAGAGATCATCTTGGCTGCCCCTAGGGAACCCTGTCCTTCTCCCTGATAAATCAGGCCCGAGCTTTTCTCGAACTCAGGCCCGACGGTCTTTTCGAGAACCGCTCCAAGTGAGCCGGCGTACAGCACTTGCACCGTACCGCTTGGTTTAGATTGCGTCGCATCTTGTGCCCACAAGCCCACGACTGAGGACCAGAACAATACAAGAACAGCTAACAGGATTCTCATGATCTACCTACGATTCAGGCAATTGTATGTGAAGCAAGCCGCAGATGGTTCGAGACCAGCCCCTCGCTACAGCAGCGAAGCAGTCTTTACCTCCGAAACGTCCAGCGCAATTTGATGGCAACGACATCGCTTTGCGGCACGATGCTTGTCTCGTTAGGGTTCAGGACCAATCGCTGCCAGCCCCGGTTCCAGACGATGAACAGGTCATTGCCCGGTTTGATCGTCCAGCGCAATCGTGTATTTGTGACGACCTTCTGTGATTCGGTGTCGTATTGAATGGAGCTGCTCAGTACCAGATTGGGGCTCCAGGCGTAGGCACCTTGCAGTTGCCATAGACGTTGGACGAAGTTGCCTTGGGGAAGGCGCCCGAAATCATTTTTCGATGTCGGCTTCCAGTTGCATTCTGCCTCTTGGAGACGTCCACTTCACATAATTTTGCCATTGCGTTAAGTGCCCATCATAGAAAGAGCCGAACCAAGTGGTATTTCCAAACTGTAGTGGGCGATGACTGCTGGTCTGCGCTTCGAGGCGGTAACGCGTGAACTGGT
>WNFC01022043.1_pt1 | contig 10429 bp, 9 predicted proteins | sample 5400541 | NCBI WGS metagenome assembly WNFC01 (sample SAMN13153342, study PRJNA577476) | soil metagenome | isolation source: 120 cm saprolite under Douglas fir tree site 2 hole 2 replicate 1 | place: USA:California | collected 2015-04-18
GGTGGTCGAGGTATCTCGCAATTCCAGCGGCATTGAGGTGGGCGACGAATGCGCAATCGAACCTTATCTCAGCTGTGGCCGCTGTCGAGCGTGCCAGATGGGACGGACGAATTGTTGCGAGCATCTGCGCTTGTTCGGTATCCATGTGGACGGAGGCATGCAGGCATTCTTGTCGGTTCCAGTTTCACTGTTGCACAGGTCGAAGACGCTCTCTCTCGATCAACTCGCCCTCATCGAAACGCTTGGCATCGGCGCTCACGCTGTGGGCAGGAGTGGACTAGCTGCCGGGGAAGAGGTCTTGGTGATTGGAGCCGGATCGATTGGCTTGGCGGTGATTCAGTTCGCGCAAAACGCGGGTGCCCGTGTTCGAGTCCTGGAGATGAAAGAGTGGCGTAGAAAGTTCGCGTATGAGCACTTAGGCGTAGAAACGCTGGCTGAATCTGATAAGCATTTGGCGGATGTGGTCTTTGACGCAACCGGAAGCGCTCGGTCGATGAGCGGAAGCCTCGAATACGTGGCTCCTGGTGGGCGGTTGGTGTTCGTCGGGCTCACCAAAGAGCCCGTTAACATTGACGACACCCTTTTGCACAAGCACGAAATAACCCTGTTCGCGAGCCGCAATAGTTGCGGCCAATTTCCGCGCATTATCCGGATGATTGCCGAAGGCAAAATCGACACCGCGCTCTGGATAACCGACCGTCTCAGGCTCGCCGATGTCCCCGCTTGTTTTAAGGATCTTTCGGAAAAGGTGGAGTTCGTAAAGGCCATGGTGGATGTGAACGACTCAGACAGCTAGATTTCATGGTTTCAGGAAGCGCTGAATCCAAATGCCAACACAAATGCGAATTCCGGTCCTCGATTCAGTCATCATCCTCATCTACATCCTGGTCATCCTGGCCATCGGAGTCTTCTCCAGTCGCCAGTCAAAGATGACCGGGCAAGTTTTCTTCCTTGCCGGCCGCTCCTTGCCGTGGGGGATGGTGGGCGCCGCGCTTTTCGCCTCCAACATCTCAACCATTCACCTCGTCGGTCTAACGGCTTCCGGATACAACGAAGGCCTGGTCTGGGGAAACTTCGAATGGATGGCGTCCTTCACGCTGATACTGCTGTCCCTGGTGTTTGCGCCTTTCTACTTTCGCAGCAGAATCTCGACCCTGCCGGAATTTCTCGAGAAACGCTACAGTCCAGCGTCACGTTCGCTGCTGGCGTTCATGGCTATCCTGGCCGCGTTATTCATTCACATCGGAATGAGCCTCTACGCTGGAGCTGCCGTCTTCCAGCAGTTCTTCGGCGTTGGCGTAATTACGTCGGTTGTGATCGTGTCGGTCGTCGTCTCGATCTACACTGTGCTGGGCGGATTGAAGGCGGTGGTGGTGACAGAGACGGTCAATACGGCGTTTCTCCTGGTCGGCGCATGTACCATCACAGTCCTCGCAATTCTCGCCCTGCCTGCTCACGGGATTCACACGCTTGCGGATTTCCGCGCGGCGGTAAAGCCGAATCAGTTGAGCGTGCTTCAAACTCACAGCAGCGTTGGCCTGAACTGGTACGCGGTGTTCCTGGGCTATCCCATTCTCGGAGTGTGGTACTGGTGCACGGATCAGACAATTGTTCAACGTGTTCTGGGTGCGAAGACTGAGCGCGACGCGCAATTAGGGCCACTGCTTGCGGGCTTCTTAAAGATTCTCCCCGTCTTTTTTTTGGTTCTTCCGGGAGTGATTGCATTTGTGCTATTCCGGGACATCATCGGAACGAACAGCAATCAAACCCTTCCCGTTCTTATTAACCGACTGGTACCCACAGGACTGAAGGGCCTTATCGCCGCTGCCGTACTCGCCGCACTGATGAGCGCTATTTCCGCGGCCATTAACAGCTCAGGAACGCTAGTTGCCATCGATATAGTGAAGCGCCTTCGTCCGCAAATGACGGACGGTGCGCTTGTACAAGTCGGCCGTGCAAGTTCGGTCATAGTGATGCTACTCGCGATTCTCTGGTCGACCCAGGGCGGCAGGTTCTCTAGCATTTTTGAGGCGATCAACGTCATTGCAGCCGACCTGGCCCCGCCCATCACAACCGTCTTTCTGTTTGGTGTCTTTTGGAAGCGGGGAACCAAGGAAGCGTCGATCATTACACTCGCCGCCGGTTTCTTGTTGGGAGCGGTATCTTTCATTCTGGACCTTCCGGTCGTCGGCAGCGAGAAGCTCATCACTCATGGCCTGGGCATCTCCTTCATGATGCAGGCGTGGTGGGTCTTCTGTATTTGCAGCGTCTTGTTCGTGATCGTAAGTTTGCTTACTCCGCCCCCTGCGCCCGAAAAGATTGATGGGCTGACCTGGACCAATCCGGGAGCGGTCATCTTCGGCAAGAAGTTGGAAGCGGCCTCAGACCCGCGGTTGGTGGCGGGCTTGTTGCTGGCAACCATGGCGGTTCTTTATTTCGAGTTTCGCTGAGTAACCTCCAGCCGATCATACGGAGCCACTTTCTGGAATACCGGACGCTGGGCAAAACGGGTTTGAAAGTATCGGCGCTTGGATTTGGTGCGTCGTCGCTTGGCGGCGGAGTGTTCGGTCCGGTTGACGAACAGCAGGCCGTCCGAACGGTTCATACGGCTCTTGATCTTGGCATCAACCTGATTGATGTCGCTCCCTTCTATGGCGGTACTCGGGCTGAGACGGTTCTTGGGAAAGCCCTGAGAGGCATACCGCGTGATCGCTATTTTCTCGGAACAAAAGTCGGACGATATGGGGACGGGGATTTTGACTTCTCGGCCAAGCGCATCACTCGGAGTGTGGATGAAAGCCTCGCCCGGCTGGGCGTGGACTACGTCGATTTCATCCAGTCCCACGACAATGAATACGGCGACTTGAATCAGATCGTTGGGGAAACACTGCCGGCGCTGAGACGCATCCAGGAGCAGGGCAAAGCACGTTTTGTGGGAGTCACGGGGTATCCGCTGCAGATCTTTCGCCAAATCCTCGCACGAACAGATGTGGATACAGTTCTCTCCTACAATCACTATTCGCTGAACGACACAACGCTCTTGCATCTTCTGCCACTCCTGGAAAGCAAAAAGGTTGGCATCCTGAACGCTTGCCCAGTTTCCCAGGGGCTGTTGACCAATCAGGGAACTCCCGATTGGCATCCCGCGCCGGAAGCCACGAAGCGCGTTTGCCTAGAGGCTGCCGCATACTGCCGGAAGCGTGGCTCGGATATCTCCAAACTTGCAATGCAATTCGCCCTGGGCAATTCACGAATTCATACGGTCATCGTCGGGACCGCCAGCCCCGAGATCATCGAGAAAGACATACGATGGATTGATGAGCCGCTCGACCAGGAGTTTCTCGCGAAAGTCCAGAGGATGATGGCTGGAATAAAAGATCAAACCTGGATCGTTGGCAGACCGGAGAACAATTAGGAAGCCGAATGCCATTCGCTCGGATCGATGCTCACCATCACCTGTGGAAATACTCCGCTTCCCAATACCCCTGGATTTCGGAGAATATGGGCTTGCTTCGGCGTGACTTCCTGGTCCAAGATTTGATGAATGTCATGGAAGAATCTAACATCCAGGGCGTAGTCACTGTCCAGGCCAGGCAGGCTTTAGCGGAAACTCGATGGCTGCTCGAGCTTGCGCGCGGTCACAATTTTATCCGAGGTGTCGTCGGTTGGGTTGCGCTGACCGATCCGAGGGTTGACCGCGATCTGGAACACTTCTCCACGCATGCGAAGTTGAAGGGTGTGCGTCATGTGCTCCACGATGAACCGGATGACTTGTACATTCTCCGGGAAGACTTCAACCGGGGAATCAAGTTACTGAAAGAGTTTGGCCTACGCTACGATCTTTTGATATTCGAACGTCATCTGCCGCAGACGATTGAATTCGTTGACCGCCATCCCAACCAGATCTTTATTCTCGATCACATCGCGAAACCCCGAGTCAGGGAAGGCGTGATATCCCCATGGAAAGAGAACATCACGGAATTGGCGCGACGGGAAAATGTCTTTTGCAAGCTTTCGGGCCTGGTCACAGAAGCAAGTTGGCAGTCCTGGACCGAAGCCGATCTCGATCCCTACTTGCAGATTGTTCTGGCAGCTTTCGGAGCAAAGAGAATCATGTTTGGGTCGGATTGGCCGGTGATCCAGCTCGGCAGTTCCTATAAGCGCTGGGTGGATATAGTTCAGCGCGGTATCGCCCAACTATCCGAATACGAGCAGGAGCGAATCTTGGGCAAGACGGCCACGGAAGTCTATCGGCTCTGAGCGAGACAGAAAGCGTACAGGAGATGAATGTATACGGCCGCTCACGTTTTGCTTGTAGGCGGTGGCCCGATGTGGGAGATTCGCTCGTGAGACACCAACTCTTCACCTTCCAGCCTGGAACGATGTGCCCACAATCCGAGGCCAGGATTTGATATGAAGAAGACATCCTCTCCGGCTACGACGTTGTGCCCGTCCCTAAGCTTGTCCGGGTTGTAGATGGAGGCTAGCTGTCGAAGGTCGCCAGACCGAAAGCCAACACTTTCGATTTCTTCACTGCGAAGCGAACCGGCGGCATACGTTATCGAAAAACGTCCTTCGGAAGAACCATGGATTAAGTGGGCAGCGGCGCTTAGATCCTGCGCGAGCTCGGGACTCCGCTCGACAGCCTGCAGGGTTGCTTCCGTTCCGCGATAACCATGTTTTCGAATCAACCGGTCAATGACAGCGTCCTCACCGAATTCCTTGATCCCCGGAGCGAGCACAATCAGTTCTCCGCCGTCAGCCAAAGCCATTCGCGTACGATAGATCGCTTTGTTGCCGAGCCAGGTGCTCTTGTACTCTTCTGGATTCAGATAGACCACAACCTTCGAGAGAGGCTTCTCCAACATTTCGAAGTTGACTCTGAGGCTCAGGGCAGAGGCTTCCCTGAAACATTCCGTGTCATCCCCGATATAGATGCCGCGCGTTAGCAGCTGCCCGTTGAGGTCGCGGGCGACAACAGTGAGCACATATATGATTGGCAAGTGCGCCAAAAATCGATCCGCGGCGTAGTTGAGGACGCGGCGCACCGGGGTATCCACTCGGCCCATGATTCGCTCCATTCCATAAACGGCGCCGAGATAATGGCTGCGATTGATGCCGTTTGGGCCCCCCGTTCCCACGAGTATGTTCTTACTGTGATTTGCCATGCCGACTACTTCGTGCGGCACAACTTGTCCGATCGAGAGAATCAAATCGAAATCCCCGTTGTTGATCAGGCGATTCACTTCCACCGGCCAGCAATAGTCGAGTTTGCCCTCGGACTGCTCATGGACGAACATACTGGGAACCTCGCCCAGACGGGTGACATCTCGCCGCCAGTCATGCCGCCGGAAAAGTGAGATTGGCACTCTCCCAAACATCCGACTCACCTGGTCTTCTTCCATTGGAGCATGCGTGCCGAGGGCCGGCAGCACACACCGAAGACAATCACCGTAGTAGTCGTAGATGTACTGAGTGAGTTCTCCGGCGCGTGAATGGAGGCGACTGTAGTCCGGCGGAACTGCCAGCACTTTCCGCCGCTCACCGATCTCTCCAAGAGCTTCAAATACAAGTCCCCGAAGTTGTTCGGAAGTGAGCTTCGCGTCAGGGCTGCCGACATCCAAGTAGAGGCTCATAATTTGATCAGTAAGCGCGGTTTCTGCTCAACAATGGATGGACCAAAGACTACGGCGCCTCGCGGAGGAAATCAAGGGAGAGGTACAACCCAGTACAAGGTAGACGTCAAGACCCGTCACGAAGCTACGAACGCCATTGAACACTGACGGAAGAGGTTGGGAGAATCATCCTGAAACCATATTGGCTCAACCATTTCCCCGGAGTTTCGTGGCTGTTCTGCATACACTACGGTGCGAAGAGAAATTCTGAATGAGGCAGACACTCTTATGCCTGGCACTAATGCTGGCGGTTAGCGGGTCGCTGGCAGCCAAAGAACAGCCAACGGTTACTCGGCTTGATGGCAGCACAAATACCGCAACGGAGGCCGACGAAACAGTGACTCGGCTGATGAAGGTCGCCGAAGTCACGGGCTTGGGATTCGCGATCTTCAACAACGGACAGGTGGCGTATTTGAAGGCCTACGGATTCCGGGACAGAGACAAAAATCTGCCACTGAAGGTGAATTCGGTGATGCCCGCGGCTTCGCTTTCCAAAGTCGCGTTCGGGTACTTGGTGATGGAACTGGCCGATGAGGGGCAGCTGGACCCGGACAAGCCGGTTTATCAGTATCTGCCGAAGCCGCTGCCGGCGTATCCGAATTACGTAGATCTGGCTCTTGACCGGCTGGTCAGAGTCTGAAGAGAAAAGAACGCGGCGAAAATAGCTGGTTCGCCGGATCCGCCGCGTTCTGCCGGAAGGTTTCAGGCGGACGAGCTTCGTGGGCACTCGACATGCCTAAAACGTTTTAGCTAAGTGTTGGAGCTACAGTGTCTTTTTTCGCATGGATTGTCAATTGCTTTTTTGTGTAGAATGCAGCCACTTGGGTCCCACCGCCAGCGTCAGAGTCTGGCAGAGGTTGCATTCCATGCAGGCGCTTGCAGCCGTCAAATCGGAAAACCCGCCGCGGTTGAAAAATCTCGCCATCGTTTTGGTTGTCTTGTTTCTGTCCGCCAACCTCGCAGCCCAGAGAGGCGGCGGCGAAATGCAAAACGGCAACCATTCGATTGAGGTACACCTCACCGATCAGAGAGGTCAGCCGTTGAATGTGACCGTTCGTGTCCAGGTGCTCACCAGGAGTGGCCTGCACATGGCGGAAGCCTACTCCAACCGGGAGCAGGGCGTTGCTGACTTCGAGGGCTTTAACGATGGCTATTTCCAGCTGCTGATCGCTGGGCCGGAAATAGAAACTGTCACCCTGCCGTTTCAGATTTATGCAACGGAAGCAACTCACCGGGAATATGTAAAAGTAGAGCTCAAGAACGTACCGCTCCCTGGCTCAACCGCTTCCGCGGGCACAGACCCGAGTGTTTCCGCCCAAGATCTTTCCGTGCCCGCGAAGGCGCGTGAAGAATTCGCGAAGGGAATGGAGGCCTATGCGAAAGGAGAAGACAAAGAAGCAGAAGAAGGGTTGCAGCAAGCTCTCGCAATTTATCCCAACTACGTCCGGGCCCACAATAATCTGGGCGTTTTATATCTGAAAGTTATGTCAACCTCGCGAAAATCTCACTCAGCGCTGGAAATTATGCCGAAGCCGAACCCGCGCTGAAGAAAGCGATTGATGCGGATCCCTCTGCGCTCAATGCCATGAGGTTGCTCTGCCAGACCGAGTTCGCACAAAAAGAGTACCCCCAGTCTCTGCAGACGGCGCGCCATGTTCATCAGCTTACCCGCGAGCCGCAGTACGCAGACCTTCATTTGGTGTCGGCCGACATTCTGGTTAACCAGGGCAAAAGCCGGGAAGCCGCCGAGGAGTATCAGATGTTTGTGGACGAGAATCCTAACGACCCGCGCATTCCCAAAGTGAAGTCTTTGATCTCGAGACTGACGGCGAAATAGTCCTCCCTGCCTGGTCCCCGCACGTTACGGAGTTTGATTTTTGCGGCATGGCGCAATTACAGTTCCACTATCGTGAGTGCAAACTGTCATCCGTGCCCCCACCGCTCCGGTCGCGAGCTGCCATCGAACCGCCGGAACTCGATTTCGCTGCGCGCGTGGAGCCGGTTTTGACTCCTGTCCGGTGAGAGAAGTTCCGATCATGGAAAAAGCGAGCGCAAAGGAGGCGCTAGTAAGAGGGCGAAAAAAACGATTCGGTTCCCATACTGAATCCTTTTTCTTAGTAGGATGCGCTATGTTAAAGCACACCGGCTGCTTTCAAATGAGCTGCTCGAACCAGTAATCGCTGGAATATTTTTCCCCGGCTCGAGGAGCAATCCTCCCTTCTCGGGCGCGAGTGTCGTCTACTCGGGTAACTGTCTCGCATGGCTACTGCTGCCAAGTATATACGAGATAACCACTTAATTGAATTATCGGACGCTCAGGACTGGGTTGGGCGAGCGCCACCCGCCCGTCGACAAATTAAAGACAAATAAACCCATGGGGACCTTGGCCGTTTTCGGAACTTAACCTTGAAAAGCTATCTATAATGGGCTGGCGTCTATGCCGCCCAAACAACCTGAGAGCCGCCCGAAGCCCGCCGACTCTCGAGTTACTGCCCAACTCATTGCCAGCATCAAGAAGCTCATTTCTGATGGCTCGGTTGTTCCTGGTTCCAGATTTCCACCCGAGCGCAAACTTGCCAAGAAGTTTGGAGTCAACCGAGCATCGCTCCGCCAGGCCCTGAAAGTGCTCGAGATCATGGGAGTGCTGACCCAACGAGTGGGTGACGGCACGTATCTGAGCACTAGCGCCGAATCAATTCTCAATGAACCTATCGAATTCTTAATTCTGCTGGATGATCTTTCTCATCACGAGCTATTTGAGACCCGCATGATTGTGGAGCCGGAGCTGGCGGCGCGGGCTGCGCTTCGTGCCACGGCGGAGGACTTGGCCACCCTGCGGCGCGCCATCATGGCGATGGAGCAGAGCCGGACGACGCGCTCCAGACTGGACGCGGACATGGCTTTCCATGAGGCTATTTTTCGCGCCAGCGGCAATCGCATCTGTCATGTTCTTTTTAAAGTCATTCATCGCACCGTTCTGGCCAGCATGCACCGGCTCTCCAGCCGCACGGCAATCGAGAGGCCGCTGGGATACCACCGGAAAATTTATGCGGCGATCCGAAATAGAAACGCGAAAGAAGCCCGCCGTCAGATGCTTGAGCACATCACCGACGCGCAAGCGCTCATGGGCTCCGCCAAGTAAGACAGTTCCGGTCACCGCAACTGCCTTTCTGCTGGCAGAGGCTCCGGCCCATCAAGCTTATGATCGCGGATCTATCTTGACATCTGGACGCTGCCGGCCTAGTCTTCGCTGGGAAACATCGGTACCGGTACCGTTAATTTTGGTTGGCTTCTGAGCGCTGATTTTGGAGGTCCTAAATGCAACCTTCGCACATGGCGAAAGCTATTCTCACCGACAGCCACTTCTGGATACCGGTAGCAGCGTTAGTCTTTGGCGTCATCCTGCTGATGGGGATCCGTTAATTCTGCTGAACACCCTCTTATGGCAACCCAAAGTCAAACCAAGATTCTGAAGCCAACGCACACTCGATCCCTGCACGGCCTGGGGGTTCTCTGCGGCCTCACTGCAGGAGTCTGGCTGGGAGCTGCGGAGGCTCCGACAAAACTCGTCAACTCAGGATTCACGCCTTTTACCGTGTCACTCTGCATGGTCGCCGGCGTCTTCACCGCACGCTGGACCTTCCCAACTTTGCTGAAAGGTACTACTTACGTATTTTTCGATTTGTCGCAGAAGAAGCACCTGATTGTCTGGGCCATATTGGCTGGAGCGCTGTGGGCCGTTGCCAACACGCTGACGATCTTCGCTATCCGGGACGTAGGGCTTGCGATCGCATTCCCCATGTGGAATACCAACGCGCTAATAGGTCTGTTCTGGGGCCGCGTTCTATTCCGCGAACTAGACGGCGCCGATCCTGGAACGATCGCGAAAGTAATCGGGGGAGCAGTGTGTATCGTCTTGGCTGCCATCTTGCTTGGGTTCAGCACGCTTCACGGCAACTCCGCCTCCACGCCTCACAATGCACCCGCCGGCATATTGGCCGCTCTGGGAGCGAGTCTTTTGTGGGGAACGATGTATGTGCCATATCGTAAAGCATATTTGAGCGGGATGAACCCGCTCTCTTTTGTCACGGTCTTCACCGTGGGAGAGATGCTGACGATGTTGCTGCTAACGTGGAAATTCGACGGCGGTTTCCATGCGTCCATCCTGCGCCTGACCCATGGAGCCCCTTTTATTTTTTGGCTCTTCGCCGGAGGTTTTGTATGGGTGATTGGCGATCTGCTGCAGCAATTTGCAGCCAAGTACCTTGGCATCAGTCGTGGTATTCCGCTCACCAACACAAATCAGCTCTGGGGACTTGCATGGGGTGCACTTGTCTTCGGAGAGCTCGCCTCGGCTGACATCCAACACAAAGCTATGGTGCTGAGCGGATCGTTGGTGATGATCATAGGCGCGCTGTGCATCAGCACCGCCAAATCATCCTCGGGAGAGCACTCAACACGCCGAGAAGCTCTGGAACGTGAGTGCGCGCGGTATGGTTTGGACTACAATCAGGTCCTGTTAGCGCAAAACGGAGAGGAATTCGGAGGTCGTCCGGAAGGGCGCCGATGGTGGGATATCCTAATCATCGGAGCAGCCACCGCCGTTTTTTTATATTTGGGACTTCATGCCGCTGTTCCTTCTCTGACCATGAATCTGCGCTGGGCTGCGGCCCTTGGCGCCGTTCTCATCATCAGTCTGGTTTTCTGTGGCTATCGCCTCCGTCGCGAGACCCACTTCTCCTAGCGAGGCGCGG
>WNFC01010166.1_pt1 | contig 10428 bp, 6 predicted proteins | sample 5400541 | NCBI WGS metagenome assembly WNFC01 (sample SAMN13153342, study PRJNA577476) | soil metagenome | isolation source: 120 cm saprolite under Douglas fir tree site 2 hole 2 replicate 1 | place: USA:California | collected 2015-04-18
TCCGCTATCGGGCGCCGGCGATGCCGCACGGCGGTGCCGCGATCTTTGTCTCGCAATCGGGCGAGACCGCCGACACCCTGGCGGCATTGCGCTATGCCAAGGCGCAAGGCCAGAAGATCATCGCCGTCGTCAACCAGCCGGAAAGCTCGATCGCCCGCGAAGCCGATATCGTATTGCCGACTTTGGCGGGTCCCGAAATCGGTGTCGCCTCAACCAAGGCGTTTACGACGCAGCTCGCCGTGCTCGCCTGCTTCACCGTGGCCTTGGCGCGGGCTCGCGGGATCATCCCGCATGGCCGCGAGGCCGAGCTCGTCGGCTTCCTGACCGAGATCCCGTCGCGGGCGAGCGAGGTGCTGAACCACGACGAGCGGATCCGCGAGATCGCAGCCGAGATCGCCGAGGCACGCGACGTTCTCTATCTCGGCCGCGGCAGCGCATTTCCGCTGGCGCTCGAAGGCGCCTTGAAGCTGAAGGAGATCTCCTACATCCACGCCGAGGGCTATGCCGCGGGCGAGATGAAGCATGGGCCGATTGCGCTGATTGACGAGAACGTTCCGGTGATCGTGCTGGCGCCCAATGACGATCTCTTTGAAAAGACCCTCGGCAACGTCGAGGAGGTCATGGCCCGCGGCGGCCGCATCGTCATGATCTCGGACGCCGCCGGGATCTCCCGGCTTGCCGCCCGGCTCGCCTTCGGCATCGCAGTGCCGAGCTGCGACCCGTTTGTCGCGCCCCTCCTCTACGCGATCCCGATCCAGCTCCTCGCCTATCACACCGCCGTGCTCAAAGGCACCGATGTCGACCAGCCGCGCAACCTCGCGAAGAGCGTCACAGTGGAGTAGTAGTCTGAGCTGGACCCCAAAAAACGAGACAGTTGGCTAAGGTGGAGCCCTGCCCCTAGAAAGCGCCGATGGCGGGAGCAGGACATGAAGCAGACACGCAAGAAGCACAACGCGGCGTTCAAAGCGAAGGTGGCGCTGGCGGCGGTCAAGGGCGACCGAACGGTGGCCGAGCTGGCGAGCGCATTCGGGGTTCATCCGAACCAGATCTACAATTGGAAGAAGCAGCTGCTCGACGGAGCTGTGGGCGTTTTCGAGGGCGGTAGCACGGCGGCGGAGGGAGCCGCCAGCGAGGCGCAGGTCGATGTTCTGTACCGGCAGATCGGCCAGTTGAAGGTCGAAAACGATTTTTTGGCACGAAAGCTCGGCAAATGAGCCGGGCGGAACGGCGCGCGCTGGTCGAATGCGAGGACCCCGCGCTGCCGGTATCACAGCAATGCCGGTTGTTGGCGGTGTCGCGCGCTTCGGTCTATCAGCGGCCGGCCGCGGTCAGCGACGAAGAGCTCGCGATCATGGCGCTGATCGATCGCCAGTATCTGGCCCGGCCGTATTACGGTTCGCGCCGGATGGCGGCATGGCTGGCGACCCAGGGTCACTCGGTCAACCGCAAGCGGGTGCAGCGGCTGATGCGCCTGCTGGGGTTGGTCGCCATCTACCAACAGCCATACACGAGCAAGCCGGCGGCCGCGAACAAGACCTACCCCTACCTGCTCGGCGGGCTGTCGATCGAGCGGATCAACCAGGTCTGGTGCGCCGACGTCAGCTATATCCCGATGGCCAAGGGCTTTGTGTACCTGGTGGCGGTCATGGACTGGCACAGCCGCGCGGTATTGGCGTGGCGGCTGTCGAACACTCTCGGCGCCGATTTTTGCGTTGAGGCACTGGAGGAAGCACTCGCGCGCTTTGGCCGGCCGGAGATCTTCAACACCGACCAGGGCAGCCAGTTCACCAGCGAAGAGTTCACCGGTGTGCTGAAACAGCACCAGGTCGCGATCAGCATGGACGGCAAAGGGCGCTGCATGGACAACATCTTCATCGAACGTCTATGGCGCAGCCTGAAGTATGAGGAGGTCTACTTGCACGCCTATGCCAGCGTCGCCGAGGCGAAAGCCGGCATTGGCGCCTGGCTCAGCTTCTACAACGAGGAGCGCCAGCACCAGAGCCTCGGCTATCGCACGCCGCGGCAAATTTACGACGAAGGCCTATGGATATGTGGACGATCGGCGTTGCCGACCGGCTCCGCTTCCCCCGCATCCCGAGCCAGCTCGGAAAGCGGGGAAATGCTCGCCTTCGCCCACATCCCCACAGGCACCACAGCCAACAGAAGGATTGATCAAAGGGATTTTGCAGGTAGAGTAACCAGCGCCGCAACGGCGCTCGGAGCCGACATCGAAATCCGCAGGGCTACACCTTAAGAAGCGGCTCCGGCTGTCGCACCTTTGGGGTCCACCTCAGTCTGCCGAGCTGAGAGTTCCGCGCGCATCAACAGCACCAAAACCCGCACGCAGACTATTCCCTTTCCTCGACCCGCCGCTGCGGCTGTTGGACACGATCGGTGACATTTGTCCCGCAAGCTCGCCGGCAGACCCACGCGCAGCGATAGCAACCAAAAGATCCCTATTGGGACAAAGCCGCGGCTAACCAGGAAGCCGTTAAGTAGAGAGCTTGCCAAAGCCCGAGCGAAAGTAGCGTGAGCGCGATCAGAGCTTCGGCCGTTTTCAGTGAAGATGCGGAGATGGCCACGACCGCAGTCAACAATGAGACGATCACCGCACAGCTGCTTGGCATGACACCGCATTTATCCACTAGCAAACGGAAAATGGCCGGGACCTTCGCCCTTTTCGGATCCGTGAAATGTCCGTAAACGACGCTCGGCTTGGCATTCTCATCTCCGGTTTAAGAAATCAGTTACCGGGAGTCAATTGCTTATTTTATACAGTCTCTACATAAATGCCGATTAACCTTAAAATAATGAGTTAATTTTTTGAATGGATTTTAACCAACAACGGATATTATAATATTTTAACTATGAATGTTTTTGACTAAAATTTTCGCTTCTGTTATCGAATTGTCAATATGAATTCTTCTGAGATATAGAGCTCGCTTGAGACGGACGCATGCAGAACATTCCTTCAAACGATCCGCGGGCGTTACGCTGCGATATCATCGTGGGGACCCGCCCCGAAGCGATCAAACTCGCGCCGGTCGTAAAAGCACTTAGAGAAAGCGGAGACGATTTTTTAGTCCGCGTCGTCACTTCAGGGCAGCACGGCGAAATCTGCCGGTCCGCGCTGGCCGCGTTTGGGCTCACCGCGGACAGCGCCTTGGACATCGAGTCGAACAGCGGGTCGCTGGCGGATTCCGCTGGCAACGTGTTGGGGGCGTTCGGTCGTCGCTTTGCGCGCAGCCAGCCCGACCTCATTCTCGTCCAAGGCGACACGACCACGGCAATGGCCGGGGCGCTCGCCGGGTTCTATGCGAAGGTCCCGGTCGCGCATGTCGAAGCGGGGCTGCGTAGCGGCGACCTCGCCAATCCTTTCCCAGAGGAAGCTAACCGGCAGATCATCGACGCAGTCTCCACGATTTTGCTGCCGCCGACCCTTCAGGCGCAAGCCAATCTGCTCCGGGCGGGCTTCACTGCTGAGCGATGCCCGGTTACTGGGAACACGGTAGTTGACGCGCTGCGACTGCTCTGTTCAACGCACGCGCCCGTCCTGGACGGCAGTGGCGTCAAAGAGGCTGAGCTTGAAGGCCGCCGGCTGATCCTTGTGACGACGCACCGCCGCGAAAGCTGGGGCGGCGACCTAGAAGGGATCTGCAGCGCGATCCGGGTCCTGGTCCAGCGTCAAGCGGATGTGCTTGTTGCTCTACCCGTTCATCCTAACCCTAACGTGAAGGCGCCGGTAATCAAGCTTTTGGGCGGCCACCCGCGCATCAGATTATTGCCTCCATTAGGCTATGTCCCATTCCTATCGCTAATGCGTCGCTCCTATTTGATCCTCACGGATTCGGGAGGGGTTCAGGAAGAAGCGCCATCTCTCGGTGTGCCTGTTCTAGTGCTGCGCAAGACGACTGAGCGGCCAGAGGCCGCTGAAGCGGGCCTCGCGCGCATCATCGGCACAGATCCCGACGCCATTCTCGAGCACGTCGAAGAGTTGCTCGCGGACGAGCACGCCTACCGCCGGATGGCGACAGCGGTGAATCCCTATGGCGATGGGCGAGCAAGCGAGCGGATTGCCGAGGTGCTGAGGAATTGGAGAACCGGACGCGCTCTGCTCTCGAAGAACCGCGCGTTCGTGCCGCGATCGCGCGGGACGCGAAATCCGCAGAGGCCCCGAATAAAATCGGGCGCGCCATGTCTATTAGTTCATTGAGGAGGGAGACCATGACCAAACGCACGCGGCTGCCACGACGACAGTTTCTCGTCGCTACCGGGGTAGTACTTGCTCAAGCTGCATTGGTAACGAACCTTGCCCGCGCACAATTGGCTGGGGAACGAGCTACGAGCCGACTACCCTCTAAAGTAGGAGTGGCACCGGGTTATATTGTTTCCGGGCGCGGTGAGCATCCGTCCAATCCTTACTTTGTGCCGCAAGGCAAGCCCTCCAACAAGCGTATGCCTCGACCGCAAGCAGTACACGGAAAAGGCGTCATGGAGGAGGATGCACCATGACAGCCTCGACCCTCGTCCTTTACGACACGACGGGCCAATGGGGGTGGCTCGGCGAGCTCTACGCAATCATGTCCGCGAATCTGGCGAGCCACTTCGGCTCGTGGACGGCGATGCCCGTCGCCTCTTACCAAACGGGGCAGCTCAAGCAATATACAGCCGCCATTTATATCGGCTCTACCTATGGTGAACCACTGCCCACCGCGTTTCTCGACGACGTATACGGTGCGACTACACCCGTCATCTGGGCGTATGACAATATATGGCAGCTGACGGCGCGTTATCCAGGCTTCTCGTCGGTATATGGTTGGAACTGGTCCGGGTTCGATTTCTCATCGGTCGCGGAGGTCGATTACCCGCTGCCGCCATCGACTAGGACAACACAGAAGTTAAAACGTTACGCCGCAAATGCTGCTGGCATTATGAACTACGCGTCCCTCAGCTCCGGTGTAACTGTCCTAGCCAACTGCGTCCGCTCCGATGGGTCCACCTTCCCTTGGGCATTGCGCTCGACTGGCCCGAACGGCGGCAACCTCACCTACATCGGCGAAAACCCGCTCGTCTACATCACGGAAGGCGATCGCTATTTGGCCTTTTGTGATCTTCTCTTCGACGCGCTCGCCGCGAGCACGCTGATGCAGCATCGGGCACTCCTGCGGCTCGAGGACATCGATCCAACCTACGATACCAACGCATTGAAGTCGGTCGCAGATTGGTTGAAGAGTCAGAGTGTGCCGTTTGGTTTCCAGATTATCCCTTACTACCTCGACCCTTTGAACGCCAACGACAACGGGACGAAGATAACGCTGCAGTCCAACCCTGCCATGGTCAATATGATCAAATACATGCAATCGAAGGGCGGCGTCATGATGTGCCATGGCTACACCCATCAATACGATAGTGTGGCAAACCCTTACTCCGGGGCTAGCGGAGATGATTGCGAATTTTACCGAATCACAATGAATTCCGATAATACCTTGAATTTCCAAGGACCGGTCGCAGAGGATTCCCTCGCTTGGGCACAAGGTCGTTTTACCGCGGCACAGCAGCTGTACAGGGCAGCAGGCTTCACCATGCCGCAGTTCATGACGTTCCCCTCCTACGCCGCCTCGGCGGCCGACTACGTGGCCGCAAATGGGTTCTTCACGGCCGCCTCCGAGAGGAGGCTGTACTTCACTGGCTGGCTCTCCGGTCAGCCGATCAGTTATACCCAATTTGCAGGGCAGTATATGCCCTATACGGTTCGCGACGTGTACAACATGAAAGTACTGGCAGACACGCTGGGTGGCATCGAACCGCTGCCATATTTCTCATATCCTGCTCGTCTTCCGGCCGACATCATCGCCGATGCGCAGCGAAACTTGGCAGTCCGGGACGGGTGGGCAAGCTTCTTTTATCACACTTACGACAACATCAGCTATCTCAAGCAGACCGTCACCGGCTTGAAGAGCTTAGGGTACACTTTCGTAGCTCCAACAGCCGCCTAAGCGAACCTGTCTTCATTGAATCCGCCCGGCTGCCGAACCTTCTGGCTCAGGCGATCGGCAGCTCGTGCGGCGCCAGGCAACGGGAGCTAGTGCTCAGATGCAGTCAGATGATTCAACTGGGACCAAAGCGGCCCGCGCCTTCAACGGGGCCGGCGGTGAATCGTGTGTTTGCATCTGAGCATTAGCGAGATCGGCCCAGGCGCGAATTAACGGAAATTTTAAGCGAAACTGATAATACAAAAACAGATTCCTAGAACTCAGGTGCGCCAGTGAGCTCTGTCGATCTGATTACACTTGGTCTGCTGACATTGCAGGCCGCATTTGTCCTAATGATGATCGTTTATCTCATCTCGGGACTCGACGACCTGTTTGTCGATCTGCTGTTCTTTGTGATGAAGTCGGTTCAGTGGCTCAGCGGTAATTCAAGACATCGTCAGCCGAGTCTCGAGGAGATGGCTGAGAAGTCGGAGCAGCCATTTGCGTTGATGTTCCCTGCTTGGCAGGAAGCTGAGGTCATCCGACGCGCCTTGCTGAACACAATCCGCAACATAGACTACCGGAATTTTCACGTGTTCGTGGGTACTTACGTAAACGACCCGGAGACACAGCACGAGGTCGAGGAGGTGATGCGGCACCATGCCAATGTCACCCAGTTGATAGTTCCGCATCCGGGCCCGACCTGCAAAGCCGACTGCCTCAACTGGATCGTCAGAGGCATCCGCGAATACCAGGAGCAACATGGCATCCAATTCGCGGGAGTCATTTTGCACGATGCCGAGGATGTCGTCGATACGCTCAGCCTCAAGCTGTTCAACTGCCTCATGCCCGAATGGGATCTCGTGCAGATTCCGATCATCTCGCTCGAACGGCCATGGCGGAGCCTGATCGGCGGGCACTACATGGACGAATTTGCTGAGGTGCACTGCAAGGAGATCCACGTCCGCGAATGGTTTGCTGGCGTCGTGCCGGGGGCGGGGGTTGGAACTGGCTACTCAATGCGGGCGCTCGATGCCGCGGCCGCCGACGGCGACTGTTTTGCGACTGACAACCTGACCGAAGACTACGAGTTCTCCTTTCGCATCTATAAGCTCGGGCTGAAACAGACCTTCGTACGGTTGCCTATCGAACGAAGGGTGCCGCGCCGGTCTTTTCTCCACCGTACACCGCGGCTAGTCGCCCGGCGAGACTTCATCACCACACGCGAGTTCTTTCCCGACCTCTTCTGGAATTCGGTCCGGCAGAAGACGCGATGGGTGATCGGTATTGCGTTGCAAGGCTGGAAAAAGTTCGGATGGGAGGGCGATTGGCGGGTTCGCTATCTTTGGTTTCGCGACCGTAAGGTATTGTTTACCCAGCAGTTCATGGCGCTCGGCTACATCGTCGCGGTCGGGCTGCTGAGCCTACAAATATCGTCTGCGCTGTTTCCGGAGCGCTACATATTCGCGCCGCCGTTTGATGACGACAGTCCCCTTTGGTACCTGTTCTACATCAATGTCGGGTTATTCGTGAACCGGCTCGCCCATCGCCACGTCTGGACATGCCGGATTTACGGGTGGTCGCAGCTCCCGCTGATCATACCCCGGTATCTGATGGCAAACGTCGTAAACTATTTCGCTGTGACGCGCGCGACCTTGCGCTATTTGAAACATTTGAGGACAAGCGAGCGGATCGGCTGGGACAAGACCGCGCACAGCTTCCCGGGGGAAGAACTGCTCGCGACTTATCGGCGCAAGCTTGGTGATATCCTGATCGAGCGCGGACTCGTCACCAAGCAGCAGCTGGATCGGGGGCTAGCTGCACAGGCTAGAACTGGGCGGCCGTTGGGTACGGCCATTGTCGACATCGGTGAGCTTGGTGAGGATGCGCTCATCGAGGTCTTGTGCGATCAACTGCATCTCGCGCGGGCGCGCGCGCTCGACCCTTACGGCATATCACTGAGTTTGTTACGGCGCCTGCCGGAGCACTGTGCTAAGGCGCTGTCAGTCTTTCCGCTTGAGGAAAAGAATGATGGGAAAATTGCGCTCGCTTGCGCCGTCGTCCCCGATCGTCAGGGCATCCTAGAGCTCGAGGCGGCGTTGGGGGTGTCCGTAGAGTTCCGGCTAGCGCATCGTGCCGAGGTCGCTCTGGCGCTGCGCCACGGCTATGCGCGGCTCAAGCCGGGTCCCCGGGAGATCGCCATCCCTCGGACCGGACGGAGGTTAGTAGAATATCGGCCGATTGGAGAACTGCTCATAGATCTGGGAGCAATCACTTATCCGGATCTCGTAAAGGCAGTTTCAGAGGCACCCAGAGCAGGCCAGCGTCTGGGCGAATATCTGCTCGCCAAGGGCCTCATCCGACAGGAGGAGATGGTGGAGGCGATGGCGCGGCAGCGGGTCGGTGAACATCAGTCAGGGAACCTGGCGGCCGTGGCGCACCCCGGAGCACGAGACGACCTGGACCCAGCTTTAGTCAAGGAAGTATCGACCAATGTTTGAGAAGAGAGTTGCTTGCCTCGATCAGAGAGGCTTTGGGCTTAATATTAATAGTCTAAGGCGGAGAAACGCCATAGATCCGGCTCCCAACGCTGTCGCCGTCGGCCATTCGCCCGAGCGGCCCGGGAGCCGAAGAGACCTGGTAAGGGGTCATAAGCGAGAGGCTGCCGATAGCTGCAGCGGCTAAAAGGCCTGCAAGCAAGTGCTGATCTTGCGGCTGGGTTCGGGAGGCTACCCGGCCGATGAGACCGACCTTGAATTCAAGAAGAAAGCGGCCTAGGTTACCCAAAGATAGCAATATTTGCTGAAAATTTCGACAAATGCGAGATATTCTTATTTGGCCAGGGCGGGGCGTGTTGTTCCCGCTGATCCAGCGCCGAGGCGCCGATACTCTGCTCGTCCAACTCCGAGCAGCGCTGGTATTGGTCACAGTGTTGTTTCTGACGCTTGCCAATGGCACTGTATCCGTCGCTGCCGCCGAGAGCGTGGCGACAGGCATTCCCGATAATAACGTAATACCGGGCGATACTGATGCGTATCTGGCTCGGTTGCGCACGGCATTGCCGCAAAGCTGGCTGCAGCGCGAATTCCAGCGCCAGCGTTCTTTTCCCGCATTCGCACACAGTCGACAACTCGTTGCCAAAGGGCAATATGAGGAAGCCTTCGAGGAGCTGGAGAGGTATCTCGCCTCCGATCCCCACGACCTTGTTATCCAGTTCGGATATCTTATTCTCGCGACCGACCTTAAGCGTTTCCGTGCCGCGATCGGCGCAGCCGACCGGATCCTTGCTGACGTGCCGGATTTTGCACCTGCACTATTTTACCGCGGGATCGCCCGGGCGGCCTTGGGCGAGAACAAAGATGCGCTACCGGATCTCACCGCCGCCGTGGACAGCAAAGCGCTGGCGCCTGCTGACAGCGAATATGCGCGGCGCTCCTTAGCGATGGCCGCGGTGGCAAGCCCGGCGACGGCGGATGCTCTCGCGCTCTTGGACCGCGAGGAGGCCAACTCGGGAGCGGACAGCACGCTGCTGGTGGCCAAGGGTCAGCTTTTAGAACGCCTCGGCCGCAACGCAGAGGCAGCGGTCGCCTATGATGATGCGGTCAAGCGCACGACCAATAACGAGGATAAACGCGTGGCCTGGGTGTTTGGCGCCGAGCTCGCCTTGAAGAGTGGCGATCCGACCGGTGCCCTGTCGCGTGCGGAGTCGGCGTGGAAATTGGCGCCCGGGAATCCTGAGGTCGCGACTCTATTGGCCGAGGCTGCTTCCAGGCTCGGGCGGACCGACCTGGTGGAGAGCGCTGAGCGCGAAACTAAAGCGGCTCGCACCATGGACCGTGGGATCCGCGAATCGCTTGCCAACGCGCTGTTTCGCGTGGGCCGTTACGACCAGGCCGCGGCCAATTTCGAGGAACTGGCGGAAACGGGCGCCAGTCCAGCCGAGGAGTATCGCCTGCGCCGTGCGGCCGGTTTTGCGGCGCAAGCGGCGAACGACGCGTCGCGTGCGTTCTCCGAATTGCAGCGTGCGGCCGCGATCAACCCTGTGCCAGAGGCGCTTTCAGCTGCCGCGGAGGCGTCGCTGCAAGCCGGCCATTTGGATGTCGCGGCAGCCGATCTTGCACGTCTAGCCGATGTGAGCGAGGGCCAGGACCGGGATCGCGCGTTGGAGCGACTAAGCGTGGTCGAGGAGCAAAGAGGGCGTTTCCAAGAGGCTCTCGCCGCGCTAGGCCGTATCCCGACCGGCCAGCGAGATGTCAGCCTCGAGCGTCGATCTGCATTCCTGGCAACAAAGATCGGCGATTTCGACGCCGCAGTCAAATATGCCCAGCGTGTTGCGGATCTGGAGCCCACCCGAGAGAACCTTCGCGCTTTGGGGGAGGCCCAGCTCGCGGCCGGCCAGCCTGATGCTGCCGTTGACTCATTCGAGCGAGCGCTCAATGTTGGGGCAGGGAACGAT
>WNFC01010167.1_pt1 | contig 10428 bp, 5 predicted proteins | sample 5400541 | NCBI WGS metagenome assembly WNFC01 (sample SAMN13153342, study PRJNA577476) | soil metagenome | isolation source: 120 cm saprolite under Douglas fir tree site 2 hole 2 replicate 1 | place: USA:California | collected 2015-04-18
ATCCGCTCACCTTGCCGCTTTGACCGCCGGCAGTACGTCGGCGCCGGACCTTCGAACACGATAGATGCCCTTCGCGTCGGAGTAGTAGAGCGCACCGTCGGGCCCGGTAACCACGTCGTACGCGCAACCTTGTTTCACCACTTCCTCTAACAGCACGCGGTCGAAACTGCCTGGAGCCAGCCGTACGCGACGAAGCTCGGACTGCTCGGAGTTGCAGTAGAACCAATCGTTCTTCCACTCGGGCATCTGGTCGCCGGTATAGAACGTAGACCCGGTGGGTCCGATCGCTGGATTGATCGTGGCCAGGGGGGCCTTGATAGCTGCCTTGTCCTGGGACGTGGCTGCTGCCCAGCCGTAGTTGGCGCCGCGAACGATCAAGTCGAGCGCGTCGCTGCCACCGCGACCGTTTTCAACCGCCAGGAGCTGTTGCCCCAGCGGATGAAATGCAAAGCTGGCGGCGTTGTGTAACCCGTACGCCCAGATAGCCCCTTGCTTGCCAGGGTCGCCGACGAATGGGTTGTCATCAGGGATTGACCCATCGGGATTGACCCGCAAGATCTTGCCAGGCAGCGTATTCAAATCTTGCGCATACGTCCCTTTATCATCGTCACCCAGGGACACGTACAGCTTGTGGTCAGGACCGAACCGCAGCGCGCCCGAATTATGTATGTTGGCGGAAGGCAGGTCCCTGAGCACAGGCGTCAGCCCCGTGCCTTTGTTGTCGACGTCGGTCAATCGGAGGACCTCAGTCGGCCCGCTCGTCGCTCCAGCGCTTTTCCCGTCGACCGGCGCAGACGTGAACATGGCGTAGACGTAGTGGTTGTCCTGGAAGTCTGGATCCACCGTGAGGCCAATCAGGCCAGTCCCCGGTTGTTGCGAAACCAGAAACTGGTAGAACGGATCTGGCAGCAAGACTCCGTTCTGGACCACCCGGATTTTGCCCGTTCGAAGCTCAGTGTAAAAGAACCGACCGTCGGGCGCGAAAGCGAGTGCGACCGGATCCGCTGCTCCGCTGACGAAGGGTTCGGCAATTGCGTCGGCAGGTAGGTGGTCTGGCTGACGCGCGCCCTCTGGCAACGGCGTTGGCGTCGCTACCAATTTGGGTGTTTCTGTAGCGCCAGCAGCCGACGCCGGAGCTGCCGTCAGCAGCTGAGCGGACCCTGGGTTGTGCGCGTCGACGACACTCACTGGCGGCGACGGGAGCTGGATCGTCCGCGTCACTTGAATGGTGTCTGCGCTGACAACGGCCAGCGTGCTGGAGGCGCCGTCGGCAACAAAGAGAGACGTACTGTCTGAGCTGATCGCCAGCCCAACCGGCCGGCCGCCGATCGATCCGCTCGAACGAATGTCGGTGGCGTTCGGCTCGACGACCCAAACCTGTCCGCTCGTATCGCCGCCCGCGATGAAGATGGTACCGTCCGCGCCGATGGCCGCGGCGACCGGCTGAGATGGCAGGTTGAGCCGATTCGTAATCGCCAGAGTGGCGGTGTCGATCGCCACCACCTGGTTCAAGGTGTCGAGCAGCACGTAGGCGCGCTGCCTTGCGGGATCGGTAACGACGCTTGTCGGACCGCCGCCAACTTCGAGTTCGCTCAGGACCGCGCCGGAGCTTGCGTCCATCGCCCATACGACGCCGCTTCCTTGGCCGGCCGCGTACAACACATCTCCGCCGGGGCCCGGGCTCACCGCCAAACTCGACACCAGGCGGCGAATCTGCACACCCTTGGTCTGCCGGCCGAGGGTGATCCGGCCATACTCACGGCCGCTCGTCGATGCGAACGCAATCGTGCTCGGACTGGTCGCCGCCGACGGATCCGGAGCGATCGCCACGAATGCATGCGTGCCGTCGCTGGAGAACGTCACAGCGTTAGGCCCGTCACCCTGGTGGAACTGGAGGTCTTCGTGTTTGTCGCCAGTCAAGGCGTCGAAAGAAGCGACCGACGACATACCCGGGTGGGTTCCGAAGACCCAGACCGAACGGCCATCCGGCCCAATTGCCAGACTGCCTGGTGGTCTGCTGAGATCGACGAATCGGGCTACCTTGCCGGTCACGGGATCGATCAGCGCGACTCGGTTGTCCTTGACGAGGCTGACGGCGACCACCTCAGCAGGAGTCTGGGGGGTCGGGGTGCCGGTCGCGGGCGCCCGCTTTGGCGATGGTGATGCCGACGGCAAGACGCCAGGCGATGCGCTGGCCGCACGCGCTGGTCGACGACTCACGGTGGGTGCTGGCTCGTGGCGATCTGGATTGGCTGCCACGGAGCTCGCTGCCGACTCAGGCGCAGTGCTGGCCGGACTGGCTAGCATAGCGCTGGCCGCGGCGTCTGGAGTAGCGCTTTGCGCAATTTCTGGGACAGAAGTCACCGCGGCAGTTGGTGTCGTGCTCTCCGCCTGGTCTGGCCCCAGGTTCATTCCGGAGGTCCCAGCCGGCACACATCCGCCCAGAGCTAGCACCAGCCCCACGACAGGCACGAAGATTGTCGCTACTACTCGTCTCCACTGCATCAGTACGGTCGAAACCGATGCTGATGGACTGGCCCCGGCCACCGCATGGCGTGCCCGCCCAGGAACCTCGACGATGCCTGTACGGCGCAGCGACGGAACGTAGGACGCCGATCGCAGGCCTTCAGCGATCCAAGATCGTCGCCTGTCAGCGATCGAGTGCGATCTCGACCACCTCCTCCGCCGCATCGAGGCCAGGTGGCTCAGGCTTGGCTACCCGTAAAGAGACGCGACTCACGCTCGGATACCGGTCCAGCACCAGCCGGGCCGCGTCCACCGCGACCGTCTCGAGCAGCAGTCGCGGTGGTCCGCCGACGATCTCGCGCACCGCAGTGGCGAGGTCGGCAAGGTCGACGACGTCGGCATACGAGTCGCTCTGCGACACCGGACCAAGATCAACGTCAAGCGCGACGTCGACGACGAAAAAGCGGTCGACCGCGGTTGCGGCGAGATCACCGTGACGTCCGCTGCAGCGCAGCCCGCGCAGCATCACCTGACCGGGCACACTCTGAACATTCTTTGATGAGGACATGGCGACGGCCTCTACGGTACTTGACGGACCACTGCGTGTGGGCGGCGTACGCTTGGAGTAAGGAGACGTTCGCTGGTGGCTAAAGAAAGCAAGAAATCGGACAGATTCTGGAAACAGGACCCAGTAGAGAGCGACTTCGCTGGGGCGCTGGACTATCTCAGTCTGCTGATGCGTCCGGATGCGGCGGAAGCGCTCGTCGAAGGCCTGCGCAACGTAGAGTCGACACAGCGAAAGGCGAAGGATTTGCTGCGCGCCACGCGTCTGCCGCTGCTGAATGCGGACGATCCACTCGTTGCCGCGGACCTCAAGAAGATCAAGCGGAAAGAGTTACTGGCACCGGTGCTGCTGGTGCGCGGCGATACGCTGGGTCCCAATCGGCCCGCGGAAGTGGCCGACGGCTACCACCGTATTTGTGCCAGTTATCACACCGACGAAAACGCCGAGATCCCCTGTCGCATCGCTGATCCACAGGGGATCCCAACTGGTCGCACACGGAAGAGAGGCGCCGAAGTGACATGACGGAGCAAGCAATGTCGTACCCTGGACAACAGCCGGCGCCCATCTTTGTGCGTACAAGGGGGAGGTCCGGACGAGGAGGACGATGCGGATACTGCCGGCGATTTTGAAGCTCGTAACGCTTGCCTTTAGCGCGGGAGCATTGCTTCTGCTCGCCCCCGCGGCGACTCTGGCGGCTCAGGACAATCCGCCTTGCCCGTTCACTACTGATAGCGTCGTTTCACCGGCCCTGGGCCGTCCCGTGCATGGCTACGCGGATGCGGGCACCGCGCCAGGCTTCGACATATGCGAGTTTGGCGACTTCACGATCTACCGCCAAAGCGGCCCGCAGGTCGCGCGCAACGTTGGTCTGACCGGACTGGCGCAGAACATCGTGCTGGCGCTGCCAGCGGAGGTCGCCATGCAAATTGGCGCGCTCGGCGTCGGCCGCACGATCGACCTGCCCGGCTATCAGATCGCCACACCCGCTGGCGTGGGCGACGCTGCCGTGTGGGTCAAGGACTCGTCCTTCGGCGTGGACGCGTTGGTCGTCCAACGCGGCGCCGAGGTGTTCGTTTTCCAGGTGCTCGACCAACCCAATGCCCAGGCGACCAGCGTTGCACTGGCACAGGCGGTCATCGCCAACGCGGCACCCGCCGAGATGCCCAGTGCGCCGAGCGGCGGCCGGCCAGCGGTCGTCGCCGATTGTGGTCTGGATTCGGCCAATGCAGTCGCGGACCGCTTGCAGCGCGCCGACGTTGTCACGATCAACGTGATCGGCGGGTGCCACTATGTGGCAATTGAAACGACCCTCGATGGCAATGGATCCGTCAATGCCAGTATCGCCCAACAGATCTGCGATAGTGCGACCGAGGTGGCGTACGGCAGCGGCATCCTGGGGATTACCGTGACTGATCGTAACAACCACGAGCGAGCGGCAGGCGCCAACGGCGAGCCGTGTAGCGGCTTTCCGTGATGGTGGTTCAACCCGCTTAGATTCGGCGTCAACGACCGCGCAACCGCGGCGTTGAGTCAATACAACCAGAAATAGGTAATTCAGAGCCTTTCGGACCGTGCGCGCGAGTGGCACCCTCACTGCGCACCGGGAGGGGCGCCGTCACCTTGCATACGTACGCGCGACTGATCTGGTTCGTGCTGATCGGACTCACAACGATTGTCATCTGGCAACTGCTACCCGAGAAGGCACTCGCCGCCGAGTTGAACTTCGACCCGACGCCGGTCATGACCTTCAGCAGTCCGCAGACCATTTTCATGGCTGCCGACCTGCGCGGGGCGACGCTCGATCCTGCGCCGCACACCGTCCACGGCACTGACTTCTTCGTCAGTGGCTCGACCTGCTCGGCCAGCGGCTGTGACGTGTCCGTGGTCTTTCGCCCGACGATCCGCGGCTACGCCCAGGACACGGTTACCTTTAGCTATGTGGCAGGCGGTATCGACCACATCGCCGGGCCCACCGTCCTCGTCTCGGGCATCGGTGGACCGGAGGGTCCAGTCGTCTCGTTTAGCGCGCGCGAGGTCTGGTTTCCAGAGCAAGTCATCAACCGCGGCTTTGGCCCGGGCCAGCAGTTCTCGATGAGCAACACCGGCGCAACGGACCTGTACTTTGCCACGGAAGTCATGGCCACCGACATGCTCGGCCTGCAGCTGCTGGGGCCACCGCCGGACTTTGCTACAGGCTCGACCTGTACGTCGCCGCTGAAGCCAAATGACACGTGCCTCTTCAACGCGATCTTCGATCCAGGCCCGTTGTCTGGTGTGCATCACGCCTGGCTTGTAGTCCATAGCAACGCTGCCAGCGATCCGCAGCGTGTATTCCTGACCGGTTTCGGGGTCTTGTTTCGGGCGGGCAACGTCTCGCTCCAGTCGATCGATTTCGGCCAGGTGCAAACGGGCTCGGTGAGTGCGCCGCGTCAGATCTTCTACACGAACACCACGCCTACACCGCAGTTCCTGAGTGCGGCCTCGTCGTCCGATGCACCCTTCGTCCACACGTCGAATGATTGTCCGTCGCCGCTGAACAGTGGCCAGAGCTGCACGTTTACGGCGACGTTCGCGCCGACGTCGAGCGGCGCCATCGGTGGTTTTCTGTACCTCAATGCCAACGAGTTTGGCAGCACCGTCATCGCCCTGAGCGGCCTGGCCACGGACTTTGCGCCGCGTCCGCTGGTGAGCGTCGATCAGACGGTGGTTAATTTTGGCGACGTCCCGGTTGGCGCGACGGGATTTCAGCACGTGACCTTGACCAATGTCGGCGAAGTGCCGATGTGGGTCGACAGTGCGTCCATTTCGATCACCGAAGTCACCTCCTCTCACTTCGACTCTGATAGCTTGCGCCAGGCGCTGGGGCGTTCTGTCGGCACGTGCGCCACGGCTATTGCGCCCGGCTCAAGCTGTGACGTCGTGCTGTCGTTCGCGCCGGCCACGGAAGGCCAGGTGGTCGGCCAGCTGAGCATGTCCGTGAGCAGCGGTGGCGACAATAGCGGATTTCTGGTGCCCGCCATTTCCTTGCGGGCGTTGAGCTCCTACGGTTCGCCGCTCGTCACGCTCAGCACGACGAGCCTGGACTTCGGCCAGCGCACCGTTGGTGACCCAGCGACGCTCACAAGCGGGACCGGTGAAGTCCAGCTCACCAACTCCGGTCGGGCCACGCTGCACATGCGGGCGTCGATCGCAGACGGCAACTTCACCCTTGCGCCGCTCAGCACGTGTGGCCTCAGTCTGGCGATTGGCGCGTCGTGTAACTTCGTCATCGACTTCTCGCCCGTGCAAAGCGGCCGCATCGACGCACAGCTGCCCATTGACGACAATGCGACCGGCACGCCACACATCGTCCAGCTGATCGGACACGGTACCGTCGGACCACTGGTGCGACTCGATACAAGCTCCGTGGATTTCGGGCACGTGCGAGCCAACGACGTGGGTGCCGATCGCACCATCACCATGTCCAACACGGGCAGCCTGGACCTGACCTATACAGCCTCCATCGCTGACGCGGCGTACACGCTCAGCGGTGGGACGTGTGGCCTCAGCAGCGCCACACTGCTACCCGGCAGCGTGTGCACGTTCGTGATGCACTTTCAGCCCACGGATGGCATCGAGCACATTGCGTCGTTAGTTCTGGATGACAACGCGACCGACACGCCCCAGCGGGTACGGCTCGACGGATTTGGTGAGCTGCCTTTCACCGGTTGCCTCTCGCTGGCGACGCGGCCCCACCTGACGCTCCTGAATTCGCCGTACACCATCACCTGCGGCCTGCAGGTGGACTCCGGCAAGAGCGCCACGTTCGACGCGGGCGTCGAGCTGCGCATGACCGACGACGCCGAGTTCCACGTCCTGGGAACCCTCAACGTGGACGGCACCGACGAAGGCGCCGGGCACGTGCTGATCACTTCGCGCACGCGCGATTCTGGCTCAGTCTGGAACGGCATCACCTTCCACGACGGTGCCCAGGCCAAAATTGCACACCTGACGGTCGAGAACATTCGTGGTGGCCAGGCGCTGGCGTTCGGGTCGGTGGCCCAGGCAACGCTCGATCACGTAACGGTCCAGCACGTCCAGGGCAACGGACTGACGTACAGCACCCCCGGCACGGCTGAGTCGTTTTCCAACGGCACGCTCAACGACATCAACCAGGTTGGCATTTTGTTTTCAGGCAGCTCATGCGCCACAGTGACCAACACGAGCATCAGCGTTACCAAAGACTACGGCGTGATCATTGGCGCACGGGGCTGTGATCCGGATCTCTCCGGCATGGTGCTGAACAGCACGGGACCGCGGGGCAACAATCACATTCGGCAACACGGGTTCTACTTTGGTGGCACCCGCACGATTCACAATCGCGGGTATGCGTATGACGTGGAAACACTACCGATTACCGCGGGCGGCAACCTGAGCCTCGAGCCCGGCGTGGAGTTGTTCATGGATGCGGACGCGGCGGCGATCGTCAGCAGCGCCACCCTGACGGCGTTAGGTACGCCAACCGAACCGATTCGCATCACGTCCACAAGTGGCGATGACCAGTCGCGCTGGAATGGGCTCGTGCTCAACGATGGCTCGAGCGCGCAGCTGGCATACGTGACCCTGGAAAATATTCGCGCTGGGCAGGCGATCGCTCTGGGCGGCGTCATCCAGGCGCAGTTGGATCACCTCATCGTGCGCCATGTGCAGGGCAACGGCCTGAGCTATGGTCCGCACGGCACGGCCGAGACGTTGTCGAACAGTGTGCTCGACGACATCTCGGGGCGGGGCCTCTCGTTTGCGGACCCCGGCTGCGCGCAGGTCACCTTGACGAAGATCAGCCACACCGGCGACTATGGCGTGCTCATCGGCAGCCTGGGCTGTGATCCCGATCTGACTGGTCTGGAGCTCGCCGGCACCGGCCCGAATGGCAACAACCACATCCGCCAGGACGCGTTCTACTTTGGTGGCACACGCACGCTGCACAACCGCGGTTACGAGTACGACCTCAATGGGACGACCACGATCACGACCGGCAATCTGACCGTCGAGCCCGGGGTGGTACTGCACATGCCGACGGACCTGGCGCTGTTGATCGGCACGGGCTCGCTCACCATGCAGGGCACGCCGGGCGCGCCGATCCGGGTGACGTCGATGACAGGTGACGCGTCATCGCGCTGGGGTGGCATCGTGCTCAATGACGGCTCGACCTCGAGCCTGACGAACGTGATTGTGGAGTATGTGCAGGCGGGCCAGGCAGTCGGCCTGGGGGCCGTTCAGCAAGCCCAACTGGATCACCTGCGGGTGATGCACATCATTGGCAGCGGGCTGACTTTCGGCCCGCATGGTTCGGCGGAATCGGTCTCCAATACTGTGCTGGAGGATCTTTCAGGGCTGGGGATCAGGTTTGCCGGGCCGGCCTGCGCACAGGTGACCAACACCACCATCCACCAGACTGGTGACTATGGCGTGGTGATTGGCGATCTCAGCTGTGACCCGGACTTGAGCGGGCTGGCTCTCGCGAATACAGGGCCGAGCGGCAATAACCGTATCCGTCAGGAGACCTTTTACTTTGGTGGTACGCGCACGCTGCACAATCGCGGCTACGAGTACGATCTCAACGGGACCGCCGCGATCACCACGGGTAGTCTGGCGGTCGAGCCCGGTGTGGTCCTGCACCTGCCACCCGACCAGGGCGTCTCGGTGGGTAGCGGTTCGCTTACCGCGGTGGGCACCTCCGGCGCGCCTATTCGCATCACGTCGTTGACCGGTGACGCGTCCTCGGCGTGGAACGGGGTCGTCCTTAACGATGGCGCGCACGTGACGCTGCGCGGCGTGCAGATCGATCACGCCGTGGGCGACGCTGCGCTGACGGTGGGCAACCTGGACGCCAGCTCGAAGCTGGAGTATCTGACCGTGCGCGACAACGGCGCAGTCGGTGTGATCGTGAACAGCCAGCGGCCGCAAAGCCTGTCACCCGCCAACATCCTCGGCAACACCACGACGCGCAACGCGCCAGCGGGCCTCTGGAACAGGGGAACGGGTCTGGTCACGGCAACCAACGTGTTCTGGGGTGACCCGACTGGACCCTTCCACCCGATCTCGAATCCGGGTGGGCTGGGCAATGCCGTTAGCGATAACGTGATCTTCGATCCGTGGGTCGGCGAAACAGTGCTGCTGCCGGTGCCGCTGACGGTGAGCGTGCCGCCCGATGTGACCGTTAGGGCTGCCGCTGGGGCGTACAAAGCGAGCGTTGACGTGGGTACGGCAACGGCCACCGGTCCACGTGGCGTGGTGGTGGCGGCGCTGCGCTCCGATGGGGCGGCGCTTGCGAATCCGTATCGGGCCGGCGTGACGGACATCACCTGGACGGCGACGGACCCGTCAGGCAACGCGGTCGCGGGGGTGCAGCACGTGACGGTTCTGCTCGATCCACGAACCCAGGTGCTGGCTCTTGATCCGACCCAGGGCGCGACAATCCAACTGCCGTTGGGGCATGGCCAGCTCGTGTTTCCGCCGAACCTGGTGGATGTGCCGACGCTGGTCGTGTTGACCGAGCAGGCGGTTCCGCCGGAACCGTTGGCGGCGGGTCAGATCTTTGCCAACCGCGCTTATACGTTGAACGTGGTCAATGCCGCGACGGAAGCGCCGATCCACCAGTTCCGGACCAGCTACACCACCAGCATCACGTATGCCGACGCGGACCTCGCGCAGGCCGGCATCTCGTCGGCGTCGACGCTGTCCCTGGCTTCGTTCAACGGATCGACGTGGCAGCCGGAGACCGGTGGTCTGATCGACGTGGCCAATCACACGGTCGTGACGTCGCTGACGCACGCGTCAGACTGGGCGCTAGTTGGCACAAATCTGGATGTTGGGTGTACCGCGTGTGGCGGGCCGCCGCCGGAACCTGGCGCGACACCGGAGCTGGATAGTCTGGTGCTGCTGGCCGCCGGCGCGGCTGGCTTGTTGGGCTACGCTCGATTCCCACGTCGACCACGCGCCTTTCGGCAGCGCCGCTCAGTCATCAGGGAGTAGGTCTGGATTCCACAGAACTTCCCAGAGGTGACCATCCGGATCCTGAAAATAGCCGGCGTAGCCACCCCAAAATGTTTCGCCGGCGGGCTTGATGATGTGTGCACCCGCAGCTCGCGCCTGCTCCATCACCGCATCGACTTACTCTCTGGTTCTGACATTGTGGCCGATCGTCAACTCGGTAGGTCTGCGGCCTGACCGGGCGACGCCAACGTCGTGAGCGATACTGTCGCGCGGCCAGACCGCGAGCATGAGCCCGGGCTGCAGGTTGAAGAATGCGACCGCCCCGTGTTCAAACTGCTGGCCCATGATGCCAGGCGTCTGTAGCCCGAGTCCGTCGCGATAGAAGCGGACTGCCTCATCCAGGTCGTCTACACCGAGGGTAA
>WNFC01038664.1_pt1 | contig 10428 bp, 9 predicted proteins | sample 5400541 | NCBI WGS metagenome assembly WNFC01 (sample SAMN13153342, study PRJNA577476) | soil metagenome | isolation source: 120 cm saprolite under Douglas fir tree site 2 hole 2 replicate 1 | place: USA:California | collected 2015-04-18
CCCGCCGATGGGCGGGCACCGGGGCGCCCGGGATGAATTTCTCGCCGAGCGGATTCACGAAGACGCCGGCCTTGCGCACGCGGTAGTCGAGGTGGGGGCCGGTGGAGAGCCCGGTGGTGCCGACGCGCCCGATGATCTGCCGCTGGCGCACCCGATCGCCCCGCTTCACGTCGAGCCGGGAGAGGTGGTTGTACATGGTCTCGTAGCCGCGGGCGTGGCGGAGGGAGAGCGAGAGCCCGAAGCCGCCGTCCCAGCCCGCCATCGTCACCACCCCATCGGCCACCGCCCGCACCGGGGTGCCGACCGGCGCCCCGTAGTCGACCGCGAGGTGCGGCCGGAGCCCGCCCAGGATCGGATGGTGACGCGCGTGGGAGAAGCCGGAGGTGACGCGCGTGAAGTCGAGCGGGGCGCGCAGGAACATCTTCTTCACCGAGCGCCCGGACGCGTCGAAGTAGTCCGCGCGGCTCCCCGCTTCCTCGAAGGCCACGCTGGTGAGCACCGGGCGCCCGGCGCTCGCATACTGCGCGACCAGGATGTCGCCGTAGCCCAGGAGCTCGTCGCCGACGTATCGCTTCTCCACCAGGAATCGGAAGCGATCGCCGGGGAGCGAGTCGGCCGCGAAGTCGAAGTCCCACTCGAAGAGGCTGACCAGGCGCGCGGTGAGGCCGGCGGTCTCCCCGAGGCGCTCCAGGCTCGCGAAGAGCGAGTCGCGGACCTCGCCGGCGATCGCCACCACGCGGGTCTCGACATCCGGTCGCACCGCCTCGACCGTCCAGCGCCCGTCGGTCGAGCGGATCTCGTAACGCTCCGCGGGCGACCGCGTCCAGGTGATCTCGGGGGCGCCCTCGGGGGCCGCCGGCTTCACGGTGAGCCGCTCGCCGGGGGCGAGCCGCCGCATGTTCACGCGACCGCGCAGCCCGGTCACGACCGCGGCGGCCTCCGCGCGCTCGAGCCCGCCGCGGCGCAGCGCCGCCTCGAGCGTCTCGCCACGCTTGAGAGTGACCTCGACCGGCGGCACGACCTCGGGCGCCGCGGCCGGGGCCTCGGTGACCACGGACGGTGCGGGGGGCGGCGCGGGCTCGCGCGTGGGGACGGCGAGGCCGACCACGCCCAGGGCGAGCAGGACCGCGGCGGAGAGGAGGCAGTGCGCCCGCTTCATGACTCTGTCGTCAGGATACCGCGGGCGGATTGCGCTCCCAACCTAAACCGCCCTGCCCGGCGCCAGCTCGCCGCCCCTACGCCCCGTACTTGGTGAAGCGGAGCGCGTTCGCCATCAGCAGCGGCATCAGATCCTGCGCGGGCATCACCCCGAGCGAGCCGCCCGCGCAGTCCCGCTCGGTGAACCGGCTGACCAGGTCGTCGCCGCAGTACGCGCTCGAGATGAGCGCGGGCACCCCCTGCCAGCCGTGCCCCTTCAGGATGGACGGGGTGGCGTGGTCGCCCGAGATGGCGAGGACGTCCGGGCGCAGGGCGAGCACGCGCGGCAGCAGCGCGTCGAAGCGCTCGAGGGCGGCGACCTTGGCGGCGAAGTCGCCGTCCTCGCCGGCCTTGTCGGTGTCCTTGTAGTGCAGGAAGAAGAAGTCGTAGTGCTCCCACTGCTGCTCGAGGGTGTCGATCTCCTCCGCGAACGTTCCGCCGGTCTTGAGCACGTCCATGCCGACGAGGCGCGAGAGGCCGCGGTACATCGGGTAGGCCGCGACCGCCGCGGCCCGCAGCCGGAACGTGTCGGGGAAGAGCGGGAGGTGGGGGCGCTGGTCGAAGCCCCGCAGCAGCAGCATGTTCGCGGGGGCCTGGTCGCGCAGGAGCGGCCGGGCCGCGTCCACGAAGGCGTTGACCAGCGCCGCGGTCCGCTCCGCTTCGGGGGCCAGCGCCGAGACGGGCAGAGGCGGTGCCCCGAGCTGCTGCGGGTCGGTCTCGGAGAGGCGGCCGGACAGGCCCGCGCCCCGCAGGACCAGCACGAAGCGGTGCTCCTTGACCGGCTCCACGAGAAGCTGCACCCCGTCGAGGTGGATCGTCCGCAGCCGCTCGCAGAGGCGCACGCAGAGGTCGGTGCCGATGCGCCCCGCCCGCCGGTCGGTGATGGCGCCGCGCGCGTCGACGGTGCAGAAGTTGCCACGAGCGGCCACGTCCCCGCCCTGCAGCTCGAAGTCGATGCCGAGCGCCTCGAGGACTCCGCGTCCCACCGGGAAGCGGAGGGGATCGTAGCCGAAGAGGCCCAGGTGGCCGGGCCCGCTGCCGGGGGTGATGCCGGGGCCGACGTGCCGCAGCAGGCCGCAGGCCGAGCGCCCGGCGAGGGCGTGCAGCGTCGGGATGCGGGCGGTCTCGAGCTCGCTCTTGCGGGTGCGCGGCTCCGGCAGGCCGCCCAGGCCGTCGAGGGAGCAGAGGACGATCTTGGTGGTGGCGGGCTGGGCCAGGGAGTGGAGGAACTCTAGGTCCATGCTTCCTTGTTCTCGCCGAAGTCGGCCGGGCACGGCGGGCCCCACACGTAGAGCGAGTCCTCGGGCGGGAAGTCCCGCGGCTCCCAGGCGCAACCCTCCGGGATGTAGTCGAGGTCGTAGTAGTACTCGCTGAAGCTGCCCCACGGGTCGCGCAGGTAGTAGAAGAAGTTCGAGCCGATCACGTGGCGCCCGAGACCCCAGCCGGGCTGCCAGCCCCGCTCGGCCATGTGCACCGCGCCCATCGCGATCTCGTCCACGCTGCCCACCTGGAACGACGCGTGGTGGAAGCCGGGGGCGTGCGAGGAGAGCAGGGCGAGGGTGTGGTGATCGGTGTTGCAGCGCAGGAACGCGATGATCCCCCGGGAGCGATCGGAGAGCTTCATGCCGAGCGTCTCGGTATAGAAGCGCATCAGGCGCTCCATGTCGGGGGTGAAGAGCAGCACGTGGCCGAGCTTGCGCGGCGCGATGCGCCGGCCACGCTCCGGGTAGCCGCGCGCGGCCTCGCGCTGCACGTAGCCGGGGCCGTTCTGGGCCACCGGCGGGTCGACCGGGGCGGTGGGCGGCGTCTCGTCGCGCACGTTGACCGCGTTGCCGTCGGGATCGCGGATCCAGACGCCGCCCTCCGGGGCGCCCGCGGGCGGGTCCGTCTCGCGCACGCCCGCGCGGCGCAGCGACTCGCGCACCCGGGCGAAGTCCTCCTCGGGGGCGCCGTAGCAGAGATGGTGGAGGCGCTTGCGCGCGCCCCCGTAGAGCAGCACGGTATCGCGGCCGAGGCGCTCGGGGCGCAGGCGGACCGCGTCGCTCCGGCCGGTGCCGTCCACGAGGCCGAAGTCCTCGTAGAAGCGCTGGCCGACGGTCAGGTCGGGCACCTCCAGGGCGTAGTGGAGAAAGGTCCGGACCGCCATGGCGAGCGGCTACGCGTCCTTCACCGGGTTCTCGAGCGTGCCGAGGCCGGTGATCTCGAGCTTGACCTTGTCGCCCGGCTGGAGTGTGACCTGCGGCTTGCGCGAGAAGCCCACGCCCGCGGGGGTGCCGGTGGCAATGAGGTCGCCCGGCGAGAGCGTCATGAAGTTGGTCAGGTACTGGATGATGTAGCCCACGTCGAAGATGAAGTTGCGGGTGGAGCCGTTCTGCATGAGGGTGCCGTTCACCCAGGTCTTGAGGTCGAGCACGTGCGGGTCCGGGATCTCGGTCCGGTCCGCGATGTACGGACCGACCGGGGCCAGGGTGTCGCCCGCCTTGCCCGCTCCCCACTGGCTCGTGTGGAACTGGAAGTCGCGCGCGCTCGCGTCGTTGATGATGGTGTAGCCGTACACGTAGTCGAGGGCCTGCTCCCGCTTCACGAAGCGGGCGGTGCGGCCGATCACCACGCCCAGCTCCACCTCCCAGTCGAGCGTCTTCTCCCCGCGCGGCCGCAGGATCGGTTCGCCCGGATCCTGGATCGCGTTGGCCCACTTCGGGAAGACCGGCGGCTCCTTGGGCGGCGCGTTGTTGGTCTCGGCCGCGTGGTCCTTGTAGTTGAGGCCGATGCAGATGAACTTGCCGGGATCCGCGATCGGCGCGTGCAGCCGCACCGCGTTCAGGGGATGGGCCACCGGCTGGAACTTGCCGGCCCGCACGCTCTCCATCATCGCGGTCAGCATGTCCTGGCTCGCGCTGCCGCCCTCGAGGAAGCCGCGGGTGCTGTCGGCCGGGAACAGGGCCGCCGCGATGGTGGCCGCGCGCACCACGCCCCGCCCCGCGAGATACGCGGTCGCGGTCGCCTCGAGGTCGGCGACGCGATCCTGACCGAGGAAGCAGCCGAGTCGGGGAGCGTGACCATTCTGGGAGAATCGGACGATCTTCATGGAGAGTCTCCTTGCGGTGAGGGCCGGTCTCGGCTAGGCCCCGTTGGCCAGCACGGAAGAAGAGTCTACGATCCCGACCGGGCGATGTCGAGGGGGCCGCCGTGGCGGGCAAGCGGGTGATTCGACTGGCGTTTGGGTGTAACGCATCGCGTTGCCGCTGCCCGGGCGGGCCGGATCGGGGCGCGGGCAGGCGCGTACCGCTCATCTAGGTCAGGATAATCAATTCGTGTACCTTAGATACGTCAGATGCGTTGGGTAACCGCACTCGATCCGGAGAGGAGACACACCATGCGGGTTGCCACGAAGTGGTTGTGCGGCCTGCTCGTCGCGGTGATGGCGCTGACGAGCCCGCTGCTGTCGCGGCCGGCCGTGGTCCAGGCCGCCGAGCTCTCGTCCGAGACCTCCCCCGCCGACGCCGACGTGTCCGACGCCGATCGGGTGGGCGCGGGGTTCCTCAATGTCGCTTACGTGCCCGGCAAGGCCATCGTCTGCGGGCTCGGCGCCGTCGCCAGCGTCGGGGTCATGGTCATCACGCTCGGCACCGCCTACCGCGCCGCGGTGGGGACGTTCAGGGAAGGCTGCGGCGGCACCTGGGTCCTGACGCCCGAGCACGTGGCGGGCAAGATTCCTCCCAAGGACGACATCGAATAACGGCGGTCCGCGAGCTTCCGCGATCGCGGACCGGCGCATCGCGGTTCCCGCGCTCTTCCTCCTCCTCCTCGTCGGCTTCGCGGCCGGCATCTGGGGGAGTTACCGGGCGGCCTTCCCGGCGCGGGGGCTCTACCGCATCACCGGGGTCTTCGAGGCGCGCAGCGGCGGCACCCTCATGCTGGTGAGACACGACGTGGTGCCGGGCCTCATGGACGAGATGCAGTCGATGGCCATCTTCGCGGACTCACCGGAACGGCTCGCCGCGGCGGGGCTCGCGCGCGGGGATCGGGTGCGGCTCACGGTACGCCAGGAGAAGGATCGCCTGGTGGCGGTCGAGATCCTAAAGATTCGGTAAATCTCGGTCTACCTCCTCTCGCGCCACGAGCTGATGCACAGCACCGAGGCGCAGGTGGGCCTGCTCGCCGCGATCGGGGTGTCGATCCTGGGCTTCGTGGTCTTCCGGCGGATGATGGACCAGATCTCGGCGCTCGCCCAGGGCTTCATCGCGCCCACCGAGGCCAAGCCCGAGACCCTCCGACGGGTGGAGCGCGCCTCCGCGGTCCCCGGGCTCGGCGAGGTCACCGAGATCGGACAGGTCCGCGACGCGTTCTACCACATGCTCGACGACCTCCGCGGCTCGACCCAGCGCCTGGAGGATCTCGTCTTCAAGCTCGGCACCCTCAACGAGATGGTCGAGCTCGCCGCCCGCATTCCGCGCATCCAGGACCTGCTCGGCCTCGTGCTCCAGTCGACCATGCGCGCGGTCCGCGCCACCGTCGGCTCGATCATGATCCTCGACCGGGAGCGGACCGTGCTCAAGCTCGCGGCCTCCCGCGGCATCCCGGACGAGGTGATCCCGGCGATCGAGGTCAAGGTGGGCGAGGGCGTGGCCGGCAAGGTGGTGGAGATGGGCGAGCCGGTCCTGGTGGACGACATCGCGGCCGATCCCCGCTTCAACCGGACCAACAATCCCCAGTACGGCAACGGCTCGTTCATCTGCATGCCGATCCGGGTGGGCGATCGGGTCATCGGCGTGATCAACATGGCCAAGAAGCGCGACGGGGGAGTCTCCGACGCGCTGCGCCTGCCCCCCTTCGGCTCCACCGACCTCCAGTTCCTCAACGCCCTCATGACCTACATCGGGTACGCGGTCGACAACTCGCGTCTCCTCGAGGAGGCCCAGTCGTCCGCCTCCCAGCTCCAGGGCGTGGTGGACGACCTCAAGTCGACCCAGGCCCAGCTCGTGCGCGGCGAGACGCTGCGGGCGATGGGTCAGCTCTCGTCCGGCATGGCCCACCATCTCAACAACCTCTTCGCGGTGATCCTGGGCCGGGTCGAGCTGCTCATGGGCAAGGTGCAGGAGCCGAGTGTCCGGCGCTCCCTCGAGATCATCCAGCGCACCGCCCAGGACGGCGCCGAGGTGGTGCGGCGGGTGCAGCGCTTCAGCCGGGTGCAGCCGGTCTCGGACGCGGTGGCGGTGGACCTCAACCAGCTGGTGCAGGAAGTCGTCGAGCTCACCCGGCCGCGCTGGCAGGACGAGGCGCAGCTGCGCGGCAGCCGGATCGAGATCGCGGTCGAGGCGGGCGTCATCGGCGCGGCGGCGGGCGAGCCCGCGCCGCTGCGCGAGGTGCTGATGAACCTGCTCCTCAACGCGGCGGACTCGATCTCCCAGGCCGGGAAGATCACGCTCAAGACGTGGACGCGCGACGACCGGGTCTACTGCAGCGTCGCCGACACCGGCGGTGGCATGCCCGAGGAGGTCCGGCGCCGGGCCCTGGAGCCGTTCTTCACCACCAAGGGCCCCAAGGCCACCGGGCTCGGGCTGAGCGTGGCCTACGGGACCGTGCAGCGCTACGGCGGGACCCTGACCGTGGAGAGCACCGAGGGGCAGGGTACCACCGTGGAGGTGAGCCTGCCCACCGCCTCCGCGGCGGCGTCGATCGCCGGGACCCCCACCGGTCCCCGGAGCGCGCCGGTCGTGCCGCTGCGCATCCTGGTCATCGACGACGAGCTCCAGGTGCGCGCCACCCTCGCCGAGATGCTGGAGGAGCAGGGGCACTCGGTGACCCAGGCGCCCGGCGGGCGCGAGGGCCTCTCCTACCTCGACGCCAACCCGCAGCTGGTCGACGTGGTGGTAACCGACCTCGGCATGCCCGACATGAACGGCTGGGACGTGGCCAAGGCCATCCAGTCCCGGTGGCCACAGCTGCCGGTCGGCCTCATCACCGGCTGGGGCGAGACCGAGATCACCCGCGAGGAGCGCAGCCGGGTGAACTTCGTGATCACCAAGCCTTTCGACAAGGCCGTCCTGCGCGAGACCATGTCGGACATCCGCCCGCGCGGCTAGCGCTTCGGCAGCGTTCGCAGGTACCGCACCAGCTCCCGGATCTGCTCGTCGGTCATGTGGTAGCCGAAGGCGGGCATGCCGGGCTTGCCGATCGTCGCCCCCCCGTTCTTGATCAGCGTGACGAGGTACTCGTCCGAGAGCGCGTCGACGAGGCGCGCATCACCCAGATCGCCGGGCCGCAGGAGGAAGAGCCACGCGCGCCACGCGCCGTGGCCGTTGGCTCCGTGGCAGGAGGCGCAGTAGGTCAGGTACAGGCGCTGGCCGCCGGTGGCCGTCTTGGGGACCGGGTGCGGCAGGAAGAGCATCGCCAGGATGCTCCCGATCAGCATCAGCAGGGCGGGGCCGAACACCACCACCATCCACTTCGCCTTCACGGCCGTCGAGCATACCATGCGGAGCGGCGCGCGCTCGGAGTCGTGCGATAGTAATCGCCATGCGTCTCGTCCTCATGCGCCACGGCGAGGCCGGAGAGGCGGATCCGGCCCGCTGGCCCGGCGACCACGAGCGCCCGCTCACCGGCGCCGGGCGCCGCGAGCACGCCCTCGTGGCCGGAGCACTCCGCCGCATGGGCGTGACCTTCGACCGCATCCTGACGAGCCCGCTCGCGCGCGCGCGTGAGACCGCCGACATCACCGCCCGCGTGTACGGGGGCGTGTCGGTGCCGGAGCCGAGCGAGCTGCTCGGAGACCGGGCCGAGCCGGCCCGCACCCTGGCCGGGCTCGCGGCGGTCGAGGCGGAGCGGCTCTTGTGCGTGGGGCACGAGCCCACGCTCTCCCGCCTGGCCGGGATGCTGATCAGTCGCGACGGGTCGGCCCGGGTCGAGCTGCGCAAGAGCGGGGTCGCGGTGATCGACTGCGCCGGCCCGGTGGGGTCCGGGCGCGGCACGCTGAAGCTGCACCTGCGACCCGACGAGATCACCCGCCTGGCCGACGGCCTCCCCGCCCCGGATGCGCCGCCCTCTCCCGACCTGTTCATGTCCACCCTGACCGCGTACCAGCGGAGCGCCGCGCTCCGCGGCGCGCTGGACCTCGACCTGTTCACCGCGATCGGCGCGGGGCGCGAGACCGCGGCCACCGTCGCCGAACGATGCCGCGCCTCGCTGCGCGGCGTCCGCGTCCTCTGCGACTACCTCACGGTGGCCGGCTTGCTCGCCAAGGACGGCGAGCGCTACGCGCTGACCGCGGACTCGGCCGCCTTCCTCGACCGCCGCTCGCCGTCGTGCGTGGCCTCCGCAGCGGACTTCGTCTACGCGCCCGAGCTGCGCGCCGCCTTCGCCGACGTGGCGGCGACGGTGCGCCGGGGCGGCACCGCCCTGCCCGAGGCGGGCACCGTGACGCCGGAGCATCCGGTATGGGTGCGGTTCGCCCGGGCCATGGCCCCGCTGATGCGGGGCGCGGCGCACGCGGTGGTGGAGACGGTCGCGGTCGACGAGGCGCGGCCGCTCCGGGTGCTCGACGTGGCGGCCGGGCACGGGATGTTCGGCATCGCGTTCGCGCAGCGGTATCCGCGCGCGGAGGTCGCCGGGCTCGACTGGGCGAGCGTGCTCGAGGTGGCGCGAGAGAACGCGCGGTCGGCCGGGGTCGAGGCCCGCTATCGCACCATCGAGGGCAGCGCCTTCGACGCGGACCTGGACGGGCCCTACGACCTGATCCTCGTCCCCAATTTCCTCCACCACTTCGACCCGCCGACCTGCGAGCGGTTCCTCGCGCGGGCGCGGGCCGCCCTGGCACCCGCCGGCCGCGCGGTGACGGTGGAGTTCGTCCCCGCCGAGGGACGGGTGTCCCCGCCCCCCGCCGCGATGTTCGCCCTGGTGATGCTCTGCACGACGCCGGCGGGAGACGCCTACACCTTCGCCGAGCTCGACTCCATGTTCCGCCGCGCCGGATTCGCCTCGAGCGAGCTGCGCGTCCCGGGGCCCGGCGGCCCCCAGGTCATCATCTCTCAGCGTTGAGGAGGCTTCCATGAGGCATCGGATCGCGGTGATTCCCGGCGACGGCATCGGCAAGGAAGTCCTGCCCGAAGGCATCCGGGTCCTGGAGGCGGCCGGGCGCCGCTTCGGGGTGGAGTTCGAGTGGACCCACTTCGACTGGAGCTGCGAGGTCTACGCCCGCACCGGGCGCATGATGCCCGAGGACGGCCTCACCCAGCTGCGCCGCTTCGAGGCCATCTACCTGGGCGCGGTCGGCTTTCCCGGGGTGCCCGACCACGTCTCGCTCTGGGGGCTGCTCATCCCGATCCGCCGCGAGTTCCAGCAGTACGTGAACCTGCGGCCGGTGCGCCTGCTACGCGGGGTGCGCTCGCCCCTGGCCGGGCGCGGGCCCGCGGACATCGACATGCTGATCGTGCGGGAGAACAACGAGGGCGAGTACTCGGAGATCGGCGGGCGGCTCTACCGGGACACGCCCCACGAGCTGGCCGTCCAGCAGGCGGTGTTCACCCGACGCGGCTGCGATCGGGTGATCCGCTACGCATTCGAGCTGGCCAAGAAGCGGCCGCGGCGCCACGTGACCTCGGCCACCAAGTCGAACGGGATCATCCACAGCATGCCCTACTGGGACGAGCGCTTCGCGGCGATGGCGAAGCACTACCCCGACGTCAAGACCAGCCAGTATCACATCGACATCCTCACCGCCCACTTCGTGCAGCACCCCGACTGGTTCGACGTGGTGGTGGCCTCGAACCTCTTCGGCGACATCCTCTCCGACCTGGGCCCGGCCATCGCGGGGTCGATCGGCATCGCCCCCGGCGGCAACATCAACCCCGAGAAGGAGTACCCGTCGATGTTCGAGCCGGTGCACGGCTCGGCGCCCGACATCGCGGGCAAGGGGATCGCCAATCCGATCGCCCAGATCTGGACCGGGGCGGCGGCACCGCGACGACCGCGGAGGTGGGCAAGGCCATCGCGTCGATGTTCTGACGGGCGCTCCGCGGCGGGCCGCGGAGAAGGGCCCATCTGCGGGAGTGCAGCTGGACCCTTCTCCGCGCCCCGTCTGAGCTAGCCCTTTACTGCTCCTGCGGTGAGGCCGGAGACGTAATAGTCCAAGAAGAGGACGTAGACGATGACGATGGGGATGGACGCGATCAGCGCGCCGGCCATCAGCGAGCCCCAGAAGTAGATGTCGCCGCGGATCAGCATGGTCGGCAG
>WNFC01010172.1_pt1 | contig 10427 bp, 6 predicted proteins | sample 5400541 | NCBI WGS metagenome assembly WNFC01 (sample SAMN13153342, study PRJNA577476) | soil metagenome | isolation source: 120 cm saprolite under Douglas fir tree site 2 hole 2 replicate 1 | place: USA:California | collected 2015-04-18
CTGCCCGTCGGCCTTGCTGCCCGGCTGACCGTCGGCCTTGCTGCCCGGCTGACCGTCGGCCTGGCTGCCCGGCTGACCGTCGGCCTTGCTGCCCGGCTGACCGTCGGCCTGGCCGGCCGGTGCGGTCCCATGCGCCGCCTCGTGCTCCGCTGCACTCATGCCGGTCGATGGCTTGACCCGGGAGAAGGTGGCGACGCCGTGCCCGAGGTCATGGCCGATCGAGAACGCCTCGATCTCCACCGACTCCCTGCGCACCCCGTTCTGCTCATAGGGACGTACGGTCAGCCGGCCTTGGACGACAACGGGCTCGCCCTTGCGCAGCGAAATCCCGGCATAGACCGCCAGCTTGCGCCAGCAGTACACCGTCGCATACGAGGTGACGCCGTCAACCCATTCGCCGGTCGCCTTGTTCACCCAGCGCGGAGTCCAGGCGACCCGCAGCTCGGTCTTGACCTTGCCGTCCGCCAGGTGCCTGGTTACCGGCTGCTTGGCGACGTATCCGCAGACGCTGATCTGTGCCTCGTTCATCGCGTTCCTCCGATTGCTCCTCGGCAATGCGGTATCCACGATCCCGGTACGACGCTGTGCAGGCGAGCTGGCGCCCGTTGCCTGTGGACATCGCGACGCGCGGGTCGTCCGATTGTGGACAAGCTGGCAGCGAGCGTCAGCCGCGGGGCGAGCGGGCGGCCTCGAGGTCCGCGGGCCGCGCGGCGATCTTGATCTCCTCCCGGTAGCGCGCGAGCTCGGCTAGCTCCTGCTCAGCCGGGAAGACCACCTTGGATCGCGCCACAGCGGTGATTCGATCGCGCATATCGCCGGCGATGCGCAGGCTTTCCGCTTCCGCCGCCCCGCGGACAATGCGCAGGCACACCCGCTCCGTGAGCCATCCCAGGGCAAGGGCGACGACGACGCCAGCCGCGATCACCGGCAGCAGCGACACGTCGGCCAGGGTTCGCAGCCCGCCGGAGGCTGTCCCGGCGGCATGGCTGATTCCGATCAGAACCAGCCAGGCGATGCCGAGTCCGGCGCATCCGGCGAGCAGGCCCTGCCAGAGGTCGCCAAGCCACCACCACCATCGGGCATTCTTCTCCGCCGGCAGCGACTCGCTCAGGGCTGCGCCGATCGTGCCGGGGATCTGGCCAGCCTGCGACCGCACGGCGGCACGAACCGTCTGCGACCACGGCTTGGGCAGCTGCCCGGCTAGCTGGTCGCCGAGTTCGGTGAGAGCAAGGTCGATCTCGGCCTGCTGGGCAGCTGACGGGCCTGCACTAACCGATCGGAGGTCGTTCCATAGCATCCCGAGCCTGACCTTGCGCAGCGGGTCACGGCCGGTAAGGCGCTGGATCAGCCAGCCGACTGGCCAGCCAACGAAGTCCGCCGCCCTGAGCTCACGCGCGCTGCGCAGAGCATCGGCGATCGCCGCAACGCCGGCCGCTGCCGCGAACCGGTCGGCAAGCTCCTGCCGACGCTCCGGCGAAACGCCGCCGGCGTCCGCGTCCGCGTCGCCTGCGAACGGGGCGAACCTCGCTGCCACGACGTCAACGTCGGCGGCGATGCGATCAGCGGCGGCCCGCCTCGCCGCGACGGCCGTGGCCAGTGTCAGGCGCAGTTCATCGAGCCCGGCGCCAGTCACCGCCGAGGTGACGAGGATCCGCACGTCGTGCAGGTTCTCGGTGTCGAGCAGCCGCCTCAGGTCGGCGACGCACTCGTCGGTCTGCGTCTCGTCGAGCAGGTCGGACTGGTTGAGAACAACAGTGATCACCGTCGAATGGCCCGCAAGCGGCATCAGGTAGCGGCGGTGCACCGCAGCGTCGGCGTACTTCTGCGGGTCAAGTACCCAGATCATCACGTCAGAAAGGCCGACCATCCGGTCTGACTGGATGCTCGAGTAGCTCAGTACGGAGTCGTGGTCGGGCAGGTCGAGCAGCACGAGGCCGGCGAGGTCGGCCTCGCCGCGGTCAAGCGCGCTGCCCCGCGAGTAACGGTTCCTGCCGGGGACGGCGAGCCATTCCAGCAGGGCTCCCGCGCCCGCCATGCCCCAGGCGCAGGCGTGCGGCTCTTTGGTCACCGGCCTGGTGACGCCGACCGTCGAGAACTCCGCCCCAGCGAGCCGGTTGAACAAGGAGGACTTACCGCTGCCAGTGCCGCCTGCCAGGGCCACGACGGTATGCCCCGCAGAGAGCCGCATCCGCTCGCCGGTGCGGGACAGCACATCCTCGGCGTCAGCGAGCAACTGCTTGCCGAATCCGTCCCTGCCGCTGCGCGCGGCCCCGATCTGGATCAGCCTGGCGAGCGCAGTCAGCCGGGCGGAAAGGCCAGGCGGGCTGGCCCGCCGCGGCGCGGCGGCGGGCTGGTCCCCGGCGTGCTCGGCCGCGTCATCCTCGGTCCCGCCCGGCGCGGCCATGGGCTGAGCTGGTTCGGCCGCCGGCACCTGAGCCGACGCGGTGACCTCGCCACCGTTAGCGGCAACCGCTGTTGTGGCTATGACGGCAGCAGGCTCGGCGGCCGCAACCTCGACGAATTCCGCCGCCTGACGGCGCGGCTTCATCGTGTTGCCTCAAGGGAGTACGCGGCCTCGAACAGTTCGCCGGGCGAAGCCTCATCGGCACCTCCCGCCGCGTCCACGATCGCCGCGAACCGTACCGCTTCCTCGGTGAACAACTGGCCGACTTGGGCGTGCAGCTCCTGCCGGGCCTGCCCGCCGATGTCGCGCAGCAAGCCGGCCCCGAACAGCGAGCCGAGCAGGCGCTGCGACGCCCCGCTCGCGCCCTCGCTGACGGCTATCTCGCTCGTCCCGTAGCCAAGCACTCCAGCGGTCAGCACCAGCGCGACCGACTCCGAGTCGAACGAGGCGACGCGCGCAATCGACCGCTTGACCACCCGCTCGGTCTGCACGAGGTGCAGCAGGTGCTCCTGCCATCCGGCCACCACCCGTCCTGCCTTGGCCGGCAGGTCAGCCGAGGAGCGGGCAAGTGCCTCGACGCCACCCTCGGGCAAGCTCTCGGCCAGAGCGGCGGAGCTGCCGGGAAAGCCCCAGGTCAGCTCGCCCTCCCAGCGGCGCAACGACGCGTACGCGGCTTCCGGGCTCGCTTCCTGGTCCCTGGCGGTCCGCGCTTGCTCGAGTAGTCCTACGCCAGCCGGGCTTGACTCCCAGCGCTCGAGTGCGTCTTCGGCGGCGCGATCAGCCACGGACACGATCAGCGCCTCAAGCGCCGAGCGCAAGGCGGCCTTGAGTGCCTGCACTCTGACCGAAGCCGCGGCGCGCCGTTTCGATCGCCCGACCCGGCCGGGTTTCGGCGTCTCGAGCGTCCTGAGCAGGTCTCCGGTCCCGGCGAAGTCCTGCCATCTGGCAAGCACCTCACCGCGCAGCAGCGATCCGCTCCTGATGCCCTCATCGAGTTCAGCCAGCGCGGCGGCGTACGCACTGCCGGCCGCTGACCGCAACTCCGCGCGGAGCGCAAGCTGCGTCTCTGCCTGGCCTGCCAGAGCCGGGATCCGTGCCTGGAAGCTGTCGAGGACGCCGGACATGGTCTGGCTCAAAATCGCGAACCTGCGTTCGCCCTGCTCCGCGGTATGGGCCATCCAGGCTCGGACTGGCTCTGACACGTCGGCAGGCAGCCGTGCGTCGGTGACCGTCGTCTCAGGGACGACGAAACGCCTGACCTCCCCGAGCCCGTTCGCCTCAAGCAGGGCATCGAAGTGCGCGCTGACCTGAGCCGTGGCCGGCGGCGGCACCCGGGACAGCACGATCCCAAGCGAAGCACCCCGGTCCCTGGCGTCCTTGAGCAGCTCCCACAGCGCGGCGTCCGCATACCGGCGCGCCGTCGTGACGAACAGCCACAAGTCCGAGGCGTCAAGGAACTGCCGCGCGAACTGCCGGTGCGCCGCGACGACCGAGTCAATGTCCGGGGTGTCGAGCATTGCCACGCCCGCGGGCATCCCCTCGCTCGTCGCGAGCACGAGCAGGCCGTCCCGCCCCGGCATGGCTAGGCCTTGCTGGCGTACCCGGGGCAGCGTGGGCAGGAAGACGTTCTCGGCGAACCACCCGACGTCGCCCGGGTGACAGGCAAGCACCGGGCTGTTCGTGGTCGGACGCCTGATCCCGGTCGCGCTGACCTGCTTCCCCGCGACGCTGTTCAGCAGCGTCGACTTGCCTGCCCCGGTCGAGCCGACCATGGCAATCAGGATCGGCGCGCCTGACTGACGCAGCCGCGGCAGCAGGTAGTCGTCGATCTGGCTCAGCAGTTGCTGCCGCTCGGCCCGGGTCGACTCGATGCCAGGGCAGTCAAAGACCAGCTGCAGCTGGTCGATCGGGGCGCGTGCTTCAAGCAGGGCGGACTCAAGCAGCTTCGCGTCCACGCGGACGCTCGCTTCAGCCTCGGCCACAGCACCTACGGGCGTGGCGGCCGGAGCGACGTCGGCGTCCCACGGCACGGACGTGGCCGCCGCTCCCTGTCTCTCGCTCATGCCTCCAGGCCTCCGCTAGGCAACCCAGTGGTGCGAGCAGTCACCCAACTAGGTCACTATCCCACCACGGTTGCAGCCCCGCCGTGCTGGCACCTGCGGAGCACAGCGCGGCCATGGCGTAATTGTGCGCCGCGAACGCAGGGTACCGGGGAGAATGCCCGAATCAGCGCACACCTGCCTCGTCTCATGCCGGCCATCAGGTCGGGAGCGGCCGATACACTGACGGGGTAGCTGCGGCGCCTGAGCCCGCGCGAAACGCAGCGCCCGAGCCGTCTGACCAGATGTCGGACTCGCGATAGGAGCGTTCATGACGAACGGGATTCGGTCCCGCGTACTCGTAACCGGCGGGGCCGGGTTCATCGGCCGACGAGTGGTGCGGGCGCTGCTCGCTGCGGGACATGACGTCACGTCGGCGGACCGGCACGCGTTCCGGCACGACCGGGTCAGGTCTGTCGTGGGCGACTTGTGCGAGCCTGCCACCGTCGCCGCGGCTGTCACCCCGGGCCTGGACGCCATCATCCACCTAGCGGCTGTCACCTCCGTGGTGCTGTCCGTTGACGATCCGGTCGGAACGTACCGGCTCAACGTCGAGGCCACCGCCAACCTGCTCGAACGCGCGCGGCAGCTCGGAGTGAGCGCGTTCCTGCTCGCGTCGACGAACGCGGTGACCGGCAACGTCGGCCGCCAGACGATTACCGAGCGCGTGCCGCTGCGGCCGCTGACTCCGTACGGCGCCACCAAGGCGGCGGGCGAGATGCTGCTCAGCGCCTACACCGCAAGCTACGCGCTGCGCGGCGCCGCGCTGCGGTTCTCGAACGTCTACGGGCCTGGCATGGAAGCGAAGGACAGCTTCATTCCGCGGCTGATGCGGGCGGCCAGGGACGGCACGGGTGTCCAGGTTCGCGGCGACGGGACGATGCTGCGCGATGTTGTCCAGGTCGACGACGTGGTCGCTGGCATCCTGCTGGCATGGCACACCGAGCACACCGGGCCGCTGATCCTCGGCTCAGGGCAGTCTGTGACGGTCAACGACATGGTGGACGCCGCGCGCGCGGTCACCGGCGCGCCGATCCCGGTGGAGTACGTGCCCGTCGGCCCTGGCGAGATGCCAGCGGTTGTCCTCGACATCTCTGCCGCACGCGCGCTTGGTTACCAGCCCGCATACGATCTCAAGGCAGGCATCGCCACGGTGTGGCCAGACTTCTCTGAGGCGGCCAGATGACAGCGCCGGGCGGGCCGGGATCCGGGCCGGAATCGAGACCGGCCGTGGACGACGAGGCGGTCGACGCCGCCGCCGTCACCGCTTTCCATGAGCAGTACGGAGCCCGCGCCACAGCGCTTCCGCCACTGGCGATCGTCATCGCCGCATTCAACGAGCAGGGCGCCATCGGCCCCGTTCTTGACGGACTGCCCGACACGATCTGCGGGCTCGACGTGGCGAAGATCGTCGTGTCCGACGGATCCGCCGATGAGACCGTCAAGGAGGCAGCGGGCGCAGGCGCGCTGGTCTGCGACGTGCCGGTGAACCGCGGCCAAGGCGCTGCGCTGCGGCTCGGCTACCGGCTCGCCAGGGAAGGCGCCGCCAGCTACATCGTCACGACCGACGCCGACGGCCAGTACAACCCGGCCGAGATCGCCGGACTGCTCGCGCCGATCCTCGCCGGGGAGGCGGACTTCGTGTCCGGCTCGCGCACCAAGGGCAGCGAGGAGACCAAGGACCCGGTCCGCAAGCTCGGCGTCCGGGTCTACGCGCTCGTCATCTCTATCCTCACCGGCCAGCGGATCACCGACCCTACGTTCGGGCTGCGCGCCATGCGCGCTGACGTCACCGGCAAGGTCAGGCTGACGCAGCGGCAGTACCAGGCGACAGAGTTGCTCATTGGCGTGCTCACCCACGGCTGCCGGGTCGTGGAACGACCGGCCACCATCCATAAGCGACAGGTCGGCCAGAGTAAAAAAGGGCACAACGCCTTTTACGGCCTGGAAGTCGGAAAGGTGATCATCGGCACCTGGTGGCGCGAGCGCCGTCGGCGGTCCAGGACCTGATTTCCTGAGCCCTACTCGTCCTCGGTCTCGGCGTGCCGCGCCGGGACGGGAACCGGCGTGATCGTCTCGGCCTGGCTCGGACCGACTGCACCGCGGCGGCCGCCCTTGGCGCTGTCTGCGAACAAGACGTAGTGGAAGATCACGAACCTGGTCACGAACGTCACGCAGTTCGCGACGAGGTAGACGGTGCCGATGATCGCCTTCCGGTCAAACCCTTGCGCCCCAACCACGTCAGCGATGTGGATGCCGAGCTTGGTGGCTAGCGCGAGCACGAACCAGACCCCGACCGAGATCGCCCAGAACGGGATCGTCTCCCTGAGCAGGTCAGGGCGCCCAGTGCGCTCCCAGGCGCGCCGGCTCAGCGCGTAGCTCACGCCCGCTCCGGCCGCGGCGGCGACGAAGCCCGACTTGTAGCCGCCGAAGTTGACTCCGATCAGCAGGAACAGGATGATCTCGCTCGTCGCAAGCGATGCAAGCGCGACGCCAACGAACTTGACGAACTGCCGGCTCACCCGGGATCGCAAACGGTCCGCGAGAGCGGCCGGGAGCTTGTCCATAACGTGTGGCATTGCTGTCCTTGCCAGTCGGCGACATGCTGGTCGGTGAGACAATACAGTACGGGAACTGACCTGGGTCGCGGCGTGAACGCCCGCAAGTCGGGCGCATACCTTCGCCGGCGAAGCGGTGCCAGCGTCCCGGCACAGACTAGCGGTACCCGCGCAGTGCTCGATGATGCGCGCGCGGCCGACACAGGCGGGCAGGGACATGAAAATCTTGGTTCTCGGCGGTGACGGCTACCTCGGCTGGCCGACCGCGCTGCACCTTTCCGACGCCGGGCATGACGTCGGGGTGGTCGATAACTTCGCGCGCCGTGGCTATGACTTCGAGATGGGCGTGGAAAGCCTGGTACCGATCGAGGCGCTGCAGACCAGGGCCCGGGTCTGGCATGAACTCACCGGCTTTCCGATCAGCTGCTACATCGGTGACCTGACCGATGCCGAATTCACCCACCGCGTCATCCGGGAGTTCCAGCCGGACACGATCGTGCACTTCGCCGAGCAACGTGCCGCTCCGTACTCCATGGTGGATCGCAAGCATGCCGTGTATACCCAGGTCAACAACGTCGTCGGCACCCTGAACCTGCTCTATGCGATCGCTGAGACCGACCCGGACATCCACCTGGTCAAGCTCGGCACGATGGGCGCCTACGGCGAGCCGAACATCGACATCGAGGAGGGCTGGCTGGAAATCGAGCACAAGGGCCGCAAGGACCGGGTGCTGTTCCCGAAGCGGCCGGGCTCGTTCTACCACCTGTCCAAGGTCCACGACAGCCACAACATCGAGTTCGCCTGCCGGATCTGGGGCATCAGGGCCACCGACCTCAACCAGGGCATCGTGTACGGGCAGCAGACGTCGCAGACGGCGCTGGACGACAGGCTCGCCACTCGCTACGACTACGACGCGGTCTTCGGAACCGTACTCAACAGGTTCGTCATCCAGGCGGTGCTCGGCCTGCCGCTGACCGTTTACGGCAACGGAGGTCAGGTTCGCGGCATCATCGAGATCCGCGACACGGTCCGCTGCCTCCAACTGGCCTGCGAGAACCCGGCCGACAACGGCGAATTCCGGGTGTTCAACCAGATGACCCAGTCGCTGTCGATCACCCAGATGGCCGAGACGGTCGCCCGGGTCAGCCCGGACAAGGTCGTCATCGAGCACCTGGCCAACCCGCGGGTCGAGGAGGAGGGGCACCATTACAACGTCGTGCACTCCGGCCTGGTCGAGCTTGGGCTCGAGCCGCACTTGCTGTCTGACACCCTCATCGAGTCGCTGTTCCAGATCACCAAGCGGTATGCCCACCGGGTGCGGCCCGACGCCATGCTGCCGACCGTCGACTGGCGCCGGGCGGAGAGCCCGATCGGGCTCTAGGGCGTCAGCCGCCTGGGCCGCGTCCAGCCACGGCCGGTAAGAACGGACGTCCACAGCACCCCCCTGTGGCCTAGCCAGAACAGCCGGACGGCCGCCCTCGGGTTGCCCGCGGAAGCGAACGGCGCCGCCGTCGCCCGGTGCGTGCGCAGCCGCTTCTGGCCTTGCCAGCCAGCAAGATTCCACGCGCCTCCCGGCCGGTGCTGGCGATCGTAGAGACGGCCGTGCGGGCCGAGCCAGAACACCCTCACGGAGCCGCCAGCCGTCGCCGGCCAGGGCGCCGAACGCAGCGCGCCGCCGAGGTCGCGCGGCCCTCGCCAGCCGGTCCCTGGCCGGAAGAATGCCTCCCAGAGGCGTGAGTTTCCGCCGCCCTTCCAGTAGACCTCCACGCCGCCGTCAGGCTGCGCCGTCGCGACCGGCCGGCCGCCAAGGGGACCCATGCCCAGGCTGGCCGGAGCCGACCATCGGCCGCCCAGGCCGCGCCTGACGCTCCACAAATCGCCGTCCGTTCCCCGCCAGAACACCAGGGCCCGCCCGGGAGCTGACACCACGGGCGCCGGCGCCGATGCCAGGCTGCCGCCCAGGTCCTGCGGCCCTTGCCAGCCCGTCCCCGGTGTGTTCTGGGCGTGCCAGAGGTGATCGTCCGCCGACCCGCGCCAGAAGACGTCAATCACCCCGCCCGCCTGCGTGACGGCCAGCGGTCCGGCGCCGAGCATGCCCATCATCGTCAGCCGGCGGCGGGAGATCAGGCCACCGCCGACGCGCCGGGCGTCCACCCAGAGGTAGCCGTCAAGGCCCCGGTAGAAGACGTCAACGACCCGCCCGGTCCACGCGACTGATGGAGCCGACGATGAGCGCGCTGAGGTGCGGACCGGGCGCTTCCAGCCCGACCTGGGCCGGTAAAGGTCGAACCGGAGCCGCCTCCCTGCCGCCCGGTAGAACACGATCGCCCGGCCGCCGGGCAGCGACGCCGCCGCGCTCGGCTGCGGGGTGCGGACCGGCTCGCCGATGCGCACGTCGAGATAGTCCTGGTCGATGTTGATCAGCCGGCCGCCGTACCGCTGGGTCACGTTGCCGCGGAACTGATGGATCCTGCGATGCAGCCACAGGCCCGCCGGGATGTTCGGGTCGGTGACCGTGGCCTTTCTGTTCCACAGCGCGTCGTAGATGAGGTCCGGTGTCGAGAACTGGCGCGCCCCGTACTGCCTGACCAGGTCGGTTACGCCGGAGTCGGAACTGCTGTAGACGCCCGCCAGGTAGCCAAGCCGCCTGACCTGCCCCGTCCAGGCGGACAGGAACGCGAGGGCGGCCGCGCGCCTGCGGGGCAGGTAAGCCTCCATGTCGTAGTAGATCGGCGTGCGTGGTCCGAACCCCAGACTCTGTGCCTGCGCGACCGCGTCGGCTGCCGCGGCGAGGCCCTGCCTGACGGGCGCGTTCAATTCACCGAATGCCGCCTGCGGCCCGGCGTAGAGCGGTATGAAATGCCATCCGGCCGCCGCCTGCGCCCTGACCCAGCCCTCCGTCAGGTTCGGCTGCGCACACGCCCGGTCGGAGCCGCCGATGTAGATTCCGATCGCCCGGTACGGCGAGGCGCGCAACCAGGCATTCATGACCTGCTGGCTTGGCGCAGCGCAGGCATCGAACCCGAGCCCGTGGTAACTCGTGACGTCAGCGGGCAGGTCTGGCGCGGGCATCCAGGCGGGAGACCGAGCCGCCCGGCGCGGGAATGGCCTGGCCCCCGAGGCGTCACCCGCTGGCCGCTGTCCGCCGCCCGACCCGGGCGCCGGGAATCTCGCTGCGGCGAGGATCCGCCAGACCACGGCAGGGGTCTTGTCGTACGTCGCCGTGATGATGACCCTGGGCGCGCGGACGGTGACCATCCGCGCGACCCGGTTGACCGTGGCAGTCCTTGCCGCGCTGACCGGCCCGGGCTGGACGAGCATGGACTCGGTCGTGCCGAGCAGCCAGCTCGGGCAGAACTCGGCGCC
>WNFC01016100.1_pt1 | contig 10427 bp, 10 predicted proteins | sample 5400541 | NCBI WGS metagenome assembly WNFC01 (sample SAMN13153342, study PRJNA577476) | soil metagenome | isolation source: 120 cm saprolite under Douglas fir tree site 2 hole 2 replicate 1 | place: USA:California | collected 2015-04-18
GGAAGTCTCGACCAAGGCAGCTTCGGAACTGACCTCCACAACTTCTTTACCGGAGGCGATTGTCAGAGCTACGGGAAGTTCAGCCATTTGTCCGACGGTGATGTTGACGCCGTTAGCCTCGGCCTTGGCGAAACCGGCTGCTTCGACGGTCACGGAATAAACGCCGGGGGGCAGCAGGCGCACGCTGTATCCGCCCTGGCCGTCTGCGGTGCCGGTGCGTTCCAGGCCCTTGGCCACATCGCGTACAGTAACGGTGGCGCTGCTAACCATGCTGCCTTTCGGATCCTTGACGGTGACATGGAGGTCGCCGCTGGCGACTCCCTGGGCGAATGCCAACTGGCAGACCAGCGCGAACAGGACGGCGAAACAGAACAGACGCAGAGTGGCTTTCATAAGTCTCCTGGGGCTCCCGCGGCACGTGCGCAGGGAATCGAGGTACGCGGTTTATCGCTAACTACTTCTACTTCAGGCACGTGTGAGGATTGGTTACCGCTGGTTTGTACATCAGAGTAGGGCGTAAAGCAAGCACTAAGCTGTTTACCGGCGGTGTCCTCACGGGCGGCCACCGATCCGAAATGCCCATTCTCCAAGAGGTTGCGCTTGTCAGAGTCGAATCTGGCGGAGAATAAGTCTAACGACAAGGGTGTAATGTCATGAATGTTCTCACGGTCAACTTGCTTTTCAGCACACTTGTGTTCTGGGTCGCCGCCAGGCTCTATCTAATCCCTAAACTCGATCAGCTGGAGCCGCGAGCTGTCCTGCTCCCAATCCTTCTGCTGCATTCCTTGCGGCACTTGGGATTGATGTTTCTGGCTCCTGGAGCCACCTATGCCGGTATTCCACCACGCTTTGCATATCCGGCAGCATTTGGCGATCTGTTGGCTGCGGTTCTGGCCCTGGCTTCTATTCCGGCGGTGGCACGACGTTGGAAGAGTGGGCGGCTGCTGGTTTGGATATTCAACGTTGAGGGCACCGTCGATTTGTTCACTGCGATCGCTCTGGCGAATACTTATAAGGCGGCTCCATACATGGGGGCGGCGTACTGGATACCGGCGTTTTGGGTACCTGCTTTGCTGGTAACGCATTACGTCACTTTCATAGTTCTCCTGAGAACTCGAAAGGAATTCGCTTAGAATCCTGGCTCGCGGCATTCATTTCAGACAAATGCTCTCCGATCACTACGGTGGACAAAGCATGACCGGCGATTTATTGCGGGTGATGGTGTGTCCGCCACGCCACGCCGGCTGGGATCGTCCGGGGCGAGTGCCTGCTTGGCGAGATCTGGGGTTTCAGCATGCGCCTGACTTTCGAGCGGCGCAGATGCAGCATGACGCTTTGTGCGGACTGTTGAAGGAGGCTGGCGCCGAAGTGGTTTGCCTGCCGCCGGGCGATTCGCTGACCCTGGATGCTGTCTACGCGCACGATTCTTCGCTGCCCGCCGATCATGGCCTGATCCTGATGAATCCCGGCAAACGGAGCCGAGTGGCGGAAGCACAAGCGCAAGCGAAATTTTGTTTTCAGCTGGGGATTCCAATCCTGGGGGAGATCCGCGCGCCGGGGAACTCCGAGGCCGGGGATATGGTGTGGCTGGATTCCCGAACACTTCTCATCGGATGCGGATATCGGACGAACCGGGCTGGGATTTCACAGATACGGGCGCTGCTGGCGCCGAAGGGAGTCGAGGTGCTGTCCGCTCCGTTGCCGTATGGACCAGGACCGACGGCGTGTCTGCATCTGATGTCGTTGATGAGCATGCTAGATGAACAGACCGTTCTGGTGGACCTGCCCTGGCTGGCCGTTGAGACTGTGGAGTTGCTGAGGTCGCGCGGCCTCCGGCTGATCGAGATTGAGTACGCGGAACGCGATTCGCTGGCTTGTAACGTGCTTTCTCTGGGCGGCAAGCGGGTGATTGCGCTGTCCGAGAACGTGAAAACGAATCAGGCGCTTCGCGGCGCGGGCTTCGATGTGCGGACGTTTGCGGGATCGGAGCTCTGTATTAACGGGTCGGGCGGGCCGACCTGCCTGACACGGCCGTTGTTGCGGAGGTAAGGGCCCGTCGAAATGTTTGGCTTATTGTGTCGAACCCCGGGGTCTTGGTCTTCTTTCGCCCCTTCCGGGGCTTCCCTTCGTCCCTCTTTTTCCCACGGCTTGCGCCGTGGGCTGTATTCTTGCGCCGCTTCGCGGCTGGGTGCCTTCGTGGCCGCTTCGGCTCCAACGACCCTCGACTGGCTCCGAGTTGATAGAATCAAGGGTAATGTTGCTGCCATTCGTCCGCGAACTTTTTGCGGATGTGGAACAACTTCCTGCTTTCACGCGTGCGGCCTCCCATCTCCGGGAGCGCGCGGGGCGGATTCGTGTCACGGGATTATCCCCCGCTGCCAAGACTCTCATCACAGTTTTGTTGAGTCGAGCGGTGGAGCGGCCATTTCTGCTGGTCGTTGCCGACAATCGGGCGGCGGAAGATCTGCTGCCCGTGTTGCGGGCGTTTGCTGAGTTGACGGGCGCGGCCGATCCCGATTCTGTCGTGATCCTGCCCGCCCGTGATGTGCTGCCCTTTCAGAATCTGTCTCCGCATCCGGAGATTCAGGAGGAGCGGGCGACCACTTTGTGGAAGATTGCTACCGGACGCGCCTCGATCGTGATCGCGCCGGTGGCGGCGACGACGATTCTGTTGCGTTCGGCTGACTATTACGCCGACTTGGCGCGCGTTCTGCGGCGAGGAGAGAGTTTCGACCTGGAGCGACTGCTTCAGCACATGAACACGGTCGGCTATACATCGGCCGACGTGGTTGAGATGCCGGGGCAGTATGCGATTCGTGGCGGCATCCTCGATGTCTATTCTCCTGAGGCCGACCGACCGGTGCGCGTGGAATTCTTCGGCGACGAAATCGAGTCGATGCGGAAGTTTGATCCGGCGAGCCAGCGTTCGTCGAATCCGGTGGATGAGGTTGTGCTGTTGCCGCTGACCGAAACACCCATGACGGAGGAACTGCTGGGCTCGATCAATGCGCGGCTTTCGGGCAAACGCATTACGGGTGCGCAGGAAATTGTGGAACAGGCGGTGCGCGACTCGGGAGCCGGCGTGTTTCCCGGTTGGGAGTTTTATGCACCGGTGGCGGGCGCCGACCGTTCGATCTTCGATTTGCTGCCGGAAGCGCGCGTGCTGTTGGATGAGCCGGGAATTCTTCGGCAGGAGCTCGACCGGAATTGGGGACGAGTCGAGGAAGCGCACGAACGCAGCGGCGTGGGCGATCTGGTACGGCCCACCGATCTGTATCTCGCACCGGAGGCATGGGCAGAGAAGACATCTTCCATCGCTGGAGCCGATTTCGAACATCTCGGCATTGCGCGCAACGAATTACCCGAAGCTGCGTTTTTTTCGCAGCCAGCGACTCGTTTCCACGGCGCGGTGCCCGCTTTGATCGAGGAAGTTCAGAAACTGGTGGGCAGCGGCACGCAGGTGATCCTCGCCGCCCCGAATACGGGAGAGGTCGAACGGCTCGCCGACATGTTCACGGAGTACAACGCTTCGTACCGTCTTGGGAGCCGTACGCGCGGGGGTGAAAGCTATGCGGATGAGACTTCCTACTTCTCCGGAGAAGTGCTTACCGCGACCCTGCTGAAGGCTTATCTGCCGGACGGTTTTGTGTTGCCGGAAGCGCGCCTTGCCGTGTTTGGCGCGCGCGACCTGTTCGACGAGTCGGATCTGGTTGCGTCGCGGCCGCAGCGGCAGAAGTCGAAAGTATCCGCGTTTCTCTCGGACTTCCGCGATCTGCAAGTCGGGGACTACGTTGTCCACGTGGAGCATGGCATCGGGCAGTACCAGGGGTTGAAGGAAATCAATCAGGGCGATGGCACTGCGGAGTTCATGTTGCTCGAATATGCGGAGGCGGCCCGGTTGTACGTGCCGCTGACGCGCCTCGATCTCGTCCAGAAATACCGCTCGTCCGAAGGCGCGAAGCCGGTGCTGAATCACCTTGGAACTGCTCAGTGGGCCAAGACTAAAGCGCGCGTCCGCAAGGCGATGAAGGATATGACGGACGAATTGCTGAAGCTCTATGCACAGCGTCAGACGGCACAGGGCCACGCTTTTCCGGCGGACACCGAGTGGATGAAAGAGTTTGAAGACGCCTTCGAATATAGCGAGACCGAAGATCAGGCGGAGGCGATCGTTGACGTGAAGCGTGACATGGAATCGCAGCTTCCGATGGACCGGTTGCTGTGCGGTGACGTTGGCTACGGCAAGACAGAAGTGGCGATGCGGGCGGCGTTCAAGGCCATCAGCGATAACAAGCAGGTCGCGGTTCTCGCACCCACGACCGTGCTCGCGTTCCAGCACTACGAAACCTTCAGGCAGCGATTCAATACGTTTCCGGTGACGGTCGAGATGATCAGCCGCTTTCGGTCGGCGAAGCAGATCAAAGGGATCCTGCAACGAGTCGAAGCCGGGAAAGTTGATATTTTGATCGGTACTCACAGGCTGCTCTCGAAAGATGTTAAGTTTGCCGATCTGGGGCTGCTGGTGGTGGATGAAGAACAGCGTTTTGGAGTGCGTCACAAGGAACGCATCAAGCAGATGCGGACACAGGTGGACGTCCTGACTATGTCGGCGACGCCGATTCCGAGGACACTGCACATGTCGCTGGTTGGGTTGCGCGACATGAGCGTGATCGAAACGCCGCCCAAGGATCGCATGGCAATCCAGACGGTGGTTGCGAATTGGGACTACAAGCTGATCCAGTCCGCGATCGAACAGGAACTGGACCGCGAGGGGCAGGTCTATTTCGTTCACAATCGCGTGGAGACAATCTGGGAGATCGCAGCGAAAATTCAGGAACTGGTTCCGCGCGCCCGCATTGCCGTTGGACACGGGCAGATGGGCGAGGGCGAACTGGAGAAAGTGATGCTGAAGGTCATGCATCATGAGGCCGACATTCTGGTTTCGACCACGATCATCGAGAACGGACTGGATATTCCGCTGTGCAATACAATCCTGATCAATCGCGCCGACCGATTGGGCCTCTCGGAGCTTTATCAATTGCGCGGGCGGGTTGGCCGCTCGAGTCGCCGGGCGTACGCATATCTGCTTCTGCCGTCGGAGATCGAGTTGACTCCGGTTGCGCGGCGCCGTTTAGCGGCCCTGAAAGAATTTTCCGATCTCGGGGCGGGCTTCAAGATCGCGGCGCTTGATCTCGAATTGCGGGGTGCGGGGAACCTGCTCGGCGGCGAGCAGAGTGGACACATCGAAGCGATTGGCTTTGAGCTTTACACACAGATGCTGGAGCGAGCGGTCCGCGAGATGAAGGGTGAGGCGGGACCGGACGAAGCGGGAATCCAACTCAACCTTGGTTTGAACATCCGTATTCCTTCCGATTACATCGCGGAGGAGAACCAGCGCCTCCGAATGTACAAGCGGGTTGCCGGCGTGGAGACGGAGTCGCAGCTGCGGGACGTGCGCATGGAACTGACCGATCGCTACGGCAAGCCTCCCGCGGCGGTGAAGAATCTTCTGGAATATGCCACGCTGAAGCTGGCAGCAATGGAGGCCGGGGCGACGGGCGTCGAGCGCAAGCGTGACCTTGTGAATATCAAGTTTCGCCAGAATGCGGCGATTGATCCCGGCAAGCTGGCGCGCTTTGTGGCTTCACAGCGCGGATCGCAGTTCACTCCGGACGGAACCCTGAAGTTTTCGATCAAGGTCACCAGCGCGGAAGCGATTCTTCAAACTTTGCGGGATTTGTTGGAAGAACTAGTCGCGAGAGAAGCTCCGGCAGCGGCCACGTAGGCAACAACCTTCTTCTTAGAGTTCGCTCACTCAATTACAATTCTTCTCGTCTAATCCGGCGGAGGGAAATGACGCCATGAAGGAAACACCGCAACAGTACACTGCGCGCATGCTGAGCAACGTCGCAGACCAGGGGCCGCTGAAGGTGCAGGCCGCTACGCCCAAGAAACTCGAACGCCTAGTGGCACGGGCATCGGCAGCGAAACTGCGCAAACGACCCGCGCCGGACAAGTGGTCCGTCGCTGAAATTCTGGCGCATCTGGCGGATGTGGAAATCGTCGTCGGATGGAGAGTGCGTTCGATTCTCGGTGCGCCGGGTACACCCATCCAGGCTTTCGACCAAGATGCGTGGGTCGAGGCGGGCTACTATGCGAAACGCAACCCGCGAGCAAGCATCGCGCAAATGCGCGCTGCGCGCGAAGCGAATCTCGCGCTCTACAAATCACTCTCTCCGGAACAGTGGAAGCACTATGGTATGCACTCGGAGCGGGGGCAGGAGAGCGTCAAGCACATCGTCAATATGCTCGCCGGCCACGACATAAACCATCTGCAACAAATTGAACGCATCCTCGCTGTAAAAAAGAGAGCCTAGTGAACATGAAAGTCCGCAAAGCTATCTTTCCCGCAGCCGGATTGGGCACACGCTTTCTTCCCGCCACCAAGGCGCAGCCGAAAGAGATGCTGCCGCTGGTCGACAAGCCCATCATCCAGTACGGCGTGGAGGAGGCGCTGGCCGCGGGTTGCGACCAGATCATCATCATCACGGGACGTGGCAAGAGCGCGATCGAAGATCACTTCGACGTCAGCTACGAGCTGGAAAAAATGCTCGAGGAAAAAGGCAAGACCGACTTGCTCAAGATCGTGCAGCAGATTTCGGACATGATCCACGTGGCGTATGTTCGTCAAAAAGAAGCTCTCGGCCTGGGGCACGCCGTGCTCACCGCGCGCGAACTGGTGGGGAACGAACCTTTCGCCGTTTTGCTCGCCGATGACGTGATCGATTCGAAGGTCCCTTGCCTTAAGCAGTTGATGGATGTGTTCGATGAGAAGCAGTGTTCGGTGATTGCGACGCAGGTCATCGAGGGACCGGCAATTTCGTCGTACGGAGTGCTGAAGGCGAAGGAAGTTGTGGGCTCGGGCGGAAAGCTCTACGAGGTTCTTGATTTAGTGGAGAAGCCGAAGCGCGAGGATGCGCCGTCGAATCTTGCGGTGATCGGGCGATATATCTTGACGCCCACGGTCTTTGAAACGCTCTCGGACATTACTCCAGGCGCCGGTGGCGAGCTGCAGCTTACCGACGGACTGCGCGGACTGCTGAAGCGGGAAAAGATGTACGCCTATGTGTATGAGGGGCGCCGCCACGACACTGGTGACAAGCTGGGGTTCCTGAAGGCGACTGTCGAATTTGCTTTGAAGCGTGACGATCTGGGCGGACAGTTCCGGGAGTATCTGAAAGGGTTGAAGCTCTAGCCGATCTTGACGAACAGCCAGACCTAACGGCTCACCGCCGCCTTCAACTTCTTTGATTTCTCTTCCACTCCACGCGCGAGCTTCTCCTTGTGAGCGGTCAGCTTTCTTGCAATGGAAGAGTCGGCAAGCGCGATGATCTGTGCCGCCAGAATTCCGGCGTTGGTTGCGCCCGGCTTGCCGATTGCTACAGTCGCCACGGGAATGCCCGCCGGCATCTGGACCGTCGCCAGTAGGGAATCCATGCCTTGCAAAGCCGTGGAAGGAATCGGTACGCCAATAACTGGCAGAGTCGTGTGGGCCGCGATTACACCTGCCAGATGGGCAGCGCCGCCGGCGCCGGCGATGATCACGCGAATACCGCGTCCGGCGGCCTTCCGCGCGTACTCGGCCGTGCGGTCCGGGGAGCGGTGCGCCGAGGTCACGTCGAGCTCGTATGCGATGCCGAATTCATCGAGTGCCTTGCCGGCCTCATGCATGATCTCCAGATCGGAGTCGCTGCCCATGACAATCGAAACCTGTGGTTTGCTCATGTTTGACGAATCGTCTCCCGCGTCCCTACTTTTGCGCTCTTGCATCCAGCATAAACCTCAGGTGAGCGAGCGCGATGCCCAGTCCCATGCCGGTTGCGATGAGTGACACCATGTGCACTGCTCGTACACTCTCAAAGCCGTCCGACCGCACAAACGCGCCGAAGGCCAGGGCGGAAGCGAACAGCGGGAGGAAAAACAGGCGTCTCTTCATTTCGCGCACCTCGTAAGGAGTAGCTTACCGTTTCAGGGCTCTTGCCGCGATGTCCTTGCGATAATGGGCGCCCTCAAATCCGATGGTGGAAGCGGCCTGGTACACGGCGTGGACCGCCATGGGGAGGTCCGCAGCCCGGGCGGTTACTCCCAGGACCCGCCCGCCCGAAGTATAGAAGCCCCCGTCACGGCCTGACGTCCCTGCGTGGAACACTTTTACGCCATCGATTTTCGCAGCCTGTTCCAGGCCGATAATTTTCTTGCCGGCCTCGTAGGCGCCGGGATATCCGCCGGAGGCGACGACGACACACACTGCGGAATCCGAGGACCACTTGAAGTCGCCATCGCTGGTACGGCCGTCGATGGAAGCTTATCGTCGGCGTCGCGTACGCGCCCATGCCGCCCGTGTTGGGTCCGGTGTCGCCGTCGCCGACACGTTTGTGATCCTGCGCCGCCACCAGCGGTGCGACGCGTTCGCCATCGCTTACCACCAGAAAGGAGAGTTCGTCGCCCTGCAGGAATTCTTCCAACACCACGCGTGCGCCGGCTTCGCCCAGCATCTTTCCGCTGAGCATCTCGCTGGCTACGGCGGAGGCTTCGTCTTTGGTCTTGGCGATGACTACGCCTTTGCCGGCGGCTAGTCCATCGGCCTTCACCACCAGCGGGGTATGAAAGTGGTGCAGGTTCGCGCGTACTTCGTCCATGGAATTGCAGATCGCGTAGTGCGCGGTGGGGATGCGATGCCGTTGCAGGAATTCCTTGGCGAAGCTCTTGCTGGTTTCCAGTTGGGCGGCCGCTTTGGTAGGGCCGAACGTGCGCCAGCCGCGGCGTGTGAACTCATCCACCACGCCGAGCATCAGGGGCAGTTCGGGGCCGACCACGGTGAGATCGGGCTGGATTTGGCTGGCGACACTTGTGAGCGAGTCCAGGCTTTTGACGTCAGCGGCAAGGCATTCCGCTTCTTCGGCGATTCCACCATTTCCGGGCGCGCAATAGATCTTCGTCACGCGCGGCGAGTGCCGGAGCTTCCAGACCAGCGCGTGCTCGCGCCCTCCACTGCCGATGACGAGAACTTTCATAATCGGGACAATCAAGGGTAGGGGCGGGGGAATGGGGATGTCAAACGGGCCGAAGAGCAGCTGCGAGCTACGAGCCGCGAGCTACAAGCTAAACCCTACAGTGCTGCTCAGAGCCCGATGCTCGCAGCCCGTAGCTGGACCTTGAGCGAATCTGGCCTCTGCGATCTCTGTTAACTATGCTTAATGCCGCCGTATAATCTACCTACGTGATTACCGTTTCCAAAGAGGACTACCTCAAAGCGATCCACGAGGCCGAGAGTGAGGGTGAATCGGTCATTTCGGCTACCCTGGCGCATTGGCTCAAGGTGTCGCCGCCGGCGGTGACGATGGCTCTGCGGCGCCTTAAGAAAGATGGCCTGGTGCGCGTGCAGACCAGTGGCCACGTTACCCTCTCCGCCGCTGGACGGCGCATCGCTCGCAAGCTCACACTGCGCCATCACCTGATTGAGCGCATGTTGAACGAAATGTTCGGAATGGAATGGTGGAAGGTGCACGATGAGGCGGAGCGTTTGGAACATGCGGTATCGCCTGACTTTGAAGCGAAACTACTGGCTCGCCTGGGACGCGGGGGCGCGTGCCCGCATGGCAATCTGAGTGAAGTGGAGAGTCCGGCCAGCCGGCGACACCGTGGGTTGGTGCTGTTGGCCGAAGCCGACCCCGGGCGAACCTACCGGGTCAGCGGAATTTACGAACGAGACCGTCACCTATTGGAGTTTTTGGAAGCGCGCGGCATCCGACCGGGGGCTAAGCTCAGCTTGATCGAGCGTAACTACGACAAGACGCTCTCCATCAAGACCGGGGCGCGCATGATGGTTCTGGGTCGTCCGGCGGCCGACAAGGTGTGGGTTTCTCCGCTACCATCTCGACCTTCGGATTAACTACAATTAACCTCATAATATATACTCCAGTTGACGTGGGGTTTGCCTGGAGGATCGATGAGGGATTCGGAACTGCCTGAGAACAGCAGCGTATCGCCAAGCGTGGCACCTCCTGCCACTCATAGTGGCGGCCCCGTTTCCCTGGAAGGCATACACGGTACGGTGGCGGTGCCGCACCACCAAGCGGGATTTTGGGAACAGTGGCGGGCATTCGTGGGGCCGGCGATTCTGGTCAGCGTCGGCTACATGGACCCCGGCAACTGGGGACCGACCTGCAAGGCGGAGCGAACTTCAAGTACGCGCTCTTGTGGGTGGTGGCCCTCGCCAGCCTGATGGCGATCTTCATGCAAGTGATGTCCGCTCGCCTGGGGGTAGTCACTGGCAAGGATCTGGCGCAATGCTGCCGCGACTGGTATCCCAAGTGGACCCGTTGGCCGAACTGGCTGATGAGCGAAGTGGCCATCGGCGCGTGCGA
>WNFC01010173.1_pt1 | contig 10426 bp, 6 predicted proteins | sample 5400541 | NCBI WGS metagenome assembly WNFC01 (sample SAMN13153342, study PRJNA577476) | soil metagenome | isolation source: 120 cm saprolite under Douglas fir tree site 2 hole 2 replicate 1 | place: USA:California | collected 2015-04-18
GATTTCATCCCGGACCGGCAAAAATCAAAGGACTCCTCCAACAGCGCCGGCTCGGAAAGCTTTTGTTCGCGCGCATCCACGCCGGTTCCTACCTGCCGGCATGGCGACCAGGAACAGACTATCGCGAGAACTATGCGGCCAAACTGGAAACCGGCGGCGGATGCATCCTCGATTGTGTTCACGAGATCGACCTGGCGCGCTGGTATCTGGGCGAAGTGCAGGATGTCTTTTGTCTTGCAGGCCACTTCAGTTCTCTCGAGATCAGTACGGAAGATATTGCCGTCCTGGCATGTCACCATTCGAGTGGCGCAATTTCTGAAATTCATCTCGACTATGTGCAGCGAACCTATGAGCGTGGCTGCCAGATCGTGGGCGAAAAGGGCTCGATCTTTTGGGATTTTAATAGCAAAGAAGTGCGCTGGTATGACGCCGACACTGCGCGGTGGACCCGCTTCACGCAGCCTGAGCATTGGGAACTGAATCAGATGTATCTCGACGAGATGCGACATTTCCTTGATTGCGTTCGCAACCGCCGTCAGACTGCGCTGCCTATTCCCGAAGCCGCTGCCGTGATGCAGGTCGTTTTCGCTGCGAAAGAATCGGCACAGCAGGGAAAGCTAGTCTCCGCGATGAGGGAAGTACTCGCATGATGGTTGCCATTGTGCAGGCCCGCATGGGTTCCTCCCGGCTTCCAGGAAAAAGTCTGGCGGATATTTGCGGTCGTCCCATGCTCTGGCATGTGGTCCATCGTGTTCAGCGGGCGCGGCTGGTAAATAAAACGGTAGTTGCAACGACCGAAAAGTGCTCAGACGATCCTATTGCACTCTTGTGCCAGCAGGAAGGGTTTCCTTGCTTCCGTGGCAGCGACGAGGATGTGCTCGATCGTTTCTATCGTGCTGCGAAGACGCATGAGGCGGATGCTGTAGTACGCGTCACTGCCGACTGCCCCCTGATCGACCCAGTGGTGATCGACAGACTCATTGCGCAGTTTCAGGAAGGCAACGTTGACTACGTTTCGAACGCAATGCGCTACACCTATCCAGATGGGCTAGACACGGAAGTTTTTTCCTTTAGAGCATTGGAACAGGCATGGAGCGAGGCGCAAAAAGCGTCCGAACGCGAGCATGTGACACCATATCTGCGAAGCGGCGATTTTCGCGCAGCGAATGTAGAGAGTGAAACGCCGGTAGCAGCCGGCCAATATCGATGGACCGTAGATCATCTGGAGGATCTGGAATTTGTTCGCAAAATCTACTCTGCATTTCGCGGCAACCGACATTTTGGATTCCAGGATGTTCTTCGGCTCCTAAAGGAGCGGCCCGACTTGAGCGCTGCGCCAACATCCGCCATCAGCAATGAAGGTTATTACCGCAGCTTGTATCAGCAGGCGGTTGCCGGCCCGGCACGGAAGCTACTTTTGAACCAATCTCAGGAATGGTTGGCACGTTCGCAGAAGGTAATTCCGGGTTGTGCTCAGACTTTTAGCAAGGGTCACACCCAATATGTCCATGGCGTTGCACCGACTTTCTTGCAACGCGGCAAGGGATGCCGAGTGTGGGACGTCGATGGCAACGAATACATTGATTACGTCCAGGGATTGTTGCCCAACATCCTTGGCTATTCGAATGATGAAGTGAACCGCGCCGTTAGCGCGCAACTCTCGGAAGGGCACAGTTTCTCGCTGCCGCACCCGTTGGAGGTACAACTGGCGGAGCGACTCATCAGGTTGATTCCATGTGCTGAAATGGTGCGCTTCGGCAAGAACGGATCAGACGCGACATCTGGGGCAGTTCGAGCAGCTCGGGCCTTCACCGGACGCGACAGGATCGCCTGCTGTGGCTATCACGGCTGGCAGGATTGGTATATAGGAAGCACAACGCGCAATGCGGGTGTGCCGGCTGCGGTGCGGGACCTGACGCATTCATTTCGCTACAACGATCTCGAAAACCTCCGGAATATTCTTGAGGAGCATCCACGTGAGTTCGCCGCCGTAATCATGGAACCGATGAATTTTATAGAGCCTGCCCCCCGCTTTCTCGAGGGAGTGAAGTATTTGGCCTACAAGCATGGCGCACTGCTGATTTTTGATGAAATCTGCAGCGGCTTCCACTTCGGCCTCGGCGGTGCACAGAAATTCTTGGGTGTCACTCCCGACATGGCCTGTTTCGGCAAGGCCATGGCTAACGGATTTCCCATCGCCTGCGTCGTCGGTCGAACCGAAGTAATGCGTACGTTCGAGGAAATCTTTTACAGCTTTACTTTTGCAGGTGAGGTGGCGTCCATGGCCGCTGCGATGAAGGTGCTCGACATTCTGGAGAACACGGATGCTCTGGCGACACTAGAGGCGAATGGGCGAACGCTGCAGGACGGTCTAACCGTGATGGCGAAAGAAGCGGGACTAGCGGATCGCCTGAAATGTGTTGGTTACCCTTCGTGGTCGCTGTTGAAATTTCTAGGGCCGGATGGCGGAGATAGCCCACTCTTCAAGAATCTTTTTCAACAAGAGGTTATCAAACGCGGCGTCTTGCTCCTTAGCACACATAACATGACGGCGGCACATGAGGGTAAGGCGATTCAGCAGACGCTCGAGGTGTACGCCGAAGCGATTAAGACCGTGGCCACGTGGCTAGAGGATTCCAATCCGTCGCTTTTCCTTGAGGGACCGATGAGCCAACCGGTATTCCGGGTACGATGAACCTACTTTTTCGCACGGACGCGAACATCGCGATTGGCACGGGGCACGTGATGCGTTGTCTCGCCCTGGCCCAGTCTTGGCAAGATTCAGGTGGTCACGCGACATTTGCCATGGCAGATTCGACACCTGCCGTCGAGGAACGGCTCCGGGCTGAACACATGAAGGTTGTTCGGCTTAAAGGTCATTCGGGAAACCTCGATGATGCAAACCAAACAGCAAAGCTTGCCCTTGGCAGTAGCGCCAGTTGGGTTGTAGTTGATGGTTACCAGTTCGGTGCCGAATATCAGCGCTCCTTAAAAGAAGAGGCCATCCAGCTTCTCTTCGTAGATGACAACGGCCACGCCGCCAGCTACGTCGCCGACATTGTTTTGAATCAAAACGCACATGCCAGCGCCGATTTGTATCCGGACCGTCACGCCTATACCAAGCTTCTACTCGGACCGCGCTATGCCATGCTGCGCCGCGAATTCAATCCATGGCGTGAGTCGAAACGTGAAATTCCGCAGGTAGCGCGTAAGGTGCTGGTGACACTTGGTGGCAGCGACCCTAAAAATGCGACACTGAAAGTTATCGGTGCGCTGCAGCAACTTAAGGTGGACGGATTGCGGGTAACAGTCTTGGTGGGCGGCAGCAATCCACATCTGCATGTGATCGAAAGAGCCGCAATCAATTCCGGCCGCGAGATCAAGATTGTCGTCAATGCAAGCGATGTGCCGGAACTCATGGCTTCGGCAGATGTCGCTGTTTGCGCTGCTGGATCCAGTTGCTGGGAAATGTGTTTGCTTGGACTGCCCGCCGTGCTGCTGGATTTGGGCGCCAACCAGACCCCCGTCGCGCGCAAGCTTGATGAATTAGGTGCCGCGATAAACGTTGGAAGTGCCAATGCGGTCTCGTCGGAACAAGTTGCTGGGGCGCTGGATTCTCTAATCCATTCTCCGGACACCAGGAAGCACATGTCCAAGCAGTCGCGTCACCTGGTAGACGGAATGGGAGCGGAACGGGTGCGAGCCTTTCTGGATGGTGATCTTCGCTTGCGGCGAAGCCTGGAATCGGATTGTCAAACAATCTGGCAGTGGGCCAACGATCCGGAAGTTCGTGCTGTCTCTTTTCGCCGTGAACCGATCCCCTGGGACCAGCACGTCAATTGGTTCAGATCCAAGCTCACCGATCCGCGTGCATTCTTCTATGTCGCGACTAACCACACCGGGCAGGCCATCGGACAGGTGAGGTACCAGTGCGATGAAACACGAGCGGTTCTTTCGCTGAACCTGGCTCCGGGCTTCCGGGGGAAAGGTTTTGGGAAGAAGATGCTGCTGCTTGCGACGGAAGAACTGTTCCAGGGTTCGAGTGTGACCGGGATTGATGCCTACGTAAAACCTGCGAATCACTCGTCACTTCGCCTCTTCGAGAGTGCGGGTTTTAGTAGGAATGGTACGCACACGATCGAGGGCCAGCCAGCGATTCATTTTTCGCTGGAGAAGAGCATTCGGTCATGACAAGCGCCGCGTTTGTTCAGATTAACGGTCGTGAGGTCGGACCCGGTAAGCCGGTTTACGTGATTGCCGAACTCTCGGCAAACCATAATCAGAATTTCGAGCAGGCGGTCCGTATCATCCATGCCGCCAAAGAATCCGGAGCCGATGCAGTCAAACTTCAGACGTACACCCCGGACACAATTACGATCCGCAGTGATCGCGAATATTTTCGCGTCAACGGCGGGACTCCATGGGATGGACGCTATCTCCACGATTTGTACGCTGAGGCATGCATGCCTTGGGATTGGCAGCCTAAGCTCAAGAAAATCGCGAACGAACTGGGAATGGATCTGCTTTCGAGTGCCTTCGACTCGAGTGCGGTTGGCTTTCTTGAGCAAATGAACGTTCCAGCCCACAAAATCGCGTCGTTCGAAATTGTAGACATCCCGCTAATCCAGAAAATGGCATGCACTGGCAAGCCGCTCATCATGTCTACCGGAATGGCCAGTCTGGAAGAAATTGAAGAGGCAGTTCAGAGCGCTCGTATGGCTGGCGCTCGCCAACTGGTGCTGCTCAAGTGCACCAGTGCATATCCCGCGTCTCCTGACGAGATGAATCTCAGGAGCATTCCGGAACTTGCCAGCAGGTTTGGCGTTCCCGTGGGACTTTCCGATCACACTCTCGGTATCTCTATTCCCGTTGCGGCAGTTGCATTAGGCGCCAGCATTATTGAAAAGCATCTCACGTTATCGCGTGCTCTTAAAGGACCCGACAGTGCGTTTTCGCTCGAGCCCGGAGAGTTCAAAAGCATGGTTGATGCCGTGCGCACGACTGAGAAGGCCCTTGGCCAGATTCAATTCGGCCCCAGCCCTCACGAAAGCAGGAGCAAAGTATTCCGCCGCTCAATATATGTGGTTCAGGACGTGAAGTGCGGTGACATGTTCACAGCAGGGAACATCCGCTCAATCCGTCCGGGGCACGGTCTGCATACCCGTCATCTTCAGGAAGTTATCGGCATGCGTGCGGCACGCGATATCAAGCGCGGTACTCCCCTGAACTGGGACTTGGTTACTAAGCAATGAAGATCGTGAGCCCTCTGCTTAAGCGCGTCGTGTATCCCTGCCTGGCGAGCACAGGATACCTTCAGCGCAAAATTGGCAAAGGTGATTTTTGTGTGATTACGTACCACGGTGTCCATCCGCATGGCTATCGAGTTTCAGATACTGCCCTCGACGGCCGCTTGGTTAGCGGGGACATGCTGCGCATTCAGCTTCGCTTATTAAAGTCGCGCTATAACGTCATCTCTCCGGAGCAATGGCTGGCATGGTGCGAAAATCGTGACGAATTACCGCCCCGAGCCATTCTTCTGACCTGTGATGACGGCCTCCAAAACTCCCTTACCGACATGCTGCCCATCTTGCAGGACGAAAAACTTCCTTGTCTCTTTTTTGTCACAGCGGCGTCAGTCGAGGAGTATCCACAGATGCTCTGGTATGAGGAACTTTACCTTATGCTTCTGAAAGCTTCCGACTGGAAGCTGGTTCTCAACCTCAGCCCAATAGTTTCGAATGTTGATTCTGGCGGCGCGGACCAGCGACGCGAATTTTGGTGGAAACTGGTGCAGAAACTGTCGCAGTGTGACTGTTCATCCCGCCGCGACTTTATGAATTCCGCAAGGCTTGTGCTGCAACTCGGCGGCAACTGGATCGCCGAATACATCCAAGAGACCGCGGCTGAGCGTCGTTTCCTTCTAATTGCATCTTCGGGATTAAGGCAATTGGCAGCCGCCGGAATGACAATCGGAGCTCATACCCTCAGCCATCCGATACTCTCCCAGTTACCAGCCGAATCAGCGTGGAAGGAAATCTCAGAGTGCCGGCAGCTTCTTGAGAAGACGCTGGAGAAGCAAGTGTGGGCTCTCGCCTATCCCTTCGGGGACTCCAGCTCGGTAACGCAGCGGGAGTGGGAAATGGCAAAACGCGCCGGTTACAAGTGCGCGTTCCTTAATTTCGGCGGAGGATTTGGGACAGCACATGGATCGCCTTATTCTATCCCGCGCGTCCACGTCACAGCAGACATGGCCATTTCAGAATTCGAGGCCCACGTCTCTGGTTTCTACCAAAGACTCAGGCGTATGACCATGAATGCGCCGATCTCCGCAGTAGCGGGGATCAACTGACAAACATGTCTCTCAGCGCACAAACAAACCCCTATCCTCGCACCAGCCGCGAGTATATAGCCGAGTGGCACTACTACATGTTTGAAAAAGCTCAGCCATGGGTGATGGGAGCGCCGTGCGTCTAGTCATCCTCAGAGAAATACCGGAAGACCAGAACTTACGGCACCAGTGGAACACGCTGGTACATGAAATGGAATGTCCTCAGGTTTTTTACACCTACGAATGGGCAACGGCGGTACAGCGCGCCTATGGGGGCTCGCTTGTTCCTTTATTAATGCTTGCATACGAAGGCGAATCGTTAGTGGGATTAGCAGCGCTGGCAACCAACCAGGCTCAGCAGAAGGTTTGTTTTCTGACCACCACGACCGCAGACTACTGCGATTTCGTAAGTCATCCGCGCCGTCGGCCCGAATTGATAGAAGCGGTCTTCGCACAACTTCAAGCGATTGATCCCGGTGTCTTGGAACTCGCCAACCTGCCGGCAGATTCCGCGTCGGCAAGAGCGATCGGTCTGTCCGGTCGTGCACATGGCTTCCGTGTATATTCGAGGCCCGCTTATGCCTGCGCACAAGTCGTTCTGGGCACCGCAGAGCAGAGACAGGCACTCCAAGATAGCTTGCTCCGAAAAAAAATCGTGCGGCGCTCCATTACCGCATTACAGCGACATTCCCCGGTTTCTCTCAGTCATCTCCGAACTTGGGATCGAGTGCAAGACGTGCTGCCGGGTTTTCTCCAGGCACACGTAGCAAGGTTTCTCGCGACGGGACGCATTAGCAATCTTGTCCAGTCGGACCGTCGTGTCTTTCTCACGGAGTTGGCCAAATTACTTTCAGAATCGGGGTGGCTAACTCTAACCCGATTATTGATAGGTGAGCGGCCTGTCGCCTGGAACTACGGCTTTCGATTCGCTGAGAGTTGGTTTTGGTATCAACCCACTTTCGATAGCGATCTCGAGCAGTACTCACCTGGATTTTGCCTTCTCTCAAAGATGATTGCAGAGGCCTGCGACTCTCCGGGAATCGATGTTGTGGATCTCGGACTGGGAGCCGAGGGCTACAAGGACCGCTTCGCGACTGCTACCCGCGGTACTCTCCACCTTACGATGACGACTTCGCTGCGCCGTTACTTGAAAGCAGCAGCCCGATACCAGGCTGCGCAGGCAGCCGCCCTGACACCCCGTGTCGAGCGGGGAATTCGATATTTCGTGACCCAATACAAAAAGATAAGAGATCTAATCCGCAATAAGAAATCTTCGGGCTTCCTTGCGTGGACGGCAAAACGCGTGTTAAGGAATTTCTTCGGGCGTAAAGAAATTCTCTTTTATCAAGTATCTGTCCTGGAGATATCGAAGACGATCGGAAATTCATGGTCCGCAACTACGCTGAAAAATCTCGATCTTAACCTGTTATCCACGTCGGCGATGGCGAATGCCAACGACCCCGAAACATTGGACTATTTGTTGCGCTCTGCGAATAGACTCCGGTCCGGGGCAGGCCAGGGCTTTGCCCTGGTGAACGCCGAGGATATTCCAATCCATTTTTGTTGGGTAGATTCTTTCGAAGGATTCTACATGGCCGAGCTGAATTTGAAGCTCGCGGGTGCCTCCTCCGATGCGGTCATGCTCTTCGATTGCTGGACACCCGTTTCGCAGCGTGGTCGAGGTTACTACGGCGCGGCGATACAACTTATAGCGGAGCATTTTCAAAAGCAACAAAAGAGTGTTTGGATCTTCAGCGCAGCCAGTAATACGCCCTCGATCCGAGGAGTCGGTAAGTTGGATCTTCAAACCCGATTTTCACTTAGCCGACGCAAGTTCCTGCTGTGGCAAAAGGTGAACAAGGTTGCATTTGCGAGGGTTCCTGTAGCGGCAAAGGAGGTTTCCGTTGCCTGAGAACCGGCTCATCTGTGTATGAAGATTCTCCTGCTCCATCCCGAAGATTCTCCGCGCCATGGCAAGTGGAGTGGGTGCCAGTGGGACCTGATCGTAGATCTCGGGAAATCCGCCGCATCTACTGCCAGTGCATGGCAGAGCGAGTTGCACTGTCCCGTACTTCGCTTGGAGTCATTCCGTCAAGGAAGCAAAGATCTGGCAGCGGTGCGAGAGATCCTGCAAATGGGACGTGCTCGTTTGCTTGACCGCGAAGGTCTGGATTGGTGGGAACTCACGGCCATCCTGATGCACGCTGAACTGGAAACTGTCTTCTTGCTTCGGCGCGTTGTTCGCGAGTTGGCCGGTACCAACGAGTTGTGGAGTAGTCGAAACGGTTGGCCGATTAGCGCTATGGCTGTGATCCTCGGGCGTAAAGTCCGAAGTTTCGATGATACGGCGGGTTCCCGTGCCCGCAGACGATTGAACCATTACCGAGGCGTACTTCGAAATTTATCGATCAGCCAACTAAACGAGATTTTCCTGGATAAATACGATGCGCGTTACAGGTGGCGCAACATTTTTGCTCGGCGGAAGGTTCCGGTCTGCGCTCCGCTGGTTTTACTGCCGACGGCTTACACGAATGTCTCTCGCATGGCTGCCGCGTATGCCAGCATGTTGCCCGAGCAACAGTTCCTTCTGGTGGCGACAAGGAATAGTGGACTGTTGTTCGATGCTCCCGCAAATGTGCATGTTGCGCCGCTTGCTTCCTATGCGGATGGAACAGAATCCCGCGAGGAATGTGCCGACATTCTTGAGAATTGGCAGACCCTTCAGCGCGATATGGGCCGCATTCCAGAAATCGACCTCCTCCACCGTGTAGGTCGGCTGAATCGATTTCCTCATCTCTTCCGTCAAGGTCTAGCGACGCGCAACGCCTGGCGCACGGTGCTGGAGAGTGAGCGAGTTCGTGCGGTACTCTGCGGTGATGACAGCAACCCGTTTACCCGGCTTCCCGTGCTACTCGCGAAAAAGCGCGGCTTACCGACGCTCGATTTTCACCACGGCGCGCTCGATGGGCGCTTTCTCATTAAAGACTTGCCTTCGGATCTCTACTTGGCGAAGAGCCAGATGGAGCGCGATTACCTGCAACGGGTATGCGGTCTTGAGCCAGAGAGAGTTGTTCTAGGCGCGCCAACGCCCGTAGTCTCGGTAACCTCAGATCCGGCCGCTTCACAAGCCAGATCTCAGATTGTATTTTTCTCTGAGCCCTACGAAAGCTCAGGCGGGCGAGCCGAGGAGGTATATCGCGAACTCCTGCCCTCCCTGGCTCGTTTAGCGGCAGAGAACGGTCGCAAGCTGATCATCAAGTTGCATCCCTTCGAGAGCGTCCGCGAGCGCTCGCGGTTGATTGGGCGAGTTTTGTCCATCGAAGATCAGCAAAACTTAGAAATCTGTAGTGGTCCACTCTCTCGGGACCTGCTCCTACAAACCTGGTTCGGGATTACGATCGAGTCCAGTACGGTCCTCGATTGCGCTTTGCAAGGCATCCCATGTTTTCTGTGTGAATGGCTAGTCCTCAACGCCTACGAATACGTTCAGCAGTATGGCCGTTTTGGTGTCGGTTACACCTTGAATGCTCCGGCGCAAATTTCAGAGATCCCATGTGTCCTCGCAATGCCGGGAACTACATTGCAATCTCGAAAAAGTACATGGGAACCGCTCGAACCCGAAACACTGAGAGGCTATTTGGAAGCGAAGAGCGATGCTGTGGCGGCTCACAAGAATGTAGTACCAGAGGCGTGTGCTTAGAGATAAAGGCGGCAGCACCACTGAATGGCGACATTGAATACAATTCCGCGACCCCAATCCGGGGGTCTACAAAGTCAGGAATTCCGGCAGCACATGGGACGAATCTCACGTCAATCGACCATGTTTTTCGCCGGAACCATCTTCACAGCCGCTGCTGCTTATATATTTAAGGTGTATCTGGCGCGTGCGCTGGGCGCCGAAGCACTCGGAATCTATGCGCTGGGCATGACGCTGGTCGGATTTTGCGGTGTCTTTAACGGCCTGGGACTTCCGCAATCCGCAGTTCGTTTCGTTGCGTTATACGGCGCTACCCGGCAAATCGATCGATTGCGTGCCTTTCTTTGGCGCGGAGCGGGAATGCTGCTGCTGTCCAATCTGCTTCTGGGCGGAGTCATGTT
>WNFC01010174.1_pt1 | contig 10426 bp, 9 predicted proteins | sample 5400541 | NCBI WGS metagenome assembly WNFC01 (sample SAMN13153342, study PRJNA577476) | soil metagenome | isolation source: 120 cm saprolite under Douglas fir tree site 2 hole 2 replicate 1 | place: USA:California | collected 2015-04-18
AAGCGAAGGACCTCAACGTGGACCAGTTGATGGACACGACGGTGGTGAAAGAATTGGAGGACGGCGGTTTCATCAAGCAGGTCTATTCGGGCTGACCGCCAGGGAGGTCACGGTACGGACCGCCGCGGCAATGCGGTGCACCGTGGGGGTGATCGCCTCCTCCAACGTCCGCGCGTAGGGCACAGGCACCGGCTCGGTACTGACGCGCTTGATGGGCGCGCGGAGGTACTCGAAGCCGGCGTCGGCGATCAGCGCAGCCAGGCCGGCGGCCACGCCGCAGAGGTCGTGGCTCTCGTCGGTGACGACAACGCGGCCCGTCTTGCGCACCGACGCGAGAATCGTCTCCAGGTCCAATGGCGCGAGCGTGCGCGGATCGACCACCTCACAGTCGATCCCATCATCGGCAGCCAGAGAAGCGGCGGCCTCGAGCGCCCGCGGCACCTGCACGCCGCACGCGACAATCGTCACGTCGGTCCCAGCGCGCTTGATTTCGGCCTGCCCAAACGGCAGTTCGAACGAGCCATCGGGGACCATGCCGCGCACGCCAAAGAGCCGTTGGTGACTCAAAAAGACAGTCGGCGACTGGCTCTTCAAGGCAGCCCAGCGCAGCAGACCTTTGACGTCGGCTGGACTCCCGGGCATGGCCACCTGCAGCCCAGGCGTATTCCAGTACCACGACTGCGGGCTGCCCGAGTGCTGCGCCGCGCCGCCGCCACGCAGGCCGTACAGCATGTGAAAGACCACCGGCACGGTGGTCTGGCCAGCGGAATTGGCGTAGGCGATGGCCGCCTCGTTCACGATCTGGGGTATGGCTTCGTAGGAAAACGTCGCCGTCGAGAGATCGACGATCGGCCGCATGCCGGCCATCGCCGCGCCGACGGCGATACCGCAATAGGCGAGCTCGGCGATGGGCGGCCAGACGATGCGCTCGGCGTAGCGCTCCTGGAGCTGCGCCATCATCGCGCGGTGCGGTCCGGCGCCGACGAAGTTGGCCCCGAAGAGCGTTGCGCGCGGTTCTTCGGCCATGACCTCGCCGAGAGCCTCGACTAGCGCCTCGGTGTAGACCATCTCGCGTGGCACGCGCGCTACGCCCTTCCCGGAGCCACGACATACTGGCCGAGGACGTCTGGTGACGGTTCTGGGCTGTGCACGGCGAACTCGAGCGCGTCGGCCATTTCGGTGCGCACCGTCCGATCGAGCTCGATGAGGTTGTCCCGATCGAGCTGGTTTGCATGCAGCAGCTGCCGCGCATAGAGCAGCAGCGGATCACTCTGCTCGACCCACCGCCGTACTGCCTGCGGTGCGTTTTCAGGCGCCCACGCCCAGGCCAGGTCGGTTTCCCCTGTCTGAGCCAGGCTCGGCGAAGACGCGTACGTACCCGGCCAGCGTGACGTCCGTGACTCGATAAACACCGGCCCGTGCTTGCCCCGCGCCTGCGCAATCGCCTGACGCGTCGCGGCGTAGACCTGGTCGACGTCGGTGCCGTCGATCACTTCGGTGCTCAAACCGTATGCGCGCGGGACGTCGGATAGGGCACTGGCGCTGTGTTCCGACGTCGGCGACCCGCGTCCGCTGCGCTCCAGAGGCGAGACGCTGTTGTTCTCCATGAAGAACACCACCGGCAGCCGCCACAGCTGGGCGATATTCAGCGTCTCGGAGAACACGCCCTCCTCCATAGCGCCGTCGCCGAAAAAGACCAGCGCGACTTTCGAGGTGCCGAGCCGGCTCGCGGCGAACGCGGCGCCCGCGGCGAGCGGAATGCTGCCGCCGACGACCGCCGACGTGTGCAGAATGCCGAGGTGCGGCGCAGCGACGTGGAAGCCGCCCGCCCGACCCTGACTATAGCCGTCGACCCGCCCCAGGATCTCGGCCACGATGCGACCTGGCTGGCCACCGCGCGCGAGCACGTGGCCGTGGTTGCGGTGGGTGGTGAAGACATAGTCGCCCGTCTCGAGCGCAGCGCACGCGCCGGTGCCCGCGGCTTCCTGGCCGATGTAGACGTGGACATGTCCGCGGATCGGCCGCGTGGGATCCTCGGCTAGCCGCACCACGGTCTCTTCGAGCCGCCGAATGCGCAGCATCGTGCTTAGGAAGTCGAGTGGCTGCGGCACCGGCTCGATCTTATCGAGGCGTGCCCTGCGATGCCTCAGGTGTCGAGGCCGTGCTGGCGCAGTTGCTGGGCGGCCGCCTGGATCGCCCGGGGCACCGGCACGCACGTATCCAGAAACCAGTCGGCATAGGCGGTCAAGTCGGCGGCCAGCGCACTCTCGACCACCGCTGTCGGGCGACGCAGGAACGGCACGTTGGACAGGGGGTGATCCGAACGGATGAACAGCGCGGACGGGACGCGCAGGTCGAGGCCAATTCGTAACACGTAGCCAGCGCGACCGCGGATCCAGCGGCCTTCCAGGACAGGGCTCGCCGCAGGCATCAGCGCCGCGGCCGGGCTGGCCAGCGGCTCGAAGATCGCCGCCGGCCACTGCGCGCTGAGCTCGTAGCTCACACACGGCGGGCGCGTGTCATCGTCTTCGACGTGCAGGAGCAACGTGCCGCCGCGCCAGACGTACTCGCCGATGTGGCGCAGGCGATTGGCCACGCCGAAACGGTCCAGGACGTCGCGCGCCGCGTCGGTCGCACCCACGGCGGTTTCGTGCGCCAGCACGCTACTCATCCTATCGAGAGCTGCGCTCAATGCGCCGAAAAGCGACTCAATCGCCGCGCTGTGGTGTGCCGCCGTGCCAGCCGCCGGTGATCAGCCGCGCGCCGCGCTCGTAGCTGACATACGACCACGCCCACTGGACCAGCACCAGCATCCGATTCTCGAAACCAATCAAGAAAAAGATGTGCACCACCAACCAGGCCAGCCAGGCCAGCAAGCCGGTCAGATGGAGCCGGCGAATTTCGGCGACGGCATGGGCGCGGCCGATGGTCGCCATCGTGCCCCGATCGAGATAGTGGAACGGTTTGGTCGGCTGACCGCGAACCAATCGGCCGATGTTGGCCGCGGCGGCCTCGCCTTGCTGAATGGCGACTGGCGCGATCCCCGGCAGCATCTTGCCGTGGGCGTCCTTCAACGCGGCGAGGTCGCCAACGACGAAGATTTCAGGATGACCGGCGACACTGAGGTCCGGTCGGACGGGGACGCGGCCGCTGCGATCCACCTCAGCGCCGACTTGCCGACCGAGGGGCGACGCGGCCACGCCGGCGGCCCACAACGTGGTGTGGGTGGCGATGCTGACGTCGCCGACGCACACCCGATCGGCCGTGATCTCGGTGGCGACCGAATTGGTCCGGACGTCGACGCCCAGCTGCTCCAGCGCCTGTTCGGCTTTGGCCGACAGGTCCGCGGGATACTGCGCCAGGACGCGGTCGCCACTTTCCAGCAGGATCACCTGCGCCTGGCGCGGATCAAATCTGCGGAAGTCCTGGCTGACGGTGTGGCGGGCGATTTCGGCGATCGCGCCGGCGAGCTCGACGCCCGTCGGCCCGCCGCCAACGACGACGAACGTCAACAGCGCGTTGCGCTTGTCGGGATCACGCTCTCGTTCGGCGAGCTCGAAGGCTAAAAAGATGCGTCGGCGCAGCTCGAGCGCGTCGGCCAACGACTTCAAGCCTGGCGCCAGCGGCTCCCAGTCGGGGTGGGCGAAGTAGGAGTGCCGTGCGCCGGTTGCCAGGACCAGGAAGTCGTAGCTGAACTCGTCGCCATCCTCGAGCCTGACCGTGCGCGCAGCCGGGTCGATACGGCTCACATCGCCGAGGAGGACCTCGACATTGCGATATTTGCGCAAGATCGCGCGCAGCGGCTCGGCGATGTCGCCCGGTGACAGCGCCGCCGTGGCGACCTGGTACAGCAACGGCTGGAAGAGATGGTAGTTGACGCGGTCGATGAGCACGACGTGCACAGGCAACCGCGCCAGCGCTCGCGCGGCGTACAGGCCGCCGAAGCCGCCGCCAACGACGACGACGTTAGTGGTCAGTGGTCGGTGGTCAGTGGTCGGTGATGCACCCACATCAGGGAGAGTACCGTTTGGCGCTAAGCTCTCGGCACACCGACCACTGGCCACCCCTGGGGAGACGCCCCGCAGGCGACGACTGCCAAATCGTCTTCTTCGTCTCCTAGAGTCGGTTTTCGATCTGAGTCGCGCTCGTCTTGACCGCGGAACGGGTCTCGCCGGCAACGATCCACACCAGCTTGGCAATCAGCCACGCCAGCAACGCGTACACGATCAGCGCCACGATTGAATGCAGCTCGAGCACGCTACCCTGGGCCGACGGGTTGCCGAACAGGCCGTAGAACGGCGCGACCAGCGGCGCGGTGATGCCGTAGATGAACTGGGCGAACCCAGCCGACGGGTTGGCGCCGAGCGCTTTGAGTATGAAGCGGATCAGAATCAGGCCTTCGATCAAGCCGAAGACCCAGTACACCAACTGCACGATACGGAGCCCGGCGAGGCGTCGGCTCGCATACGGGTCGTACGCCACGGATTCGACGCGGTCGACTTCGGCCGCTGGCCGCTCGACAGACCGGTATTCCGTGGTGGTGCGCGGCACGCGATTGACCTCGCGCGTGTTCGGGGTCGGGGTGGTTTCGATGATGTCGGTTCGATCTTCCATGTGATTTCTCCCTCTATCGAGTACGAACCCTTACAAAGGCATACCCCGTGCCACGCTTCGTGGCATACCTTGTAACGTGCCCCGGACCCGGCCCTCCGCGACTTCAGTCCTGCATGGCGGATGGGTGCTGGCCAGCGCCGATACGGCCGCCGGTTTTGCGATCTGGGGCGAGCAGTCCGCGAGCACGCGGCCGCGGCCCAGGCCGCGGGCTCGGCCGGCGGCGGAAAGCCGGGGCATGGCGTCACGCGGCGGCCCTGCGCCGGTCGTCGTTCCGCATCACCCGTTCGCGCTGTCCGACGATGGCGTGCGGCACGCGCTATCGGTCATGGGGTTGACCCGCTGGGCGACCCAGACGAACGTCCGCCAGGTGCTGGCGTGTCTGCCGTCGACGCCGGAGTCCGAGCCGCCCTACGGCAGTCCGCACCGTTCAACCGAGCCGGTCGACGCCGAGCTGGCCGGCAACCTGCGGCTGTCGCAGTGGGCGGTGCCGGCCGTCGTGCTGGACGAAGTGGCAACAGTGAGTCTGTTGCCCCGCATTGCGGCTGCATCGGCGGCCAACCCGGGCGCGCTCGGCGAAGATCTGCGCGCTTGGATCATCGCCGCCCGCTTTGCCCTCTCCCTGCTCGCCCGCCAGCGGTTTCTGCCGCGCGTGAGTGCGCGCGACGACGACCTGCTCAGCCGCTGGTCACCCGTGGTCGACGATCCCAGCGACCGGGCGACCCTCGGCACCATCGAACGATCGATGCCGGCCGCCGCCGTAGCTCTGCAGTGGGACGCGGACGGCAAGCAGGCTACCCCACGCGAAGCGCTCGCGGACTACCTGGCGGCGACGATCGATCGTGTCGCGCGGCGCGCGCGGCCCCACCCCGGCGACCTGACCCACGTGCCGGCCGCGGTCAGTGCCTGGGTGAGCGCGCTCTCGCGCGAAGAGGCGCTGGTTCACCTGCAAGAGGATGGCGCCCGAACACTACGGCGCCAGGCGAGCGCCTGGACTGATCTGACCGCCGATGCTGATACCGACGACGCGTTTCGGCTGTGCTTCCGCCTCGTGCCGCCCGCGGAGACTGGGCCGAAAGAAGACAAGCCGTGGCGGCTGGAGTACGTGCTCCAGGCGACAGACGATCCGAGCTTGCTCGTGCCGGTCGAGGACGTGTGGCGGCATCGTGGGCAGACCGCGCGATTCCTCACCCGTCGCTTCGATCAGCCGCAGGAGCGCGTGCTAGCCGCGCTCGGTCGGGCGTCGCGCGTGTTTCCGCCGATCGAGGGCAGCCTGCGCACGGCAAGACCCGAAGCGTGCGCGCTGTCCACGCGCGAGGCGGCCGACCTGGTGCGCGACAAGGCGTTGCTGCTCAAAGCCAGCGGCTTCGGCGTCCTGTTGCCTGGTCTGGATACTCGCCTGAGCGTGCGCGTGCGTCTCCGTCCCGCGCGCGAGACCGCTGACCCCGGGCGCACGGACGGACCGGCCCTCCTTAGCTTCAACAGCCTGGTCAGTTACGACTGGCAGCTCTCGCTTGGCGATCAGCCACTGACCCGCGAAGAGTTCGAGATGCTGGCCACGCTCAAAGAGCCGCTGGTCCAGCTCCGCGGCCGCTGGGTGGACGTCCGCCCGGATCAGATCGAACGCGCCCTGGCATTCATCCAGAAGCATCAGACCGGCCAGATGCAGCTCGCCGAGGCCCTTTCCACAGCCCTCGCGCCGACGACGTTGGACGGCGTCCAGGTCGCCGCCGTCGAAGCCACCGGCTGGGTCGAAGCCCTCCTCGACGACGTCCGTCAAGGCACCAAAACCGAAATCGCCGACGAGCCTCCCGGCTTCGAAGGCGAGTTACGCGGCTACCAGAAACGCGGCGTAGCGTGGCTCTCCACCCTCCAGCGCTACAACCTGGGCGCCCTCCTGGCCGACGATATGGGGCTGGGGAAAACGCCGCAGTTGATTGCGTTGTTGTTGAAGCAGGACAGGGCGGGGCCGACGTTGGTCATTTGTCCGACGTCGGTGGTGGGCAACTGGCGACATGAATTGGCTCGGTTTGCGCCGGGGCTCAGAGTTTTGGTGCACCACGGGACGGCGCGGGCGTCGGAGGACGAGCTGGCCGAGACGGCGGGACAGCACGACGTGGTGTTGAGCACCTACTCGCTGCTGCACCGCGACGAGGCGGGGCTGGCGCGGGTGCATTGGGATGGTGTGGTGCGGGACGAGGCGCAGAACGTGAAGAACGCCTCGACCCGCGCGGCGCAGGCGGCGCGAGCGATCGGCGCGCGCTGGCGCGTAGCCATGACCGGCACGCCCGTCGAAAATCGGCTCGCCGATTTATGGAGCATCTTCCACGTCATCAACCCGGGCTATCTCGGCTCGGCCGAGGAGTTCCGCCGCGAGTTCGCGCTACCCATCGAGCGCGCCTCAGACGCCGATGCCACCAAGCGCCTCAAGGCGCTGACTGCGCCGTTCATCCTGCGTCGGCTCAAAACCGATCGGTCAGTCATCGCCGATTTACCCGACAAGCTCGAGATGAAGGTGTACTGCTCGCTCACCCGCGAGCAAGCGACGCTGTACGAAGCCGTCCTGCAAGACACGATGCGCCAGATCGCCGAGTCCGAAGGCATGCAGCGGCGTGGCCTGGTCCTGGCGCTACTGACGCGACTCAAACAGGTGTGCAACCACCCGGCGCTACTGCTGCACGACGGCAGCCCGCTTGTCGGCCGATCGGGCAAACTCGCCCGCCTCAACGAGATGCTCGAGGAGGTCGTGGCCAGCGATGAGCGGGCGCTGGTCTTCACGCAGTACGCCGAGATGGGTCGCCTGCTGCAGCACTTTCTCCGCCAAGCACTCGATCGCGAGGTGTTCTTCCTGCACGGCGGCACGCCCATGGCCGAGCGCGATCGCCTTGTCACCGAGTTCCAGAACGACGCCAACGGGCCGCCCGTCTTCATCCTGTCGCTCAAGGCGGGCGGGACCGGGCTCAATCTCACCCGTGCCAACCACGTGTTCCACTTCGATCGGTGGTGGAACCCGGCGGTCGAGAACCAGGCCACCGATCGCGCGTTCCGCATCGGCCAGACGCGCAACGTCCAGGTGCACAAATACGTGTGCGCGGGCACGTTCGAAGAAACACTGGACGATTTAATCGAACGCAAAGTCGCGCTGGCCGAGTCGATCGTCGGCACCAGCGAAGCCTGGATCACCGAGATGAGTACCGACGACCTGCGCCACCTCTTCCGTCTGCGCCGCGAAGATGCCGTCGCCGAGGATGACGCGTGACGTCAGACTACGCGTGGTGGGAGCGCCACGGTCCGCGCCTGCCGTCGCACGGCATCAAGGCCCAGACGCGCCGTGGCGCGTTCGGCAAGACCTGGTGGGCCAGTCGCTGGATCGCCGCGCTGGAAAACCTGGTCAATCCCGGGCGGCTGGCACGCGGGCGGACCTACGCCCGCACCGGCCAGGTCGTATCGCTCGACGTCGGCCGCGACGGGGTCAAGGCCGTCGTCCAGGGCAGTCGACCGAAGCCATACGACGTAACCATTACTTTCAAGCGGCTCACCGACGCGGAGTGGGATCGCGTCGTCGACGCCATGGCTGCCGAGGCGCTGTATGCCGCGCGTCTGCTCAGCGGCGAGATGCCCGAGCAGATCGAAGAGGTCTTCGCCGCGGCCGGCACCAGTCTCTTTCCAACCGACGCGAGCGACATGCGTACCAAGTGTTCGTGTCCCGACGACGCCAACCCCTGCAAACACATCGCCGCGGTGCACTACCTGCTCGGCGAGCGCTTCGACGAGGACCCGTTCCTCATGTTCCTGCTGCGCGGACGCAGCCGCGACGAGATCGTCGCCGCCTTGCGCGAGCGCCGGGGCGGCCCCGCCAGCGAGGCCGTGCCCGAGGCCGAGCAAGCCGTCGAAACCAACCTCTCGACCTTCTGGAGCGCGCCGCCGCAAACCGAAGAAGTAGCGCTGCACTTCGCCCTACCCGAGTCCGACGCGCTGCCCGTCAAACGTCTCGGCCCACCACCCTTCGTCCGCGACCAGGCCGCCTTCACCGCCGTCATGGAGCGCCTCTATCAAGAAATAGGCGAGTACGCCCTCCTGCTGGCGCTGGGCGACACCGAGTCGAGCCAGTAGTAGGCCAGGCGCCTACCATAGACAAGTGACGCAGCCAGGCACGCGCGCCGACGGGCGCTCGGCGGACCAGCTCCGCCCGGTCAAGATCGAGCCGCGTTTTCTCACGTCGACGCCGGCCTCATGTCTCATTCGCATGGGCGAAACCTGGGTGCTGTGCAGCGCCGCGATCGAGGAGCAGGTGCCGTCGTTTCTACAGGGTCGTGGTCAGGGCTGGGTCACCAGCGAGTACGCGATGATTCCGCCGTCGAGCCCACAGCGCATTCCCTGGAATCGCGGCGTCAGCGGCGGTCGCCAGCAGGAGATCAGCCGCCTGATAGGCCGCGGCCTGCGCGCCGCGATCAATCTCAAACTGCTCGGCGAACGACAGATCTTGCTGGATTGCACGGTCATCCAGGCCGACGGCGGCACACGCACGGCCGGCGTCACCGGCGCGTACGTGGCGCTGGCGCTGGCGGTGCACGACTTGCTCACCTCTGGCAAGCTGGCGGCCAGCCCGCTCATCACCCCTGTCGCCGCGGTGAGCTGCGGCCTGGTCAAAGGCAGGCCGCTGCTAGACCTGGCCTACATCGAAGACTCCGTCGCCGATGCCGACGTCAACGTGGTCCAAACCCTGGCTGGCCATCTGGTGGAAGTCCAGGGCACGGCTGAGGGCGCCGCGTTCCCACGCGCGCAGCTGGATCAGCTGCTCGACCTGGCCAACATCGGCAACGCCCAGCTATTCGCCGCGCAACAGGCGGCCCTGGCCCAGGTGATGTCGCCCGCGGCGCAGGCGGCGCTGGTCACCACGCCCGACTGACGCTATGCAGATAGGCGCAGTGTTCCCACAGACCGAGATCGGGCCCGACCCCGCCGGTATCCGCGCGTATGCCCAGGCCGTTCAAGGCATCGGCTTCAAGCACCTGCTGGCGTACGACCACGTGCTAGGCGCTGACCCGGCCGGCCATCCAGGCTGGTCGGGGCCGTACACGGTCGACACTCAGTTCCACGAGCCGTTTGCCCTGTTCGGCTATCTAGCAGCAGTGACGCCCGAGCTCGAGCTGGTCACCGGCGTCATCATCCTGCCGCAGCGCCAGGCGGTGCTCGTCGCCAAGCAGGCCGCGGAGGTGGACATCTTGACTTCGGGGAAGTTTCGGCTGGGCGTTGGCATCGGCTGGAACGCCGTCGAGTACGAGGGTCTGGGCATGGACTTCCACAATCGTGGGCGGCGCCTGGAGGAGCAGATCCAGGTCATGCGTGAGCTGTGGACGAAGCCGTCGGTCACGTTCGAGGGTCGCTACCACCGCATCACCGCCGCGGGCATCAATCCAATGCCCGTCCAGCAACCGATCCCGGTCTGGATCGGCGCGTCGGCCGAACCGGCGATCAAGCGCGCCGCCGAGCTGGCCGATGGCTTCTTCCCGCAGCGACCGCTGGAGGGCGGCTGGCCGGCCACGTTCGAGAAAATCCATGGTTGGCTGCGGGGTGCCGGTCGCGATCCTGCCAAATTCGGTATCGAATGTCGCATCAATACAGCCACCGGCTCGCCCGACGACTGGCACAAACAAGCCGCGGAGTGGCGCAGGTTCGGGGCGACGCACCTGTCGGTCAATACGATGAACGCCGGGCTGAAGGGCCCGGAGGCCCACGTGAAGCAGTTGGAGCAGGCGTTCCAGGCGCTCAGCGCTTGACGAACAGCTGGCCGATCAAGCCCGCCACAAGATAG
>WNFC01010175.1_pt1 | contig 10426 bp, 8 predicted proteins | sample 5400541 | NCBI WGS metagenome assembly WNFC01 (sample SAMN13153342, study PRJNA577476) | soil metagenome | isolation source: 120 cm saprolite under Douglas fir tree site 2 hole 2 replicate 1 | place: USA:California | collected 2015-04-18
CGGCGCGGCGTGCGAGCACTTGTGCGCGGGCGGTGGAGTCTGGCGGGCGATCACGTTGAGGTGCGTTCGCTCGAGGAGATCCAGAAGACGCTCGATGCTAATGGATGTCTGGACGGGCTGCCCTTCATGCCAGAGATGGCAAAGTTCTGTGGACAGTCAGCGCGGGTGTTCCGTTGCGTCGACAAGATCTACGACTACGGCCGAACCAAGAAACTACGACGACTCCGACACGTCGTCCTCCTCGGTGGCTTTCGCTGCGACGGCAGCGCCCATGGACGCTGTCAGGCGGCGTGCTACCTCCAGTGGAAGACGGCCTGGCTCAAGGACGTGCCGGCCCGCGCCCCGTCGCGCGGCGGCCAGCACTCGGTACCGGTCGCCCAACGCGGACACCCGGAGCTGGTCACGCGGGCAGGCCCGGCGCGCTACACCTGTCAGTACACCCAGCTCGCGGCGGCCTCCCAGCCCATGAACTGGTGGGACATCCGTCAGGATTTGCGGCCGCTTCTGGCCGGGAACGTGACCGTGCGCGCCTTCGGGGTGGCAGTCCTCACCCGTCTCTTCAATGAAGTACAGGAGGCGCGCCGGGGCACGGGCTATCCGGCTCCCTGGCGCGGGCTCCTCGCTCGAAGCGCTCGCGTCGCCCAGGGCGTGCTGCCGGGGGACCGGGTCCGCATTCGCCGTCGGGACGAGATCGGCGCGACGCTCGATACGCGCGGTCGTAACCGGGGGCTCTGGTTTGACGATGATATGATCAAGCATTGCGGGCACGTGTACTCCGTGCGGCAACGCGTCGAACGTATCATCGACGATGCCACCGGGCAGATGCTCGAGATGAAGGGCTCCTGCATCCTCCTGGAGGGTGTCGACGCCTCCGGGGAATTCCTTCGGCTTTGCGCGCAGCACGAGTATCCCTTCTGGCGGGAAGTGTGGCTGAGTCTCGAGCAGACGGCAATCCCTGACAGTGCGGAGGGTAGCCGGCCGGTCAACGGCGCGGGTATTCTCGAAACGAGGCGATCCGGATGACACCCCAGCCGCTGGTTAGCGTCGTGATTCCTCTGTACAACTACGAGCAGTATCTCCCCGAGTGCATCGAGAGTGTGCTGCGACAGACCTACGAGAACTGGGAGCTCGTGGTAGTCAACAACTGCAGTACCGATCGATCCGGAGAGATTGCCGAGCAGTACGCGCAGAAGGACGCGCGAATCCGGGTGCACCACAACGTCGACTTCGTGGACACGTACGGCAATCACAACATCGCGTGTCAGCAGATCGCGCCAGACAGCGCGTACTGCAAGGTGTTGTGCGCCGACGATTGGCTCTTCCCCGAGTGTTTGGCGCAGATGGTCGATGTGGGGGAGGCGCATCCGTCCGCCGGCGTCATCGGCGCCTATCGGCTGGACGGGGCCGAGGTCGGCTGCGACGGCCTCCCGTATCCGACACCCGTGATCTCCGGGCGAGAGCTGGGCCGCCTGACCCTCATGGGCTCGATCGGGGTCTTCGGATCCGGTAGCTCGGTGATGTATCGGTCGGAGATTGTCCGGGCGCGGAAGGTGATGTACGACGTGGCTGACAACCATGCCGATGTAGGGACGTGCCTAGACATCCTCCGCACGTGGGATTTCGGCTTCGTCCACCAGGTGTTGACGTACACGCGGCGACATCCGGTGGCCAACACGACCTACGCCGAGATCATGAACACCTATATCGCCGGTGAGCTTCGCCATCTGCTCCGCTACGGTCCCGAGTACCTGACCCGCGAGGAGTATGCCACGTGCCTGGAGCAGTTCATGGTTCGATACTACCGATTCCTGGCCCGGAGCCTCACCGAGCCGCGCGCGGCTGAAGTGTGGATCTACCATCGCGCGGCCCTGCGCGAGGCGGGGTATCCGCTGGAACGCCGACGCATGATCAAGGCGGTCATGCCCTTCTGGGGATCCGCGTTCACCCGGCCGAGGGAGGGACTGCGCCTCGCGCTCCGCGTGATTGGGTTCATCGTCGGACTGGTCAGGGTCTAGGCTAGCGTGACCACTCCGGCACCCCGGTGCCTGGTCCGCGAGTGGCTCCGCCGTCAGCGGCGCATCTGGGCCGCGCTTGCGGTGGCCTTCGCGGGGTGGGGAGCCGAGGTCGCCGGCGCGGCTGAGATCGGACCCGAGGACGACCTCTGCGCCGCGATCAACCAACTGTCACCCGGGGAGGAGTTGCGCCTCCGGTCCGGCGACTACGCGGGACCTTGCGTCATCCGCCGCGGCGGCGTACCCGGCGCGCCGATCACGATCGCCGCCGCCGATCCCCAGCAGCGGCCGCGCATCGTGTACGACGGGGTGACCGCGAACGTATTGGAGGTCCGCAGCGGCTACGTGGTGATCCGCGGGCTCGAGTTCGGCCCCACCCGGCGCGACGTGGACGCCATCCGGATCATCACCGGCAACGACATCGTGATCGAGCACTGCCGCTTCTTCCAGCTTGGCGGCATCGCGATCACCGCCAATAACATGAGCGTGCGGGGGCTCACCGTCCGGGGCAACGCCATCGAGGACTCGCAGTCGACCGGGATGTACTTCGGCTGCCACGACGGGCAGCGGTGTGTGGTCTCGGACCTCCTGGTGACGGGCAACTACATCCGAGGCGTCACCGCCGCGCCCGACCAGGTCGGCTACGGCCTCGAGATCAAGCTCAACTCGTCGGGGATCGTGCGCGACAACGTCATCCTCCGGACCAAGGGCCCCGGCATCATGGTGTACGGGGCGCGGGACCTGTTGACCCAGAATCTGGTGGAGCGCAATGTGGTGATGGGCGCCGAGCGGTCGGCCGGCATCGTGGTGGGGGGCGGGCCGGCGGTGATTCGCAACAACGTGTCGCTAACGAACAACGAGGGCGGGATCAGCCTGCAGGACTATGGCCAGCGCGGCCTTCTACGCCGCATCGCGGTGGTCCACAACACGATCTACGGCAACCTGGTGGGCGGGATCACCATCGAAGGCCGCGAGGCGCGGGATACCACGTTCCTGAACAACGCGATCCAGAGCCCCGGGGGCACCCCGGCGATCTCGGCGCCGCGGCCCGGCGTGTGGATGGCGGGCAACGTCGACTGCACTTACCGCGCATGCTTCATGCAGCCGGACGCGCTCGACTTCTCACCATTTCCCGGGTCGGCCCTGGCCCTCCCCGGCGGGCTCGCCGCGGACGAGCGGCTGCCCCGGGACGATCTGTTCCACGCGCGGCGCGCCGTCCCGCCCACCGTCGGAGCGATCGAGCGGCCGAGCGGCCCGATCCCGCTCGACCCGCGACCGTAGCGGTGGCGTTTCGGATCGGTTGACCGAAAGGAGGTGAGAGCCCCGATGTTCTACCGACTGAAGCGCTACCTGACCACCGGCTGGTTCAACCTGAGCGTCCGCGGGATCCGCCGGACAGCCCCGGTGGTCTGCGATTCTTCGTCGCGCTTGGTGATCGTCAGTCAGCTCTGCCACCGCGACATCGACATGTACCTGCTCGCCCTGAAGTCCCTGACCCGCTTCGTCCCGCCCAAGAAGGTCTGCATCTTGGACGACTCCAGCCTGACCGAGGCCGACAAGCAGGAGCTGCGGCGTCACGTGCTCCCGCTGGAAATCCGGCCGATCAGCTCGGTGGAGAACGGCCCGTGTCCCAAGGGCAAGTGCTGGGAGAGGCTCCTGCTCATCTCGGAGGCGGTGGGATCCGACTACGTGGTGCAGCTCGACAGCGACACCTTGACCCTCAAGCCGCCCGCGGAGGTGGTGCGGCACCTGACCGACAACCGCTCCTTCACCCTCGCGGGCGACGACGGGGAGCAGATTGTGTCCGGCAAGGAGATGGCGGCACGCATGCGTCCCCGTCTGAAGGGCGATCACGACCACGTCCAGATGGTGGCCGAGGCCTCCCTCGACCGTGTCAACAGCGGCGAGCCCCTGCGGTACGTGCGGGGCAGCGCCGGCTTCGCCGGCTTCTCGAAGGAGTCCGTCTCGCGCAAGCGGGTGGAGAAGCTGTCTACCGTGATGGGTGAGACCATTGGGCACGCCAAGTGGAACGAGTGGGGCAGCGAGCAGGTGGCATCCAACTTGGTGATCGCCAACACCACGGGCGCGGAGGTCCTGCCTTTCCGGGACTACTGCTACCACCGGCCCGAGCTCGACATTGAGTCGCGGACGTTCGTGCACTTCATGGGGACCTATCGGTTCCGGCTTGGGCGGTACCGCCGGCTCGGCCGCCGGGTCGTCCGCGAGCTGATGGCGCGCCCGTGAGGCCCTCCGCGGACATGCGAGGCATCGTGAAGCGGCCCGCCGCCTGGGTGGCCGGGCTCTGCCTGGCCGTGGCCGGGGCGTGGCTCGCGAGCTGCAGCACTGCCGGCGCGCCCGAGGTGGATCCGATCCCCGCGGTGCCGCCCCTCACGACCACCCTCAGCCTCCCGCCGGGCGTCTGGGTCCATCGGCCCCTGCCGACGAGCGGGGAGGGACCGATCACCTACGTGCGCGGCTCCAAGCACAGCCGCGTCATCTACGACTCGAAGCGCGGACGCCTGGTGGTCGGCGGCGGGGACGTTCTGCACCCCCGCATCGGGAACGGCAACGGCAACTCGGCGGTGTGGGCCATCGACCTCGAACAGGGCAATCGCTGGGAGTTGCTGCACGACTGGTGCGCAGGACCCGGAGGGCTCATGCCGGGTACGCCCGATAGCGTGGGCTGGGTCTACGCGAGCAAGCACGACCAGGCGGTGATGCTGCCCGGGTTCTACTTCATCACCCAGAACGACCGGTGGTGCCCGTCCGCCCGGGAAGTCGCCGACGCGGTGGTCTACGACTTCTCGGACAACAAGTGGAAGCCCGTTCCGTTCCCGGCTCCCGCCAACGGCTGGGGCGGGGACATCGGCTCGAGCTTCGCGGTCTACGATCCGCCCACCGACTCCGTGTATCGCTTCCGCAACGGCGGGCTGATGGAGATCTTCTCCATGGAAGGAACGACCCGGTCGACCAGAACCGGGTCGGTCGACGAGGGCGGGAATCGAGACCAGACCGCGATCGACGTGGCGGGCCGCAACATCTACCGGGTCGGACGCAATCTCAGAGCCCTGCTCCGGTACTCCATCCGGCGCGGCGGGGTGGTGGAAGACATTCCGCTCCCGGCTCAGTGGGTGAAGCCGCCGGGAGACCACGAGACGTACCTGGCCTTCGACTCCCGGAACCGGGTCCTCCTCCTGCCGAATGTGGAGAACTTCGGCGGCAAGGTCCTCGGTCTCGGGATTTACCACGTCGACACCAAGAAGTGGGACTGGGAAAGCGTCGGGCTCGTCGACGGGCTGCTGGTCCGCGGCAATCTCTTCGGCTTCGACGAGAAGAACGACACCTTCTTCCTTGGGGCGGGCCATCCGGCGGAGGGCGCGCTGCCCCCGGTCACCGTGTTCTGGCTCTACCGCTACCGCTGAGCGGTCCCCTTCCTCACTCTGGCATGATCTCCCGGCCGGCCGGCATGGGCCGCCAGCGCCGCCCGGCGGGGAGATCCCCGCGCTGCCGCTTGGTCCGGATCTCCTCCCGCCGCTCGGCCGCGCGCCCGTTTAACTGATCCCGCAGCCAGTAGAAGCCCGGCACACCCCGCCAAGCCCGGAGCGGGAGGCTGCTCTCCTGGGTGCGATCGAGCGCGACCGAGGCCTTGCTCAGAACGCTCACGAAGGCGGCCCGCGGCAGCACCGCCCGGAAGTGGAGCCGGATGGGAACGTGCGCGTAGCAGTCGATCGCCTCGCGGATCGGAAAGGCGTGCTTGAGGCGCTGCTCGGCCGCCGCGCCGGTGATGAGGTAGGCGTGCAGCCCGTGGGGCCCATCCGAGAGCGTATAGGCCCGGATGCGCGGAGCCAGTTGCACCGCGGACTCGCGATCGAAGCCAAGGAAGCCCTGGTTGTTGCGGTCGGCGGAGTCGAGCAGACACAGGTCGAAGTCGAGGGACGCACAGCCCTCGCGGAGGAGGCGGATCCCCGACGGCCGCAGGCGACCGTCGTCCTCCATCACGCAGGCCACCGGGATCCGGCGGTCGACGATGCGCTCGTAGACTCGGAGATGGGAGAGACAGCAGCCCACCTGGCCGCGGGGGATCCCGCAATCGGGATCCACGAGCTGCGGGTCCGGCAGGGCGAGGGCCCGGCCGTCGACGCCTTCGACGTACTCGAACGCCACCGATAGCCGCCGCAGGTGCCGCTCCATGGCGGCGCGCCGCTCGACCGCGCGGGCCAGGCTGATCGCGAACACCGGGATCGCTTGCGACGACATGGGTTATCCTACCGCCTCTCCTGCGAGCGCGAGCTCATGGCATGGCAAGCCGGTAGATGTACACCTCGGTGTCCACAGTCTGCACCAAGACGTAAACGTTCTTCGAGGGTATATAAAGGAACTTGCTCATTACCAGGATCTTGTCCGGCCCGTCGCGGTGGATGGTCGGCGGGATCACCGTGTTCCCGGGCACCGGCTTGACCTCGGTCCACGTCCAAGTGACGGGATCGAGAACGAACAGCGACGCGCCTCCGGCCCAACCCACGAACTTCTTGATGGCCGAGTCGTAGACGAAGCCGGGCCCGCGCGCCTTTACCACGTTCTGCGGTCCGCGGGTCGGCACCGCCAGTCGAAACGAGCCGGTCTGGATGTTGTAGTAACTCACGTCGCCGTTGCCCACGCGCACGAAGAGCCGCCGTTCAGGATCGATCGCCGCGACCTGCTCCTCGCCGTGGAAAATGTCGCCCAGCTCCCGCCAACGATTCTTCTTAGGGTCGTATTCGCCCAGAACGTTCTTGTCGCTGTATGCGAAGACGTGTCCGGTGACCGGGTCGTAATCCGATGCGACACTCACTCCGAGCACACGCGAGTCGGCCATCCGCTGCCAGCGATTCGAGGCAAGGTCGAACATCCACGTAGCGTTGGTGCCGCCACCCGAGCCGCTCCAGAGGGAGCCGCCGCCGCGCCAAAGCTTGTCGAGGTCGGGCAAGTAGTTCAACCCGTCGTAGGTGTGCACGGCCGCGGGATTGCCGTCCGGGTACTCGGCGCGGCCCTCCGACTCCTGCCGCGGCGGGATGTACGGGCTCGGTCCCCAGAGGCGCGACCACCGAAATGAGTTCACGTCGAGGGCGTAGACCTCATTACCCGCGTAGTCTCCATGACCGCCACCGTGGAAGAGCACCCGTTCGCGCTTGGAGTCGTAAGCGGCGCCGCTCCATGCGGCAAGAATGTTGGCGGGGTTCCCTTCCGGGACGGGCATCGGCGGGAAGACGCCGGCTTGCTGGTCGAGGCGCGAGCCCGGCACGGCGTACCACCGGCCAGGCTCAGGTTCGCGCGCGACGCCACCGTTCGCAGCGGCGGTGACGAGGGCCGCGACAAAGATGAGTTGACGGGTCATCATGGTCTCGACCACGCGAGTCTAGACTAGAAGCTGGTTCTCGAACATTGGCGTCACGGCAAGAGCGTCAGGACCTGGTCGACCAGATACAGCGCTCGCGTAAGATCCCGAACCGACTTGTCAATGTACTCTTGGTGAGTCGTGCCCCAGCTGAACAGGTCCACCGGGGTCCGTGACAGGTTCCAAGCGTCATTGACCCGCTTGAAGGCGATGTCGAGCACCGGATCCTGGATCCTCTGGTTCTCCCGCGCGAGCTCCATGCCGTGCCGTGCGGACCGGATCAGCGCATAAGTGTCCCGCGCCGGCTGGACCACGCTCTCGTCGAACGGGGCGCTGTCGTCGGTCGGCGCCGCCGCGATGGAGGCCAGGGCGCGGCGCCCCAGCTCCGCGGCCATGCGGAGCTGGCCGGTGTACACCTCCCTCTTGTTGCTGGCCGCAAGCACCCCAGCGGGTAGGGTAACCTTCTGGGCTGCGGCGGGGGCGGCCCACGCGAGGCAGGCCGCGATCGCGAGACCGACACCGGGGACCATCAGTCGTGTCATGTCGGCAAGCCCTCCTTTAACGGGAATGGGTGGCCATGGATTGGGAGATTCCAGAGCCGAGCGCGCGGTCGTACACCTCCTCCATCATCCTGGCATGCGTGTCCGCCGAGAAACGGCGCGCCACGTCCCGAGCCGCTCGCTCCCCGATCTCCCCGGCTCGCGACGGGTCCTTCAGTAGCTCGACCACGCGGGCCGCGAGGGCCTCGTGGTCGCCCGGCGGGACCAGATAGCCGGAGCGTCCATCCTCGATGATCTCCATCGGCCCGCCCGCGGCCGACGCCACCACCGGGCGCTTCATCGCCATCGCTTCCGTGATGACCCGGCCGAACGGCTCGGGCTTGATCGAGGCGTGGACCACCACGTCGAGCGCGGGCAGCAGCTCTGCGACGTCCGCCCGGAAACCGGTGAAGGTGACGCGGTCGCTGACCCCGAGGTCGGCGGCGAGTGCCACCAGCTCACGGACGTAGGCCTCGCCCCCCGATGGATGCCCGCCAATGATCAGCGCGCGCACGCGTGGGATCTGGTCGCGGATAGCTCGCACCGCGCGGAGGAACACTCCGTGGCCCTTCCAGGGCACCATGATGCCGACGATGCCGACGACCGGGGTATCCGCGTCGAGCCCGAGCGCGGCCCGCGACGTCCCGCTCCCGCGGGCCGCGTCGAAGATCCGGAGGTCGAGGGGAGGATAGATCACCGACGTGCGCCCGGCCGGCACTCCCAGGGCATCGAGGCTTCGCTTGGTGGCCTGGGAGTTCGCCACGAACGCCGTCACCCGGCGCGCGAACCAGCGGACCACCGCGGAGTTCCACTCGTCGCCACGCTGATAGGCCACGAGCGGGCGCCCGAGCATCCGCGCCAGCATGATGGCCCCAAAGTCGAAGCCGTTATTCTGGTGGATCAGGTCCACTTCTCGACCGGCGAACCGTCGCAGCCGCAGCGCGTACGGGAGCGCCACCACGAGCAGATCGAGCAGGCCGGCGACCCGCAGCAGCGAGCGGCGCAGGAGCCTCGGCGCGCGAGAGTCGGGTGAGGCGAGACGTTGCAGCCAGGCGGTCTGCTTGAGCCCGCGCCGGGGGCTCACCACCGCGATGTCCGCCGCCTGGTCCAGGTGCTCCCGGACGTAGGCGGCCTGCTCGGGCCGCGACAACGCGATCCGCGGCGCGAAGCGCTCTCGGTCCAGGCGATTGAGCAGAGTGACCAGGCTCATCGTCGAGCCGGAAAGCCCAATGCTGTTCTCGACGAAGAGGATGCGGCGGGCCGGCATCAGGCGCGGTTTCCAACCGGCCCGGCGACACCGTCGGCGGGCCGGGCTCCGGCACGATCGGTCACGAGGTCCTCGAGCCGGGCGAGCAGCGTGCCCCAGTCGTGGTTACGGGTGACGCACGCGAACCCGTCGGCGGCAAGCTGCTCACGGCGGGCGGGATCCCGGAGCACGTCGACCACGGCGGCCGCGAACCGGTCGGGGCCGTCGGCCACTAGGAGGTCCCGGTCCGCCACCGCGTTGATGCCGTTGAACGCGGCGGGGCTCGCCACCACCGGGACCCGCATGGCCATGGCCTCGAGCACCTTGTTCTGCAGCCCCCGGGCCACCCGCAGGGGCGCGACCGAGACGGCGGCGGTGTCCAGGAAGGGTCGCACATCATCAACCCGCCCGGTGACCACCACGCGCTCGCCATCCGCCAGCCGTCGTACCGCCGGCGTGGGGTCCATGCCCACGATGTACAGCTCGACGTCCGCGAAGGTCCGGCGCACGCGGGGCAGGATCTCCCCGACCAGGTCGCGCACCGCCTCCACGTTCGGCTTGTAGGACATGTTTCCGGTGAAGACGAGCCGGCGCGGGGCGTGGGCCTGGCCGGGCGCCCGGCCCCGGCGGAAGTAGTCGAGGTCCACGCCGTTGGGGATCACGTGGATCGGGGTCGTGACGTAGGTCCCGAGGATCTCCCGCTCGCGCGGCGCATTGACCGAGCAGGCGTCGAACATGGAGCCGAGCCAGCGCTCGTACCGCCGCACCTTCCGGCCCTCGAGCCGGAACCCCGCCGAGAGGGGGAACGGGGCACCCCCCGCGTACTCGAGCCACTTCTCGGAGTCGGCGTCCCCAAAGTCCATGATCTTCCGGCAGCCGCGGTGGCTTGACACATATGGGCCCATCGAGGAGCAGTGGACCAGGATCGCATCGAAGTCGCGGGTGGCAAGGAGCCGGCGGACCGTCCGGGCGAGAGTGGGGGAGTGGAAGTAGGCGAAAGTCGACGGGAAGGGCCCCGCCGCGTGGAGCGCGAAGCGGGCCCACCCTACCGCGGTGGAGATCCGGCCCACGTGGACCTCGTGGCAGTGGCTGGCCAGGTCACGGCCCTCGGCCAGTTCGGCGGCGGAGCGGGCGAGGGTGGCCACCGTGACCTCGTGACTCCGGGCCAGGTGCCGGATCATGTTGAAGGGACGGATCTTGCCCCCGCGCTTCGGCGGATACGGAAGGCGGTGGCAGAGGAACAGGATCCTCATAG
>WNFC01020298.1_pt1 | contig 10426 bp, 9 predicted proteins | sample 5400541 | NCBI WGS metagenome assembly WNFC01 (sample SAMN13153342, study PRJNA577476) | soil metagenome | isolation source: 120 cm saprolite under Douglas fir tree site 2 hole 2 replicate 1 | place: USA:California | collected 2015-04-18
CCGCCCAGCCCGGTCCGCGCGCCCGAACTTCTGGAACGCATATGCTACTCGTTCATCCTGGCATTCGCTGCGCGGCACATTACGAGCCGCAAACTTCCGTAGCGGAGCACGGCTTGACGACGGAAGATGCGAGGGCATACTACTCACATCGAGGTGATCAAGGGAATGACAACGAGATGCACTTGAACGCTATGGACGGCTACGGACGGATAGCGATGGTCCGGGCCTCACGCAAGGCTCTCTAGTGCGGTCGGGTGTCAGCTGTGGCGTTGCGTTCTTGTCGTTGATCGTTTCCGTCGTCGTATTGGCCAATGGACTGGGTCTGGCCCAGACCCCTGGACAACTGGTGCTCCCCGCTCCTCCGCGAGCATTCATCGACACCTCGTACCGGCCACCATCCGGGCGCACACTTCCGGTAGCAAAGGGAGGGGATCTCCAGGGGGCGCTGAGAGCGGCCCAGCCTGGCGATGTCATCGTCCTGGAGCCGGGCGCCATCTTCCAGGGGAACTTCGGCCTTCCGAGGAAGGCAGGCACGGGGTGGATCGTCGTTCGCTCCGGGGCGCCGGACGACAAGTTGCCACCGCCGGGCACTCGTGTCACGCCCGGCCTTGCGCCTCTAATGCCGAAGCTCGTGAGCCCGAACAGCAATCCGGCGCTCTACACCGAGCCGGGCGCGCACCACTACCGGTTCATCGGGATCGAGTTCACGACTGCGCCCACCGTCAAGGACACCTACTCCATCGTCGCCTTCGGAGGAGACCAGACAGCTGAGGCCGATACCCCGAGAGACCTGATTCTCGACCGTTGCTATGTTCACGGGCAGCCGGAGACCATGAGCCGTCGTGGCGTGCTGCTGAACGGGGCGTCGTCAGCGGTCATCGATTCCCACGTCTCCGAGATACACGCCGCCGGGGCCGACTCTCAGGCGATCCTCGGCTACAACGGTCCGGGGCCCTTCAAGATCGTCAACAACTACCTCGAGGCGAGCACCGAGAACATTATGTTCGGAGGCGCCGACCCAAGGATCCGCGATCTAGTGCCGTCGGATATCGAGATCCGGCGCAACCATCTCTTCAAGCCGTTGCGATGGCGACCGGGCGACCCGGGCTTCCGCGGGGTCAACTGGACGGTAAAGAACTTACTGGAATTAAAGAACGCCCAACGGGTGTGGATCGAGGGAAACCTTCTCGAGAACAACTGGGGGGGCTCCGCCCTGGTTTTAACTCCCCGCAACCAGGACGGCACGGCTCCGTGGTCGGTGGTTCAAGACGTCCTCTTTCGAAGCAACATCGTGAAGAACACCCCTGGTGGCTTCTCGCTCCAGACTAGCGACGACGAGCACTCGAGCCAGCCGACCAAGCGGATCGCTTTGCTGAATAACGCGTGGGGCGTCACAGAGAAATTCTTCGGCTTAACCGGTGGACGCGGCGGCATCCCTGAGGATCTACTCATCGATCACAACACCGCGATCCCGAGCGGCTATTCAACCTTCTACATCGAAGTAGGAACTCCCCCCGCGATGGTCAGGTTTCGCCTGACAAACAATCTGATGGGTTTCGGCTCTTTTGGCGTGAGCTCCCCAAAGCGGGATCCTAACTGGTTCCCGGGCGCCACGATCTCACGCAATGCGCTCGTGAGCATCACGGATATCGGAGACGGGCAGGGCGCGGCCAGGAACCGGCCACCCGACATCGATCAGACGATGTACACCTCGTTCCCGAGTGCAGCGGCGGCCGGACTCAATCCAGATGGAACCCTCCAGCCGAAGAGTCCGAATCGACGCGCCGCGACCGATGGGACCGATATCGGCGTTGACTTCGATGAGCTCCTGCGAGCATACACAGGTCAATCGGCGCACAAGTGAAGGCGGTCCCTCTCAGCGCGGTCGACAGTTTCGCGAACGCACTGCCCTCAAATGTGGCGGCCGACGAGGCTCACTTGATCGCAGGGTCTCTCTGAAGAACTCGTCTGCGTCGGAATATGCCGCCCCGGCGCACTTCGCGACCGCGCACGCTTTGTGGCTTGTTCTCACGCAGTGGTCTCGCTGCACCACCACCGGCCACACGAGGTTGACCGTGGCCGGCGCAACATTCTGCCTCCGCCACCCAGTCCTCCTCCTTGTTCCACAGCCAGGCCTTCAGGTTCCACGAGACCCTCGCGCGATGAATGGCGCGTCGCCCTCAAAGCGGACACTTTCGCTGGCGCGCGCGGGTCGCGGACAGCAACTACCTTGCCCTCTCCTGGCGTCGACCGATATGCACACTAACGGTGTATTACTCTTCGAGAAGTACGCGAGGCCTGTGATCCAGCCGCGACAGGAGGTGCTCGAAATCGGCCCGGACGGGTTCCCGTCGACGTACAGCCGCTTGTGTCAAAACCTTCCCCTCGTCTGGCATACGCTAGATCTTTCCGCCAACCCGAACCTCACGTACCCGAACAGCGCCGCGTATTCGTTCGCCATTCCCAACGAGTCGTATGACATTGTCATCTCCGGTCAGGTCATTGAGCACGTCCGTAAACCCTGGAAGTGGCTACGAGAGGTTGCGCGAATCACCCGTGTCGGTGGGCTCGTAATCACGATAAATCCCGTTAGTTGGGTCTACCACGAGGCCCCCATCGACTGCTGGCGAATCTATCCCGAAGGGATGAAGGCGCTCTACGCGGATGCTTCTTTGACGGTTCTGCTGTCTCGGTGGGAGACACTTGAAACGCCCCAGTTCCGGAAGCACTCGCCCGGAATCTCTCTCGAGCACCAAACACTCCGGAGACGACTGATCAGTAGGGTCCTAGGTAGGCTCGGGTTCGCGGTAGAGGCAGCTTACGATACAATTACGATCGGGCGGAAGGATGCCTTCGTGGCCGCAGCGCTTCCTGACCCATCGTCGAGTCCCTCACGCTAGTACGGCTTGCTGAACGTGTACGTGTCGCCTTCCGCCGCTACTGTCCGGAAGCCGAGACTGGCTATCTCCGCTAGCAGTTCCCGAACCCTGCCGTGACCTAGGATCCATTCATGCACCTCGAGAATCAGCGTAGCGACTCTGCTTCTCAGAATCTCACTCTCATATCGAACGAGGTCCGATTCCCCGCCCTCGATATCGCAGACGAGCGTACACGTATTGAATCGATACTGCTCTAGGATCGCCTGGAGAGTTATCGTCTCCACTTCAACCATGGTCCCCGCATCATCAATGCGTCCGGGCACCGCTGAGCCAATGACGAAGTTACCCTTGTCAGCGTAGAAGGTCGCGCGCTCCCGTCCATAGGCCACCAAGCGTGGCAGAACCGTAAAGCTACAGTGATTGAAGTCGCGATTCTTCAAGAGCAATGGAACAAGATCAGGATTTGCCTCCACCACCACATGATCCCTAGGACGCGAAAGTCTCCGATTCGCGAGGCATGAGATCACGCCGATGGCGCCCCCAAACTCGACGAGGGGCCGCTCCGGATCAAGGAACCGCCTCACGGCGTCTCGTTCGGGCCTCTCGTAGCGATTCAGCATGAACTTACTCTTGCTCTCAGTCGAGATAGCAGGACTATCCAAGAAAAATGTGCAGCCGTCGATTGCGATGACATTTCCCCGGAGTTCCAAGAGCGCCCCGTAGCACCAGTCGATCTGTTTCCCCGCCCAGTTGTTGAGATAGCGGTCTTTGAATGCTGCCGTGACTCCGAGTACTCCCTGGGTCCGAAGCACGCGCCTTGCCGTCGCGAAGGTCCCCATCTCAATCACGTCGTGGACGTACGGTGCTTGGACAGTACACTCGCCTGTACTCGACCACGCTGGCTTCAGTGGTTCCAGATGGACTCATAAATATCCAGTGTGCGTCGCACGTTAATGTCAGTAGTGAAGCCCTCAAGCATTCGGGCGCGACCGTTTGCACCCATGGAGCGCCGCAGGGGCTCGTCGCGCGCGAGTCTCTCGATCGCGTCGGCGAAGGACACTGGATCCTTCGGCACTGCGAGCAAACCCGTGCGACCCTCCTCGACACATTCGCCTATTACCCCACTGCGGCTTCCTATGATCGGAACACCACAGCCCATCGCCTCACTTAGGACAAATCCACCTGCCTCACCGACCGACGCCAGCAAGAACACGTCTGACGCCTGGATGAGGCGGGACGGGTCCCCGCAAAAACCCAGCCAGTGAATTCGGTCAGCTACGCCGAGTCGTGCGGTCAACGCTTTTAGATCCGCAAGCATGGCACCGTCTCCGGCGACGAACAGGTGTGCCCGAATCCCACGTCGTGCGAGCACCGCGCAGGCCTCAACCAGAGTCTCGGGGCTCTTGAACGGCCGGAGAAGGGTGACAGTCGACATGATCATCTCGCCGGGCTGAATGCCAAACTGCGAAGCCCAGCGCTCGCGCGCTCCCGGATCCGGCCGGAAGCGGTTCTCGTCCGCCCCGAGGTGACGAACTACAATGCGGTCGGCGGAGATCCCGCGTTCTATAAGGTCCCGCCGGACAAACTCCGACACCGCTATGACACGAGTCATCGGCAGAGTCGTGACGTGTGTACGGAGTCGAAGCAAGCGTTTCTTCCAGGACCTGGCGTTCAGCATTCCGCTGTTCAACTCTTCATACACTATGCAGCGAAGACCATGCAGTCGGGCGATCCACGGCACCCAACTGAAGTAGTCGAAGAAGCAGACGTGAGTCATAGAGACGGAATATTTCGTGAATATTCTGCCGAGGTCCCGATAGAAACGATACGGATTTCGCTTGTAGGGTGCGACCTCAATCCCGGCTCCCCCCTCGCGCATACGCCGATCCAGATCCTCGGGCAATACGTCTGCGTAGACAAGGACGACGGGAATACCCTTGCTTGTTAGGCTGCGGGTCAGTCGCAAGTTGATCTCTTCCATGCTGGTCCAGGTGCGGGGCGCAGAGTCCAGCAGTATGGCGACCCCAGTCACACGCTCCCGTCTTAGGGAACGGAAGCTCGATTGTAGGCTTTTCATTCGATTCCGTTCCTAACATCCCGCCGATTCATCCGCTGCGGCTGACGCACCAGGCCCGGAGGGGGAGTCAAAGGACAGATACCGTAAGCTTCCAATAGGTGAGCCACGTTCTTCTGGAGGTCGAACTTCACGCTAACCTTTTCTCGTCCGGCGGCCCCCATGGTTCTCCGGCGGCCCGGATCAGCGACCAAGCGCAGCAGCGTTTCCATCAGTTGCCTCACATCTCCGCGGTCTATCAAGTAGCCTGACTCGTGCTCGCTCACGACTTCCGGGATTCCGCCCACGCGGGTGGCGACCACCGGCCGACCATACGCCATTGCCTCCGCGATCACCCAGCCGAACACCTCTCCCCAACGGGAGGCCTGGCAGAGAATGTCCGTGGCGTCGTAGACCCCGGCGGTAAAGGGGTCCTCGATCAGACCCGTCCAGGTCAGGTGCCCGTCCAGTCCCAGCTCCCGACCCTTGGCCATGTACTCGTCCCTGAAGGCACCCTCGCCAACAATGACGAAGTGGCTAGCCGGATGCTCGGCGACAACTAGCCGTGCAGCCCGGAGCAGGTCCACAATGCCTTTCTCCGGGATGATCCAGCTCACCTGGGTGATGACGGTTCGCCCCTCCGGAATAGAGAACCTCCGGCGGAAGGCGCCGGCCCGCTCGCGGCTCTCGACCACGCGGCTCAGGTCGACTCCGTTATAGATGCGCTGGCATCGCCCCTCGGGGAACAGACCCCGGTCCACGAGCGAGCGATAGCCGTAGTCGCTGACGCAGATCACCTTGGTTACGGGCCAGTTGATCGCCCGGGCGAGACAGCGCCTCGACAGGGAAGCTCGCTCGCTACGGTGACCCTCGGGTCTCGAGCCATGATCCGTGAAGAAGACGTCCGCTCCCGATGCTAGTCGGGCGACCCACGGATACAGGCTCAGCAGGTCCACATAGTGAAAGTGCGCGATGCGGGGCTTGTAGCGACGGAGAATGCGGGCTACCCGCGCCATTACCTGGAAATTGAATCGGGTCACGTCCTGATGTAGAAGCTCGATGGAGACGTTCGGGAGGTCGAGGAAACGCCGCACCTCCTCGGTAGGCGGCGTCACGAAGCACAGCACGCTCCGCCAGCCCTGGCGACCGAGCTGCCGCGACAGCTCGCGAGCGTACGTCTCGGTGCCGCCGATGAACCGCGGCTCCACATCGAAGACGGATACGATCGACGGCGCGACGGGAGCCATCGGCAGGAGCGAGAGGCTAAGCGCGCGTGCGGGTCGACCCGCGGTGCAATCTCGTCACCAAGCGAATCTGCAAATCCCGCAGCCGCAGGTTGGCGTCGTGAATCCGGGAGAGGGTACGGTGGATGCGCTCAGTTCCCCTCGGCTGCTCGAATCCGGGCCGGTAGTTGGTCTTGTCACCGAAGCCCAGGATGCGCTGGTCCTCGTCGGAGAGGCCACCCAGGAAGGCCGCGTTCAGCAGCAGTGGATGGTACCGGTACGACTCGAGATCCTCCTTCTGCAGCGGAACCTGGGGATCGTGGTAGTTGAGGAATACGACCTGCCGCGGCTCCAGCATCGGTACGCCTTGGCGGTGTATTCCGGAGGTGTCGAAGAGGAACGCGGTGCCAGCCGGCCCGGTCAGCTCCGCGATCTGCGATGCGGGAACATCCGGCAGGTCGGCCGTGCGAATGCGCCGCGGGGGGTGCTTCCGATGGGTGCCCCGGATGTAGTTGAACGCCCCGCTTCGCACGTCGGTCAGGTAGAAGCCGAGCTTCACTTCCTTCGGGATGTCCTTGCTCACTTGCTGGTCGTACCACTCATCACCGTGCCAGCCGTGAAAGTCACGCTTGGTGGGAAGCGACCGCCATCCTCTGGCTTCGACCAGCGCACACCGTCCAAGGTACCGTTGCAATACCCCCCTCACGATCGGGTGCACGGCGACATCCACGAACCCCTGCTCGAGGGTCAGCACATCCTCGACCATATGCCGGTGCGGTTCGGTCTTCTCGTACCCGTTGATATTGTTCCAGCGTAGCTGGCGGAGCCGAGCGTTGAATGCCTTCTGCATGACCGCGAGCTGCTCCGGAGAAAAAAGCATAGGCAAGCGGACGACGCCGTCCTGCTCGAGAGCGGCGACGATCGTATCGATCTCGTTTGACATGTCCTTCATGCCTCCCGTATCAGAAGCATACCGTGTTCTTGCTCGCTCGCCGAGGCAATCTCCGGATCCCTTGGAGCGTCCGCTTCACTTTCGCACCACATGACCGATGAACACCGCCTGGCCGAGGAAACGTCGCGAGTGCATGGTCGACTCGAGAGTCAGTCCCACCGACCGGTAGTACCGACGCAGGCGCTTGTCGGACTGGAAGATGGTGTCACCGAGGAATCCGGGAAGCCGCCTTCCGGTCAGCCGGTAGAGCATGGTGTTCACGATGGTCCGGGCGGCGTAGATGGATAGCTTCCACACCTCGGGCTTCAGGAGATACCGGAGCGAGTAGCCAAGGCCGTGGAGATAGATAACCGCGACTGGCAGCTCTCGTCACGGAACGGCAGGCTCTCGGCGGAAGCGATGATGACCGGGTGCCCCATGGCGTGGCACTCGCGGGCCGCTTCCGGGGCCAGCTCGAGCCCGATGGGCCGGCAGCCCGCGTCTCGGAGCGCCCTCAGCTGGCCCCCTTGGCCACAGCCGACGTCCACCACGATCCCGCCCGATCGATACCGGGTCATGTCGGGCGGTGGGGTGAGGTAGGCCGACCAGTATCCCCCCTCGGCCAGCGCGGTCGCTCCACTCACTGCGCGCCCCCCACGGCGGCGCGGCTGATGAACTGACGCAGGCCCGACGTCCAGCCCTCGAACTCCACCTCGGACGTGGTCCCGGCGTCGATGAATCGAGGCAGCAGGAGTGAGCCAGGGCAGCATGGCGGGCCGGTGAACGCCACTCGGATAGCAGAAGTGGGTGAGGCGGGCCGGGTTCAGACCGCAGTCGCCGAGCGCGCGTCGGTTGTCGTCGATCTCGCGGATGAAGAGCTCGCGCTGCTCCGGCACCCGGTGTCGATGGGTGTGGAGCTGAACGTCGACGATGCTGGGATCGAGCGTTCCGATCTCCTCCGGCCGCATCAAGGCCAGCACCCGGCTGCGCAGGAAGGCGTCCCAGTCCAGGTCCGCCCGCTGGGCGAATCGACCCAGCCAGTCGTGCTTCTTCTCCGCCGACCAGCGCTCCCCCCAGACGGTCTCGCAGACGCGGGTGGCCGCCTGCTCGCGATCGGATGCGGTCAGTAGTGGCCGGCTGTCTTCAGCGAGCGGATCCGGCAGCTCGACCCTCGCGGACGTGCCGGCCTTCCAAAACAGGTAGCGGAACGCCACGTCGAAGACCGGGCGGTGGTCGAAAACGTGATAGGTCGACACGTACAGGGTCACCGGGACCCCGAGGCGTTTGAACACCGGATACGCGACCGCGTGGAAGTCGTAGGTCCCGTCGTCGACCGTGATCGCCACCGCCCGCGGTGGGAGCGTGCCCTCCCTCAAGCGAACCAACCCCTCGGCGAGAGGAAGCACCGTGTACCCCCGGGCGGCCAGGAACGCCAGCCGTGACTCGAGGTGATCGCGCGTGACGAAGAGCGCGGGATCCCAGACGTGCTCGTCCTCCAGGGCGAAGCCGTGGTAGCACAGGATGAGCAGACGCCTGGCCCGCCAGCGACTGCGGCTGGCCGCCGCCAGGCCGCCGGCGAGCCGGATGCCCTCTAGGGCCGAGTCCCGCACGCGCGTCCGAAATGGACGCCGAGGTGTCATCGATCCAGCCCGCTTCGCCCAATGTCGACCCGACCAGATCGTGATGTGGCGAACGCAATCTTCGGCGCGTGAAAGGCATCGGACACGCACTTGGCCATCTCCGCCGCCGCGGTGACGCATCCGACGTAGCCGAGGCCGAAGACACTAACGCGCATGCCGCGAGACGAGCTCCTGGCAGTGGCTCTCGAACTCCCTGGTGACCTGGCTCCACGAATAGCGCTCCTCTACCAGCCGGCGCCCGGCCAGGCCCAGCGCCCGGCGGCGATCGGCGTCCCTCAGGAGGCCGATCACCGCCTGGGCAAAGGCACTCGGACTGTCGGCCTGGAGGAAGTGCCGCTCGGAGGAGATGGGCAGGCCCTCGGCGCCGACCCGGGTCGATACCACGGCCTTACCCATGGCCAGCGCCTCGAAGATCTTGAGGCGCGTTCCGCCACCCACGCGGAGCGGGACCACATAGACGGCGGCCTCGGCAACGTAGGGCCGCACGTCCGCCACCGTTCCGGTCACGCGAACACCGGCGGCCGCGCCGGCGGCCCGCAGACGCTCCGTCGGATCTCGTCCCACCACCGCGAGCGATGCGCCGGGCACCTCGCGCCGGATCTCCGGAAGGATCGATTCCAGGAAATACAGGATGGCGTCCTCGTTCGGGTACCAGTCCATGGATCCGGTGAACACGAGCGTCGCCGGCGCCTCGGCAGCCCCGTTCGGGTGGAAGTACGCGGTGTCCACCCCCGTCGGCACGGCGCGGATGTCGGCGCCCGGCGCACAGGCCATGAGAAGGGCGCGATCCGCCTCCGAGACCGCGACGGTGAGGCCCGCCCGGGTGCACGCCTCGGCCTCGTAGCGGCGCATCTTGCGCCATTCCAGTGCGAGCAGCGCGCGCCGCCAGGCGCGCTTCTCGACCTCGCAGAGCCGCTTCCAGATCATGTGCTCGACGTTGTGCTCGAACAGCACGACCGGCACGCCGACCGACGTCGGAAGGTTCGGCATCGCGACGAGGAAGTCGGCAACGCAGAGATCGATGCCCTCGGCCAGGTGCTCGCGGATGCGGGCCCGGACCGCCGGGATGCGCCACCGCCACAGGTCGGCCGGATACGGAGACGCCCAGGATCCCGCCACGTCGCCGGCGAAGCGCATCGTGCCTTGCTTCGGCAGCGCGTACGGGATGGAGTCGATCTGGTCGCAGGCGGACAGACGGCTCACGAGACCGGCCGGATCGTCCCCAGGGGGATGCGTGGTGACCAGCCGGACGCGGTGACGTCGCGACAGCTCGTCGAGCATGTGCAGGCTTCGGAGCCTGCCGCCCGTGGTCGGGGGCCAGAGGCCGCCGACCTTGACCCAGAGGATGCGAAGCGGCTTCATGCCGATGCGAGGTCGGCGGGATCTTCGCCGTCGATGAAGATGCGATGCCACATCTCGAGATTCAGGAGCAGCCAGAGCCGGTCGGTGTGATTGGCGGCACCGCTCTCGTGCTCGGTCACGAGCCGCTCCAGGACCGGGCGCTCGAACATGCCGCGCGCGAGGGCCCGCGGACCGAGGATGGTCTCCCGGATCAGCGGCGCATAGCGCTCGCGCGCCCACCGGCCCAGCGGGACCGGAAAGCCGAGCTTGCGGCGCCGCAGGATCTCGCGGGGAATCCGCTTCCGGAGGGCCTCCCGCAGGACCACCTTGGTGGTGATGCCCCGGACCTTGAACTCGAC
>WNFC01010176.1_pt1 | contig 10425 bp, 10 predicted proteins | sample 5400541 | NCBI WGS metagenome assembly WNFC01 (sample SAMN13153342, study PRJNA577476) | soil metagenome | isolation source: 120 cm saprolite under Douglas fir tree site 2 hole 2 replicate 1 | place: USA:California | collected 2015-04-18
GCTCCGCAGGGCTGTTCGTGATCTTCGCCGTGCCGAGACGCCGGCCGTCCCCGGTCATCCGCACCAGCACGCTGCGCCGGCGGTGCAGATCCATGCCCACGACCTGCCGGCCGTCATACGCCGTCTCCATTGGGGCCTCCCTTTCCTGGTGGAGACAGATGCTTTGCAACTTCCAGCATCCGCCAGGGAGCGGGAGGCTCCGCTCCTTCATCGCATCAGGATTGATGTTCTGGGCAGTTCAGCCGCCGCTGATGCACAAATCAACGGATGGCGCCGAATCCGCGATCCGGAGCGACGATCTGGATCGTGGTCGTGGCGTTGCGTAGTCATCCGGGGGCGGATTGGCGATGGCGTGGATTGTCGTGCTGGGGCCTGGCTGGCCTCGCCTCCCCATCTCAGTCCCGGCCAGGAGGTATCTCATGACGACCGCCACGTCCGGCGGCCGCGACCACGGACACTTCTACTGAGATCGCCGTCGCCGATGCGGTGTCCACTGGCCCCGACCAGGTAGCGCCGGCTCGGTGCCTGCCGGTTTCGGGCCTGACCGGGAGGCGTGCCCCTCGGACCTGCGCCAGTATGCGAGTTGGTGCCGACAAGCGCCCAGGTTGGCGCCCGTCGGGGTAAGCCCGCCGCGCCCATCAGCCGGCCCGGTCTGCGGTCTTGACGGCGTGGTGAGCGGGCGTCGCCGAGCTGACGTACGGTACAGGTGGCGTGGCCAGCGGCAACGCCGCCAGCTGAATCAGCAGCAGCACGTTGTCATCGGCCGCCGTGCGGTTCATCCGCAGCCGCCCGCAGCGCGTGCAGCGGTGAATCAGCATCCACCGGCGCTCGCCGCGGACGGTGACCGCGATCGGCTCCATGGCGCCCGGGCAGCCAGCCTTCCGGTCGCCGGGGATGTTGCGATCAAGGTGCCTGGACCACAGGCAGCTGGGGCAGTGGTTGCGATGGGACGTGCCGGGAGCGTCCAGCGAGACATCTACGCCGCAATGTCCGCACTGAAACGAGCGAGGAAACGACAAGTCTGGCGACCTTTCAGAGTACGGTTCCGGAACTCAGCAGACATCTCGCCTCCTCTCGTTGCTCACAAAGGACATCACCTGCCGGCCGGGCAGGCGCGCAGCGACCACCATCGTTCGCACCTTCGAGCCGTCCGTCAAGCAAATATCCTCAGCCCGCTCCTGGCCGCGGACGGTCATCGGGTGATCGTGCTCGAACGAGATCCGGCGCCGCCGCCGGCTGAGCCGGTCGACGCGTGGGAGCGCTTGGAGCGTCCGGGGGTGAACCAGTTCCGCCTGCCGGGCTGGATCATCGGTGGCGAGTGGGTGAGCACCCGCCAGCACGTCCCGGAAAACCACCTCATTGACGCTTTGCGGAAATGGAAGGTTCTACGAAAGAAGCTCGACGGTACTGCCACGATCCGCGCCGCTAGCGAGATACCGTTGAGTTCGACGCGCTAGTCATCTGACCAGCTTGCATGATGAGGGTCTGCTGACGGACGAGGAATATCAGGTCAAGCGAACAGAGATTTCCGTAGCAAGCGTGAAAAGCAAGTGACCGAAGATCACTACCCCTCCAGGCCATATAACACTGGCCCGTAGGAGTTGTGGGAGTCACGCCCGCCAATGCATCCGGGAAAAGCCGGACAAGGGCAGAGGACCGTCATTCGCACCGTACTACGCAGGGTTTTGGCAAAGGAGTCGCATTGGCGCGGGTGTCGCGGCGCTGCGGGTTTGCGACCGCGGGTCTGAGGGGGAGGATGTGCGCGACGGGCGGGGAAGTTCGCAAGCCGACATCGCGGGGAACCGGCGCGGCATCTCCCACTAGGTGGCCTACCGGTTCCACGGTCATGTGACAGGCAAGGAGGTCTGGAAGATGAAGATGAAGATTATGGCACTCGTGCCGGCAGTGCTGGCATCGGCCGTTGTGCTGATTGCGTCGCCCGCGTGGGCGGCGCCCGGTCACATCGGCTTCGGCTTCAACGCGAGGGGCATCAGCGGCTTCCTGACCGGCGCCGCCTCGCTGACGGGCGGCGGCTCGTACGTCCCGGGGACTGACTTCGCTAAGTCTGCCGGCGGCTTCCGGTGCACTAGCGACGTCCGGCAGGGCCCGCTGAACGGGTGCCTGAAGGGCCAGGGCGTTCGCTGGGACACCGTCGAACTCCTCGCGAGCACGACCTTCAAGTGCACCGGGGCAGCGGCTGAGTCCCTGAAGACGGCGGTCACCGATAACGACACGGTCGTGCTCCTGGCAGACTTTTACCGGGCCAGTGACGGGAACGATGAGTCCTTCACCGCGCAGATGATCGTCTCCGCCGACGACCTTGCACCCGACATCGCCGGGATCCAGAAAGTCTGGATTCAGGGCGTCGGCTGCGCGCAGGCGATCGCGCATTTCAGCTCCTGAGAGGCGACTCGGAAGCAGGAGATCAGGAAGCGGCCGGGCCGTGAGTCTGACCAGCCGTCGTTACCTTCTTGGCAGGGCACTGGCTGCCGCGAGGCCGAAATCGAGCTTTCCGCGTTCCAGGGCCGCTGGCTGGACGAGCAGGAGCACAGCGGCCTGAACATAGGCTCCACGCGGGCGCACGTGCTATTCAGCGAGCTTAAGGAACCCCGCCTGGAGGGACCGGCTAGCGCGCGTGAACGGGCGAACTGCACGGCTTGGCTGACCGGTGTCTTGTGGAGCAATCCGGGGCAGCCCGCTAAATGGCACGTCACCCGGTTGTCCGGTCAGGTTGGAAACGGTACAGGCGTCATACTCAGCCCATGGCGCAGCGGGGGATGGCGCCGGTGATGGGGTGTAGTCCGATGGGGTCTGAGCCGTCTAGGGCATTGGACCAACTGGTGACGCAGCTGGTATTTCGCGGCCGGGAACACCACCTACTCCCAGCAGGACGATGGCTAAGACGACGATCGCTGCCGCCGCGCACCCGGCCATAGTGACCAGCATTATCCGAGGATGGGTTCTGTGGCCGGACTGCACATCCTGACCTCGGCGCGTCCCGCTCACCGGTTCCGAATGGATGCCCGAGATCAACGTCGCAGCCTTCCGACGTTGATGGGGCTCGCGTGATCGTGCCACTAGCGGAGCACCCTGGGCCGCCGGCCGTCTCGCTAGGCGCGAACAAGGATCGCACGGGCCGAACTGACCGCATTGACCAGGGCGTCCCCGCGCGGGTTGGCTGTGATGCCTTGCAGCCCTAGCAGCAATATCTTGGTTGCGGTTCTTCGAGGGCGGCTGCCCGTCCCACGCCGCCCGACATTAGGTGACGGGGGGTCGCAGTGACAGCTAGCTCCTAGCATCGTGGATATGAGTGTCTCGACGCTGAAGTCCTAGTGACCGGCGGGACGAGCGGCCTGGGCCTTGCGATGGCCTCTGCCCTGGCCGCGGCCGGAGCCACGGTCGCGGTGACCGGCCGATCCGCCGCGCGTGCGACTGCGGTCGCCGCAGAGCTACCGGGGGCCGTCGGCATCGAGCTGGACGTCCGAGACGAGTCGTCGGTGGCCAGGGCAGTCGACCAGGCGTGGTCGCGGCTCGGCGGCATCGACATGCTGGTGAACAACGCAGGCATCGGCATGCGCACGGTCAACCAGCGCTTCATGACGCACCCCCAGGGCTTCTGGGAGACGCCGGTCGGCGGCTTCCGCGCGGTGATCGAGACCAATCTGACCGGCTACTTCCTGGTGGCGCGCGAGGTCACGCCGAGGATGCTGGCCACCGGTGGCGGCCGCATCGTCAACATCTCAGTGAACCATTCGACCATGCACCGAGCCGGGTTCGTCCCCTACGGGCCGTCGCGTGCCGGCAGCGAGGCGCTGTCCCGGATCATGGCCGCCGACCTGCGGGGTACGGGCGTCACCGTCAACCTGCTGCTGCGCGGAGGCGCGACCGCGACCGACATGCTGCCGCCCGGCGCCATGCCCGGGGGCCATGCGTTCCTTGAGCCCTCGATGATGGGTCCGCCCATCGTCTGGCTGGCGTCCGACGAAGCGGCAGGCGTGCATGACAAGCGCATCGTCCCCACGGAATTCGAGCGCTGGCGGCGCGACAGGAATGGAGGACGGTGAGGGTGGACACCGCCGCGCGGCGGCATGACCGTCGGTGACAACCTCGTCTTCCTGACCTACAAGCGCCACGATGACCGGGCCAGTCCGGCAGTATGAGGCCAGCTGGCCGCTTATCGTCCCTGGACAGACGCGGCAAGCAATCCGAGCGGGCTCGGCGCCGCGAACTCGATCCGCAGCGCGATCCTGCCGCCAGCGAGTCGCACCGTTTGAATGTTTGCAGCCAGATAGGGAGCCCTTGCTGCGCGCAGGACAGCAGCCATCCATTCCACCTGGCCGGCTTGGTCAGGTCCTGCCGCGCCGCTAGGTGCTGCCAGGTCGGCGGAACGGAACGGAATGCCAGGACTAGCGCCCGGAGCAAGGTCACCGAACGACACGACGGAGACCATCCGCCGCGCGGCCAGGCTTGCGATGATTGCCAGGAGCCGCGAATCGACCTGGCCGTATCCGAGTTGCCTGCGGGCCACAGCCGACACGCTGATCTGCTGGTTTTGCAGCAACTGGGCACCGGCTGCCCTACGGGCCAGCATGTCTGCGCGTCGCGAGGAGGAGTATGCGGCAGCTCCCCGCGGCGCGATCACCCGGATAGAAATGCCTGCGCTCCGGGATCCGAAGCCTGCGATGGCCGCCGGCGCATAGGTGGTGACGAGTCGGCTCTTAATCATGCTGCGGACTGCCGCCGTCACGACCAAGACGCGCGAGCGGAGCGGATCAGCCTGACCTGGCCTCAGCTCAAGGAGGGAAGCAGCAGGAATGCCGTGCGCCTCGAGCGCCTGGCACATTATCCGATCACAGGACACCGTGGCAGTCCGACTGACCTCAGCGGCAACCCAGGCGGCGGCACGGTCGCGGATCACCGCGACAGAGCGAGCCTTAGTCAGGTTACCCTTGGGCACTCTCACGGTAGAGGCATGCAAAGTCGTCAGGAAGACTAGCGACCCGGCGGAGAGGAGAGCTGTCGCCAGGATCACCCATTGGGTGATCCTGCGATGTCGTCCACCACTCGCCTTCGGCCGAGCTGGCTCCGCCGGGCGGGTTAGCAGCTTCGCCGGACTAGCCTGCGCCTTGACAAGATGGGACCCCATACTCTTCCGATGGGCCGGCACTACCTCCAGGCTGGCCGGCACGTCCTGCAGGCCGACCTGTACCTCGTCCCGACCGAATTGCCGATACGGCGGCTCCTGTGCTCGAGTTGGCATAGCGTGGCCGACTGGCGCGGCCGACCCAGGCTGCGCCACGATGTCCGGCTGTACGCGATCGTCTTCCGTGACACCGCTCACCGATGCGGGGATAGCCGCAAGCGGCACGGTCGGAGCTTCCTCTGGCGGGATGCCCAGCGAGGAGGCCGGCAGTACCTGCCGTACTATCTGCGCGCCCGGTTCGCCCTCGTTGCTAATACCGGTGGGGCGAGGCAGGGATGGCGGCCGCTCAGCACGGGCTGCGTGTTGCTGGTCTGGCTGTTCAGCCCGGACCGTGCGGTCCTGTGGTGAGGCGTCCGCTCTCATGTCGTCAAGCACGCCAAGTATCCGCTGCACCACGGACTCGGGCAATTGCGCTGCCGGCGGCCCGGTCGTCGGCTTTTTCGTATCACGCGGCACCCGCCGGGGCAGGGACGGAACTTGACTGTCTTCTGCCATTCGGCCAAACCCCCCGGCGCTCACATACGACGGGTGCGGCATTCCGAGATAGTCGCAGAGCCGCGGTTGTTGGTGGGCGCCCATCTGGTCACGGAATGTAGCAGCCCGTAGCGAATTTTTCTATCTTGCTGAAATTTAGCCTGACTCTGTGCTGTCCTACCACCGCTTAGGGCGTGCTCACCATTTGGGCACGTGGGGGTGGGAGCAGATGGACGACGACGGGCTGGCGGCAGCGCCGGGCCGATCTTGCGTGGCGACGGTTCGCGTGCCAGTTCAGGCAACCACGCCACCGACGCCCACGAAACGGGCTGAGCCAGCAACCCTAAATGGCTGCAGGTCCAGGTTGCTAGGTTGCCGGAACGGTGTGGCCGAGCGTCACGTTTGCCCATGCGCGCAGTGCTCCTCGAGAGCCCGCGCCCGGCTCGAACACCTGCTCCCGCGGCTGCAGGCCGCGCTTGTCAGCGGCATAGGGCGGGCCCGCTTTTGTGTATGCATACCTGCTCCGTCTGCGTCCCTTGGGCGCGAATGGGATAGCTGGGGAATGAGGCCGTCATGAGACTTCTCGCCAACAATGCGCGGCTGGGCCGACTGCTGGCCGGGCTGGCGCTGGCGGCCGGGCTGACAGGCCTGCTCGCCCCGGCCGCTTCGGCCACCTCGATGCCGGGAATGGACGGCTGGATACGGCTCGCCCACCTGTCCCCGAGCACCCCTGCGGTCGACGTTTATCTGTACTCCTTCAGCAACGCACACGCGAAGGTCGTCTTGCATCACGTCGCCTACGGCACAGTCTCGTCCTACATGCACCTGCCCATGGGCGAGTACACCGTCGCCATGCGCAGCGCAGGGGCATCGCCCGGTTCGGTGCCGGTGCTGTCCACCACGGTCAACGTGGCGGCTGACGGCGCCTACACGGTGGCTGGCATGGGATCGGCGAACGCGGTGAAGCTCGTGGTCCTGCCGGACCGCCTCATGGCACCCAAGGGCAAGATACTCGTCAGGGTGATCCAGGCATCACTACGGCCGCGCCTGGTGACGGTCACCGCCGGCAAGGAGGTGCTGGCTAGGAGGCTGGCCTTCGGGCGGCTCACCAGCTACAAGGTCGCTAATCCGGGCCGGTGGGCCTTCCGCGCTACCGGCCGCGGCAAGCACGCGTCCCGGATGATTGAGCTAGTCCCTAACTGCATTCATACGATCGTTATCCTCGACAAGCCGGGACGTTTGAAGATCGATGACCTTCTCGACGCGGCAGGCAGCATGGCCATGCCGACGGGTGGCGTGGATACCGGATTCGGTGGCACAGCCCCCAGCCCCGCCGCCCTGGCAGCGCCGTGGCTGGTTACTGCTAGCGCCGGCGGTCTGCTTGCGCTTGCGGGCGGTCTCGCCATTCGGCGTACGCGCCGCCGGGCACCTCGCCACGCCAGCGGCCTTCAGACCAGTCACGCCGTACGGGTCGGCGGCCAGGCACCGGGCTAGGTCAATAAACGGCGTCTCGCTGAGCGATGGGAAAGTCAGGGAGAACGCGCCGAGTTGCCGAGTAGAGACTCCCTAGCTCTCTGTGACGACGAACGCCTGTCTGTGCCCGGAACTGCCGGTGTAACCTCCGCCGGCGCTGCAGTTGCCCGCCGAGGTGCACGACACCGATTGGACAAAGGCATTCCCGCCCGTGTTCAGGGCGGCGGTACCGGGCACCTCTCTGGCGGTGTGCCAGGTGCCGTTCACCTCGCTGACCACGAATGCCTGCATGCGCTTGGAACTGTCGGTGTAGGTCCCGCCGGCGCTGCAGTTGCCCGCCGAGGCGCACGACATCGAAATGAGGTATGCGATCCTGCCCTGGTTGAGGGCGGCGGTGCCGGGGACCTCGATGGCGGTGCGCCAGGTGCCGTTCACCTCGCTGACCACGAAGGCGTGCGAGTAGCCGGTGAAATAGGACCCGCCGGCGCTGCAGTTGCCCGCCGAGGCGCAGGACACCGAATAGACGTAGGCGCTTCCGCCCGTGTTGAGGGCGGCCGTGCCGGGCACCTGCCTGGCGGTATGCCAGAAGCCGCTCACCTGGCTGACTACGAACACCTGCTGGCCCCCGGAACTGTCATGGTAGGACCCGCCCGCGCTGCAGTTGCCCGCCGAGCCGCACGACACCGAGGAGATCCACGCGCCCCCGCGGTCGAGGGCGGCGATCCCGGGCACCTCCACCGCGGTGCGCCAGGTGCCGTTCACCTGACTGACCACGAATGGCAGGGACCCCCAGGAACTGCCGCCGATGTAGAGCCCGCCGGCGCTGCAGTTGCCCGCCGAGCCGCACGACACCGAGGTGACGCCCGCGTTCCCGCGCTGGTTCAGGGCAGCCGTGCCGGGTACCTCTACGGCGGTGTGCCAGGCGCCGTTCACCCCGCTGACCACGAACGCCTGGTAGTGGAAGGAGCCGTCCTTGTAGTACCCGCCGGCGCTGCAGTTGCCCGCCGACGCGCACGACACCGAATTGACTTCTCCGTTCCCGTGCTGGTTGAGGGCGGCGGTGCCCGGTACCTGCATGGCGGTGTGCCAGGTGCCGTGCACCTGGCTGACCACGAACGCCTGGGTGTGTCCGAAACTGTCGGTCGTGTAGTACCCGCCGGCGCTGCAATTGCCCGCCGAGCCGCACGACACCGAAAAGACATTCGCGTTCCCGCCCTTGTTGAGCGCAGCAGTGCCCGGCACCTCGATGGCGGCGTGCCAGGTGCCGTTCACCTCGCTGACCACGAATACCTGATGGCGCCCGGAACTGTCGGTGTAGTACCCGCCGGCGCTGCAATTGCCCGCCGACGCGCACGACACCGATTGGACCTGCGCTTCCCCGCCCTTGTTCAGGGTGGCGGCACCGGGTACCTTCTGAGCCGTGTGCCAGGTTCCTCCCGCGGCGGCGGCCCGGACACCAGCGGCCATCCGCGTCCCGGCCACCGCCTGACCGGCTCCGGCAAACACCAGCGGGCAGACCGCAGCCGTAACGGCGATCATCATGGCGGCGGAGCGTCCTGCAGCCATCATCAACCTCTCTGTGTCCATGTGCGGAAGCGCGAAGTGAGCACGTCGAGGCTAGCGCAATTCACCTGGAATCGTACGGTTTTGGATCAGCTGACAGAACGATGAAGGCTAGGAAAGACTGTCCATTGATGCGCTCGTCATGCCTGCCGTGATCGGGCCGCGCGGGTGCCGGCGGACTTAAACGGACCCTGGCAAACAGCACTAAATCTGGGTCAGGCTGCAATGAGACGGCGGCCGCCGATGGACGCCGCGCGCTTGGGAGGCAGACCTTCGGGCTCTGAGCTCTCCTGCGTCGGGCTAGCAGCACGACGCACGCGACGGCGCCGAGCACCAGGGTGGCGAGTCCTGAGCCGCCGCGCGTCGCGCGCGGGCCCAGGGCCGTGGTGAGCGGTCCGCCGAGCGCGGTGCCGAGCGGGGAGGCGGTGAGCAGCGCCGCGCTGCGGGCTGCGAGCCTGGCGGCCAGGTGCTGCGGTGGCCACTTCGTCTGCATCAGCGTCACGGAGAGCGCTACAAACGGTCCGTAGATCGCGCCGCCGAGCGTGAAGCATGCAACGGCGACGGCCGTCGGCACGTCGAACCCGAACGGCAGCAGCGCGAGCCCCCAGGCGACCACGATGACAACCGTCACCGGCCAGAGCGGCAACTGCCGCAGCGCGCCGACCGCGAGCCCGCCGAGCACCGCGCCGATGCCGAACAGCATCCAGTAGACGCCGGAGCAGCGTGCCCGGTGCGTGCAGGTCGTCGGTCACATGTAGCGGCAGCGCGACCTCGACGGGTCCGTACAGCAAATTGAAGAACCAGGTGAGCGTCAGCAGCGCGGGCAGCCCGGGATGGGACCGCAGCAGCCCGAGCCCGCCGCGGGCGGCCGCCTGGTCGACGAGGGAGACGTGCCCCGACTCCGGCAGCCGCATCCGTGCGACGAGCACGGCGAGGAACACGTAGGTGAGCGCGTCCAGGGCGAGCACGAGCGCGGAGCTGACACACGTCACGAGCACACCGGCGATCGCAGGCCCGGCGATCGTGGCAGCGAAGTTGAGCGAGCTGACGAGGGTGTTTGCGGCGAACCGCTGCTCGTCGGGCAGCAGCTCCGCCAGCAGGGTGTACTTGCCCACGCTGCCCCATGTGTGCAGCAGCGACGAGACCGCGAGCAGCACGACGTACAGCGGCAGCGTAAGCAGCCCGGCGAGCCAGGCGAGCGGTACGGCGCCGAGAAACACGCCGCGCACAACGTTGTCGGCGAGCAGTAGCCGCCCGGCTGGCACCCGGCGCAGACGCCGACCGAACGCCAGCGCGCCGACCACGCCCGGCAATGCGTACGCGGCGCGAGATGGATGGCGAGCCACGCCACAGCGACGAAGCTCATCCCGTCCCCGAGGTACGAGACCGCGAAGCCGAGGATCAGTCGCCGGAACACCCGGTTGGCGAGCACCGGCCGGTAGGCGGAAGGGACGAGGCGTCGGAGCACCAAGGGCCCTCGTGAAGCACCTGAGATCGATCTCGTCTCAGCCATCAGTCAGGCCGCGATCGCCGGCCGGGTCAGCGAAGTTCCTGGATGCGGATCAGGTTGCCAGCGGGATCGCGGAAGGCGCAGTCGCGGATGCCGTACGGCTGCTCGGTCGGCTCCTGGACGACCTCGGCGGCGTCGCTGGCCTGCACCCGCCCGAAGGTGCCGTCGAGGTCGGCGGTGGCCAGCAGGATCCAGCCGTAGG
>WNFC01010178.1_pt1 | contig 10425 bp, 8 predicted proteins | sample 5400541 | NCBI WGS metagenome assembly WNFC01 (sample SAMN13153342, study PRJNA577476) | soil metagenome | isolation source: 120 cm saprolite under Douglas fir tree site 2 hole 2 replicate 1 | place: USA:California | collected 2015-04-18
GTGGAGCACCAGTCCGGTCCCATTCTGCACATCACCACGGCGAATCGTAAAACAAATCGCCTTTGGCCGATAGTCCCGGGCCAGCCGGTTTGCCCCCGTCATCGCTACCGTCGAGTCCGCCGCTATAGAGCAGCCAGTTCTGACCTTGCAGGCGGTAAATGAGAGGTCGGCCACTGAACGGGTCTTCCGGCATCTTTGAAAGGTAACTCGGCACCAGTTCGTCGAGACGAGCAGGCGGGCGCAATGCAGCGTTAGACGCGCTCGATCTACCTTCGCTTACCGACCGACTCTCGCTTGCAGATGCGCTGGATACCGATCCCCTCGCACCTGAATTTTGGAAAGCTTCGTATTAAGTTCGCGGAGATCATCCGGCGTCAGTTTGAGCGAGGCAGCCCCAAGGTTTTCTTCCAGGCGATGCAGTTTCGTCGTGCCTGGAATCGGCACGATCCATGACTTTTGCGCCAGCAGCCATGCCAGTGCGATTTGGGCGGGCGTCGCCTTCTTGCGATCCGCGATCGTTTTGATCAAATCGACCAATCTTTGATTTGCTTTGCGAGCCTCCGAGGTGAAGCGCGGCACAACGTTGCGAAAATCCGACTGATCGAACATTGTGTTTTCGTCGATCTTCCCCGTGAGAAAGCCCTTCCCAAGCGGACTAAAAGGAACCAAGCCGATGCCCAATTCCTCCAGCGTCGGCAGCACCGTCTGTTCAGGCTCGCGCCACCACAAGGAGTATTCACTCTGCAACGCTGAAACTGGTTGAACAGCGTCAGCCCGACGGACTGTTGCCGGCCCGGCTTCGGACATCCCAAAATATTTGACCTTGCCCTGCTGGATGAGTTGCCGGACGGTGCCGGCAACCTCCTCGATCGGCACGTCGGGATCGACACGGTGCTGATAGAACAGGTCGATTCGGTCTGTCCCCATGCGTTTCAGCGACTGATCTGCGACAAATCGAATTCGTTCGGGTCTGCTATCCAGCCCTGCGCTGGAATTGCCATCTTTGAACCCGAATTTCGTGGCGATGACCACCTTGTCGCGAACGGGCGCCAGCGCCTCGCCCACCAGCGTTTCATTCGCTTCTCCGTATGCCTCCGCGGTGTCGAATAAAGTGACCCCACGGTCAACCGCGGTTCGGATTAACCTGATCGCTTCTTGAGTGTCAGCGGCCGACCCGTAGCCGAAAGTCAATCCCATGCAGCCCAGCCCGATGGCTGAAACTTCCAGATTCTTTTTTCCAAGTTTTCTCTTTTCCATTCTGGTCCTCCTTGATCCCACCCATCTCAACGTAGCTCTTCGATTGCGGCGGCACAATGATCTTGGAATTTGGATCTTCTCTGGGTGGTGGATGTTGGAACTTCGCGTTGAGCGAGGACAACGCCAGCGTGCCAGGTAGCCGATGAGGTGAAGCGCTCCGAGCAGCCCGGCGGCGGTCAGGCTGAGTTGCAGCTCGCGCGCGAAGGCCGGGAGCACAACGTCCAGGCCGATCACGAGCATCGCGACAGCGAGCAGGACGACCGAGGAATTCCGCGCTCCAGCGCCGACTGCGTTCATTGTTTGAGCGCCTTCGAGGCGAAGATTGAACGAGTTCGGTAACCGGCGGACTTCTCCGTCGCATTTCACTTACCCAAGCGTTGCCTTCAGGCTGATCTTGGTGCCGGCCAGGGCTCTCGACACAGGACAGTTCTGTTTGGCTTCGGCGGCATGTTTCTGGAATGTCGCGTCATCGATTCCCGGAATCTGCGCCGAGGTGTCGAGCTCGATTCGGGTGATAGCAAACGCTTCGCCGATCTTTTCGAGAGCAACGGTGGCGCTGGTGTGGATATGGGTCGGCGCGAAACCGGCGCGGGAAAGCTGCGCGGTCAGCGCCATGGTGAAGCACCCGGCGTGCGCCGCGCCGATCAACTCTTCCGGGTTCGTGTCCGGCTGGCCGTCCTCGAAGCGTGCCTTGAACGAATACGGGAGGTCGAACGACCCGCTGCCGACAGCCAGCCGCCCATTTCCCTGGATCAGATTCCCTTTCCATTCCGCTTCCGCTTTTCGCATTAACATAAGTCCTCCTTCCGTTACGGTGATGACTCGGTGTTCACTAATTCTCGTTCAGCCTTAAGCCAGTGCTTTAGGTCGTTGCCGTCACGGCAATCATCGGCCTGCCACAGGTCGTAGGCCCGTTTCTCGATTTGCGCGCGCACGTCCACGCGGTCTGCCGCCTGGCTGGCGCCGTTTGTTTTCTTTCGATTTCCATTTTTCATTCGACTGTTCCTTTCTAACAGTTTGCGTTCAGTTTGAATCTAGTTTTTAAGATGGTTGGTGTAACTTGGTCTGAACTCTCAGAGTTCAGGGCCATAACTGATTCCGTGCTCAAATTCGTCCTCCGGTGTTCACCGGTTCAAGGCGTTGCGTCGGCTGTTCTGGAACGTTAACCTCGAACTGCGCGCGCAGTGATTCGACGCGCTTGGGGTTCACACCGAGATCGGAATAGCCGAGCCGAGCCGCCGAGCGCACGTGAATCACCATCTGGTCGGTAGCCAGGAGAAATTCGACGTCGTCCACGAAACCCATCAGAGCCGAGCTGAATTCGGCGTGCAGGTATTGGCCGTCCTGCGTGACCACTCTGGCGCGCGGCTGCGCCTGCACCAGCTTAACCAGCCTCTGGAACGCCTCCGCTGCATCGCCGGCGAACTTAAGGGGGGCGACATAATGCGCGCGGTCATTGGTGTCGGCCTGGCTGCTGACATTGTTAGGCTTGTTGACGACTGGCGCTAGCTTGCCGTTCTTCGCGCCGAGGTTCGCTGGTCGCTTGCCGCTGAACTTAAACATAGTGTCCTTTCCTAATTTGTGTTTTGACTTGTTGTTTTTTTGCAACTCAAATTGGGCGCCTGAATACCAGGAGTTTTGCGGTTAGCAGGTAAACGGCTTCCCGGTTCTGATTGAACATCGTGCTTCGTATTGTGACGATGCCCTGATGTGGTTTTGAGCGTGAGGGCGTGATTTCAACGATTTCGCTTTCAACGCGCAAAATGTCGCCCGAACGCGTGGGTCTGGGCCAGGAGAGTTCTCCACCCAAACCTATTATGCCGTTCGCGAATGGCAGACCTCCAACGAGCAGCCGCATGGCCACGGCCGCGGTGTGCCAACCGCTCGCAGCCAGTCCTTTGAAGAGGCTTATCTGCGCGGCAGCTTCGTCGAGATGGAACGGCTGCGGATCAAACTCGGCGGCGAAATCTTTGATTCGCGCCGCTTCCATCAGATAAGTCCCCGACGTGAATCGCTGGCCAACGCACAGATCCTCCAGATACCATTGTCCTCCGGGCTGATGCGCCTGTTGCATAGAATTCTCCATTTCAGTATAGCGTGGCACCCGCTTCGCTTTTATTGGGATTTCCTCGTTGGAGACCTGAGCATTCACAATTCGATTAACGATACGCTACACTTGTGCGAAGCCGCCATCGACGAACAATTCCGTTCCGGTAATATAGCTGGCGTCGTCGGATGCGAGAAACACAACGGCCTTCGCGATTTCATCCGGTGTGCCAAGCCTGCCGAGCGGAACAGTGCTGGAAATCATCTTCAGCCGTTGCTGGCCCGTTTCTGCCGAAGCTAGCAGGTTATTCAGTCCCGGCGTGTCGGTGGAACCGGGACTCACCGCATTCACGCGGATGCGGCGCTCCTTTAAGTCCGTTGTCCATGTCCGAGCAAACGAACGCACGGCGGCTTTCGTGGCGGCATAAACGCTATTCGTCGGCAACCCTTTGCTGGCGACAACAGACGCATTGAGGATGATGGAGGCACCATCCGGTAGTAGCGGAAGCGCCTTCTGCACAGTGAAAAGAAGACCTTTCACGTTAATGTCGAAAATGGAGTCGTAAAATTCCTCCGTTATCGTGCCGAACGGGGCGAACTTGGCGACGCCGGCGTTAGCGAACACAACATCCAGCGTGCCCTTCTCTTGTTTGATCTGTGCAAAGAGGCGATCCAGATCGCTAAGGTTCGACACGTCTCCTTGGACGCCGGTCACATTCTTTCCGATCTCCTTTACCGCCGCCGCCAACTGCAGCTTACGACGGCCTGTTATGAAGACGTACGCGCCTTCGTTCACAAACTGCTTCGCCGTCGCAAGGCCGATGCCGCTATTCCCACCGGTAATGAGGGCAATTTTTCCTTCAAGCTTGTCCATATATTTCCTCTCCTCTTATCGAAGCATATTAGAATGTTAGGACGAACCACTGAATTTTTCCGCCCTCATTGCACGCATAGTAATTCTCCTGTTTTTGTCGGATGTACTAAGGTTTGGTCGGCGAGGTGCGACTTCAGTCGTAAGTGTGTTTCCATTAGTCATATGTGTTTCTTTCTTGGTTTCATTGAGGTTTTCTCAGCAGCGGCTCAGTGCTTAGCCAGTTGCTTGGCCGGAGTAGCCGATGCGGTTTGTTTTAGTGAGCCGGCGATGCGAACGGGCATGCCCTCAACCAGGGTGTCAGTCGGATTGATGACAATGCGCGCGCCTTCGTTCAGGCCGGAGACGATTTCCACTGCTTTGCCGAGGTCGCGGCCCACTTGAACCTTTTGCAATCGGATAGAGTTGGCTTCGTCGACTTCCGCAACCTGCACGCCCTCGCTGCGGATGATGACCGCCTTGCTCGGCACAACGATCGGCGGGTTAGCCTGCGCGAGTGACAACCGAACATCCACATGAATACCGGGGAACAATTCACCGTTACGATTCGGCACTTCGATCTCGGTCAGCATGGTGCGCGTGACGACATCAAACGCGCCGCTGGTGCGCAGAACCTTGCCAGGGAATGTGCGGCCGGGATATTCCGCCACGGCAATCGCCACAGGTGAACCGACGGCGATGTCGCGCAAATAGGCCTGTGGCACGTTCACTTGGACGCGCAGCGTGTCGGTCTGGGCCAGTTCAAACAGGGCGCTGGCGTTGCCGCCGGCGCGAATCAAGGCACCGGTGTCCACGTGGCGGCGCGTGATCGTTCCGGCGAATGGCGCGCGCACTTCCTTGAAGCTCGATAGCTTTTCCAGTCGCGCGACGGCAGCTTCGGCGGCTTTCACATCGGCTTCGCGAGCGGCAAGGGCGCTGGTTTTCTCGTCCACTTCCTGCTGGCTGACGGCGCGGTCTTTGATCAAGCCCTGCCAACGCTCGGCGCTGCTGCGCGCGAGCATAATATTGGCCTGCGCCTGCGCGAGCGCGGCGCGAGATTGGTTCAACTCCTGGTCCAGTTCGGGCGTATCAATCTCCGCCAACACCTGACCGGCTTCCACTTTCGCGCCGATTTCGCTGTTCCACTTAAGCAGATAGCCATCGGCCCGCGCGTAGATTTTGGTTTCTTCAAATGCGCGCACGTCACCGGGCAACGCAAGTTGCACGCTCGAAGCGAGGCGTGTGGCATTGGTAACGGTCACGGCGCGGAGCGTGACTTCTTGAGTCGTAGCCACCAACTTGCCTTGCGCGCGCAATCGCGGAATAACGCCGAGCGCCAGTCCAGCAACAATCACGACCGCCACAACAGTAATGACCGTATAACGGCTCCGACGCGAGGCTTTAGGTTGAGATTGCGCCGGAATATTGGGGGATGCCGCCGCTGGATTTCCGACTTCAGTTTCCGGATTTCGATATTCAGTATTCATATGGTGGGATTCAAAAATTCATTTTGCGTTGACGCGGGGGCTGCCGGCAACGCTGGCTTCGGGAGCTTCGGCCGCCTCGAATTCTTCTTCTTCGTTGCGGGCCGCGCCTCTTGCCCGCAACAAACTGAACACTACGGGCACAAACAGCAGCGTGGCCAACGTAGCGACAATCAAGCCGCCGATGACCGCGCGACCTAGAGGAGCGTTTTGCTCGCCGCCTTCGCCGAGGCCCAGAGCCATCGGAGACATGCCGATGATCATCGCGCCCGCCGTCATCAATACCGGCCGCAACCGCGTCGCACCGGCCTTTAATGCGGCTTCAAGCGAATTCATGCCGGAGCGGAGTTGCTCGTTTGCGAATGTCACCATAAGGATGCTGTTCGCCGTCGCGACACCGATGGTCATGATCGCGCCCATCAGGCTGGGGACGTTGAACGTCGTTTGCGTGAGGAACAGCCCCCATACGATGCCAGTGAACGCGCCGGGCAGCGCCATGATAATGATGAACGGATCGGTCCAGCTCTGGAAGTTCACCACCATAAGGAAATAAACCAGCAGCGCGCTGAGGATGAGACCGAGGCCCATGCGTTTGAACGCCGTGTTCATGCTATCTACCTGGCCCCGCACGATGACGTTGTTGCCCGGCTCGAGTTTCTTCTTCGCCCCGGCAATGATCTTGTCCACTTCGCCGGCCACACCACCGAGGTCGCGGCCTGAGACGTTCGCGAAGATGTCGAACACGGGCTGGATATTGTAGTGATTCACCACGCTGGGTGAATTGCCTCGCGAGATGCTGGCGAGATTCGCGAGCAACTGGCTTTGAGTCACATCCGTCCCTGCTACGCGCGCGGAAACCGGCATATTCATCAATGCATTGACAGAATCAATCAGGTGTGGCGGCGTCTGCACCGCGACAAAAAACTGAACACCGTAGGCTGGATCGACCCAGAAATTTGGTGTCACCTGCGTGCTGCTGCTCAGGTTCACCAGCACGTCCTGTGCGATGTCGCGCTGATTCAAACCTTCCTTCGCGAGCAAGGTGCGGTTCACGTCCAGATTAAGCGTTGGCGCGTCGAAGGATTGATGGACGAACACGTCGGTTGCGCCGGGGATGCGCGCAATGCGCTCGCGGATTTCCTTCGCCACGGCGTAATTGGCGTCGCGCTTGTAGCCCGAGACCTTGACGTCAATCGGCGCGGGCAGGCCGAAGTTAAGAATCTGCGACACGATGTCGGCGGGTTGGAAAAAGAAAGTCAGATCGGGAAACCTGGCCCGCAGATTCCGACGCAAGTCATCCACGTATTCCGGCGTGGACTTGCTGCGGCCATGATGTAACTGCACCAGGATTTCGCCATCGTGCGAGCCGATCGTGGCGTTGTCGCCGAAGGCGAGACTGTATTTGTCGGAGACGACACCGAAGTTATCGAGGATGAGTTTGATCTCACCCGGAGGAATCGTGCGGCGGATTTCCTCCTCCACCGCGCTGAAGATCTGCTCGGTCGTCTCGACGCGCGTGCCGGTCGCCGCCCGAACGTGCAGGCGGAATTGTCCCGCATCGACAGTGGGGAAGAAATCGCGGCCCACCCATGGCAACGCCAGGAATGAACTGCCAACGATGAGTGCAAAAACGATAAACACGGTGGGACGATTCACCAAAGCCCAACGCAGCACGTTCACATACCGGGCGCGCAACGCTTCAAAGCCGGCCACGAATCCCCATTGAAAGCGCTTGAACCAATTCGTCGGGGGATTCATGGCGGCCTCATCATGAGTTTCATTGCGGAGAATGAACTTCACCAGTACCGGCACTAGTGTGCGGCTCAGCACGTAGCTGGAAAGAATCGCGAACACCACGGCCAGCGCCATCGGTGTGAAGAGAAACCTGGCCGGACCCACCAGGAAGATCACCGGCACGAACACGATGCTGATCGCCAGCGCCGACACCAGCGCAGGTACGGCAATTTCCCGCGAGCCTGCCAGAATCGCATCGCGAAGCTTGCTGCCCAGTTCCAGATGGCGATGGATATTTTCAATCGTGATAGTCGCCTCGTCCACCAGAATACCGATTGCCAAGGCCAGACCGCCGAGCGTCATGACATTGAGCGTGTGTCCCATCGCGCTCAGCAAGCTGAGTGAAGCCAGCACGCTGAGCGGGATTGAAATCGCCACGATTAACGTGCTCCGCCAACTGCCGAGGAAGAGCAGGATGAAGGTGGCCGTCAACGCCGCCGCGATCAGCCCTTCGTGAACCACGCCATCCAATGCGGCTTCAACGAAGAGCGATTGGTCGGCGAGCAAATCTATTTTCAGACCAGGCGGGGCTGCGGCCTGCATTTCCGGGACCTTGGCTTTCACAGCTTTGATGATATCGAGCGTCGAGCTGTGGCCATTCTTTAAAATCTGAAGCAACACGGCGCGCTTGCCGTCGGCGCGCGCAATGCTCGGCTGCACTTCAAAGCCGTCATGCACGTGTGCGACATCGCGAACGTACGTCACCACGCCGTTTTCCACCTTGATGGGAACGTTGTTTAACGCGTCCAGCACGTCGGGTGAATTGTTCATTTTGACCCGGTATTCTGTGTCGCCGATCTTCGCGGTACCGCTGGGGAGTGTGAGATTTTGCGCATTGATGGCATTGTTCACGTCACGCGCGGAGAGCCCCTTGGCCTGCAGCCTGGCGGGATCCAGATCAACCATCACCTGACGCACCTTGCCGCCGAAAGGCGCAGGTAACGTGACACCATTAATGGTTGCCAGTTGTTGGCGGATGCGAAAAATGCCGTAAGTGTAGAGTTCGGATTCGCTGAGCGTATCACTGCTCAAACTCATCTGGATGATCGGCACAGAGTCAGCCGCGTATCGCAGAATGGTAGGCGGCTGCACACCCGGTGGCATACGCCGCAGAATCGCCTGACTGGTCGCCGTCGCCTGCGCAAGGCCACGTTCCACTTGCGCGCCCGGATGGAAATACAGCTTGATGATGCCGACCCCATTCAAGGTTTGTGATTCGATGCGTTCCAAGTCGTTGACATTGGCCGAGAGCGAGAACTCGGAATACACCGTGATCTGCCTTTCAAATTCCTCTGCGCTCAGGCCATTATAGGTCCAGATGACGCTGATGACCGGAATGTCGATTTCGGGAAAAATGTCCTTCGGTGTCTGCCGAAACGATGCGAAGCCCGCGATTAGAATGGCAATGGCCATCACCGCAAAGGTGTAGGGACGGCGCAGGGCAAGTTTAACAATCCACATAGGTCAAGCGGGTTGGAGGTTCAGTTCTCGGCAGGGTTTGGGAAATCGTTCATGCGGAGCGCAAGTGCTGTTCGTTGGAATCGCGGTAACTGTGTTTGAATGTCTGTTCATCGCCATCGAGAAATACGAGATCTCGGGAACAAAAGGGTAAGACACAGGGAGACCGACTAGTTGGTATGTCATCGAGGCAAAGGATTGTTTTTTTCATACGAAATGTCGGATCATAATTGTGTCAGTTCCGCGATTCGACGGAGACTTTGGCCTGCTGTTTTGCGGTGGAACCGCGGCTTCGGCCGAACAAAAGCTGGAGGTAAGCGCGAAATTGTTCGATGTTTTCGACCAGCACGCGATTGCTCTCCGAGGCCTTGGCCAGAATGAGCGAGCCCTGCACGATGGAGACGTAGAGCATCGCGAGCCTTTTGGGGTCGAAAGAGACTCGGGGCGCATAAAGCGCTTTGGCCTCCGCGAGATCGGTTTCAAAATCCCCGGCGATCCGCGCGAATCTATCCTCGCACAGACCGCGAAGTTCGGGGTTGGTAAACGACAACTCCTGGGCAAACATCCCAATCAAGCAGCCCTTGGTTAGCCCTTTGTTGCCGCCCGAAGACTCCTTGGCAAAATCAAGCCGACCAAAAACGCGCTCCAGTGGATCAGCCAGGTTGCGGAATGGCGCGTCGGCAAATTGCTTTGCCTTCAGCTCGTGAAAACGGGTGACCGCTGCCGCGGCCAGGTTGTCCTTGCTTTTGAAATAATGAAAGAACCCGCCCTTGGTCACGCCTGCCGCGGCGCAGACATCATCTACGGTGGTCGCATTGAATCCGCGGCTGCGCATGAGATTCACGCCCGCATCCACAAGCTTGCGTTTTGTTTCCGGCAATTCGGTTGTTTGCAATTGTGTTGACATACAGACTAGTTGGTATGTAACCCATGAAACTCAAACCGTCAATAGATTACTTTTCTTTTCTTAGATACCACGGCATTAACCAATAACCTGGCGCCACGCCACGACCGCGCCCACTGGAGCAACATCAGAAAAGCCCGTAAACATTGGGCTGCCAAGCTACTTGGATTGCCCCCATTCTGCGAATGCTTCAAGAACCTTGCGCGCCTTTGACCCAGATGACGTAGGCAAATAGCAATATCGCGGGTGATTCCCGCCGGAATACCGCACACGCCGCAATAGCCCGGCACATACCATTCGTTCGAGTCGTATTTTTAATACGTTGTCGGCGATGTTGAGCCGTTTTGTAAAATCTCCAAACCGCGTCACTCCGGATAATGCCTCGTTGAGAATCAGCAGAAGCCATCGGTCGCCAACTACAGTTAATATGACAGGTCGGGCAGCCGATGGTGCATTCATTTCATTCTTCCGCTCGACTCCGTTCCGACGGAGACTTTTTTGCCATTGGCGAGGGTCGCTTGTGGCGAAACGACGACAACGTCGCCGTCACTCAACCCTTGCTTTATCTCAGTTCCAGTTTCTGTCTCTTGGCCGCGGACGATGCCAACGCGTTGAACGATACCTTTTCGGAC
>WNFC01010179.1_pt1 | contig 10425 bp, 10 predicted proteins | sample 5400541 | NCBI WGS metagenome assembly WNFC01 (sample SAMN13153342, study PRJNA577476) | soil metagenome | isolation source: 120 cm saprolite under Douglas fir tree site 2 hole 2 replicate 1 | place: USA:California | collected 2015-04-18
CCGACCGGAGGGCCGTGGATGCCGCCGCCTCGGCCTCCGCCCGCGCTCGCCGGACCTGGCCAAGGACGCGGCCCAGGATTCGAAAGCTCACCGGGGCCTGATACGCCAGCCGTTCGCTCGCGTGCCCCTCGAGCAACCGCCGCAAAGAGCGGAGCGCGTCGGTCTCATGCTCGTCGTCCCAGAGCTTCTCCACATCCGCCGAATACGCCTCCAGCGGAGCGCCCAGCGCCTCGACCGCCAGCGCGTACACCCGCTCTGCCAACTCTGTGCGGCCCGCGGCGGCCAGCGCCAGGTCCGCGACCAGCGCCGCCGCGCAGGGCGATCCGTTGATGAGCGCCATTCGCTCCTTGGGCGTCAGGTCGGGCCGGGCGCCGATCTCATAAAACAGATGGCCGAGAGCGAGGATCTCACCAGACCCGCCGTTCCCCTGGACCGGCACCTCTGGCAGTGGTCGTTCGAGCATGGCGGCGATGGCTCGCCCGATTTCCGCGCGCGCTGTCGCGTGGCCGTCGACAAAGTTGGCCAGCCGCGCCAGAACGATCCCGCGCACCACGCGATTGGGAAGAGGCTCACCGAATGAGGCGGCTGTCCAGAGCCGGGTCGGCCGCGGCGCACCGGCCTCCAGGTTGCGCGTCCCGCCGTCGCCAGGCGCCGTGGTCACCCCATAGATCACGGCCTGCGGGTCCTCGGCCAGCCGGGCTTTCAGGTAGGCCGAGAAGGACTCGTGGCTGCGGTCCATGGTGGCCGCGGCGCGAGCGCCGATCTCGACGCGGTCTCCCTCCCATGCCACTCGGCGAAAGGCTTCCAGGGTGATGTCGGTGCGCGCGTCAACCAGCACGCTCACTTGCTGGCCGCCTTTGACCCGGTGGTCAGCTCTTCCTCGGAGGCGACCCCCCGGAACCAGCCGCGCGTCAGGGCGAGGGTCAGCAGGCAAATGGCGCCCACGGCGACGCACGGGACGAGGTCCCCCATGGTCCCGGCCAGCGCGCCTGATAGGGTTGCCCCGAAGAACTGCCCGACGGCCCAGGTGAGGTTGACGACCGCAAAGGCGAGCGCGTAGTCGGCCCCAACCTGCTCGGCGCCGGCCCCGAGCAACGCCACCGCAGAGATCCAGCAGAAGCCATACGCAACCAAGCCCGCCAGGACAAACGCGGCGGTTGTCCAGTGTGCTTCGGCGAGCGGGAAGACGACGAAGGCCCCGGCCGCGGTGAGCAGTCCGGCGCGGATGGGCGGCGTCGGCCCTCGGCGGTCGAACCAGCGGCCGATCGGTGGGCTGGCCGCGGCCAGCACCGCCGTCGAGACCAGGAAGACCACGCTGATCCCGACCGGGCTCCAGCCAAAGCGATGGAGGTCGAGCGGCGCGAGGACGATAAGCACCCCGAGGAACAGCGCGGTGACGAATCCGAGCCAGAGCCCGCCCCCAACCCCCGGCTGGCGCAGGGCACCCAGGAGCACCCGGGGATGCCGCCGCGTGCGAAGCGGTAGGGAGGGAGCTCGAAAAGCCCAGATAGCGACGGCCACCCCCGCGGTCGCCAGGATGCTGAATGTCAGGGCGCGACCGAGCACCGTCGCGATGGCGCCGAGCACCGGACCCAGGACAGCTCCCGCGATTGACGCCCGCGCCGTGATCCCGATCAGCTCGCCGCGTCGCTCCGGGGAACCAAAGCCGACCAACCAGGCGGTGGCGCTTGGCCAGGCAACGGCCACGCTGATGCCTTGGGTCAGCCGCGAGAGTTCAAGCGCCGGCGCGGTCGACGCGAACGCGAAGCCAACGCTCGACGCGATCATCAGGCCGAGGCCCAGCAACACGCTCGGCTTGACACCCAGGCGCGAGGCCAGGACGAGGGCCGGAATCGTCCCGACCACGATCCCGGCTCCAAACGCGGCGGTGAGCAGACCCGACTGTCCCTCCGAGAGCGAGAATTCGTCCGCGAGGCGGGGCAGCAGCGGGGCGAGCGCGGTTGGCAGCGAGCTGTTGAAGAAGACCACCGCGCCGGTTACGAGCAGGACCCTCCTCACAGCGTCACCCGGGCGCGAACGAGGTAAGCCAGTGCTCGGCGATGTCGATCCGGCGCATAAAGCGGACGCCGTCTTGCGCCAATGCGTATTCGATGAAATCGCGGACGGCGGCGGCTCGGGCGGCTTGACCGCTCCATCGGGCGTGGATCCCGACGGACATCATCCGGCCTGATTGTGCCTGGCGGGCCTGGGCGAGGATGTAATCGAGGCCGCCCTTCAGCGTCTCGAAGAAGTGCCGCGGCGTCGCGTAGGTCGGGTGAATCAGCCAGGAGCACTATGAACCCATCGATCGCGAGCCGATGCGCCACCGCTCTCCCGATACCTGAGGATGATCCGGTGACGATGACACAACGGGGCATCGGCAAAGTATTGCAGGCGCCGGATACACTGGGGCCATGTCGGGCGTTGCGTTTGTCGCGCATTGTCTCTTGAACCAGAACGCCAAGGTCGAGGGTGGAGCACGGTGCCCCGGGATCTACTCTCCGCTGGTGGATGTCCTGTGAACGCCCGGCTGGCGAATCGAGCAAATGCCATGCCCCGAGCTGGCCTTCACCGAGCTCAACCGCTTCTGGGCCGTGCGGGAGCAGTACGATACCGCCGCCTATCGGCGCCACTGCAAACGCATCGCATCGGCAGTTGCCGGGGCGATCGACGTCCACACCCGGGAAGGTCGGCACGTCGTGCTGGTGGGTGTCGAGGGCAGTCCCTCGATGGGCGTATGCATTACCAGTTCCGAGGCGCACCGGGGTGGCCGTCCACAGTGGCCCGACGGTTCCGGTGAACTTGCCCCGGGCGAGGGTATTTTCATCGAAGAGTTGCGTAGCGAGCTGGCGTCCCGCGGCATCCGGGAGCCCCGCATCATGGGGATCACCCATCAACTGCCCGACCACGATGAGCGAGTCGAGCGAACCCGGCTCGAGTCCTTCTTCGGGAATTGATCCAGGGCGACAAGCGCTCCTACCGGATGGCGCTGGTGGCCGACGGCTATGTGAACCCGCCACCCGGAGGACTTGACGCCATCGCGGTGCTGGCCGGCGCCGGTTGGGGAGCCGTCCAGCTTCCGGCTGATGCCTATTCACACCAGGTCGCTGGTCCGCTCCTTGAGCAGGTGGCCGAGCAAACCGAAGAGTTCCATCGGCACGGGTACGACGTGGTCCTGATCGGGAGCCGTACCGGATTGGGCGACGCGCTGGCAGCCGTTGGGGTCCCGCCACCTGATCGGATCGATCCAGTCACGGCCGGCGAGCTTCAGGCGTTCCTTCGGAACCGGCCGCCGCCGAGAGCCACTCTTTTGCCCGACTGAACGCCTGCTCCTCGCGGAGACCCACCCCCGTCAGACAAATCGAAGAAGCACCTTACCGAACTTCCCCGCGGAGGCGAGGTCCTCGAAGGCCTCTTCCACCTGCTCCGCCGGAACAATGTGGTCAATCACCGGGTGCACTCGGCCGACGGCGAGGAGTGGAACCACCGCGTGGGCGAAGGCGCGCACCGCCGCCGCCTTCTCCTCGGGTAAGCGCGCTCGCAATGCGGTCCCGATGATCCTGGCCCGCTTGCTCATGAGCGTGCGCAAGTCCAGGCCGGCACTCGCCCCCGCCCCCGTGCCGACCACAACAATCCGGCCGCCGACCGCGAGCGCGTCGAGATCTTGCGCCACGTTGGGGGCACCGATGAGTTCGAGGACAACATCGACATCTCGCACACCCGCCAGCGCGACGCGCTCTCCGCCCAGGCCCCGCAGGCGCTCAGCCACACCTGATGCGCGCACCGTGGCCAGGACCCGCACACCGGCGGCGGCGCCCAATTGCACGGCGGCAGTCCCCACGCCGCCATTGGCCCCATTCACGAGCAGCGTCTCGCCCATCCCCAACTCGGCGATTGTGAAGAGCGCGTCATGCGCTGTTACGAACACCTCCGGGACTGCCGCCGCCTGGACGTCGTCCAGGTTCTGCGGCACCGGGACCACCTGGCTCTCGGGCACGCAGACTCGGTCGGCCAGCCCGCCGCCACCCAGGATCCCGAACACTCGGTCGCCGGTGCGCCAGCGGCTGACCCCGGGTCCGACGGCGATCACCGTCCCCGCGACCTCGAGGCCAGGGATGTCCGGCGGCGAGCCCGGCGGTGGCTGATGACGCCCGGCCCGCTGCAGCAGGTCGGCGGGATTCAGTCCCGCGTGGGTGGCGGCCACCAGCAGTTCGTGAGCGGTGGGCACCGGATCGGGGCGCTCGGTGAGGACAGCGGTCCGGCTGTTGCCCTTCTCCACCAAAACGACGGCTCTCATCGACAGACCTCCTTCCCGCGGCGCAACATGATTGGGGGGAATGTTACACCGGCATCGGTGACCGACCTGACAAGCTGCCGTCCGAAACCGCGAGGGACGCTTCGACCTCGGCACGAGGGCCTTCGGCATCAGCGCCCGAGCAGCGGAGTTTCCCCTGGTGCGGGCCTTCCGGGCCATCGCCGCGGATCTGCTGACCGCCCACAACGAGACCACCTGCCTGGCGGTGCTGGACATGGAGGACTCGATGTTCATCGACCTCGAGGAGACCTCGCACCCGGTCCGGTTGGTCACCCAGGTGGGGAGCCGGACGCCCGCGTTTGCCTCCGCCAGCGGCCGGGTCATCCTGGCGGACCGGGCACCCCAGGTGGTGGCGGCCCAGTACGCCGGCCGAACGCTGGTCACCCCCACCGGCCGTCGGCTGCGCGGCGTCGCCGAGCTGCTGGAAATCCTGGAGCAGGTGCGGCGCGACGGCTACGCGGAGAACAATGGCGAAACCGCGGACGGCCTGTACACCGTCTCGGTGCCCATTCGCAACGCCGCGAACGCCGTGCTGGCCGCGCTCACCATGTGCATCCCCACCTCGCGCATGACCCCGACGCGCCGGGAGCGGCTCATCCAGGAAATGCTGGAGGCTGGCCATCGTCTCTCCGCCGCGGTCCCCTGGCTAGCGGCCTGGAACGGCACCCGGGCGGAAACCCGCGAGCTGGTTCCTCGCTAGTTTCCAAAGTCTTCAGGGTCGGGGTGGTGTTCCGTGCAGGAACCGATTACCGCAGCCGGTCGGTAATGCGTTGATGCAGCGCGACCTCTTCGGCCTGGAGCTGCGCCAGCCGGTGATGTGCCTCATAGCGGGCTCGGAGCCGCCTCGCGTTTTGGACTGATGGACGGACAAAGAGGTGAGCCATCAGCAGAGGGGATATCGCTAGCACGGACAGGGCGATAGATACCACCCTCCCAATCTATCGTGGGCGTACGGTTCCAGCGTGACGCAGCAGTCACAACTCAGAAACCAACTCGACCCCTTACGAATCGGCTTTCTGAACTCGACGATTACCTGGACTGGGCTAGGCGACGATAGGCCGTCTACCTCAACCGGCGGCCGACTCCTCGCTGCGAGGCGCGGAGGCCAACCATGCCGTGTGCGCGCTGGCTACCACCTCAGACTTTCGCCGGATGTCGTCGTAATCCGAATCGCCGACCGGGACGAAGCGCTCGATCAGTCCCTCGGCCAGCCGCTCGCGAGCGCCGTCCTCGCCGTGGAGGCCACACAGGGCATCGCGAATGGCGGTCTGGACGTCGGCCGGCAGTTTGCTGGAGACCACCACCGGGGGGATGGTCGCTGGCCCCAGCACCTGGATCACCCGAATCTCGGACGCCAGTGCTGGGCGGCGCTTCAATTCGACAGCGAGGACGTGGGAGTCGATGGCCGAGGCATCGACCTTCCCGGCCAGCACCGCCTGGATCGACGCCAGGTGCGAACCGGAGTACATCACCCGGCCGAAGAACCGCTCAGTCTCCCCCAGCTGGAGGAGGTGGTAGCGGGTCAGGACACAGCCGGAGAACGACGTCGGCTGCGTATGCGCCCAGACACGATCACGCACGTCCGGGAACTTGGCGACCGGCCCGTTTCGCCGGACGATCACGTCCGAGAAATAGATCGGCCGGCCATCGTACCGATGCTGGTTGACGACGGGGGCGGCGATGGCGCGGATCGGCGGGTCCGGACGCGCGGCCAGCCGCACGTAGGGCAACCCGCAGAGGAAGGCGACGTCAACCTGACCGCCCACCAGCGCCTCCTCGTCGGCCGTCTTCGCCAGCTCCCCACCCCGGCCCAGCAGCGTCCCCACCCGCTCGGCCACGTAGGCGTAGGCCGGCGTCATGTTGGGCGCCAGGAAGTTGGCGAAGACGAGCGCCGTCGGGGCCACGACTTCGGGGAGTATGGCAGATTGGTTGCCTCATCCAAGGCCGCTTGGGGTGAAAATCCTTGCAAAAACACAACGGCCCGTGGGATACTTCGGCACACCATCGACGCCAGTACGACGAGCGACCGGGGCACGGCGACCGGACCGATCATCGAGAATCCGCTCCACGGCGAGCGCGTCAGGTTCCTCAAGACGGTTCCGGAAACTGATGGTGAGCTGCTGCAGTACGAGTCCTGGCTTGCCCCGCAGGGCAGTGTGGGCGTCCCCCACGTCCATCCCGTCCAGGAGTCCCGGTTCCTCGTTCTGGCGGGGCGGGCCAGCTTCATGGTGGATGGCCACAGTCTCGAGCTCGGACCTGGTGAGACCCTCACAGTCGGACCGCGCACCCCTCACTACCTCTGGAATGCAGGCGACTCGGAAGCCCACCTGATCATCGAGTTTCGCCCGGGGCTCCTCAAGCAGGAGTACTTCGAGACCGCGTTCGGCCTGGCCCGCGACGGCCGGCTCAACCTGAAGGGGATCCGCAACGTCCTGCAGTACGCGGTCCTGACCGCCGCCTACCGCAACGAGAGCCGGCCCCTCGACCAGCCGCGCTGGGCCCATGCCGCGCTCCTCTTCCTCGCCCCGCTGGGCAGGCTGCTCGGATACCGGGCCCACTACGACCGGTACTGCACCCGCCCGGCCGACTGACCAACCGGGACAGGGAGCCAGGGTGTCAGGGCCTCGCCGGGATGTCGTCGTCATTGGTGGCGGAATCATGGGCCTGTTCACCGCGTACTACGCCTCTCGGGCGGGCGCCACGGTCACCATCCTAGAGCGCTCGCGGATCGGGGACCCGCAGAAGGCGTCCTTTTGTCTCACCCGCTCCATCCGCAATGACTACATCGACCCGGTCTACGCCCGGTTCGCCCACGCCGCCCGGAAGCTGTGGCTCGAGGTGCAGGCGGAGTCTGGCGAGCCGCTGGTGGTCGACTGCGGCTGCCTCAACCTGGCCAAGGCGCGGGTCACCCCTGACCTTCCCCAGACCTACGCCGAGCAGGTCTACGGGACCCTGACCAGCCTTGCGTACAAGGCGGAGGCGCTCGACCGAGATACCCTCCAGCAGCGGTTTCCCCAGTTCGATGCCGACCTGGGTCGCCTGGACGTGGAGGCAGGCTATCTGCTCGTGCCCGCGGTCACCCGAGCCGTGCTCAAGGCGCTCGGCCAGCAGCAGGTCACCATCGTTGAAGGGGTGAGCGTGAACCGCGTGACGGAAGCCGGCGACCGGGCCCTCGTGCAGACCAGCCAGGGTGAGTGGTCATCGGGGTCGCTGATCCTTACGGTTGGCCTGGGAACCAATGACCTGCTCGGCCGGGTGGACGGCTGCGAGGTACGGTTTCCGCTTCGAGCCGACCGGCCCACCCAGAGCATGTACCTGATCCCCCCGCCCGACAAGCGTGCGCAGTTCACGGCCCCCACCCTGCCCGTGTTCGCCTACCTCGACATCGGCATTTACGGGCATCCCCTGGTGCCCAACATCACCCCGGGGGTGAAGATCGGGTATTTCAATCCCGGGGACGTTCGACAGGCCGAAACGTTCATCCACGACATTCGGGGCTTCATCGACGAATGCATGCCCTCACTTCGGGACGCCACGGCCGTCGACGTCAAGGACACCGACCAGTGCTCGTATGATCTGGTGGCGGATGACAACTTCATTCTCGGGGCCTTGCCGGGCTTCTCACGCATACAAGTCGGTGTGGGGTGGCGCGGCACCGGATACAAGTTCAGCCCGGCGATTGGGCGCACTTTGATGCAGCTCGCGCTCGAGGGACGGACGGATTATGGGATCGAGCGGTTTTCCCCGGCTCGGTTTGTGGCCGCGCATGCCGGTTAAGGGCATCCTGGACCGGCTCCGGCAGGGGACCGTCCTGGGTGCCGAGGGCTACGTCTTCGAACTGGAGCGGCGCGGCTACATCAAGGCGGGCCCCTACGTCCCCGAGGTCGTCCTGGATTCCCCGGACGCGGTCAAAGAGCTGCACCGGGAGTTCCTCCGCGCCGGCGCCGAGGTGATGGTGGCCCTGACCTACTACGCGCACCGGGACAAGCTGAAGACCGTCGGTCGGGAGGGGGACCTGGAGCGCCTGAACCGGCAGGCCGTGCGGCTGGCCCGCGACGTGGCCGCCGAGGGCGATGCCCTGGTGGCCGGCAACATTTGCAACACCTGGGCCTACGACCCGAAAGACAAGACGGCCAGCTCCCGCGTCGTGCGCGCGATGTACGCCGAGCAGCTCGGCTGGGCCGCCGAGGAAGGCGTGGACTTTGTCATCGCCGAGACCAACGACTACCTGGGCGAAGCGCTGATCGGCCTCGAGGTGATCAAGGACCTCGGATTGCCGGCCATGGTCACCCTGGCCTCCACCCATCCGGGAGAGACGTGGGACGGGTACGACTACGTGGAAGCCTGCAAGATCCTGGCCGACCACGGCGCCGACATCGTCGGTCTCAACTGCGACCGGGGCCCGGCCACCATGCTGCCGATCATCGAGCGGCTGCGGGCAACGGTACCCGGGTACATTGCCGCCCAACCAGTTCCGTACCGGACGACGCCGGCGACGCCAACCTTCGAGACGCTGCGAGCCGACGGGAGTGGCCGCGCGTTCCCCCTGGCGCTGGAGCCGTTCCTCTGCACCCGATTCGACATGGCTGACTTCGCCCGGCAGGCAAAGGCCCTGGGGGTCAACTACATCGGCATTTGTTGCGGCGGCTCGCCCCACTATGTCCGGGCGATGGCGGAAGCGCTCGGCCGGACCGTTCCCGCCAGCCGCTACTCCCCCGCCATGGAGCTCCATCCCATGCTCGGCGGCCAGGTCGAGGAGAAAGAAGCCGCCTTCCTGCCCGACTGGAAAGACTAGAACTTTCGTCCCGTTGGATGGGGCTTAGACCCCATTGTGTTGGCCGCCGAAATTGTCTATAACCAGATTGGAGGCGACCGCTGCTAGGATCAGCCGGGCGCACCCCCTATCAGATCGTCCTGGTGGAGCGGTGCGGGTCGCCTCCCCAACACCGGTTCTTTTTCTCCCTCCCCCTTGTGGGAAGGCCCTTTGTCTCCCCCCTTGCGGGAAGGCCCTTTTTCTCCCTCCCCTAGCGAAATGCCGTTTCTCCCTCCCCCTTGGTGTTGCTCCCACAGAGACTGTTTACACGTTGGATGGGAGGACCCCCGACGGCGGTATGGACGCGATGGTAGTTATACCGATGCAGCCAGCCTTTGAGCAAGCGGTGCCGGGCGTAGTTGGAAAGATAGGGACCGTGATAGGCCCACTCCTCCAACAGGGTGCGGTTGTAGCGCTCCACCTTGCCGTTGATCCGGGGGGTATAGGGCGGGATGAAGACCGGCCGGGCGCCGATCTCGCTCAGCGCCTGGTGATAATCGCGGCCGTTCCGGTAGGCCCAGGCGTTGTCGGTCATCACCGCTTGGAAGTGCACGCCGCGCTCGGCGAACCAGGCCACCGCCCGCCGGAAGAAGACGCCCACCGTGGCGGCCGTTTCGTCGCCCAGCTGCTCGGTGTAGGCCAGCCGGGAGTGATCGTCCAGCAGGGAGTGGACGAAGTCGAAGCCCACCCGGGTCCGCTTCTCCCGTTCCCGCCGGGGCCGGCCCTTTCGCCCGTGCACCCAATGCCCCCCGCCTTCCGGGATGCGGGCCAGCTTCTTGACGTCCATGTGGCCCAGCTCCCCGGGCTGGCTGCGCTCATAGCGGCGCACCAGCCTGCCGGTGGGCCGGTCCAGCCCGTCCAGCCGGTGCAGCTGGTGGCGGCGCAGCACCTGGTAGCAGGTGGAGCGGGGGATTTTCGTCAGCAGGGCCAGCCGGTGGGGACCCAGCCGGCGGATGCGGCGCAACTCCAACAGGGTGGCCTCCTGCTGGGGCTTCAGCTGGCGGGGCGAGGTGTGCGGCCGGCAGGATCGGTCGGCCAGCCCGGCCAGCCCTTCGGCCTGGTAGCGGCGCCACCACTTGTGCACGGTGGCCCGGGAGAACCCCTGGGCTTCCGCCACCGCGGTGCTGCTCCAGCCGGCTTCCCGCCGGGCAATGATCAGCTGCCGACCATCGAAGTTGAGGCGCGGTTTACGATGCACCATGAGAGCCCTCCAGTGGTTGGGATGTGAAGCACCCAAACCTTGGTCGAGGGCTCTCTTTCTGTCAACAAGGTCTATGGGAACTACACCTTGCGGGGG
>WNFC01010181.1_pt1 | contig 10424 bp, 7 predicted proteins | sample 5400541 | NCBI WGS metagenome assembly WNFC01 (sample SAMN13153342, study PRJNA577476) | soil metagenome | isolation source: 120 cm saprolite under Douglas fir tree site 2 hole 2 replicate 1 | place: USA:California | collected 2015-04-18
CAAAAACCGACGGTGGCAGCAAAGTTGACCTTGGGGGGCGGGGTAAATAGAATGGGCAGGTTGCTCAGAGGGGCCCAAACCAACGATTTTGGCGCGGCTGTACTCCGCGCGCGCAGTGCAGGCAATCAAGCCTGGGAAAACAAGACAGAAGTCTACAGTTAGGCGACTAACGATCGCGGAGGAACAGGAATGGCCAGCGTAGAAGAGCGCGTGAAGCAGATTATCGTCGAGCAGCTCGGCGTGGATGAAGCGGAAGTCACGCCCACGGCGTCCTTTGTGGACGACCTGGGGGCGGATTCGCTCGACCAGGTGGAATTGGTGATGGCGTTCGAAGAGGCGTTTGGGATCGAAGTGCCCGACGAGGACGCCGAGAAGATGACCACCGTGAAAGACGCGGTCGAATATATCGACAAACACGCCAAAGGTAAGTAAGCCACGGAATTCACACCTCAACAGGGAGCAGTGAAGAGTTGACTCGCCGGGTAGTCGTTACGGGCGTTGGATTGGTCTGCGCGCTGGGCATCGGCACGGAGGAAACCTGGAAAAACCTCCTGGCCGGGCACAGCGGCATTGGGCTTATCACCCAGTTCGACACCAACGGGTTTGACTGCAAAATCGCCGGCGAGATCAAGAACTTCGACCCCTTCCGATGGATTGAAAAAAAAGAACTGAAAAAGATGGGTCGCTTTATCCAGGTGGCGTTGGCCGCTGCGGATTTTGCGGTCAAGTCTGCCAATTGGAAACGGGAAGACTCGGATTTGGATGAAGTGGGTGTGTACGTTTCGTCCGGCATCGGTGGATTCGATATCATCGAGCGCGAACATTGGAAACTGGTGCAGGGCGGGCCGGGAAAGATTTCTCCTTTCTTTATTCCTTCCGCGATTGTGAATCTGGCTTCGGGGCATATTTCGATTCGTTACGGCGCGCGCGGGCCGAATTCCGCTACGGCCACCGCGTGCTCCGCTTCGGCACACGCCATCGGCGATTCGTTCAAGATTATCGAGCGCGGCGCGGCGGAGATGATGATCTGCGGCGGCACGGAAGCGACCATTACTCCCATGGGCGTCGGTGGATTCGCGGCCATGAAGGCGCTTTCGACGCGCAACGACGATCCCGCACGCGCCAGCCGGCCCTGGGATGCGGGGCGCGACGGCTTCGTTGTGGGCGAAGGCGCCGGCATTGTCATTCTGGAATCGTTGGAGCACGCGCGGAAGCGCAATGCTCCGATCCTCGCGGAGATCGTGGGCTACGGTATGTCCGGCGATGCTTATCACATCACGCAGCCCGCTGAGAATGGCGACGGCGCATATCGTGTGATGCGGGCGGCGATCAAAGACGCCAAGCTGTCACCTGATGATATCGGCTACGTGAACGCGCACGGAACTTCAACGCCGATCGGCGATGTGCTTGAGACCGTGGCGTTGAAGCGCGTCTTCGGCGAGCGCGCCAAACAAGTCCCGGTGAGCTCGACCAAGTCCATGACTGGACATTTACTCGGCGGAGCCGGCGGCCTGGAAGCGGGCATCAGCGTGCTCGCGCTGCGCGACCAGATTCTGCCGCCGACAATCAATCACGAGACTCCGGATCCCGAGTGCGACCTGGATTACATTCCGAATCACGCGCGTAGGGCGTCCGTGGAATACGCGCTTTCGAATTCCTTTGGATTTGGCGGCACCAACGCGGCGCTCATTTTTAAGCGCTGGTCCGGCAAGTAGAGAGTTTCTCTGCACGGCGCCGTTCTTTCTTGTGATTCTGTCTTTGTTATCATTCTGAGACGAACCGATAAGGTTCGCCGAAGAATCTCAACTTAGAGTTTGGGCAGCGAAACTTGAGAGTTGAGATCCTTCGCTTCGCTCAGGATGACAACTATTCCTCTCAGGCTGAACTAGAAAGAAGAACTTCGTGAAAATTATCGTGTGCATCAAGCAGGTTCCCGCGAAGGACGCCCCTCTAACGATCGCCGGCAATTGGATCAAGGAATCCGACATCGGTTTCGAAATGAACGAGCCGGACAGCTATGCACTGGAAGAAGCATTGCGTCTGAAGGAAAAGCACGGCGGCGAGGTGATTGCGCTTTCGATGGGCCCGGAGCGCGTGAAGCAGACGATTAAAGAAGCGCTTGCCAAGGGAGCGGACCGCGGGATTCACATTGCAGACGACCAGTTCGCGCAGCTCGATCCGCTGGGTTCAGCCCAAGGCCTGGCGGCCGCCATTCGAAACGAAAAACCCGATTTGGTCTTGACCGGTTTGCAAAGCGACGACCACGGCTTTGGGCAAACCGGCGTCCTGCTGGCAGGCTTGCTGGATTTGCCGCACGCCACCATCATCATGGCCATAGAAGTCGCGGACGGAAAAATGAAACTCAAACGCGAGCTGGAGGCCGGCTGGTTTCAGCATCTGGAGTGTCCACTGCCGGCGGTGCTCTCGATTCAGTCCGGTATCAACAAAGTGCGTTACGCCACGCTGAAGGGCATCATGGCCGCCAAGAAAAAAGAGATCGCGGCAACCACGCGCGAGTCACTGGGTGTTTCGAATGAACCCACACAGAAGATCGAGAAAATTTACGTGCCGATAAAAACGAAAAAGACCGAGTTCTTGACCGGCACGCCCAAAGAAGTTGCCACGAAACTCGTCGAAAAACTGAAGTTCGAAGCCCGTGTGATTTAGCCATGAAAATTCTTGTGATCGCCGAACTCCGCCAGGGAAAGTGGAACAACGCGAGTCTTGAAACGCTAGCCGCGGCGCAGCAAATTGCGAAAGACACGTCGCGCGCAGTGAGCGCGCTAGTGATTGGGAAACGTGTCGCTGCGTTCGCCGACGAACTCGCTACAAAAAATGTCGCGGAAGTCCTGAGCGTCGAGCACGATTTGCTCGAAGCGTATACCCCGGATGGTTTTTGTGCGGCATTGAAGCAGGTCGTCGAATCCGCCAAGCCGGATTTGGTCTTGTTTCCGCATACGTATCAGGTGCGCGACTTCGCGCCGAAGCTCGCGGCGATGCTGGGCAAGGGCATGATTGGCGATTGCATTGGCTACCGCAGCGAGAGCGGAAAACTTATTTTCGTTCGCCAAATGTTTCAGGGAAAAACCGCGGCGGACGTGACCTTTGCAGGCGCAGCGCCGTGGTTCGCATCATTTCAATCCGGCGCATTTCGCGCCGATTTGCTCGCTGCTCATCCTTCCGGAAAAGCGCCTGTAAATGCAGTGGCCGTGTCGCTGAGCGCGGAGCAGATTCGCACCAAGCCGCTTGATCTTTTCAAGGAAGCAAAGTCGGCGGTGGACTTGACGCAAGCGCCAATCATTGTGTCCATCGGACGCGGCATCAAAGCGCCGGAAAATATTCCGCAGGCGGAAGCGCTCGCGAAAGCTATCGGCGGCGAGATCGCCGCGTCCCGGCCGATTTGCGATGAAGGCTGGCTCCCCATGGAGCGCCAGATCGGCAGTTCCGGCCAGACCGTCGCGCCAAAACTCTATCTGGCGTTGGGAATCAGCGGCGCGATTCAGCACGTCGTCGGAATGAAGGGCGCGCGCACCATCGTCGCCATCAACAAGGATTCCAACGCTCCCATTTTCGAAATCGCCGATTACGGCGTCGTCGGTGATATTTTTGAAATCATGCCCGCTCTCACCGAAGCCTTCGAAAGAGCGAAATCCGCTTAACGTCCCGCAATTCCGATCGCGGTCACTTTGCTACAATGAAAGCAAATCCATGACCGTACAGCGCGAACAACTCGATGCCGATGTGCTGATCGTCGGTGCGGGGCCGGCGGGTCTGGCGTGCGCGCTGCATTTGGCGAACCTCATTAAGGAGCACAACGCGGCGGGCGGCTCTACGAGCAAAAGCGAGCTGCAGCTTTCCGCTGAAAACATTTATGTGTTGGAGAAGGGGCGCGAGATTGGGGCGCACCAGCTTTCCGGCGCGATTATGAATCCGAAGGCTCTGGCGGAACTGGTACCGGATTTCGAGAAGAGCGCGCCGCTGGATGCTCCAGTCACCGATGACACCGCGCTGCTTTTTACGCGAGAATCATCGTTCCGGTTTCCGATCACGCCTCCGCCGTTCAAGAACAAAGGGAACTACGTCGTTTCGCTGAGCAAAGTGACAAAGTGGCTCGGCGAACTCGTGGAAGCCGCGGGCGTCAACGTCTTCAAGGAATTTGGCGGAGCGGAATTGGTTTATGAGGGAGAAGGAATCGGCGGCGTTATTACGGAGGACAAAGGCGTCGACAAGAACGGCAAGCCGAAGGACAACTTCACTCCAGGTTACGAACTGCGCGCAAAAGTTACCGTGCTTGCCGAAGGCACGCGCGGTTCGCTTACCAAAAAACTTGTCGAGAAGAAGAAGCTCGACAACATCAATCCGCAGAGCTACGGGATCGGCATCAAGGAATTGTGGGATGTACAGCCGGGACGAATCGCTCCGGGCTACGTCGCGCACACGCTGGGCTGGCCGGTTTCCACGGACATGTATGGCGGCGGCTGGATTTACGGCCTTTCAAACAACCGCGTGTCAATTGGGCTGGTTCTGGCGCTGGAATATGCAGATCCACAGTTCGATCCCCACGCGGCGTTTCAGATTTGGAAAACGCATCCGTTCCTTCAAAAACTTCTGGACGGCGGAAAGCTGGTGCGCTACGGCGCGAAATCGCTGCCGTACGGCGGGTGGTACGCGATGCCGCAGAATTATCTCGATGGCGGCCTGATCATCGGGGATTCGGGAAGTTTTCTCGATTCGCAACGGCTGAAGGGCATTCACCTGGCGATGAAAAGCGGAATGCTGGCCGCGGAAACTATTTTCGATGCGCTGATGGCTGGTGACACGTCATCGAAAACGCTGAATGCATTTCCGAGAAAGGTCGAGCAGAGCTACATAAAAAAAGAGCTTTGGCAGGTGCGGAATTTTCATCAGTCGTTTCAGCATGGAATGCTCGGCGGCTTTTTTCACACCGCATTCCAGCAGATCAGCGGCGGACGCGGTTTGATCGATCCCATGCGCGCACACTCGGGGCACGAAGCGTTTAAGAAAATCAATGGCCGAGGCGCACCGGCGCGATTCAAGGGCGATGGCAAGCTGACGTTTGACCGGCTGACGGACGTTTATCATTCCGGGACCCGGCATGAGGAAGATCAGCCGTGCCATCTCAAGGTTGCTAACACAAACATCTGCGCGACGAAATGCGTCGAAGAATACGGCAATCCCTGCCAGTATTTTTGCCCCGCTGCGGTGTACGAGATGGCCAAGGAAAAAGATGGTGTCAAGCTGAAGATCAACGCCTCAAATTGCGTGCACTGCAAAACGTGCGACATCGCCGATCCCTACCAGATCATTGACTGGGTCGTCCCGGAGGGCGGCGGCGGCCCCAACTACGAGGGGATGTAGATCTAATTCGGCAGCAGACCGTAGACAGTAAGGGTGGTCTGGCCGCCGACATAGACTTTCCCATTCGTCACGGTTGGAACCGTAAACTTCACCGCCCCACCCGAACTATCACGATTAGCCGCGGCTTGCGAACTGCTGTAGAGCAGGGTGGCAAGATTCGTTGCGTCATACGCATAGACCACCTGGCACGCGGCAGGGCAACTGGAGCCAAAGGCAGAGTTGTCTAAGGCCCACACAATTCCGTTGCTCGTGCCATTGGCTGAGACCGAGGGCGTCGGTCCCGAAAAGGTGAATACGTTGGCGCTCTGGGATGCGGGACTGAAGGACAGAGGCTGCGCGGCGCTCGCAGTCACGGAAAACGCTTTCGAGTTATCTCCCGAGGCGCCGTCCTGTGCTCCGCCGAAATACAGATTGCCATTCCAGTAGGCAGGCGTTCCCCACATGCCGTTAATAGCCCCAGGAAGTTCTTGAACAATCTGCGTGTTTCCTGTTGAGCAGCTCCCGGTGCACATCTGTCCCAAATTGTCGCGATTCACGACGTAAATGGTGCCTTCCTTTCCGACTTGCACAAGCAAATGCGGATTTGGCCCTGTAACATCCGGCAGCAGAACGAGACCTCCCGAGCCGAGGTCAATGTCCCCCGCCTCGAGATTTGCCTGATCTATGGGCGTGAAATAATCGAGAGCTCCAAACAAACCACCGCTTTGTGGTCCGAGCTTCACGATGCTATCGCCGAAGGCGTCCGTTCCAGTCCAGTTGCCGTTGCCCGTCGCGAAAAAGATGTTGCCTGCCGTGTCGGCAGCGGGGCCACCGCCAGCCATCCAGATGCCACCCAGGGTGCCGTTGGGAGAAACATTGAAAATCGCTTCTCGCGCAAGAGTGCCAGCATTGTAGGAAATTACCCACCCGTGATATTGGCCGAAATCGCAGTGAGAAGCCCAACTGATCACAACGTGCGTGCCGCTAGGGTCGCTCTCAAGCAACAAGGCAGGGCGCTGGCCGTTAATCAAGGGATCGAAATTCAGAATTCCTCCACTACTTCCGCCGCCGGTTCCCGAAACGCTGGCCTGAATGTCCATGGGTCCGCTGAATTTTTCGTTGCCGGTGAGCAAGTCGAGCGCATGAAGTCGCTGATGGAAAACCGTCCGGGCCATGTTCGCGGTTTTTGAGACGAGGTAGATGGTGCTGGTTGACGGATCAATCGCGGGCGTGCTGACAATCCCGATATTGGGGGCCAGGTCGCCGCAGCCCGATTCGTCGGCGCTCAAGACCCAGGTCTCCCCGGTGGGGTTCAGTGATTTTTGCCAAAGAATCTGACAGGTTGCGCTGTCCGCATCGAAGGCGTAGACGGAGTTTTTCTGGGTAGCCACATAAACGACGTTGTGGGGAGCGCCCGCGATGGTTAGGTTCGCTACCCACAAGGGCTGGGCGTAGATGGCGGCGTCCACAGTACAAGAGAAAAGCTTGCCGAATGTTGCCGTGTTCACGTTCGAGAGTGTGAGGGCAAACTCCTTGAGGTTTCCGCCAGTACGCGAATTGTCGTTGTGGTAAGTGAACACGCCTGCGAGGTCCGTTACACCGATAGTTGCCGATGCAGTCTTAGTTGTGTCGGCAGAACTGCGGGCGGTTACCGTATGCACTCCAGGGGTCGCTGACGGCGTGTAGTTTCCGGTTCCGTCAATCGTCCCTACTGTAGAATTGCCGTTCGCAATTGAATCCACTTCCCAGGTGACGCTTGTGTTGCTGCTCCCGGTGACTGTGGGAGTGAATTGTTGTGCCTGTGTTGTCGTGATGCCAGCGCGCTTCGGAAGGACGGAAACCGCCACAGTGGGGGCTGTGGTAGTTGCGCTCGCGGTTCCCGAATAGCCGCTAAGATTTCCGGTGGCATCGGTGGCGCGCACGCGGTATGAGTAGGAAGTAGAACCAGCCAGGCCGGTATCGTTGAAGGTGGTGCCTGTCGGGGCGGAGATTTGCGCGAAATTCGAGCAACTAGCGCTTTGGCAACGTTCCACCTTGTAGCCGGTTACGCCAACATCGTCCGTTGAAGCCGCCCAGGTGAGATTGACCTGCGTGGCCGAGGCAACAGTCGCTGTGAGATTCGTGGGCGTTGAAGGCGGTGTGGTGTCTGTCGGGGGAGGAGAGTAGGAATTGCAGCCGGTGATTACGAGAACCAGGCATAGCCACGCGAAAACAATGCAAGAAGAGTCAGGCAGGATGCGATTCTCTGTGGCTCGCTTCACTCGGATTACCCCCAATTCATTCTGTTTTGCGGCACAGATATCTGAATGCCTTCCACGCAAACGAATGTCTTCTGTGGGGAAAAGTATCACGGTTCGGAGGGTACCGGAAGATTACGAGCGGGCAGGTGTCCAAGAATTCCACTGGACAGTGGCCTCATGTCACAACGCGCGAAGACAGATACAGATGAGGCCTGACGAAGCTTCGCAGGGACTTGCACCCATTCAGTTCAGGAGCCGCTGGGCCACAGTTTGCGGACAAAGCTACGGACGCGCTCGACGAAGGAATCGGAGGCGGGAGCGGCCGCCCTCGGAGCGCTAGACGATGCGGCTTGTGTTGGCTTTGCAGCCGGCTTCGGCGGGAGCGAAGCGACGGAGTCTCCTTCGACGCGGCCCAGGAAGATGAGCGTGGGGCGCACGCGAACGCGGCGCACCAGGATGAGCATCTTGGGATCGGGCTCGGGCTGGACTTTGGCTTTGGCATCGTAGATCAGAGGCGGCATGAAGACCTGGTAGATGGGCTCTTCCTTCGCGGGCGCGGTATCGACGGCAGTGGGCGGAGAGTTCGGCTTTGCGTCTGAAGTTTTCTTGCGCAGTTCCTCAGCGGTTGTGAGTTGGACGATCGGGGGCTCAGGCCGCGGAGTTGCTTTCGCATCCTGCAGATCGCAGGCGCAGTGGCCCTCGCTGGTGCGAAGGCTTTCAAGCTCCCCGTTGATTAGAAGAACGTCGCCAGCCTGCGGGATCAGGACACTCTGCCCGGTCAACTGCTGTTCGACACGAACGGCGCCGCGATTAGCCCGGATGCACATGGCGCCGGGCGCTTCAAAGCCAGCGAGCACATCTTGAGCCCCATCGCCGATGGCGACGGTTTGCACCTGAATTTGGGGAGTGTAGATGGTCAGCGCGGGCCCGCGCTCGATGTGCGCGTGAACCGTGCCCGTATCGAGGGCGATCGTGAGCGAACCTCCGGATTTAAGGACCGAGAGATGGGCCGGACCGCAAATGCTGATCTGGCCGCCTTCCACAAGATCGATGCGCGCGATGCCGGTTATTACGCGCACGTCGCTGCCGCTGCGCAGGAGGGTTTTCACCTGGCCGTGGACGACCTCGACACTCATGGGTCCGGTGACGCGGATGGATTCGCCGTCAATGACTCCAACGGAGTCAGAAGGCGGTTCATCGGGGCGCGCAGCGGCGCTGGCGATTAGCGTCGCGTAGAGGAAGGGGATAGCCACGCAGACCGCAAGCACCGCGGTGCGGCGCCGGAATTCGAACGAGTTGGAGAAAGCTGTCACTCGCAGATACTCCCGGTCCCGGAGGTAGAAAGTCTCGCCTATACTATACGTCGGCGGCTCCGCAGCCGCATTTAAATGACAACACCAGACTCAGCCGTCGAGACCGCGAAACAATCGGAGCAGGAAGCGGTGAATGCGCACTACGACGTGCGGCTGCCGGAGCTGTCGTGGTCGCGGCGCGTGCAGATTCCGATCATCGCCGCCGCGGTCTATAGCGTGATTCGAACGCTGGGGCCGACCCTTCGTTACGAGGTGCTGGGCTGGCAGCATGCGGAGCGCGTCTATGCTTCGAAGCATCGCGTCATCTGGGCGTTCTGGCACAGAATCATCATTCCGATCCTTTGGTGGCACCGCAATCATGGCGTGGTGGTGATGAACACGACCGCGTTCGACGGGCAATGGACGCGCAAGGTGATTGAGTGGCTGGGATTCGGAACGGCGCAGGGAAGCTCGACACGCGGGGGATTGCGTGGGCTCGTGGTGATGGCGCGACGATTGGAAGAAGGCCTCGATTGCGCATTTACGATCGATGGACCGCGCGGCCCGCGCTACGTAGCTAAGCCTGGGCCGGTCATGTTGGCGCGAAAAACCGCATGTCCCATCATGGTATTCCACATCGGCGTGGACCGCGGCAAGACGTTCGAACGAACGTGGGACCATTTTCTACTGCCCATGCCCTTCGCGCGCACCGTGATTCTATTCGCACCACCAATCTATGTTCCAACTCACGCCAATGCCGTGGTGATGGAGACCAAACACGAGGAAATGCAGCAGGAACTCGAACGCGTGCGTGATATTGCCGAAGGCTGGTTTTTGCTGACCGAGGAAGCGCGCGCAAAATACCGCCTGGAATTCAATCGCTCAAGCTCGCGAGTGTGAGCGCGTTTTTTTTGCTCCAAATTGTGAATGACAATCGAAACCTAAAACCAAAAGCGAAAACCAAAATCGAAGTTAAGCCCTGATAATCGAAACTGAAAACTGAAAACTGAAAACTGAAAACTGAAAACTGAAAACTGAAAACTACTTCAGTTGCCGGGGCGTTCGCGGAGCTTCACGGGGATATCCATTTTTTTGCCACCACGGTAAACGGTTACAGTGATGGTGTCGCCCGGACGCTTGCGGTTGAGAACGAGATTCACGTCGAGTTGACTGCTGACTTTTTGACTGTCAATGGCGGTGATGACGTCGCCGCCGATGTGAATTCTCCGCATGCCAGCTTGCACCACGCGGTCGCCGCCATGAATGCCGGCGGTCGCAGCCGGGCCGCCGGATGTGACGAGTTCCACGAGCAGGCCTTCCTTAACCGGCAAATCCAGCGCTTCACTGAGCCCTCCGTCGACCGACAACGTTTGTACGCCGAGAAAAGCGCGGTGTACGCGGCCGTCGGTGATCAGGTCGTTAGCGATATTCTTAGCGGTGTTGATGGGAATGGCGAAGCCGATGCCCGCGGTGGTGCCGCTGGGCGTGTAGATCGCGGAATTAATTCCGATCACATCACCGTGCGAATTGATGA
>WNFC01010182.1_pt2 | contig 10423 bp, 8 predicted proteins | sample 5400541 | NCBI WGS metagenome assembly WNFC01 (sample SAMN13153342, study PRJNA577476) | soil metagenome | isolation source: 120 cm saprolite under Douglas fir tree site 2 hole 2 replicate 1 | place: USA:California | collected 2015-04-18
CCGCATCTCTCCTCGCCGCGCCGCCGTCATGGCCTACACCTGTAACCTGCTCCTCCGCACCCTCCCGGCCATCGAACACGAAACGAATCCCCAAAGCGAGGAGCAGCAATGGATCTTCGATCTCCCTCGCCCCGACTGCGACGACCCCGTCCCTCCAAGTCACCCGGTCATGACTTGGCTTGAGCCAAGCGCCGGCGCCCCAAATTCCAAGGAGTCCACATGAGCACTTCCGCGTTCGGAATGGCTGTGCCACGAAAGCGCAGAGAGATTTCATCGCTCACAAGGGGCGTGAGTGTTGCGACCGGAAGCGTGGAGTTGTATATTAGCGGTCGTTCCGAGGGACCCCGCACAAAGCCCAGTCAAATCCTAAATGGAGGATAAGCGATGAAAAAACCGCTGTGGTTCGTATTGCTCGTGTCCTTTCTGACGCCCGGTCTGGCAATGGCACAGAGCGTCTTCGATGGCACGTGGAAGGTGGACATGAAGACGGCCCAATTCCCGACGAAGCCCGACGTTTATCTGCTACAAGATGGCATGTATCACTGCAAGACTTGCGTTCCCCCCATCGACATCAAAGCCGATGGCCAAGACCAGAAAGTCAGCGGACACCCGTACTACGACATGATGAGTGTCAAGGTCGTGGATGACCGCACGATCGAGGAAACCGATAAGAAAAATGGGAAGACGGTCGGAACTTCAAAATCGTGGGTCTCGGCCGACGGAAACACGATTATGTTCGAGTTCAGCGACAGCAGCGCCACCAACGCCGATCCCGTGACCGGCAAAGGGGAAGCGACGCGAGTTGCGAAAGGCCCTGCAGGGTCGCATGCCACGTCGGGCTCCTGGCGAATGTCGAAGATGGAGAGCATGTCGGATAACGGGCTTGCCTTCACCTACAAGGTTGCAGGCGACAGCTTGACGATGACAAATCCGACCGGACAGAGCTACACCGCGAAACTGGACGGGACGGAAGCGCCGTACAATGGTGATCCCGGAACCACGAGCGTCTCGGTGAAGAAAGTGGACAAGACCACGATGGAAGAAACCGACAAACGCGATGGAAAAGTAATCACGGTCTCCCGCATGACGGTGTCTGCGGACGGTAAGAGCATGACCATAACTTGGGATGACAAACTACACGGAACCAATGGCAAGATTGTGGCCCAGAAGCAGTAGGCCACTTTTGAGCATGCCGCAGCGCCGGTTAGGACGGCACGCGAAGAGCAGACGCGCGGCTAGGATTTGATTTGGCCGGAGGCGGCGTCCCAGGTGACGGCGCTCTTGCGGAAATAGGATTCGTTGGCCATGTCGCAGGCCAGCACGGCGAAAATGAAGAAAAGAGCTGCGATGGCAAACAGAGCCTTGAGCGTGAATGACTTTCGCATGGTGATGATTCCTCCGGAAAAGGAGGACAAGCAAGAACGCCTGTTCCATTGCTAGAAACGCAATGCGTGCAGGTAGTCGTAACTGATTTTAATGTCGCCAAACGCTGACTTGGGCTCGTCGTTTTCCACGAAGTAGTGTTTGATGCCCGCTTTCGCTGAGCGCGCGAAGAGATTTTTCCAGTCGATGGAGCCTTGGCCGACGTCCGCCATGCGGCCGCCGTATTTGACGGTCTGGCCCATCGCGCCCTGATAAACGCTCGAAGAGGAGGCGTCCTTCACCCAGTCTTTTACGTGGACCAGCGGGAAACGGCCGGGATGCTTTTCGAAATAGGCCAGAGGGTCCTTGCCGGCGACGCTGATCCAGCAGAGATCCATTTCCATGGCGACGAGTTTGGGATCCGTTTCGGCGAGGAGGAAATCGTAAGGAAGTTTTCTGCCGAGCGACTCGGCGGGCTCGAATTCGAACGAGTGATTGTGATAGCCGAACTGGATGCCGGCCTTCTTGCTGGCTTCGCCGGCGCGATTGAAGAGCTCCGCGGCGCGCTCCCATCCGCCGGGCTCGGCGCGCTGTATTTCGCCGATCCAGGGGCAAATGATGTAGTTCTGCCCGATGGTGTGCGCGATCTCCAGGGCCTGCGGCCACATCATTTCGACGGTGGCGTAATCGACGTGGACGGAAGGCGAAGCCAGACCGTTCTTGTCGAGTATGGCGCGGACGTCTTTCGCGGAATGTCCGAAATAGCCGGCGAATTCGACTTCCTTATAACCGATGGCGGCGACTTTCGCGATGGCGCCTTCGAAGTCGGTGTCCATGGCTTCGCGCACGGTGTAGAGCTGCAAGCCGAGGCGGTCAATTGAATGCGCGACCCCGACCGGGTCGGGGTCGACGTGATGTGCAACCTCCGCCGCCCAGGAAGGCTTGGCAGCGGCCGCGAGAGTTGCTGAGATGGAAGCGCCGATGAATGTGCGTCGATTCATGGGCCGCATTTTACTCTTTCTGCGCGGGAAGGAAACAGGGATTCGACGAAAGAAAAAGGGCCAACGAAGCCGACAGCGGGCGATAAGAGGCACCGCCGCTTACGCAACTGCAAAGAGCGGCGCCTGCCAGGGACCGCGGGCGTGCTCGATGGCTTCCGCGACGGCCAGGACCAGCTCGTCTTCAAAGGGCCGGCCAATCACCTGCACGCCGATGGGCAGTCCCTCGTTCGAAACGCCGGCCGGGATGGACGCGCCGGGAAAGCCGGTCAAGTTCAGCCATTGCGAAAAGCGCATGGTGTCGCGGTATCCCGTGCCGGGGAGATAATTTCCCTGGCCGTGACGAAACGCGGGACTCGTGGAAACCGGCGAGAGCAGGACCGGCGTGTCTTGCATTTGGCGCAGAATCTCAGCGCGGAGAAGATCCCGCTCCGCGCACGCCTTCGTAAATTGATCGAGGGTAATTGAATCCCCAGCGGTCGCGCATGATAGATATTCGCGCAGCATCGGGCTGATTTGATCTTCGTGGCCGGCGACACTGTGCCGGAACAAATTGCCGATCACCGGGCCGAAGAAAAACCACCAGAGATCAAGCGCGCGATCGAGGCCATTCAAACGGAAGGGTTCGACGGTGAAGCCGCGCTCGCCAAGTGATTCTGCGGTTCGCTGGACGGCCGCGCGAGACTCGGCAGTCGCCACGCCAAGCGCGTCGCTCTCCAGAATTCCGATGCGCATGCCGCGCAATTCACCCTCGCAGTTCGCGCGGAATGGAACCGGAGCGGAGAGCGCATCGCCGGCGTCCGGTCCGGCCATCACTTCGAAGAGCGAACGCGCATCCGCGATAGTGCGGGCCATGGGACCAACAACGCCAATCCAGGAAAAAGCGCCGGCGCCAGGGGGGAAATGTCCCGTGGCGGGAACGCGGCCGGGCGTGGGCTTCAGTCCGCAAATTCCGCAAAAATGCGCGGGCACGCGAATCGAGCCGCCGCCATCGCTGCCGACGCCGCCCGCCGAACAGCCAGCGGCAATGGCCGCCGATTCACCGCCGCTTGAGCCGCCGGCGGAGTGCGCCAAGTTCCAGGGGTTGCTTGTTTTTCCGGTGGTCCGGTTGTCGGTTTCATAGGCCATCAAGAATTCCGGAGTGTTGGTATTTCCGAGGAGGATGGCGCCCGCGGATTTCAGCCGTGAAACAAGCGGAGCGTCCTGTTTGGGAACATAATCCTTGCGGAGAAGGGAGCCGGCGGGACAAGGCCAACCGGCGACATCAATGCAGCTTTTGACGCTGAGCGGCACGCCATGGAGAGGCCCGAGCTGCTCGCCGCGCATTACAAGACTTTCCGCCGCGCGCGCCTGCCGGCGGGCGCCCTCGGCGTCCACATGGACAAACGCATTCAGTTTCGGCTGCAGCGCCTCGATGCGGTTAAGATGGAGTTCGACGATTTCGACAGGAGAGATATTCCTGGAGCGAATTTCCTGGGTGATTTCCGCTAAGGTGCCGTAGGGGAAGAAGCTCATGGCTTGATGCGCGAGAGTAAGTGTACACGCGGCACAGTTCAAGCGCTGGCGAAATGGGCAACTCGGCGCGTATAAAAACGGTTGACGATACCCATGGCAGCCGTGAGAATTCTAATTGCGCCCGGATAGGCCGTGGGCGGAATTCGGGCATCCCGCGCGGACAGGAAGAAATATTTTCATGCGTTCAACTCACCGGCGTGCAGCGGGCTTGATTTTCACTTGTTCACTTTTGATTTGCTGCGCCGCGATATTGGTGCGATCCAGCGCGCCGTCCGCGCAAAAGAAAACCACGGCTGCAAAGAAGTCGGGGTCAGTGCGCGGCGGAATCGCGGACGCCTACCGCCTCAATACGCTGGGAGTGGCCTACCTGAACCAGCAGCGCCCAGCGGACGCGCAAAAATACTTCGAACAAGCACTGGAGGCCGACCCCAAGTTTGCGGTGGCCCGGCTGAACCTGGGTATCGCTCTTCTGGCCCAGCAGAAGCTGGAGCCGGCGCGCGCAGCGCTCGAAGCGGCAGCACAGCAGATTCCCAAAGATGCTTACGCCTGGTACAACCTCGGACTCGCCTACAAAGACCTCGGGGAGCCGGAGAAGGGCCTCGCCGCTTTTCAGCACGTTACGGAGATCGCGCCCAACGAAGCGGACGCTTATTATTTTACCAGCTACCTGAACTCGCAACTGCAGAAATATGACGAAGCCATCGCGGGGTTTCAAAAGGGGCTGGCGCTCAATGCTTTTCACGCTTCGATGGAATTCGGCCTGGCGCGGGCGCTTCAGCGGAAGGGCGAGGTTGCCGCCGCGCGCGAACACCTGGCGCGCTTCCAGAAAATCACCACGGAGCATCTCGGAGCGCCGTTCGGCGCGGGCTACGGTGATCAGGGACGGTATTCGCTTGCGGAGCTGCCGCTGAATTCGGTCGTCGAAGTGCCGGCGGCGATTCCGGTGCGATTTACGGCGCAGACCAAGGCATTCTCCGGCAAAGCCGTGAGCGGAAATTATGCCGCTCCCGGACCGAGCACCGGCGCTTGTTTCTTCGATTACGATGGCGACGGCAATCCCGATCTTTTCCTGATGAGCGGCGCGGCGGACGGCGCCAGCCGCTTGCTGCGAAATCTGGGCGATGGACGATTCGAGGATGTGACCCGGGAAGCAGGCATTCAGCTCACGGGCAACGGCCTCGGATGCGCGGCCGGCGATTTTGATAACGACGGCCACACGGATCTGGCGGTTTGTTTGAGCGACGGAGTTCGGCTGCTACGGAACGGCGGAGATGGAAAATTTGAAGATGTGACGGAGAAGGCAGGAATCCGGCGAGAAAAAGGCTGCGTGGGTGTGACGTTTGTGGATTACGACCACGACGGCGATCTTGATCTCTACATCACAACGGCGCCGGATGCGGCTGCGCCGGGAGCGCCGCCGCACAATGTTCTTTGGCGCAACAATGGGAACAACACATTCACGGATGTGTCGGCGGAAACGGCGCTCGGTTTTGCGGCCACGGGCGCTGGCGTCGTCACGACGGATTTCAACAATGATCGCGCCGTCGACTTTGTGATCGCTGGAGGAGTTACAGGGGCTTCCATTTACCTCAATCCGCGCGAAGGGAAATTCACGCCGCTCGGCGGCATCGAGTTCAACAAAGAAAAGTTGCCGCCAGCCGTCGGCGTGGTGGCTTTCGACTTCGATAAAGACGGCTGGATGGATCTGGCGTTCACGCACGCGGGCGCGCCGGGGATCAGCCTGTGGCGAAATGTGGAGGGGAAACGGCTGGAGCGTGTTGCGCTTCCTGATTTAGGCTGGCAGAAGGGCTGGGGAATTGCCACGCTCGATTACGACAATGACGGCTGGCTCGATCTGGCCGCCGCGGGTGAGTCGAGCAAGGGAGGGGAACTGCGGTTGTTGCGAAATCTTGGGAGCAAGGGCTGGGCCGACGTCACGAAGGATGTGCACCTCGATGCCGTCAAACTGAATCAACCGCGCGCGATTGCGGTTGCGGATTTCGATGGAAATGGCGACGCGGATCTGGTCGTGACACAACTTGGCGGCGCGCCGCTTGTTTTGCGTAATGAGGGCGGCAATCAGCACAACTGGATGAGCATCGACCTCAAAGCGCTTAACGACAACAAGAGCGGAATCGGAACGAAAGTCGAACTCTACGCGGGAACGCTGTATCAAAAATGGGAGGTGGCCGGTGCGTCGGGCTATCTGGGGCAGAACGCCGCCCCGATTCTTGCCGGGCTGGGCTCGGAGCGTAACGCCGAAATCGTTCGGCTGCTGTGGCCGACGGGCGTGCCGCAGGACGAAATAAATCTGGCGGCAAAGAAAGTGCACAGCATCGGCGAACTCGATCGGCGCGGGAGCTCGTGCCCCATTTTGTTTTCGTGGAATGGCCGCGAGTATGAATTCATCGCGGACATGATCGGGCCCGGCGTGGTCGGCCACTGGGTCGCGCCCGGGGAAAGGGACGTTCCGGATCCGGACGAGTACTTGAAGGTGCGTGCGCGCAGCGTGAAGGCCCGGAACGGGCTGCTCAGCTTCCGTTTCATGGAGCCGATGGAAGAAACGGTTTATTTGGATCAGGTGCGGCTGCTGGCCATCGATCATCCGGCGGGGTATGAAGTTTTTCCGAATGAGCGATTCGTTAGCGCGCCGCCTTTTCCGGAGTTCCGCGTAATCGCGAGTCATGACGCGCATGCACCCATCGGCGCGTGGGACGATCGCGGAAATGATGTGCTGCCGCAGATTTCGAAACGCGATCGCAAGTACGTCACGAATTTCGAAGCGTTGCCGTTCGCGGGATTCGCCGAGCTGCACTGGATCGAACTCGACCTCGGTGCCTGGGACGCGCAAAAACCTTTGCGATTGATCATCGATGGCTACACGGATTATTTCACCGCGACTTCGATGTACGCCGCGGATCAGGCGGGAATCAAAGTGATTCCGCCGTACGTGGAAGCCCTCGATGCGCAAGGCAAGTGGGTGCGCGTCGTGGAAGATATGGGTTTTCCGGCGGGACTCGAACGAACCATGGTTGCGGACTTGAGCGGCAAGCTTCCCGCCGGAACGCGGCGGATCCGCATCGCCAACAATTTGAAAATTTATTGGGACGCGATTCGAATCGATCAGACACCGGACACGCGGGAGGTGCGCGTGGCGCAAGTGCCGCTGGCAAAAGCGGCGTTGGATTTCGTCGGCTATCCGCGCGAGATCCGGCTGAAGCCGGCGAGCGACACGATTTATTCCTATTCGCACCGGAGCATGACCGGTCCTTACGCGCGCGCCGCAGGAAATTACACGCGCTACGGCGACGTATACGACTTGCTGAGCGCTTCCGACGATCGCTTCGTCGTTTTTGGCTCCGGCGAAGGACTGAAGCTTGATTTTGATCCGCGGCAGCTTCCGGCGCTGCCGGCCGGATGGGTTCGTGATTATTTCTTTTACGCCGACGGCTTTGAAAAGGATCTCGATTTCTACGCGGCGCACGCGTTTACCGTCGAACCGCTGCCGCGGCATTCGCTGCTGCCGTATCCGTATCCCGAGGGAAGAGACTATCCCGCCGATGCGGAACATCTCGGCTACCAACTGGAGTACAACACGCGGGCGCGTTCGGGACGCCTGCCGCCGAGCCTGCGCTACCAATATTCTTCACCGCACTGAGGCGGCGCGCTCAATCCCAGAGCACAGGTACCCACGCGCGATCCCGGGCGCTTTTTGCGATGGCTTCGCAAAGAAGCAATTCGTGATTGCCATTCGCAAATGTCGGGAAGGGCGGGCGCGCATCGAAGTCTCCCGCATCCAAGTACCCGTAAAAATCGCGGAAGAGTTGAACGAACGTATCGGGGTATCCCTCGGCGTGGCCGCCGGGATACGCCGCGAAGCCACGGGCAGCGGGACTCAACAGCGCGGGATCCTTGGGCAGCTCTTCGCAGGCCCGGTCGCGGCGTCCGATCCAGAGGGTGTTCGGAGATTCGGAATTCCAGGCGAGTGAGCCTTTGCTGCCGTCGATTTCGAACCACAGTCTGGCCTTGCGGCCGGCGCTGACCTGCGAGACGGTCATCACGCCGCGCAGATCCTCTTCGAAGCGCAGGAGGACGGAGGCGTAGTCATCGGTGGTGATGGGAACATCGTCGTATTCGGCATTCGATGCCTTCTGAAATGTTTCGACGCGGCCGCGCGGCCGATGGCGAATGGGCAGGACGGTTGCCAGGTCCGCGCACACTTCCGTAACTTTCCGCCCGGTAATCCACATCATCAGGTCCAGCCAATGCGTGCCGATGTCGGAGATGGCGCGGAGCTCGCCGCCCAGCCTGGGGTCCAGCCGCCAGTTCCAGTCGGTCGGGAAGAGCAGCCAATCCTGTAAAAAACTTCCATGGACGAGGCGCGGCTGCCCGATCACCCCGCCGGCTACGGCGGCCTTGGCTTCGTGGCAGAGCGGGTAGTAGCGGAGGTTGTAGGCCACGCCTCCGGCGCGCCCGCATTCTTTCGCGAGTTTTACCAGCATTTCGGATTCGCGCGAATCCATGGCCAGGGGTTTTTCGCAGAGCACGTGCTTTCCCGCGCGGAGCATGCGGCTGGCCTGCTCGAAGTGCACATGATTCGGTGTGCAGATGTGCGCCACGCTGACAGCGGAGTCCGCGGCCAACTCGTCGAGCGAGGCGTAGGCGCGCTCGAGACCCAGCGACTCGCGAACTTCTTCGCTGCGTTCACGGGAACTGCCGAGCATGCCGCGCACCGGAACGCCGATTCTTCGCAATGATTCCAGATGCGTTCTGCCCACGAACCCCATTCCAATGACGGCGGCGGTTTGTCTCATGTTGCTCGCTCCCGCGAATCCTCGCAGGCCGGCGATCTCCTTTTTCAATACAGCAGGCACGTTACGCCAGCCCGTGGCGATGGGCACAGAATACTAATCCTTCTGGGCGAGGAGCGAGGCGCGGACGGCGCCTAATTCTTTCTTCTTGGCTTCGTCGACGTCGGGGAAGGCGAGATCGAGCTCGCCCAGCGTTTCGATGATCGCGGAGGCGACGGCCAGCCGCGTGAACCACTTGTTGTCCGCTGGAATGACGTACCAAGGCGCGTGCTTTGTTGCGGTGCGCTGAATCATCTCCTGGTAAACTTCCTGATAATCCTCCCAGAAGCCGCGCTCCTGGACGTCGGCCATGGAAAACTTCCAGTTCTTTTTCGAATCTTCGAGGCGCTCGAGGAATCTCTTTTTCTGCTCTTTTTTTGAAACGTGGAGGAAGAATTTGCGGATCACAACGCCGTTGCGCGTCAGGTAGCGTTCGAACGAGTTAATGTCCTCATAGCGCTCGTCCCAAATGTGCTTGGTGATCCTCTTGTCCGGCAGCTTCTGGGCCCTCAGAAACGGCGGATGGACGCGCACGACGAGAACTTCTTCGTAATAAGAGCGGTTGAAGATGCCGATCTTGCCGCGAGACGGGATGGATTTGTGGGTGCGCCAGAGATAATCGTGGCCCAATTCTTCGTTGCTAGGTGATTTGAAGGAAAAGACATCGCAACCCTGAGGGTTCACGCCGGACATCACGTGCTTGATGGCGCCGTCTTTGCCGGCGGCGTCCATGGCCTGGAAAATCAGCAAGAGAGCCCAGCGATCTTGCGCGTAGAGCTTCTCCTGCATGCGACTGAGGAGCTCCGTACTCTTTTCGAGCAAGCCTTGCGCGTGGGTTTTGTCCTTCAAGCCGCCGGTATCGGCAGGGTCGTAGCCCTTCAGCCGGAATTTCTCGCCCTGGGTGATGCAATAAGATTCGATGAGGCGCGAAGCGTCTTTACGGAGTTTGCCGTGTTTCATGATTGCGGAAGTGTAGTACAGACGCGTGGCTCAGAACAGCGTGCCGAGCCCCCATCCGAAGGCGGAGAAGCGGTTGTGGGCGTGAAAGATGGAATTTTCGGAGAGGGAAAAGAATCGGTTCAACCGCAGAACATTCCCGGCGTAATAACCGCGAACGGGAACCTGGACGCCGGGCACGGTCCAGCGGAGCTCGATTCCAGCGGAGCCGTGCAGCACGCCATTTGTTGCGCCGAGAAGCAGCGGCTTGGTGGGGCCCAGCCAGTTGGGGAGCAGCAAGCCGGAGCCGAGGTCGAAGAAGCCGGCGGCCTCGGTGCCTCCAGCGAAAGGGAACCGGTATTCGGCGCTGGCGGCGGTGACCAGATTTGCGCCGGCGGGCACCGCGGAATAGATCGTCGCGCCGCTCGCCGCGGACCGGGCTGTTACGGCGTAGGGGCCGAGCTCACCGGGGCGAAGCCCGCGCACGAGTTCATCGCCTGAGAAGAGCCGTGCATAAAACGGCATGTCGCCGCGATAGCTGCCCGCGCCGCTGAATGTCGTTCGAAAGGCCCAAGCGCCTGCCGGGGCGAAAACCGGGTCGCGGAAAATGCCGCCGTATTCGGCAGAGGAGCGGACCAGGTTCTCGCCACCGCCGAGCCAACCTCCGGAAGCGGAATTCGCAAACAGAACGCGCTCACTTCCGGTGTCGCGGGCCCAGGCGACACCCAGTGAACGGCTGGAAACCTTCGAGCGAACGTCTCC
>WNFC01010183.1_pt1 | contig 10422 bp, 13 predicted proteins | sample 5400541 | NCBI WGS metagenome assembly WNFC01 (sample SAMN13153342, study PRJNA577476) | soil metagenome | isolation source: 120 cm saprolite under Douglas fir tree site 2 hole 2 replicate 1 | place: USA:California | collected 2015-04-18
CAGCGGTCACCAAACGATCGAAGCAACTCCGCACTTCGAAGATGCTTCGGCAACTCCGAAGACTCGGCTATCGGATCGAACCACCGAATCCTCAACCCAGCCAAGCACAAGTGCAGTGATTTTTCGACCCAGTGGCAAGCAAAGGAGTTACAGGATACGGAACTTGGAAGAGTGTGGAAGCGATTGAGAACAAAGGGCGGTTGTAAGCGCGTTGGAACGTTGGAAGACAAGGGAAGCTGGTTAACCATAACACCCCCACCCCCCCTGTTTTTTGTAAATGTTGCAGCTAAAGGGCTTAGCTCTGCCGTAAGTCTTTTGTTTGCAACACTTGCGGGGAAATCCATAAGTGTTGCAGCTAAAGGATTTACGGCAGTGGACTGTTGGCGAGAAGGTAACTGTGAAGAATGGAAGGATTCTGAAGAAGTTAGAAGGACTACCTGGCGGGCGAGCATGGTTCGCAGGCAAGTAGAATCGTGTCGACTCTAAATAGCAATTATACCATATCGGTACTATATGTCAATGATTATCTGCAAGTGGTTTGGATACTGAGAGATGAAAGGGTGTCGGCGAGAACTGGCACCTTGAAATTCGTAACAATGTCCCCCCCTTGCAACAAACAAAACCACAAGAGGCCACCCAGAGGCCGAAAGGACAAAGGCTGGCCCACCTGCCGAAATCCAAAGGGAAGCGGCACCCAGCGATGAACAGGCCTCGCTTGGCGAGCAGAGCGAGCGGATGCTAGGGTGATGTTGTGGTTGATCTCACTGATTCAACGGCGCTGCTGTCAAACCTGGATGTTCCCTACTCCAGTTTGCCGAAATACATGTCTTACGTGGACGAGGCTGGCCACTCGAGGACCCGCGGCGAGACTATCTGTGCATGGCGGGATTGCTTGCGACGGAAACCGCCTGGAAGGCGTTTGACGCTGAGTGGCGATCCGCCTGCGACGATGAGAGTCTAACGGAGCCGTTTCACATGAAGGATTTTGCTGCGTCCAAGGGCCAGTTCAAGGGCTGGACAGAGGAAAAACGGAGGCGGCTCCTTGGCAAGCTAATAGCGTCAATCAGAGACGCAAGGGCTGTGCCGATCGGCAGCGTAGTCTCCGTGAAAGACTTCAGGGGGTTTCAGCCACGTCTTCGAGCCAAGTTGAGGGACCCGCACTTCATGGCGTTTCAACCGCTGACGTACAACATTGCTGTCGCAGCCGGTATGGAAATGCCTCCGGGGCGAGTCACGATGATGTATGCGCACCATCCGGAGCATTCAGTGGGCCTGGCCAATACTGAAGCTTTGTGGAAAAGCCTGAGGAAGCACAACCCGATAATTGCGTGGTTCATGGAATCATATGTGTCTGGGGAGCCGACAGAGCACTCGCCATTGCAAGCCGCGGACCTTTGGGCGTATGAGCTTGGTCATCATTTCCAAGTCATCAGGCCTGCGCGGAAGACCCCGCGTTGGCCGTTCCAGCAATTTGTAGAAATGGGGTTGAACTATGGATTTACGCACGATTTCATCACGTACCAAGACAGGACCGGATTGAACGGTCTAGGTCTAATGTCGCGCGTACAGCGATGGAAAGAGATTTCACTTTACGCGCCGTGATCCGATTCCGTCGGGGCACCTGGCACGGCAGTCTAGTTGACAGTTACTTTGAGCCCTTCTATGCGACATGCTTTTTCGTTTCCAACCCATGTCAGAGAGGCGGTTCGCGAGCATGTTCGGCGCGCCGTCTCCGAAGTAAGCCCTGAGCGCTTCGCTCAGGAACCAGCGTATACGGCCGCGTTGCTGGCGCGATTGGAGGGCGCTGCGTACAGGCGAGCAGACGGTTCGGTTGAGTTTCGAGCAACAAATGTCAACTCGATTGGAAAAGGGGCCGCCGAGCGATGGTCTGGCGCGGACTTTGCTATCACTGCGGACATTCGCAAGGGCGATCTTAGCGTAACTAAGGCCATCCTGGTCCAGGCTAAGCTTGGCGGTTTAGAGGACCTCTCTCCGCCTGAGCGCAGGCGCTTGGTCGGCCAGATTCGCGAGATGCGGCACCTGACGCGCTCGCCGAAAGTACTCTTGGTTCGTGAGATCGACGGCCGGCGTGAACCCGAGGTAGCAAGCGGGGTACGCATCGCGGAAGAGTTACACACAGAGCCTCTCTCGTTGCCCGATTATTTTGTTAGACGGATCCTCACGACTTTCGACGGTGATACTCGCTCCATATTTGTGGCCGCTGTACAGGAAAGCTCGCTTAGATAGCTACGAGTGTTTGCCCGGATTCAATCAACTGCCTAATCTCTGGGCGGATGGAGCAGCGGTTCCTTGCCGTACGATTCACTTCGTGAACACATCGCCAAACATCGGGAGGCCGCTTCGGGGTACAAAGAGCAGGGCCGTGTCGATCTTTGCGCCGAAGCGGCGGCTGGCGAAGCGACGGTACGCGAAGCGAATGCCAGCCACCTCAACGAATTGGGTCGGCGCGGTCTGGTGCGTGTAGTTATTCATAAGAAATGCCCATCTGGAGGCAAAGCTTGAATCACCCCGCGAGCATCCCTCCATCCACCGCCAGGGATGCTCCGATGATGTAGGAGGCCTTGTCAGAGCCAATGAACACGATGGCATTTGCAATCTCTTCGGGCGTTCCCATGCGCTTGGTAGGAATGTGTGCCTCGAGGAAATTTGCTTTGTTTTCCGGCGTTTGCGCAAAGCGGTTGAACATCCCCGTTTCCGTCGGACCAGGGCCAACGATGTTGACACGAACGCCTGTTCCGGCGAGTTCGATAGCCGCAGACTTCGTGATGCCTTCGACGGCATGCTTGCTGCCGACATACACCGCTGCGGTCGGGCCGCCGACCTTGCCGTACGTAGACGAGATGTTGACGATGCTGCCTTTGCCTTGGCGAAGCATGGCACGAATCTCGTACTTCATGCACAGAAGTACACCAAGCACATTCGTGTCGAAGATGGCTTGATAGCTCTCGGGGGTTACATCGGCAGCCGAACCGGGAGTGCCGACGGTGCCAGCGTTATTGACGGCAATGTCGAGGCGACCGAAACGAGCGATGATCTTGTCGACGAGGTTCTTGACTTCCTCTTCATGCCGCACGTCGGTGCGCACAAATTCGGCCTCAGTGCCAAGGTTGCGCAGTTCAGTGGCTAGCTTCTGACCTTCATTGTCGTGTCGACCGGAAACAACGACCCTCGCTCCCTCATGCGCGAAGGCCAAGGCCGTGGCGCGACCGATGCCAGTCAGTGCGCCGGTAATCAAAACAACCGGGGAATTCATATCACTACCTCCGTTTGATCTAGACCCATGCAGGCTGAGCATGACTGAGAAGTCCGCTAAGCTGCTCCGGGGTCGCTCAGATCACCTTGTTAGATTGCGAATCTCGCTGGTGGTAGCGCCGCTGAAGCATACTTTGTTAAGCTGGGAGCAATGCTTCACGAGCATGGGAGCGAGAATGGAATTACGACATCTTCGCTATTTCGTCGCGGTCGCCGAGGCGGGAAGTCTAACGGTGGCGGCAGCGCGAAAACTGCACACCTCACAACCTTCGTTGAGTCGGCAGATTCGAGATCTTGAGGAGGAGGTAGGTGCCCAACTCCTGACGCGCAGCGCTCGCGGCATCGAACTGACACTGGCAGGTCGATCCTTTCTCGATCACGCTCGCTCGGTGCTATCGCAGGTTGAAGCGGCAACCGACGCTGCGCGCCGGGTCGCTCATCCCGCCAAGCCATGCTTCACGATGGGCTTTCTGACCGGACACGAATTGACGTGGATGCCCGAAGCCTTGCAGATCTTGCGCGACGAGTTGCCTAACATCGACGTGATGATATCGAGTCAATATTCGCCTCTTCTTGCGGACGGCCTTTCGAAAGGAAAAATCGATGCGGCCTTTCTTCGACGGGAACGAGGAGCGCCAGACTTGGCGTTCCGCCTTCTCGTCAAGGAGCCCTTGGTGGTGATCTTGCCTAGTGACCACCGTCTCGCTGCGCTCAAGGCCATCAGTCCGGGGGATATAAAGGGCGAGAAATTCGTGAGCGTGTCGGGCACGGCTCCTGAACTGCGTGTGGTCATCGACGATTACCTGAAGCGGTCCGGAATCGATATCACGCCGCAACATGAGGTGGACCACATCGCCATGGCAATGTCCCTAATAGCATCGACGCGTGGCGTGGCGCTGTTGCCCGCTTACGTGCAGCACTTTCTGCCCTCGTCTGTGACGAGTCGTCCCCTCAAGGGAGAAACGCCGACGATTGATCTGGTCCTCGGCTACAAAAAGTCCAACAAGTCTCCCATCCTTAAGCTTTTGCTTTCGAGATTGGACGAGTTGGTCGCTCGTTTCTCGAAGAAGACCCGCTAAAATGAAAGGGACGTCCGCCACGGCGGGCGCCCCGTACCGGTGATGTTCAGCCGGCGATGGAATTAGGAGCTGGCGTCCTTGATGTCTTCGTGGGCGCGCTTTTCGGCGGTTTTGGCTTCGGCTTTGGCGTCGGCGTCCGGCTTGAGCAGGCGAATCGCTTTGACGAGATTCACGGGCTTACCGTTCTCGGGCGCTTTGCAGGCGGAGGCGCTGCCGCTGGACTGCACGGCGGTGAGCTCCCACTTCAAGCAGGTGAACCTGATTTTCAGATTGTGGCTGACGTGGAGGGCCGCGACGCAATCGTTGAGGCTTTTGAATGCCAGGCAAGCGTCAGTGAGGCTCGTGCGCGGCGGCAGGATAGCCTGCAACTGCAGTGCGAGCTTTTGGTTCTGGTCTTTGTTAGCCGCGAGCTGCTCGGTGGCGGTTGGGCCCTTCTTGATCCAATTGATTGGATTGAAGGACTGCGCTGCTGCGCTCGCAGCTCCCAGGAAAAAACTGGTTGCCAGGACTCCCACGACTATCATTTTAGCTTTCATTTCTTACCCTCCGTTGGGCACTCCCGCAAAACCCGGATTTCGCGGCTGATCTGAGGGAGCACTTTGCGAGCCGCAGGGCAGAGTTCCGCGAATCTTGCGGACTGCTCACCGCCAAAGGGATGAGCCATGGCGGAGCGGCGCGCGTTGCAATCACAAGGGAAGGGCTGGCTTCTCTTGAGAGCGACTCGGCGTATGCGAGCCGCACTTGAGGCAAGTAGACCATGATGGCGGCGGGGCAGCGAGTCCGGCGAAGTGCGGTACTCCCCCAATGCGTTATCCCTGTCCGAATGAGCAGGTTCGCGGGGGATGAATCTTGGGAATGTGGAGCAGAGTTCAAGCCATCACAGGGAGCTGCGGAGGCGAAGGTAATCGGCTGGAGAGAGGACAAGAATCCCGGCCAGCGTCTTGCCAAAGTAGGGACCGAAGTGCCGCAGATCTCCGGTGATGAGGTGTGTAGAGCGGGCTTCGATAGCTGCCAAACGGATGGGGATGTCTTTTTCGGGCAAGCTGACGCCACGCGGCAGATCGCGAGTCAGGGAGTCAAAGAATTTGAGATTCTCTGAAAGCCGATCGAGGCGGTGACGCTGAGCATCTTCGGTAAGGTTAGTACGGGCTTCCTCCAAGGCATAGTGCCCAGTGCAAAGCACAACATCGGGCAGCCGCCAAAGCCTGAGGAGACCGGCGTTTGGACGATAAGCGGCGGAGAAGAGGACCTTGGCGTCAAGGAAGAGCCGGTCCATGATGGGGGACTACTTGGGCGGGCGGTGGGGAATGGAGTCGGGATCGAGGCCGAGGCGCTTAACTTCGCGGCGGGCGCGGCGGTAGTCGGAAACGCTCGTGGCCGTGGAAAGCAGGAATTCGGCTTTGCGTTGCGGGGAGTATCTTTCGATGGGAACGATGACGGCGGGGCGAAGAAGGATGCCGTCCTCGCGGGCCTCGGCTGTGACAAAAGAGCCTTCGTCGAGACCGAAGCGCTTGCGGAGCTTTGCCGGGACGACGATGGTGCCGCGTTTGCCGACTTTGGCGGATTCCATGAGCGGTCTCGCTCCATAACCTACAATGCCAGATTATCAGACATTCAGACAGATGTCCATATCCCCTGAATCCAACGGGTTCGTTTAACGGACCGCGTTTCAAATGGTTTTGATCGCCAACCTTAGAATTCGCTTGCCGATGGAGGAGAAAAAACCATACGCTCGTGGAACCATGGGAGCAACGATGAGGAAAAATGGGCAAGCGGCGAAAACTCATAAAGTTCTCGTGATTGACGTTGGGGGCACGCACATCAAGATGCTGGCGACAGGGCAAAAAGAGGCGCGCAAAATTCCGTCCGGTCCCACGATGACGGCGGGCAAGATGGTGCGCGTGGTTAAGAAGTGCGTGAAGGATTGGGAGTTTGACCGCGTGTCCCTTGGATATCCCGGGCCGATCATTAACGGACACCCGTTACGCGAGCCGCATAACCTGGGGGGCGGGTGGATGAGATTTGATTTCAGCAAAGCCTTTGGATGCCCCGTGAAGATACTCAACGACGCGGCGATGCAGGCGCTGGGGAGTTATAAGGGCGGGCGCATGCTTTTTCTGGGACTTGGGACGGGGCTGGGATCGGCGATGATTGTGGATGGAATGCTGGAGCCGATGGAGCTCGCGCATCTCACTTACAAAAACGGGAAAACCTACGAAGATTATCTCGGCCTCCGCGGGCTCGAACGATTGGGGAAGAAGAAATGGCGTGGGCACGTTGCGAAAGTTACGAAGAAACTCAAGACCGCGCTGGAAGCCGATTACGTCGTCCTGGGCGGGGGAAACATCAAGAAATTGAAGAAGCTGCCTGACGGCGCACGGTTGGGCAGCAATGAAAATGCGTTTCTGGGCGGATTCCGGATGTGGGAGAAATAGGGGAGAAGGTATGGCAGCGGCGTCGAGGATGAGCGAGGCGAGTGTGAGTGGGGCGCACGGCGGGATCATCGAACCGGTGATGGTGCGCATCCCGGAGGGTTGGTTCGGGATGGGTTGCGAGACTGGGCGCGATGATGAGAAGCCGGTGCACCGGGTGTGGGTGGATGCGTTCGAGCTGGCGACGCACCAAGTGACGAACGCGGAGTATGGTTGCTTTCTTGTCGCGACAGGCGGTGCGCCGCGGCCGCAGCGGAATGATGCGGATTTCAATGATCCGCGGATGCCTGTCGTCGCGGTGTCCTGGGATGAGGCGACAGCGTACTGCCGATGGCTGAGCCGCGCGACGGAGAAAGCGTATCGCTTGCCGACCGAAGCCGAATGGGAACGCGCGGCCCGCGGCGGCATTGAGGGTTTGCTGTATCCGTGGGGAGATGCGGCACCGGAGTTTGTTCCTGATTACGCTACGCGGTGGAAGAATGGCCCGGAGCCCGTGGGTTTGTATCCGCCGAATGCATATGGGATTTACAATCTCTGCGACAACGTTCATGAATGGTGCGCGGACTGGTACGACGACGGCTACTACGCGCACTCTCCGGAACGAAATCCGCAAGGGCCTGGGAGCGGCAGCCGCCGTGCTTCGCGTGGCGGGTCCTGGCGGCACCATATTAAGGTTACGCGCACGGCCGCGCGGTCGAGCATTCCGCCGGAGTTTCAATACGCGGACTACGGATTCCGGATCGCGCGGGGGTAGACGCCCGGGCCTGCGGCGCCTCCGACGCCATGGACCTCGCGGCCTGACCGGGACGAAGCCGAACAGAACTGAAAAGCGCGGGAAGTATTACAATGGAGGGACGGGGCCGTAGCTCAACTGGATAGAGCGAGAGTTTCCTAAACCTGCCGACCTTTCTGACCCGTTCTGAAAACTTCGGACTCTACTATATTCCTCAAGCAGTTACAACGCTCCGGATTTGATCCGTTCGTCTTCGATCTGCACCGTTCTGAACCGATAACTACTACAATTTTACTACACTGATTTTGTCTCGCTTCCGTCGGCTACGGATCCAATGAAGGTGGGGGGACCGAATCCGCGCGGCTACGGGTTATTTCATTGCGACACCCAGGAAGATCTATCTTTCGATTGGCTTACGCTAGGTAGACCAGGGAGTTCAGCGGTTGCGGCACACCTTCAATTACGATTGCCCAGATGCTGGGGCACGGTACCCCAGATTCGGGGGGGCACTCTGCTAACGTTCAAGGCCATCGCCGTCGCTCCCGGTCTAGAAACGGGAGTGTTCTCGTTTGAATTGCCGGAGAAGCGCGGATTTCAAATCGGCGACCCACAGAAATTGAGGCGCGTGGACCTTGAAGTCTTTGATATCGGCGGACACCACGTCGAGATCATCTGCGCAACCGCGAAAGACGGCATTAGGCATACAAGCCTCCGTGAAAATACAATCGACCTAGTCAGGCTAGAGCGGAAATCATAGACCACAATGAGAGAGTGCGTTGGACGAACTCATTCTTGGGATAGCTTACAGAGCGGAGAAAAGTGATACACCATGTCATGGAAACTTATCAATTCACGGAAGCGTGTCAATCTACCTTTTATGTGCTCGCCGCATGGTGCTTGAGTGGTGCGCCCCAGTCGGTCATCAAGTCGTAGATCTCGTCAAGAAACCGCTCAACCTGGGACTGTTCCATCGACTTGAATTGCTTAGCCACCATTTGCGCGGCGGATTGAAAGCGGAGCCGGTAAGTCAGATTCGCGAAGTTCAGTCGCCACTGCTGGATCTCCCGTAGTCGCTGACGAAAGGCTGCGAATTCCTGAGTGGGATTTCGTGCCCGCTCAGCAAGATTGAATTGGCGCACTGTCCGCAAGTAGTCGATCGTCGAAAGCACACCCGGAACAGTCCAGTGAGCGCTATCTGGCGAGTCATCGCTGGCCTCGTTGCGTTCGACATCGGCTAAAGATTTGTTGTCTTTCACAGCCTGTTCCCATTCCACGTCAGTCGAAAGAGTAATTGCCTGAATAAAAGGCCGTGTTTCCAAATCTTGGACGAACTCATTCGCAAAGATTAAACTGGATTGAAACGATGAAGTGGCTTCCGACGGTGCAGCTTCTTTCCATAGCCGTACACTCGCAAAGAGGTCCTGCTTGCCGCTAAACTCGCTGACCCATATGGCTCGCAATGGAGGAGTGTACGCCGTCTCAAAGAAGGGAGTTTCCGAAATGACCTCGTAGGCTTTGAGGATCATCGGAAAGTATTCATAAACTGCCCTGCGCGAAAGAGGTAGTGGAAAGTAGCCGATCTGAACACCCAGATGGAGCCAAAGGAAGCACTCAAGGAGTTCCGCACGAACAAAAGTCGACCGCTTTTTCGGATATGAATCGATCGCGGTGATTTCCTGGAGTATGGGGAGCAAACGGTCATTGAGGAAGAAATTCAGATTCGCAGGCCCCAATATTCGGGACTCAATTTGCGACTGCGCATCGTTCGGACTTTTTGATTCAGATGACATCCGCCACAAACTCCACAGGAAATGGAAAATCTGGCCTTGGCTTGCAAATCGACGTATGGGTTTGGTGATCTAGCGTTTTTTCCTTATCTTCGTGGTCGTATTTTCCGATATTTACGATTGTTTCATCGCTTCCGAAAACAGAGAACGCCTTTAGCGCCGGATACTTGTGTTCCTTCCACAGTCTTTCCGTTTCATTTTTGATGTCATCTACTACCGTCTGTTTCTCGATATTCTTGTAAAGCGGATTCCATTCGAGGCAAAGGGCCGGAACCAAGTCAATTTTCGAAATGCCTTTGGCAATTCCCAAGAGGCCTGCCCCAAGCAATCCACGGTGTGCTGGAGCAAAAAAGCGAACGTGGGAATGAAGCACCTTTGCGTCACTGGCTCTTGGCTCTGTTTTGCTGTCTTCACTTCTTTGCGCGGAGTTCGCTACCAAGCATACCGTCTCTCTGATGATGAGAGCACCGGCTGAATGGCCGACCAATACAATTTGTTTGTAAGGTGATGTCCCGCGCGTGTTCCAAAAGTCGGCGGCTGTGCCGAAGAGAGTCGTACTTGTCGAGGAGGGGGCAATGAATGGCGTGGTCATTACTCCCGATTCCCGTCCCGTTGCTAGTTCCATCAAGAACGGAAGAAACTTGTCAGCAAGGGGCCTCACCTGCTTGTTGCTTCGATGACCGTAGAAGAAGAGATCACAGTCATCCCATTTTTTGTCTTTTTCAATTAGGTTTACAAAATCGACCCAAGTACTGCGTGGCTTGCCCCAAAATCCATGAACGAAGACGATGGCCGTGCTAGGAGGCCGCTTTGATATGAGGCCTAGCGCTCTTCGATCTTGCTTGAGGCTTATCGGTATGTGTTTCATTTCGGTTCTCGGCGTTTGGCAGTCAAACACCTAATCAACAACTTGTCAATTACACACTACATAGATTTGGGTGAATGGAGGAGTGCGCTCAAAAGGAGATTGACAGAGCCAGCATTGTTATCGCGCTGGGAAAAGCGTGGAAGAGGAGGAACCGAAGATGAGACGGTGAAACCCCTTGATGGAGTCTAGCGGGTGTAAGTCCCGCACGGCCAAAGCGAGCACGCAGGCCGATAGCGAGTGTTGCCATTCA
>WNFC01010184.1_pt1 | contig 10422 bp, 4 predicted proteins | sample 5400541 | NCBI WGS metagenome assembly WNFC01 (sample SAMN13153342, study PRJNA577476) | soil metagenome | isolation source: 120 cm saprolite under Douglas fir tree site 2 hole 2 replicate 1 | place: USA:California | collected 2015-04-18
CGTGGCCGCCGAAGACGTAGACCCGTCCGTCGGAGAGCGTCGTGCGGGCATTGCAATACATGTTGTAGAACACGCCCTTTGAATAGCCGTTCTCCGCAAAGGCCGCACGGTTCATGGCGAAGTCGGCCTCATCCAGCAGGGCCGTATGGAACTTGCCGCTGTTCTTGAAGGCGTCGGGGTGGCTGAGGTCGAACAGCAACTGCCTTTCCATCGTGCGAACCGCCTTGATGCGCGTCGGCACGCTTTGGCTCAGGCCCTGGCGCATCAGATAGCCGCCGTAGGTGAGCCTTTGGAACGAGTCATCCGCCGAGCGATTCTGCCCGAGGCCCAGGAACGGATCGAAGCCGTGCAGGACATCCCTCAAGGACGAATTGAACTGGTTGCCGGCGGTGGTCAGTGCTCCGCGGGCGATCGCCAGGTCAACCAGCGCGGGATCGGCCATGTCGTTGGAGGTGTACTCGGAGAATCTGGCGTGAAACAGGATCTTGGGATTCTGCGAATTCTTCTTCCATACCAGACCCATATGCACCCCTTCGGTACTCTGCATCGGGATCAGGGGGGAAACCTGCCCACATTGCGATGGCGGACAGTTGGCATTGGGATCAGGGAATACGCCCTGCGCTGAAGCGCCCGACCAGAAGACAACTACGGCTGCAAACGCGATCCTATTCATGCGCTCCGAGCTCCTCATGCGGACCAAAAGCAAAAAAGTGGAGGCCGTTATTTTCTCCTCCATTGCGGTAAACCGATTCCGTCCCCGAATATTCCGAGAACTATCGAATACCGGCGCCAGATATGAAGAAGGGCCCGATCCCAGGACCGGGCCCGAGGCGGGCTTCGTCCAGCTGGGCCCGCTGCGTTTTTGTTTACCGCAGTACGGTGCTCGCTTCCGCCTCGTCGATATAGCGCTGTAGGTCTTCCTCGAGGAGGAAGCGACGCTTTTCAAGCTGCCTGGCGGCCTTGGCAACCGCCTTCACGTATCCCTCGTGATCGCGGTAGCGTTCCTCGAGCGAGCGGCGCGGGTCGCCGGCGGCGAGGCGCTCGGCCTTGGTGGTTTTGAAGGCGATCCACTGGCCTGACGCTTCGCAGCCGTCGGTGTTGTCGAACCTGCCGCCGCTTCCGGGAACCGGGCCGCCGCCGAACGCGGTAGCCCGCAGCCCCCATCCGGTGGTCGTGGCGATCGGCGCTGCAACGGCCGGCAGGCGAATGCCCGCGGTCTCGTTGCCGTCACGATCGACTTTCGATACGAAGGACGGGTACACCGGCCCGGAAAAGTTGGGCGGGTTGATGTCCATGATGCCATCCGCGAAGCGCGGACCGAAGTTGAACAGGTGCCGCACGGTGATCACGCCCGAATAGTTGACGCCGGGGATGTTGGGCCAGCCCAGCGCCTTCTGCGGGATGATGCCGACACCGTTGCCGACCGGGATCGAATACACCCGCTGGTCGTCCTCGGGGATCTGGCTCTCCGGCGGCTTGCGATGCTCGGAAACCCACTCGTCGAGCGCGACAAAGAGGGCGCGCAAGGCCGGGGCGGGATTCGTCGTGTTGCGGATCTGCTGGCAGCTGTTGCCCGGGCCGCCCGGCGGCGTCGAATTCGCTCCGCCTCCCGTGTGCTCGACGCCCGAGAACAGGTAATAGCGCACGTTGCGCGGATCCTCTTCGAGTTCCTTGCCGCGCGGCGTCGTATGCACGAGCGAGCCCGTCTTCACCCAGTATTCGTTCGATGAATTCGCCTGCAGGCTCTTGGCGCAGGTATGGCTTTCGCGGCAGCGGTCGCCGCGTCCGGCGACCTTGCGCGTGAACGGATCGCGGAAAGTCTCGAACGTGAAGGGGAAGTTCGCCTCGGGATAGCGGTGGTTCTGGCGGTTGCGCTCGGTGCGGCCGGTTTGCGCGAAGCGAAAGTTGATGGCGTCGCCGTTGCCCGCGCCGAGCCAGTTGAGGATGCCGTCGAGGACGCGCCGGCCGCGCTCGTCCTCGTTGAAGCCGAGCGTCTCGTAGTCGTTCAGGTAGCGCGCCGGCTGCGACACGGTGAAGGCGTACGTATGCTTCACGTGGTGCGCGAGCGGATTGGGGTTGCCGAAATCGTCCGCCGTCGCGTGCCGCAGGAAGGAGACGAAGTCGCGCGTCGCGGCCAGGCCAAGGCCCGCGACGACCGGATCCTTCGCGGTGTACGAGAACTCGAAGATCGCGCTTTGCTTGAAAGGCGTCCCGAGGGGTAGCCGCCGGATGGCGGTGCCCGCAGCCGAGGTGTATTCCCAGTCCGTCGCCGGAATCGTCGTCGGCGACTGCATCAGGTGATCGCGCACAGTGAGCGTCGCCTTGGACTTGTCCGTCGACGCTGCCGGGTAGGCGAGGACGCTTTGCATCGTCGTGGCGTTGTCGAAGACGATGTATTCGTACGACGGCCCGGTGATCGTCGAACCGTCCGGGTTCTTCAGCGGCGCGCCGACGTTGATCGTCAGCCGGTCGTTGCCGGGCGCCGCGCCGAAATCCCAGCCGTTCCAGACGATGCTGTAGCCCTGGTTCATCAGGAACGCGTCGCCGGCGTGTGCGGCCGTGGTCGGATTGTTGCCGCCGCTAGAGCGGTTCAGGTCGCCGAACAGTTTGTTGCCGCGGTTGTTGACTTCCACGAAAAGCTTGTTGTTGCCGTCGCGCAGATTGAGCGGCTTCAGGATGTAGATGTCCATCGAGTATTCGACCATGCCGAGCGCGTTGCGCGGCGCGAACTCGATGTCGGTGATGACCGCGTTGCGCGGATCGCGCGGGTCGACCTCGCCGGAGGCCGTTCCCCGCAGCTTCTCGTAAGCGCCCACGGAGCCGAACGTCCTGCCCTCGAAGGTCGGCGATTCCGTGGACTTAATTTCGATCTTGGTGATGCGGGCTTCGGCGAGCGGCGCGGCAAGAACCATCCCCGCCGCTAGCGCGAGCAGCGCGTTTGCTTTCATGATTTCCTCCCCCTCCAGGGTAGATACAAAATTCCTGCGCCCATTATGGGCGCCGCACGGCGCACTGATTCATGAGAAAGGGGCATGAATTCAGAACGATCTTCAATGGATCGCCGTGGCGCGTTGGGAGTAGCGTGGCGGTCTCAAGAGGCTTCACTTCCGAGGGGGAGGTCAAATCATGTCGCCGTATATCCAGGCGCTGCGTCGCGCGTCCGTGGCCATCACCGGGCTGTCCCTGATACTGGTCTTGCTGGCGTGGGCTACCTCAGTGCACGCGCACGTTACGCGGATCGTCATTGACCTGAGAACCACCGCCTTTGCCGGGGCCACATTCGGCAGCGTCGGGCAGTACGAGCAAATCGTGGGCCGCGCCTTCGGCGAGCTCGATCCACATGATCCGCGCAACGCCATCATCCAGGACATCGAGCTGGCGCCGCGGAATGCGCGCGGCAAGGTCGAATACGTCGCCTCCTTCCAGATGTTCAAGCCGCTCGATATGACCAAGGCGAGCGGGCTGATGTGGCACGACGTGCCGAACCGCGGCAACCGCGCCGGCTTTCCGGTGGACAGCCGCAACAACGGCGACGTCCAGGTGAATACCGGCTGGCAGGGCGAAAACGCCGGCGGCGTCGCACACCCGGCCAGCCCCGATAGTCCGCTACCTATCATTCCTTCCTTGCGGGACTGGGTAAAAGTTCCAATCGTGAAAAACCAGGATGGCTCGGCCATCAAGGGCGTAGTCATGGGCAGGATCTTGAACGCGAGCGGTGTGAACTCGCAGCCCACGATCGTCCATTCCAACCCCGTGCCTTACAAGCCGGTGACGCTCGACACCACGCAGGCGAGGCTAGTCTCGCGCGTGCATGAAACCATCGAAGGCCGGATCACCGGCGAGGCGCGCGTAGCAAGCGCCGACTGGGCCTGGGCGAGCTGCAACGCGACCAATCCCTTCCCCGGCACGCCGGACCCGACGCAGATCTGCGTAAGAGGCGGGTTCGTCGCGGATCGCGTGTATCAGGTGGTCTTTACGACTCAGGACCCGCCGGTTCTCGGCATCGGCTTCGCCTCATTCCGGGATGTCGGGTCGTTCTTCAAGAATTCGATGGAGGAGCAGAACCCGATCGCCGGCAAGATCCGCTGGGTCATCGGCCGGGGCAGCTCGCAGTCGGGCAACTACCTGAGGGCGTATCTGCATCTTGGCTTCAACGAGGACGAGGCGGGGCGCCAGGTGCAGGACGGCATGTGGCCGATCATCGCCGGACGCCGGGTCGCCCTGAACTTCCGCTTCGCCATGCCCGACGGCGTGCTCAAGCTCTACGAGCCGGGCAGCGAGGGTCCGCAGTGGTGGGCGAGGTATCAGGATCGAGTGCGCGGCTTGCCCAAGCGCGGCATCCTCGACCGCTGCCGCGGGACGCACACCTGCCCGAAGGTCATCGAGCACTTCGGTGCGGCCGAGATCTGGGCTCTGAAGCTGGGGCCCGAATGGGTCGGCACGGATGCGAAGAAGGACATTCCGCTGCCCAAAAACGTGCGCCGCTACTACATCCCGAGCACCCCGCACGGCGGCGGCGGCGGTGGCTTCAGCAATCCCACCACTGCCTCGAGCTGCCCGAGCGTCGGTTATGGCACGGGGATATTCGTCGACAACCCCGTCCCGCATACGCAAACCGTAACCGCGCTTCGCCTGCACTTCCGTAACTGGGTCATGAACGGCACGCTGCCGCCTGCCAGCCGCTGGCCGACGTTGAAGCCGCTCAAGGAACAGCGCGACGAGCAGGACGACGACGACGATGACGACGACGATGACCGCAAGGGACGCGACCGGGACGACGATCACAAGGGACACGCGAAATCGCGCCCCCTCCTGGTGACGCCGACCAAGGAGGCGATGGGGTTCCCCACCATTCCCGGCGTGCCCGCAACGGCGCCCACCGGTCTCATCAGCCCGGTCCTCGATTACGACTTCGGCCCTGACTTTGACTACAGCGATGCGTCGGGAGTGCAGACCGTCATTCCGCCGCGCATCAAGCAGGTGATCAAGATGCTCGTACCGAGGGTGGATGCCGACGGCAACGAGCTCGGCGGCGTGCCGGTGGTGCTGCGCGATGCTCCGCTGGGGACCTACCTCGGATGGAACATCACCGCGGCCGGCTTCCACAAGGGCAAGATCTGCAACTATCAGGGCAGCATGATCCCATTCGCCAAGACCAGGGCCGAGCGCCTGGCGAGCGGCGACCCGCGGCTGTCGCTCGAGGAGCGCTACGGCGATCACACCGGGTATGTGAATGCCGTGAGGGCGGCCGCAGCGATAGCCGTGGCGCAGGGCTTCCTGCTGCAGGCGGATGCCGACGCTCTGATTTCCGCGGCGCAGGCGAGTAGTGTCCTGAACCCATAGCCGGATCCAACCACAGGCACTGAAGACGAGCGAACTGGGAGAGGAAAAATGCGTTATCTGCACTTGTCGCTGCACGTCCTGAAATATCTGCTGGCCGCGGCGCTGCTGGCGAGCGCCGTTCCGTCCTTCGCGCATGACGACGATGACGACGATGGCGACCGGCATGAATCGAGAGGCTCGCGCCACTTCTCGATCGAGGTCCTCTCCGGCCGGCCCGACATGATCGCCGGCGGCGATGCGCTGGTGCGCATCAGCATGAAAAAGAAGGAGAAGCACATCGCGTTGGGCGAGGTGACGGTCAGGCTGAACGGCGCTGACATCACGCGCCAGTTCGTCGCCAACAACCCGGCGCGCACGCTGACGGGCCTGGTCAGCGGCCTGCGCAACGGCGAGAACACGCTAACGGTCGACTCGAACCGCAAGGGCAAGGGGCGCGGGGATGCCGACGTGACGCTCGTCAACCACTCGATCGAAGGGCCGATCCTCTCCGGGCCGCACGAGCAGCCGTACGCTTGCGCCACGCAGCGGTTCAACCTGCCGGCGGGCCTGGGCAACCTCGGTGCGCCGCTCGACGCGAACTGCTCGATCGGCCGTCGCGTTGACTACATCTATAAGGCCACCACGAATACCGGGAACAGCCTCACCAAGTGGCCGGCGGGCGCCACGGCTTATCCGGCCGACCTCGTCTACACGACGACGACACTGGGCAAGCGGGTGCCTTACATCATTCGCATGGAGACCGGCACGATCAATCGCGCGATTTACCAGATCACGATCCTGCATGACCCGCTCGCGGAGCCTGCGCCAAGCTGGAATTTGCAACCCGGCAACTGGAACAAGCGGCTCATCTACACCTTCGGCGGCGGCTGCATCGGCGGCTGGTACCGGCAGGGTGCCTCTACCGGCGGCGTCACCGACAACTTCATGCTGTCGAACGGCTACGCGCTCGCCTCGTCGTCGCTCAACGTGTTCGGCAACAATTGCAACGACCTACCCGCAGCCGAGACGATGATGATGGTGAAGGAGCGCTTCATCGAAGCCTATGGCGTTCCGGCGCATACGCAGGGCTGGGGCTGTTCGGGTGGCTCCTATGCGCAGCACCAGATCGGCGACAACTATCCTGGGCTGCTTGAGGGCATCATTCCCGGCTGCTCTTTCCCGGAGGTCGGTTTCGCCACCATCAACTTCATCACCGACGCCTGGCTCCTCGACAACTACTTCAATACCCGCGCCACCGTCCCGTGGACCGCGGAGCAGAAGCGCCAGGTCACCGGCTTCCTGCTCTATGACACGGCGCCCAACGTCGCCGTTGGGGCGCGCCGCATCGACCCGAAGCCGGGCTCGACAAGCTGCAACGCGGTACCGGCCGAGCAGCGCTACGACCCTGTGATCAGGCCGCACGGCGTGCGCTGCACCGTGTATGACCACACGGTGAACGTGTACGGGAAGGACCCGGCGACCGGGTTCGCGCGACGCCCGCTCGACAACGTCGGCATCCAGTACGGCCTGAAGCGGGTGAATAGCGGCGCGATCTCGGTCGAGCAGTTCCTCGATCTCAACGAGAGGATCGGCGGTTTCGACCGCGACGCGACCATCGTGCCGCAGCGCACCGTGGCCGACCTCCTGGCGGCGCGCGCCGCGTACCAGACCGGCCGGCTCACCAACGGAGGCGGCGGGCTCGCCGAGATGCCGATCATCGACTTCCGCGACTACAACGACGCGCTGCCCGGCGGCGACATTCATGTGCGCTATCACTCGTTCTCGATGCGCAAGCGCCTGGAGAAGGCGAACGGCCGCAGCGACAACCAGGTGATGCTGGTGCAGGACAACCGCTTCGGTTTGTACAGCAACAATAACCCGCTGCTGCAGAGCGCGATCCTGAAGATGGACCGCTGGATTACCGCCATCAAGGCGGACAAGCGGCACATGCGCCAGACCGACAAGGTAGTGCAGAACAAGCCCGCCGACCTGCATGAAGGTTGCTACACGAAGGATGCCACTCCGGCGTTCATCGCCGAGCACCAGGTGCGCGGGCCGTCAGCTTGCCATGACCTGTATCCGTCCAACTCCTTCCCGCGCGAGGTTGCCGGTGCGGATGTCGCCGCCGACATCATCAAGTGCCAGACCAAGCCGCCGCGCCAGTCCGATTATGCCGTGAGCTTTACGGCGACGCAGTGGAGTCGGCTGCAGGCGATTTTCCCGTCCGGCGTGTGCGACTGGTCGAAGCCGGGCGACGAACAGCAGGAGCCGATCGGTACCTGGATCGTGATCGACTGAGGGAGCTGAGAACGAGGACCGACATGCGCAAATCGCTGCTGGTACTGGGCTTCACGGTATTGTGCTTCGCGCCCGCCAGGGCGTCGCACGAGGCCTCCGGGCTGGCGGTGCCGCCGGGCCCGGGCTTCCGCGGCGGAGTGGTGGCGGTATCGCACCCGCTCGCCGCGGAGGCGGGCGCGAGGATGCTGCGCAGCGGCGGCAATGCCATCGACGCCGCCGCGGCGATCCAGTTCGCGCTCAACGTGGTCGAGCCCGAGTTCTCTGGCATCGGCGGCGGCGGATTCATGATGGTGCACCTCGCGAAGGGGCAGGGCAGCACCTTCGCGATCGAAGGCCGCGAGAGGGCGCCGGCGAGCGCCGATACCACGCTCTTCACCAATCCCGACGGCAGCAGGCAGGATTTCAATTCCGCATCGACGAGCGGCCAGGCAGTCGGCGTCCCGGGCACGTTGAAGGTGGTTGCCACCGCCGTACAGCGCTATGGGCGCAAGCGGCTTGCGGAAGTGATCCAGCCCGCGATCGAGCTCGCCGAGAAAGGCTTCCCGGTGAACTTCGTGCTCGCCGGCGACGCCACTTCGCCGCGCACCGGTTTTTACGCGGAGACGGCCGCGGTCTTCCGCCCCGGCGGTGTGCCGCTGCGGCAGGGCGAGATCCTCAAGCAGCCGGATCTCGCGAAGACGCTGCGCCTGATCGCGGCAAAGGGGCCGGACGCGCTCTATCGCGGCGAGATCGGCGCGGCGATCGTGGCCGCGCAGCGCGCGACGGCTAACGGCGGCAAGCCCGGCCTCATGACGATGCAGGACCTGGCCGACTACCATATCGTGATCCGCGAGCCGATCGTGGGCGAGTACCGCGGCTATCGCATCGCCGCGATGTCGCCGCCCTCCTCGGGCGGCCTGACCATGATCCAGGCGCTCAAGATGATCGAGCGCTACCCGCTTGGCGATGCCGCGGCCGGCTTCGGCTTCGGCAAGGCGAAGACGCTGCACGTCATGGCCGAGGCGATGCGGCTCGCGTTCGCCGACCGCAGCGTCTGGATGGGCGACGAGGACTTCGTGCCGGTGCCCAAGCGCGGCCTGCTCGACCCAACTTACGTTCGCGAGCGCGGCGATCTCATTAGCCTGACCGCGATCATTTCGGGAGCCGCCCTGCGCGGCGATCCATGGCCTTTCGAGACCGCGCAGCGTCCGGGTCGCACCATGCTTGCGGCCGCAGAGCCGGTGAGCCACGCCGGCGGCCACACCACGCACTTCTCGGTAGTCGACCAGTGGGGGAACATCGTTTCGTACACGACGACGATCGAGCAGGGCTGGGGCACGGGAATCATGGTTCCCGGCTACGGCTTCATGCTCAATAACGAGCTCACCGACTTCAACTTCGGCTTCAACATGCACCCGCGCTTCGGCGGCCCGGGCGCGAACGACGTGCAGGGCGGCAAGCGCCCGCGCTCGAGCATGACGCCGACGATCCTCTTCAAGGGACGCGAGCCGGTGGCCGCCTTCGGCTCGCCCGGCGGCGCCACCATCATCAACTCGGTCTACAACGTGCTCATCAACCTGGTGGATCACGGGATGACGATCGGACAGGCGGTCGAAGCGCCGCGGATCTCGGTGACCACGGCCGGCAACCTGATCAACCGCGAAGCGGGCTTCGACGAAGCCGAGATCGCCAAGCTGCGCGCGCTGGGGCATAACGTCGGCGCCCCGGGGAACATCGGCAACGTCAACGCCATCTTCATCGACCTCGCGACCGACCGCCAGTACGGCGCGGTCGACTCGACGCGCGAAGGTGGGCTGATCGGCCTGCCGAAGGGCCACCGCGAGAAAGAAGACGACGACTGACGAACTAAGGAGGGGGACATGAAAAAGACGTTGCTTCCGCTGGTCGTAGGACTCGCTCTTTCGAGCGCCGGCTACGCGAGAGACGGCCATGAGCGCGATTTCGAGATCAACACGCTGTCCACCGCGGCGAACATGGTGAGCGGAGGCGACGTCGTCGTCGAGGTACGCGCGCCGCGCTATGCCAGGCTCAGCGATCTTGTGGTGCGCCTCAACGGTCAGGACGTGACCGCGCAATTGAGTGCCGATGCTGCAGGACAGCGCCTGATCGGCCTGCTGACCGGGCTGCAACTCGGCAAGAACCGGGTGACCGTCAGCAGCAGGCATCACCATGGCGGCCAGCATTACGAGAAGCTCGAGATCACCAACCACCCGATCTCGGGCGAGATCTTCGGGCCGCACCAGCGCCCGTGGGTGTGCGAAACCGAGGCGTCGGGGCTCGGCGCGCCGGCGGCAAGCGGGCCTTGCGTCGCGGCCACGAAATACGAGTGGTTCTACCGCTCGACCGGCGGCGCGCTGCTACCGCTGCCGGCCGGGCCGCTGCCCGCCGATGTGTCGCAGACCACCACCATCGACGGCCATACGGTCAACTTCATCGTGCGCGTGGAGTCGGGCGTCATCGACGAGTCGATCTACCGTATCGCCATCCTCGACGACCCGGCCAACCCGATCTCCAATCCCTGGAGTGCGGGGGGCAAGAAGCCGGGGCCCGGATGGAACGGGAAGCTCTTCTATCACTTCCTCGGCGGTGCCGGCCCCGGCTTCCGCTCGGGCCGCAACGTCGCGACCTCCGCGATCAATGTTTCCGACACCATCTCCACGCGCGACGAGCCGCTGCGCTTGGGTTTCGCGGTCGCTCTTGGCTCGCGCAACACCTTCGGTACCGGCGCCGACGAGGTCGTGTCCGCCGAAACCGTGATGATGATCAAGGAGCGGTTCATCGAGCAGTACGGGCTGCCGAAGT
>WNFC01010185.1_pt1 | contig 10422 bp, 14 predicted proteins | sample 5400541 | NCBI WGS metagenome assembly WNFC01 (sample SAMN13153342, study PRJNA577476) | soil metagenome | isolation source: 120 cm saprolite under Douglas fir tree site 2 hole 2 replicate 1 | place: USA:California | collected 2015-04-18
TGCGCTGCGCGCGCGGCTCGCCGCGCCGACGCGCAACCTCGTCCCGGCGCGCGCCACCGCCCTCGACGATGCCGGGCGAATCGCCCTCTTCGTCGCCATGGCCGAGGAGGTGCAGACGAGCGTGGCGCGCGTCGCCAGCCTCGCCGACGTGCCTGGTGCCGTCGCTTCCTATCTCGCCTCGGAGAATCTGCCGGCCGAGCTGGTGATGGCGCCCGACCCGGCGCTCGACGCCATTCCCTGGAGCGAGCGGCCGCTGCTCCAGCTGCGCCGCGGCAAGGCGGCGCCCGGCGACCAGGTCAGCGTGACGCCGGCCTTCGCCGCCATCGCCGAGACCGGCACCTTGATGCTGACCTCTGGCGCCGAGACGCCGTCGACGCTCAACTTCCTGCCCGACACCCATATCGTTGTGCTGCGCGCCGGTCAGGTGGTGCCGAGCTACGAGGAGGGCTGGACGCGGCTGCGCGCGCGCGGCGCCATGCCGCGCACGGTCAATTTCATCACCGGCCCGTCGCGCACCGGCGATATCGAGCAGCGCATCCAGCTCGGCGCGCATGGCCCGCGCCGCCTGCACATCGTGCTGGTCGAGGACAAGCCCGGCGATGGCCAAGTCAGGTGATTCAGAGCTCTGGCAGGCGGCGCTGCGCGACGTCAAGCCGCTGCGCCGACGCCGGCCCCCGGAAGCGTCGAAACCCGTAACGCCGAAAGCAGTAGCGTCGAAACCGGCAGTAAAGCCGCCCGCTCCGGCGCCCGCCGCGCCACCTGCCGTGCCTGCGCCGCGCGCGAAGCTGGCGCCGCTCCTGCCGATTACCGGGCTGCGCGCTCCCGGCCTCGACAAGGCATCGGCCGAGCGGCTGAAGCGCGGCCAGTACCCGATCGAGGCGCGCATCGATCTGCACGGCATGACGCAGGACGACGCCCACCGCACGCTCGGCGCCTTCATCGCGCGCAGCGCGCGCGCCGGGCTGCGCTGCGTGCTCGTCATCACCGGCAAAGGGTTGCGGCGCCTCGACGACGAGCGGCCGGGCGGCCCAGATTCAGGACGGGGCGAGGTCGGCATCCTGCGCAACGCCGCGCCGCGCTGGCTCAACGAGGCACCGAATCGCGCCCGCATCCTCGCCTTCGCCGCAGCGCAGCCGCGCGACGGCGGCGGCGGCGCGCTTTACGTGTTGCTGCGGCGCCGTTCCCGTCCCAGTCATGGAAGGTCGGGCGAGGGATGACGCCGTTCGGCGAGCGGCTGCGGGCGCTGCGCAGCGAGCGCCGCATGACGCTGAAGACGATGGCCGCCGCGCTCGGTCTCTCGCCGGCCTATCTCTCGGCGCTCGAGCACGGGCGGCGCGGCCGGCCGACCCATGCCCTGGTCATCGCCATCTGCGCCCAGCTCAACATCATCTGGGACGACGCCGACGAGCTGATCCGCCTCGCCCGCCTGTCGCATCCGCGCGTCACCGTCGACACGGCCGGGCTCGCCGCTTCGGCGACCGAGCTCGCCAATCTCCTCGCCGAGCGCATCCGCAAGCTGCCGCCCGATACGGTGGAGCGCCTGCTCGCCATTCTCAAGAGCGAGCCGGTGCCGCAGCGCCGCCGCCGCCGTGCGAAGCCGCTAACCGGTTCTTAAGGCTTTGCGGCGCAGGCTTGGCCGAGGCGAGGCTGATGCGCGACGGAACCACCATGTCGAACGGCGAGACAGCGGACGAAGACTTGCGGCAGGCCGATCTCTCGCATCTCTCCCTCGGCGAGATGACCACCGCGCAACGCGCCGAGATCCGTCGCCGCTACGCCGATTTCATCAAGCGCCTGGCCAAGCCGCCGGCGGTAAAGCCAGCGCCGACCACGCCGCCATCGACCAGCGCCTGGCTGCCGGGAAAAAAGGCACCGCGCTAGCGTCTCCCTCTCCCACGCCTGATCGAACCCTCTCCCTCCGGGAGAGGGTAGGGTGAGGGTCTGCGAGCGTCTCGACCCAACCGAACCAAGCGGCCAAGCCCTCACCCCGACCCTCTCCCGGAGGGAGAGGGAGAAGGAATGGCGTTAGCCAATTCCTACAGAATGAACTTCGACAGATCGGCGTTCTTGGCGAGCGCGCCGACATGGTCGCGCACGTAGTCGCGGTCGATGGTGACCACCGTGCCGGCGGTCTGGTCGGAGGCGGTGAAGCTGATCTCCTCGAGCAGGCGCTCGAGCACGGTATGGAGGCGGCGGGCGCCGATATTCTCGACCGACGAGTTGATCTGCTCGGCCAGGCTGGCGATCTCGTCGATCGCCTCGTCGGCGAAGTCGAGCACCATCGCCTCGGTCTTCATCAGCGCCTTGTACTGCTTGATGAGGCTGGCCTCGGGCTCGGTCAGGATGCGCTTGAGATCCTCGCGCGTCAGCGCCCTCAATTCGACGCGGATCGGCAGTCTTCCCTGCAGCTCGGGCAGGAGGTCGGACGGCTTGGCGAGGTGGAAGGCGCCCGAGGCGATGAAGAGAATGTGGTCGGTCTTGACCGCGCCGTGCTTGGTCGCGACGGTGGTGCCCTCGATCAGCGGCAGGAGGTCGCGCTGCACGCCCTCGCGGCTGACATCGGCGCCGATGCGCTCGCTGCGCGCGCTGATCTTGTCGATCTCGTCGATGAAGACGATGCCGTTCTGCTCGACCGCGGCGATCGCTTCCTTGACCACCTTCTCCTGGTCGAGCAGCTTGTCGCTCTCCTCGGCCATCAGCACCTGGTGGCTCTCGGCGACGCTCATCCGCTTGGGCTTGGTGCGGTTGCCGAAGGCCTTGCCGAACATCTCGCCGAGATTGACCATACCCATCTGGGCCCCCGGCATGCCGGGGATCTCGAAGGTCGGCAGGCTGGAGCCGACATTCTCCTGCACGGCGACCTCGACCTCCTTGTCGTCGAGCTGGCCCTCGCGCAGCATCTTGCGGAATTTCTGCCGCGTATCGGGGCTCGCCTTGTCGCCGACCAGCGCATCGAGCACGCGCTCCTCGGCGCGCATCTCGGCCTTCGAGACGACCTCCTTGCGCAGCTTCTCCCGCGTCATCGCGATGGCGATCTCGACGAGGTCGCGGATGATCTGCTCGACGTCGCGGCCGACATAGCCGACCTCGGTGAACTTGGTCGCTTCGACCTTGAGGAAGGGCGCCTGGGCGAGCCGCGCCAGGCGGCGGGCGATCTCGGTCTTGCCGACGCCGGTCGGGCCGATCATCAGGATGTTCTTCGGCAGCACTTCCTCGCGCAGCTCCTCGGGGAGCTGCTGGCGTCGCCAGCGGTTGCGCAAGGCGATGGCGACGGCGCGCTTGGCGTCGTTCTGGCCGATGATGAAGCGGTCGAGCTCGGATACGATCTCGCGGGGAGAGAACGCGGTCATCTCGGTCATAGGATCTCGATCGTCACTTTGTCGTTGGTGTAGACGCAGATGCCGGCGGCGATGGCGATCGCCTTGCGGGCGATCGCCTCGGCGTCGAGCTCGGGATGGTCGATGAGGCCGCGCGCCGCGGCAAGCGCATAGCCGCCGCCCGAGCCGATGCCGATGATGCCGTCCTCGGGCTCGAGCACATCGCCCGTACCGGACAGGATCAAGGACACATTGCGGTCGGCGACCGCCATCATCGCCTCGAGGCGGCGCAGATAGCGATCGGTGCGCCAATCCTTGGCGAGCTCGACGCAGGCGCGCGTCAGCTGCCCGGGATGCTGCTCGAGCTTGCCCTCGAGCCGCTCGAAGAGGGCGAAGGCGTCCGCCGTGGCGCCGGCAAAGCCGGCGATGACGGTGCCGCCGCCGAGGCGGCGCAGCTTCTTGGCGTTCGACTTGACGATGGTCTGGCCCATCGACACTTGGCCGTCGCCGGCGATGACGACCTGGCCGCCCTTGCGCAGGCAGATGATCGTCGTGCCGTGCCAGGGCGGGCCGCCGGATGCGCTGGCCGCCTGGCCGTTTTCCTGGGACTTGAGCACCTTGTGGCGTGAACGACTGGGTGGAACGACGTGGCGCCTGTCATAGCCGGCCGACCGCCGGCCCGCAATGATGTGAGGTGGCGGGCCGGGTGATCAAGGCGGCGGCGGATAGGGAAGGCGGGCGGCTAGATCGGCCTTCTGCCCGCCGCCCATCCAGGGCTAGGCTGCCGGGGTGAGGCTGCGGCAAATGGCGTCAGGGGGGCAGCGCATGGAACATCGCCCGGCGGATCCCAGCAACGAAACCGGCGACGATCCCTGCCCGGTCGGGCTGCGCGGCATCGTGCCCAGCCTCAACACGCCGTTCACCGCCGATGACGCGGTCGACCTCGCCAGCCTCTGCCGCCTCGTCGACTGGACGGTGGCGTCGGGCGCCGCCGGCATGCTCATCCTGGCGGTCGCCGGCGAGGGGCAGAGCCTGACGCGCGACGAGTTTGGCGCCGTCGCCGAAACCGTCGTCGCCCGCACCGCCAGGCGCATCCCGGTCATCGTCTCGGTCACCGCCACGACGGCGGCGGAGCGGCTGTGGCGCGCCCGCCAGGCGGCGGCGATCGGCGCCGACATCATGCTCTGCCAGCCGCCTGCCGGGCTCGCCGGCGACGCGCTTGAGGGTGTCTTCGGCGAGCTCGTCGCAATCGGCCCCAAGCTGCTGATGATCCAGGATCTCGCCTGGCAGGGGCCCGGCATGGCGATCGCCGACATCGTCCGCCTGCACGAGCGCATCCCGCAATTCCAATGCCTCAAGCTCGAGACGGCGCCGGCCGGGCCGAAATACAGCGCGGTGCTGGCGGCGACCGGCGGCCGCCTGCATGTCAGCGGCGGCTGGGCGCTGTCGCAGATGATCGACGCGCTCGATCGCGGCGTGCACGCCTTCATGCCGACCGAGCTCGAGCCGCTTTGGGTCGCCATCTACCGTCTGCACCGCGACGGCCGGGTCGACGAGGCGCGCGCCCTCTTCGAGCGCGTGCTGCCGATCGTCGCCTTCTCCAACCAGCATATCGATGTCAGCATCCGCTTCTTCAAGCATCTGCGCCGGGCGGCGGGCATTTTCTCGACCGCACGCTGCCGGCCGCCCGTGCCGCCGCTCGACCCCTACCACCAACGCGAGGCCGAGCGGCTGAGCGGGGTGGCGCGGCGCCTGCTCGGCGGGCTGGCCGCAATGTCACACCAGCCATGACGAAAGCGTGATCTTCTCCCGGCCGCCGCCTTCCCACATCCCAGGTATCTTTATCCCTCAATCCCTCAGCCAAGGCTCTCTTATGCGGCAGCTCCTCGCCTTTCTCACCGCCGTCGCCCTGCTCGTCGCGGTCGCCGATAGCGTGCCGGCCGCCCCGCCGGCGGCCTCGGTGACCGACCAGGCGCCGCCCAACCAAGCGCCGGCCGATCGGGCGCCGCGCCCGAAGCGCGAGCGGATCGTGCCGCCGCAAGACGACCAGGTGCCGAATCCCGCCGCCACGCTGTCGCCGGTCTCGCCCCTGCCGAGCCGCGCCCCGCTCTACCAGCTGCCCGCCCCGGTGCTGCGCGAGGGGCCGATCGGCGCGGTGCCCAATCCCGGCCCGGTGACCGGCTACGGGCCCGGCGGCATGGCGCGGCCGCCCGGGGCGCCGGCCAATCCCCCCTATCGCTGAGCCCCCGGACGCCGCGACCGGCGGGCATCACGCTGGCATCAACCGGCCGAGCTTGCTACAAGGTCGCGCCGCGCCCAAATGATCGGCAGTCTGTCAAGGCGCGCCTAAGGAGAGCCCCGTTGCGCAACCCGCCCCGGCGCCAGGCGAGCGTCGAACGCAAGACCAAGGAAACCCGCATCAAGGGCACCGTCGATCTCGACGGCACCGGGAGCTATGACGTGGCGACCGGGATCGGCTTCCTCGACCACATGCTGGAGCAGCTCTCGCGGCACAGCCTGATCGACCTCTCGCTGCGCGCCGAGGGCGATCTGCACATCGATTTCCACCACACCACCGAGGATACCGGCTACGTCATCGGCGAGGCGGTCGCCAAGGCGCTCGGCGAGCGCCGCGGCATCATGCGCTACGGTCACGCGATGATCCCGATGGACGAGACGCTGACCCGCGTCACGCTCGATTGCTCGAACCGGCCCTATCTGATCTGGAAGGTCGTCTTCACCAAGCCGAAGCTCGGCGAGATGGATACCGAGCTGTTCAAGGAGTGGTTCCAGGCCTTCGCGCAATCGGCCGGGCTGACCCTCCATGTCGAGAATCTCTACGGCGAGAACAACCACCACATCGTCGAATCCTGCTTCAAGGGCCTGGCGCGCGCGCTGCGCCAAGCGGTCGAGATCGATCCCAGGCGCGCCAACGAGGTGCCCTCGACCAAGGGGACGCTGAGCGGCGGGACAACGTGACCACGATCATCGTCGATTACGGCTCCGGCAATCTGCGCTCGGCCGCCAAGGCTTTCGAGCGGGCGGCGCGGGATGGCGGCATCGCCACCACGGTCAAGATCTCGAGCGACGCCGACGAGGTGCGCCGGGCCGAGCGCATCGTGCTGCCCGGCGTCGGCGCCTTCGCCGATTGCCGGCGCGGCCTCGCCGCGGTATCAGGCATGGAGGCGGCGCTCGACGAGGCGGTGCGGCGCAAGGGACGGCCGTTCTTCGGCATCTGCGTCGGCATGCAGCTGATGGCTGAGCGCGGCCGCGAATTCACCGTTACCGAAGGGCTCGGCTGGCTCAGCGGCGAGGTCGCCGCCATCACGCCCGATGATCCCGATCTCAAGGTGCCGCATATGGGCTGGAACCAGCTCGAGCGCTGCGGCGAGCATCCCGTGCTCGCCGGGCTCGGCGACGGCACCCACGCCTATTTCGTCCATTCCTACGCCATCGGCGGCGCGGCGCCCGGCGACGTGCTGGCGACGGTGGATTACGGCGGCGCGCTCACCGCCATCGTCGCGCGCGACAATCTGATCGGGACGCAGTTCCATCCCGAGAAGAGCCAGGCGGCGGGGCTGGCGATGATTGCCAATTTCCTGCGTTGGCGGCCATGACTGAAGACAAGCCAGACGACACGAGCGCCCTGCCGGTCAGCGTCGCCGTCGAGAAGCTCGATAACCTCTCGACGACCGATCTCGCCGATCTCTGCGAGGCGACCGAGGCGGCGATCGAAGAGGGCGGCGGCTTCGGCTGGGTCAAGAAGCCGCAGCGCGAGACCTTGGAGAAATACTGGCGCGGCTTCCTCTTGGTGCCCGGGCGGGCGCTCTTCGTCGCCCGGCTCGACGGCGTCATCGCCGGCTCGGCGCAGCTCATCCGGCCGCCGCGCAACAACGAGGCGCAGGCCTTCAGCGCCCAGCTCACCAGCACCTTCGTCGCGCCATGGGCGCGCGGCCATGGCCTGGCGCGCGGCCTGCTCGCCGCCGTCGAGCAGGCGGCGCGTCGCCAAGGCGTCGCCATTCTCAACCTCGATGTCCGTGACACCCAGCAGGCGGCGATCCGGCTCTATGAATCGTCGGGCTATACGCGCTGGGGCACGCATCCCGCCTATGCCCGCATCGCCGGCCGGATAGTGCCCGGCCATTTCTACTACAAGCGCCTGACGCCGGAAGAGATCGGCGGCGGCGCCGATGCCGGGCCGGAGCTCGACCCAGGGCGCGGCGGGGCGTGATCCTCTTCCCCGCCATCGACCTCAAGGGCGGCGCCTGCGTGCGTCTGCTGCGCGGCGAGATGAGCGCCGCCACCGTGTTCAACGCCAGCCCGGCAGACCAGGCGCGGCAATTCGCCGATGCCGGCTTCGAATGGCTGCATGTCGTCGATCTCGACGGCGCCTTCGCCGGCAGATCGGTCAACGCGGCGGCAGTCGAGGCGATCGTCGCGGCGACCACGCTGCCGGCACAGCTCGGCGGCGGCATCCGCGACGAGGCCGCCATCGCCGCCTGGCTCGCGCGCGGCATCGCCCGGGTCATTCTCGGCACGATCGCCTTGCGCGACCCCGATCTGGTCAAGCGCGCCTGCCGCGCCCATCCCGGCCGCATCGTCGTCGGCATCGATGCGCGCGACGGCAAGGTCGCCGTCGAGGGCTGGGCGGAAACCGCCGAGATCACCGCCCGCGACCTCGCCCTGCGCTTCGAGGATGCCGGCGTCGCCGCCATCGTCTATACGGACATCGAGCGCGATGGCGCGCTCGGCGGCGTCAATGCCGAGGCGACGGCCGCGCTGGCCGCTGCGCTGACGACGCCCGTCATCGCCTCGGGCGGCGTCGCCGGGCTCGACGATCTCAGGCGCCTCAAGGCGCTGTCCGCGAGTGGGATAGAAGGCGTCATCTGCGGCCGCGCCCTCTATGATGGGCGCATCGTGCCGCGCGAGGCGCTGGCGCTGTTGCGCGAGGACAAGGTTGCCGCGCCATGCTGAAGAAGCGCCTCATCCCCTGTCTCGACGTCAAGGACGGCCGCGTCGTCAAGGGCGTCAATTTCGTCGATCTCGTCGATGCCGGCGATCCCGTCGAGCAGGCGCGGCTCTATGACCGCGAGGGCGCCGACGAGCTCTGCTTCCTCGACATCACGGCAAGCCACGAGGAGCGCGCGACGCTCTACGACGTCGTCGGGCGCACCGCCGATCAATGCTTCATGCCGCTCACCGTCGGCGGCGGCGTGCGCACGGTCGAGGATATCAGGCGCCTGCTGCTCGCCGGCGCCGACAAGGTGTCGATCAACACCGCCGCCGTGCAGCGTCCCGATTTCGTCCGCGAGGGGGCCGAGAAATTCGGCTGCCAGTGCATCGTCGTCGCCATCGACGCCAAGCGCGTCGCCGCGGGCCGCTGGGAGGTCTTCACCCATGGTGGACGGCGCGAGACCGGGCTCGAGGCGGTCGCCTGGGCGCGCCGCATGACCGCGCTCGGCGCCGGCGAGATCCTGCTCACCTCGATGGATCGCGACGGCACCAAAGCGGGCTTCGACATCGCGCTGACGCGGGCGGTGTCCGACGCGGTGTCGGTGCCGGTCATCGCCTCGGGCGGCGTCGGCACGCTCGACCATCTCGTCGAGGGCATCCGCGACGGCCATGCCTCGGCGGTGCTCGCCGCCTCGATCTTCCATTTCGGCACCCATCGCCTCGCCGAGGCCAAGGCGCATCTCGCCGCCGCCGGCATCGCGATGCGGCTCTAGAGGCGGCGATGACGCAACCCGACCATACGCTCGAGCGCCTTTACGCTGCCATTCTCGCCAAGCGCGGCGGCGATCCCGCCGTGTCCTATACCGCCAAGCTGCTCGGCCGCGGCACCGCCAAGATCGCCCAGAAGCTCGGCGAGGAGGCGGTCGAGGCGGTCATCGAGGCGGTGCGCGGCGATCGCCGCGCCCTGGTCGGCGAGAGCGCCGACTTGCTTTATCATCTCCTCGTGCTGTGGGCCGATGCCGGCATCGCGCCGGACGAGATCTGGGGCGAGCTGCAGCGCCGCGAAGGCGTCTCCGGCATCGCCGAGAAGAAATCGCGCCCGAAACCGTGATTGGCGTCGCGAAAGGTTTGCGCCTCGCCTCCCCTTTTCGTCCTCGTGCCCTTTGTGGTGAAATCTTACGGACCGACCGTCGGGAGAAATCGATGGCTTACGACCGCAACAACATCTTCGCGCGCATCCTGCGCGGCGAGATACCGTGCAGCAAGGTCTTCGAGGACGAGCATGTCCTCGCCTTCCGCGACATCAATCCGCAGACGCCGACCCATATCCTCATCATCCCCAAGGGCGAGTACGAATCGTCCGACGATTTCGCCGCCACGGCGTCGGATGCCGAGATCGCCGCGCTGATGCGCGCCGCCGGGCGGATCGCCCGCGAGCAGGGGCTGGCCGCGACCGGCTATCGCCTGCTCGCCAATCACGGCAGCGACGCGCATCAGGAAGTGCCGCATTTCCACATCCACATCTTCGGCGGACGCAATCTCGGCCGCATGATCGGCAAGCCGGCGGGCTGAGCGGGCAGCCTCTCGCGTGAGATTTCCGACCCCGTCAAGCCCGGCGATGACGAGGGGGGGAGAAACCGATCAAGCCCGCTGCTTTTCGCGCTAGAGCGTCATGCCTCGAATCCTCATCTTGTCGTCCCCGCGAAAGCGGGGACCCAGCGGTGAGCGACATGCGCTTGGCCCTGGGCCCCTGCTTTCGCAGGGGCGACGGGAGAGAGTTTCAATCTCGGGAGGTGAGACGCTAAAGCGCGGCGCGCAGGCGTTCCGCCATCGCGGCGAGGGCGGCGCGGTCGCCGGCAACGAGCTGCCAGTTCATCTTGAGATCGTCGCCGAGGCGGCGCGGCACGACATGCATATGAAAATGCGGCACCGACTGCGCGGCGCCGGGGCCGTTCGCTTGCAGGAGATTGATGCCGTCCGGTGCGAGCGCCGCGATCACCGCGGCGAGATCCTCGTCGCGGCTCGCCGGCAAGGTCGCGGCATGATTCTTGGAGAGGACCAGCGCGTGACCGGGATTGACCGGGTTGATGTCGAGCATGGCGAAGCTGCGCGCATCCTCGGCGAGCTTGAAGGACGGCACCGTGCCGGCGAT
>WNFC01010186.1_pt1 | contig 10422 bp, 8 predicted proteins | sample 5400541 | NCBI WGS metagenome assembly WNFC01 (sample SAMN13153342, study PRJNA577476) | soil metagenome | isolation source: 120 cm saprolite under Douglas fir tree site 2 hole 2 replicate 1 | place: USA:California | collected 2015-04-18
TGGGTGGGCCCCGTCGCCTGCGTCGCCCCCGCCTCCGGCGTGGGGCCCGCCGCCGCCCGACCGGGCCGGCCCGGTCGGCTGGGACGCGCCGACGGAGCCGCCGAGGCGCCGCGGCGGGATGCGGGTCGCCGCGCTCGCGCTCGCGGCGGCGCTGGTCGGCTTCACCGTCAGCGGCCTCGTCCACCGGGTGAACGCGTCGTTGGCGCCGGCGAGGACGATCGCCCCGCTGGCGCAAGGCACGTCACCGTCACCCGACGCGTCCTCGGTCGCGGCCAAGGTCGACCCGGGCGTGGTGGACATAGACACCCGCCTGGGTTACCAGCAGGGGGCGGCGGCCGGCACGGGCATGGTGATCACCTCGAAAGGGGAGGTCCTGACCAACAACCACGTCGTCGACGGCGCCACCACCATCACGGCCACCGTCGTCAACACCGGGCGAACCTACGCGGCCCACGTGGTCGGGACCGATCCCAGCGAGGACGTGGCCGTCATCCAGCTCGAAGGCGCCTCGGGCCTGCAGACGATCGCGGCCGGTGACTCGTCCAAGGTGCGAGTGGGCGAGAACGTGGTGGCGATCGGGAACGCGGGCGGTGTCGGCGGGCCGCCGAGCGTCGTGACGGGGACGGTGGAAGCCACGGGGCAGTCGATAACGGCCAGCGACGACCGCGGCGCCAACGCCGAGCAGCTGGGCAACCTCATCCAGACCAACGCCCCGATCCAACCGGGCGACTCGGGTGGTCCGCTGGCCGACGCATCCGGCAAGGTCATCGGCATCAACACCGCGGGCTCGACCTCCGGTCGCTTCCGGTTCCGGCAGGCCACCGCCAACGAGGCCTTCGCCGTCCCGATCAATCAGGCACTCGAGATCGCTCGCCAGATCGACGCGGGCCAGTCCTCGGCCACGGTTCACATCGGCCTCCGCGGGTTTCTCGGAGTCGAGGTCGTCGATCCGGCTCAAGGCAGCTCCGGTGCGGCCAGCGGAGCCGAGATCGCCGCTGTCGTGGGCGGTGCGCCTGCGGCTGCATCTGGGATCGTGACCGGTGACGTGATCACTGCGGTGGACGGCAAGGCCATCAGCTCGGCCGAGTCCCTGACCTCGACGCTTCAGTCCCACCATCCCGGCGACAGGATCTCGGTCCGCTGGACCGCGCCCGGCGGCAGGTCTAGAACGGCCACGATCACCCTCACCACCCGCCCGGCCGACTAGCCCGACGCCGTCAGTGCTTGGCCCTCATGCGGCTGGCAGGCCCGCCAGCACCGGGAGGAGCACCGCGCCTGCGGCATCGGGGTGCTCGATGAGGACGTCAAGGTCGTCGGCAGACATCGGTCGCGCGAAATAGAAGCCCTGGGAGCTGTCGCACCCGAGCTGGGAGACAAGCTCGCGCTGCTCGGCCGTCTCCACTCCTTCGGCCACGACCGTCATCCCGAGGACGTGCGTGAGGTCGACGACCGAGGCCACGATCGCTCGGCTGGCGTCGCCCTGGCCGAGCCGGGCTATGAACGTCTGGTCGATCTTGATGATGTCGACCGGGAACTGGTCGAGGTAGCTGATCGACGAGTAGCCCGTGCCGAAGTCGTCGAGGGCGATCTTCACGCCGAGGTGCTTCAGGTCGTTGAGCACGACGAGGGCGCGGGCCGCATCGTGGATAAGCACGCTCTCGGTCACCTCGAGGGTCAGGAGGGAGGGGTCGGTCTCGTCGCCGGGCGCCTGGAGGACCGCCTCGACGGAGGCCGCGAAGCCGGGCGACATCAGTTGGTGCGCCGACACATTGACCGCCAGCTCGAGGTCACCGGTCCCGTGGGCGCGTTGCCAATGCCGTTGGTCAGCGCACGCCCGGCCGAGCACCCACAAGCCGATGTTGGCGATGAGCCCTGTGTGCTCGGCGAGCGGTACCAGCACCGTCGGCGGTATCGGGCCGCTGGTCGGGTGGTCCCAGCGCACGAGAGCCTCGAACCCCGTGATCCGCCCGGTGGCCGTGTCGACGATCGGCTGGTACTCCACCCGCAGCTCGCCGTTGGCCTCCGCGGTGCGCAGGTCGTGCTCGACGCTGGTGTGTTGGCCTGGGGTGCGCTCCCCGCGCCAGTCGACGACGCGCCCGCCCCCCTGGGCCTTCGCCTGGTACATGCTGCGGTCCGCCCGGTGGATCAACTCCTCGGGCGTGGCGTCGCCATGATGGGCGACGGCGATCCCCGCGCTGGCGGTGATCTTCACCTGGCCGCCCGGCAGCTCGAACGGCGCGCTGAGCGCGGCCGCGATGCGAGCGGCGATCACGGGCACCTGCGACGGGCTGTCGAGCTCCTCGCACACGATGACGAACTCGTCGCCGGACAGGCGGGCCAACGCGTCGCTCGGACGGAGTGCCTGGCTCAGCCGGGCGGCCACGGCGATCAACAGCTCGTCGCCGGCCCGATGACCATAGGTGTCGTTGACCGACTTGAACCGGTCGAGGTCCAAGAAGACGACCGCGGCGATCTTGCCGGACCTTCGGGCTCGCAGAACGGCGAAGTTCAACAGCTCGACGAGCAGGACCCGGTTGGGCAATCCCGTCAAAGGGTCGTGCAGCGAGTTGTAGCGCGACCGTTCCGAGGCCTCCGACAGATCCGCTCGATCCTGGGCATTGCGGAGGTAGGCGGCGGCCACGTCGGCGAGCGTCTGGGCCGCCGCCATCGTGTCGGCGTCCAACGGGCCCGGCTTGTCCCTGTACAGGTCGAGCGCGCCCAGCCGCTCGGACTCGCTGCGCAGCGGGAACGTGAACACCGCTCCCAGTCCCGACTCGAGCGCCCGTCGGGCGAACGAGGGGAAACGGTGTTCGCTCCGCAGGTCGCCTACGGCCACCGCCTCGCCCGAGGTGTACGCCAGCAGGCACGGGCCCTCGCCCAGCTCGGTCTGCAACATCTCGAAGCGCAACGCCGACGCGTCCGACGCCGCGATGTAGCGGGGATCGGCGCCGGGCGCGATGAGCGTCACACCCGCGGCGGTGATCGGCAGCACGTCGACGATGCGTTCGACCAGCCGATCGAGGATGCGCTGGATCGGGAAGTCCGTCACCATCGTGCGAGCAAATTCGCTCAGCACGTCCGAAAGCAGCTCCTCACGAGGCATTGCTCTAGCTCCTGTGTGCACCGATGACCTTGTCAGCCGCAGGGTCCGGGCGGGAGCAGCCTGTGCAACCCCTCCAACATACCAGCCGCGCCGTCCTGGTACAGCCGAGAACCCCTACCATTTAGATCGAAAGGGCGCCCCTGTGCCCGACGCCCCCGTGCCCGAAAGGAGGACGCGTGGAACCCGTCCACTGGCAGCCCGGGCCCGCCCGCCGCCCCGGCTCGTCGGCGCTCCGTTGGATGGGTCACCTGGGTGTCACCGCCCTGCTCTCCGTCGCCTTGGTCGCGTCGCTGCTGGTCGGGCTGGGGCTGGGCTTGTCGTGGGCGGCGTTGGCCCTGGCCGTGGTGCTCACGTGCGCGCTGGCGTCGGCAATAGGGGTCTGGCGTCGGACCTCCATCGCGGGGATCGTCCTCATGGTCGTGGCGGCGCACGGTCTGGCCATCGTCGGCGTGTTCGTCGCCATCCTGGTCGCGCTTTCGACCCGCCCGGCCGGCACGAAGAGCGTGTGAGATGAAGAGGTTCTCCGTTCTCGCGCTGCGCATGTCCCGTCCGCGCACGGTCGTTCTCATCTGGTTGTTCATGTGCATCGGCCATGGAGCGGTCTCGGGAAGCTACGGCCCGAGGCTTGCCCTCACCGCCCTGGCCCTGGCGGGCTGGTATGTCCACGCCACCTGCGTCAACGACCGCCATGGGCTCGACGTGGACCGCATCAACCTGTTGCACAGCTCCGAGCGCCCCCTGGTCCAGGGAGCAGCGACGCCCCGTGACCTGCGCGTCCTGGGCGCGGTCGGCGCGGCGTGCGCCCTGCCGGCCGCCACCCTGGGCGCCGGGTGGGCCGGGCTCGCCATCGTCACGGTGCTGTTGGCCCTCGACTACCTCTACTCGGCCCCGCCGGTCCAGCTCTCCCACCGGGGGATGGCCGCCCCGCTGCTGTTACCGCTGGGGTACGTGGCCGGCCCGGCCCTGCTCGGCGCGGCCAGCGTCACGACCGCCATCCCGAGTCGTCTGGTCGTCCTGGTCGTGGGCTTGTGCCTGGCGTTCGTCGGGCGCAGCGCGCTCAAGGACTTCCGCGACCTCGACGGTGATCGACGCTGCGGCAAGGGGACGTTCCTCGTACGTCACGGCGCGCGAGCGACCGTGGTGCTGTCTGGTGTCGGCTGGGTCAGCGGCGCCGCCACGCTCGCCTACCTCTACCGGGGTCTCGCCGTCGTGGCCGTGCTCATCGCCGCGTTCACCATCGCCATCCTGGCGCTCCTGTGGCGCCTGGCCTTCGAAGCCAGGGGAGAGGCCCAGCAAGTCATCATCGCCCTGGTCGGCACGATCGCCAACACGGCCGCGCTGGTCGTCCTGGGCGCCCTCGACACCGCCTGGCATCCGATGCACGCCGGGCCGCGGGGCCTCCTGTTGGCCTCGGTCGCATTGTTCGGCGTAGGTGCCGCCCGCGCCAACTGGGGCTCGTACCGGTTGCTCGCCAACGTGCGCCCGGACGTGCCGATCCTGGTGATCGTCGGCCCGTCTGCCGCCGGCAAGTCGACCCTGGCCAACGCGTTGCACGCCGAGGGGCTCGTAGAGCTGTTCCCCTCCTGGACGACCCGGCCACGGCGACCGGAGGAGACCGAGGGGCTCGAGCACCGCTTCGTGAGCGAGGAGGAGTTCGCCGCGGCCGCGGCGGGGATGGACGAGACCGTCGAGTACTGCGGCAACAGGTACGGGATGCCGTCCATCCCGCCTCCCCAGCCGGGGCGCGTCCGTGCCGTCGTGATGCGCCCCGACCTGGTCGAGCTGTTCGCCCGTCACTACCCCAACTACGTGGTTTGGTCCATCGAGGACAGCGCCGCCAACCTCGAAGCTCGCCTCCGGCGCCGGGGCGAGGATCCGGATGCCCGTCTGGCCTCCTACGCCCACGAGATGGGGGCCGGGCGCGCCGTGGCCGACAGGGTCATCGCCAACGGGTCGACTCGCGACGCCCTGGCCGAGGCCGGCAGGCGCGCCCTGGCCGTCGACTTCGCGCCGCTGCGAGACCATTGGCACCGCGCCTCGGCGAGCGCCGCCGAGGTCAGGCGTAGGTGAGCAGCGTCAGCTGGTCGAAACGCAGGACGTCGGCTTTCTCGTCGGCGCCGTTGAACGCGAGAGCCGTCACGGTGATCTCGCTCGTTCCCTCGGGAAGGGTCCGGAGCGTGTCGGTCACCTCGAGGGTCGCGTTGAACGGCGTCAGCTGATGGGGGCGACGGTGGTCGAAGGGTCCCTTGGTCGTCGGTAGCTCGCAGTGTCCGACATCGCCCCAGCAGTCCCCGTGGGCGAAGACGGTGAGGTACCCGGCATAGCGCTCGTCGGCCGTCCGGGGTGTGGAGGCGCCGGCCTCGGCGTTGTTCAGGAACACGTGGACGACGAACGTGGCGCCGTCGTGCTCGAGCCCTTCGAACTCGAGGTCCGCGCGGTTCCAGCTCGAGCCGGGAGGCACCGGCAGTGCTTGGGACGTCCAGCGTTGCATCACGGGCTCCCGGGGACGGTCGCTTGCGCCCCAGCATACTCGTAGCCCAATTGCCGGACATCGAGTGTCTGCCGGACGGTGATGGCGGGCACCACCTGCAAGGGCTGGTCGAGAATGGCGGCCGGGGGGTGGGCACCGGGGTTCAAGGTCTGCCAGATGCGCCAGGCGCGATCGACATTGGCGTGGTGGGCGAAGAACAGGGGGTCGTACGCGGCCCAGTCGACCTGTCCCATCGTTCCGCCGACCCATCCGTGGACGGTGTCGTGGACCTGCCAGATCCGCTGGCTGAAGTCGGCGTAGTTGGTCGCCGCCATGGCGTGCGCCCATTCGCGCTGGTAGGGGGGTGGCGGGATCTGCGGATTGTCCCCGCCGGGGTTACGCGAGGTCTGCGTCGGCCAGTTGGGCTGGGGGGAGGCGCCGAACACGGCGATCGGGGCGGCGGCGAGGATGTTGTCGTGCCCATCGACCTGCGCTGTCGTGTACGGATCGGGGATCGTCGAGGCGCTGGACCAATCCCACCAAGGCAGGGTCACTCCCGGCACCTGGTCCTGGAGGGCGAGCTGGAGGCAGTAGAGATAGGCGCGATGCCATGGGAGGAAGAGGGGATTGTGGTGTTCGCACCAGCCGAGCGACACGCCGTGCCAGCCCGCGAAGTACTCGTAACCTCGCGTGTCGTTCAGCGGCATGGCGGCGCTCAGCGCCTGCCGAAGGCTGTCGAGCTCCTGGGTGGTCAGCCGGTCGACGCTCTTGCGGATCTGAAGCCTGGCGGCTGGAGCGTTGGGTCCTGGCTGTACGCTGACGGTCAACTCGGGTTCCTCCTTCTCGACCTCCTGGGCAGATCGTCTGGAGCTGGCTCAGCACGCTCCGACTCCGGCACTACTCGCCCGGTGTCTCCGGTTCCGCGTGCTCTGGAGTCGGCGGGCTTACGACACCGGTCGGCGTCTGGGCCGCCAGGTCGGCGTCCGCTGCCACGAGGTCCTTGTGGAAGCGCTTGTGGACCCAGTAGCGCTCGCCCCCCAGATGGAGCTTTCCCCACATGCCGGACACGGGCCCCAACTGGGCGGCCCGGGGCAGGCGGAGCAACGGGGACTTGGGGAACGAGGGCCGGAGCTTGCTGGCCCTCAGCACGACGATGGCCTGGTCGGTTACGACAACGATCACGTACCGGCCCGCGATGATCACGATCCAGTAGCTCAGCAGAGCGAACAGCGGCGAGGGTCCGCTCTGAGCCATGAATACCTGGCGCACCTGTTCTCCCGGCTCGAGGAATGGTTCGCTCCTCTGCTGCAGCTTCTCCCTCAGTGCCATCCTCGACCTCCTGGCCTCGTCGCTCCGCCACACTACGACGGCACGGCCAACGTGCGAGGACGCATCGAACCTACGGGCTGGATCTGCGCGACAGGTCGACGAACCGGGTTGGACGCTCGGCCCCCGGCGATCCCCTCTGCTACGCCGAGGCGCTGTCTCCCGCCCTTCTCCTGAGTGCCTGACGATGGCCCGTGAGACCCTCGCCAGATCGCTGTCGACGTGATTTCCCTGGAGCTGGCCGGCGCTTTTCCACAGGCCGGTGAAGGCGCAGAGATAGGGTCTGAACCAGCAGTTTTCTCTATCAAGCCCCCGTAGCTCAGGGGATAGAGCATCGGTTTCCTAAACCGTGTGCCCAGGTTCGAATCCTGGCGGGGGCGCTAGGGGAGACTCGCACAACATGGGGAATGTAACGAGGATGGGTTTGAGGGTCGTGTGACTCCAGATCGCCGAGCCCGTAGTTGCTTGGTCGCGAGGGTTAGCGTCGCGCCGGAATGAACCAAACGGCCGATCTTGAACGCGTTCGTTTGGCGGAGCTCGTCGGTGCGTTGTCGCTCGGTATCGACCTCGGGTTCGGCCAGCCGATGGAGCACGTACTGCGCCAGTGCTGGATCGCTTTGCGTCTCGCCGAGCACCTCGGCCTCGACCAGGACCAGCGATCGGTCGTCTACTACACGGCGCTGCTCACGAACGTGGGCTGCCACACTGACGCCCACGAGCAGGCCAAGTGGTTCGGTGACGACATCGCGTTGAAGGCCGACAAGTACAGCTATGGTCTGCACGGCGTCCGGTCGGCGGTGGCCGGTTTCCGCCGCCTCGGGGCCGGACAGCCGCTGCTCCAGCGCTTCCGTGTCGGTTTGAGCTTCGCCTTGTCCGGCCACCGCGAGCTCGACGGGATGATCGCCCACCATTCGGCGATGGCTCGGTCGCTGGCGGCCGAGATCGGCCTTCCGCCCGCGGTGCAGGACGCCGTCGCCGCATCGTACGAGCAGTGGGACGGCAAGGGCTGGCCTGGGGAGCTGGCAGGCGAGGCGGTGCCGATCGCGGCCCGCGTCTCGCAGCTGGCCGAGTTCGTCGAGGTGGCCCACCGCTCGGGCGGCGTCGACACCGCGGTCGCGCTCGCCCGCAAGCTGGGCGGGAGCCAGTTCGATCCGAACGTCGCGGCCCGGTTCAGCTCGGCGGCCGACGACATCCTCGATGGTCTCGATGCCGCCAGCACGTGGGACGAGGTGATCGCCGCCGCCCCCGCGCTCGAACGCCCGTTGCGTGGCGAGGAGTTCGACGAAGCTCTCGGTGCAGTCGCCGACTTCGTCGACCTCAAGTCCCCCTACACGATGGGTCATGCCCGCGCCGTAGCTCAGCTGGTCGAGGAGGCCGGCGTCCGGCTGGGGCTGGCGGGAGAGCCGCTCGCGACGCTTCGCCGGGCGGGCCTAGCCCACGGATTGGGCCGGCTCGGTGTGTCCAACGCCATCTGGGACAAGTCCGGCCTGTTGGGAGCGGGCGAGTGGGAGCGGGTACGCCTCCAGCCCTACCTCACCGAGCGGATGTTGTTGCAGTCGCCCGCGCTCCGTGCAATCGGCGCCGTCGCCGCGCAGCTGCGCGAGCGCACGGACGGGTCGGGCTATCCGCGTGGCCTGGCCGGCAGCGCCATCACGCTCCCGGCTCGCATCCTGGGCGCGGCCGACGTCTACCAGGCGATGCTGGAGCCCCGACCCCATCGCCCGGCTCGCAGCCCGCTGGACGCGGCGGTCGAGTTGCGCGATGAGGTTCGCGTCGGCCGCATCGACGGCGACGCGGCTGAGGCTGTCCTCGTCGCCGCCGGTCACCGGGCCACGGCGCGCCGCGATCGGCCCGCTGGGCTCACCGCCCGCGAGGTCGACGTGCTGCGGCTGGTGGCTCGGGGCCTGTCCAGCAAGGGGATCGCCGCCGAGCTGGTGATATCGGCGAAGACGGCCCGGAACCACATCGAGCACATCTACGTGAAGACCGGCGCGACTGGTCGGGTGGAGGCGAGCCTCTTCGCGATCAGGCACGGCCTGCTCGCGGCGGCGCCCACCTGACTCGCGCCGCAACCGCGCAGGAAGATGGGGCAACTGCCCCATGACGTACGCCGCGCCGCTGTCGTCTAATGACCTTGTCATTGGAACGACACCGAAAGCGAGGCGATCATGGGACTTCGAAGCCGGCTCTTCGCTCTCACCTACAACCGGCTGATGGCCAGCGGCGAGAAGGCGGGGCTCGCGGAGATCCGCGCCACGCTGCTTGCCGGGGCCAGCGGCGATGTGCTCGAGGTCGGCACCGGCACCGGGCTGAACCTGACCCATTACGCGAGTGAGGTCGACGCGCTGACGGTAACCGAGCCCGATGCGTCGATGCTGCGCCGCCTCGAGCACGTCGTCGGTCGGACCGCGCGGTCGACGACGGTCCTACGGGCCCCGGCGGAGGACTTGCCGTTCGAGGATGCGACGTTCGACACGGTCGTGTCCACCCTCGTGTTGTGCGGCGTGGACGACCAGCCCCGGTCGGTGCGAGAGATCCGACGGGTCCTAAAGCCCGGCGGCCGCCTCCTCTTCATCGAGCACGTCCGATCTGACGACACTGCTGTGGCGCGCCGGCAGGACCGGATCAACTGGCTGAACCGGCTGATGGTCAGATGCGATTGCAACCGCCCGACGCTGGAGATTCTGAAACGAGAGGGGTTCGTCATCGACGACCTCGTCCACGGCGAGCTCCCGAAGTCGCCTTCCTTCGTGCGCCCGATGATCGTCGGTTCCGCCGCCCGGCCGATCGAAGCGCTGACCCACTGTTCCTGACAGACCAATCAGAACAAGGAGAACCCTCATGCCCATCGCCGAGATCGCCTCCCGCCGCGACGCCAAGCTCGTCCGGGCGAACGGGATCGACATCGCCTACACCGAGGCCGGCGACGGCCCGCCGCTGATCCTGCTGCACGGCGCCCTCGCCTCGACGGGGCCGGCCTGGGCGGGCTCTCCCGTGGCGTTCGTCGACCACATGCACACCCTCGGCAAGCATTTCCGGGTCATCGCGCCCGACACGCGCGGCTCGGGCGCCACCGTGCATCCCGGCGGACCGGCAACCTTCGAGATCCTCGCCGACGACGTCGCCGCCCTGGTCCAGGCACTCGAGCTCGACCGCCCGATGATCGCTGGCTTTAGCGAAGGCGGAGCGACCGCCACCTATGTCGCCCTCCGTCACCCAGACATCGTGCGCGCCCTCGTGAACGACGCTGGCTTCGACATCTTCGATCCCCACGCCATGGCCCACCAAGGCGTTCGACCCATGTTTGGCGGCAGCCCCGACGCCACCTCGGCCGACCCCGACGCGGCCGAGGTGGCGTTCCAGTCGATCCCGCCGATGGCGGCCACCTTCGCCACCATGAAAGCCGACTACGACGACGCCCAAGGCGACGGTCACTGGCGCGCCTACCTCGGGCTCTTCTTCGATCGCGCGGTGGCCCCGGTCAGCTACGCCGTCGAGGACTTCGCGGCCATCACCGCCCCGA
>WNFC01010193.1_pt1 | contig 10421 bp, 5 predicted proteins | sample 5400541 | NCBI WGS metagenome assembly WNFC01 (sample SAMN13153342, study PRJNA577476) | soil metagenome | isolation source: 120 cm saprolite under Douglas fir tree site 2 hole 2 replicate 1 | place: USA:California | collected 2015-04-18
AACGAGCAACGTCGATCTCGACTCTGCATATACCCGCGATCATACTGTCGTGCGTCCCGGGCCTTACGTTTTGCTGGCGGTCACGGACACCGGTATCGGCATGACGGCCGATACGGCCGCCCATATTTTCGAGCCTTTCTACACCACGAAGGAAAGCGGCCGGGGCACCGGACTCGGTCTTTCGACCGTCTATGGCATCGTGAAACAGAGCGGCGGCTACATCTGGGTGTACAGCGAATTGGGAAAAGGCACGACCTTCAAGGTTTATTTACCGCGCGTCAAAGATGCCGTCCAGGCGCCGGCGGCGGAAACGCCCGCATCCTCGGCGCGCAAGGGCCACGAAACCATCCTGCTTGTCGAAGACGAACCCGACGTGCGCGAGCTCACGCAGATGGTTCTCACCGAGCGCGGGTACCGGGTGATCGAAGCGCTTACGCCGGAAGACGCAGAGCGCCTGGCCGGAAACAACGGCGCCGAAATCCATCTGTTGTTAACGGACGTGGTGATGCCAGGAATGAGCGGACGCGAGCTGGCCAAGCGTCTCACCGGGCGTTACCCCAATCTGCGAGTGTTGTATATGTCCGGCTACACTTACAACGTGATCGCGCAAGACGGGACGCTTGAGGAAGGAATTTCCTTCCTCCAAAAACCATTTACTCCGCAAGTGCTCACACAAAAAGTCCGCGAGTCGCTGGACCGCTCCGTCCCCGTAAAATAAATACGAGGCATCACAATGGCTCTAGCGTGTTCCCACGAGGGAAACGGTCTTGCCAGTGGCTGCAGACTGTCTGGCGGCGTCGAGTATTTCCGTCACAATCACGTTCGTCTCGAGGGAAGATTGTCCCTCCGGCTTCAGGCCACCCAAAAGCACCGCTCGCAGATAGGAAACGGAATCTTCCTTCGTTTTCTCCAATGGCTTCGCGTCGGCCGATATCTCCTGTTTTTCGGGAAGCCGCACGCGCACCGCGACACGCCCGACGGTGATGGCATAGCCTCTCTGCCCGTACACTTCCATATCTTTTCGGGAGAACGGCCAGTTCCAGGAAGCCTGGATAATCGCCTGGGCGTGGGGATAAGTCAGGACGATCGTCGCCTCATCATCCACACGCGGGTAGACGTCCGGCTTGATTTGCTGCGTAACGGCGGTCACCGAGTCCGGCCGGCGGCCATCCATCAGCCAGGTCGCCAGGTCCGCGCCATAGCAGCCAAAGTCAAAGAGTGCGCCGCCGCCGTTTAGTTTGGGATCGGTGAGCCAGGAGAGAAACTCCGGCCCGACTCCGATTTCCTTCGGGCCGCCATGCCCGTCATGCACGACAATCTTTCGAATTTCTCCAATGGCGTTATGGTGCACTAGGTCGTAAGCCGCTTGATTGCTCGGATACCAGGTCGTCTCGTAATTCACCAAGACCTGAATCTTCCCAGCGCGCGCCGCTTTCTCGATGGCGCGTGCATCTTCGAGGCTGACCGCCAGCGGCTTTTCCATCATCACCGGAACGCCATACCGCGCGCAGATCTCCACCACGCGGCGATGATCGTAGGTGTTGGTATACGCGAGTACCGCCTGAGGATGCGTCGCCTTCAGCATTTCCTCCAGGTCGGAATAGAGGAGACCTGGCGCCAAGCCATACTTCTTCGTGAATTGTGCCGCGAGTTGGCGATCGGCTTCGGCAATGCCGACGACCTGCAGGTCCATCCTCTTCTGAAACTGGTCGAAGAATCCGAACGCATGTCCATGCACCAGTCCCGCAAGCGCTACGCGCAACGGCGCATTCTCTTTTTCAATCGCGGGCTTTGTTTGTCCACGCAAATTAACGCTCGAGCTCGCGAAGAGGACTAACGTCATCGAGAATACGGCAAGAAAAGTATTGCGTCGCATGAGCCTCCTTCAAGGCATCGGTTCGCGGCATTAAGAATCGACGGCTTCGCCTCGTCGGATTCTACCTCAGTTGAGTCTGCGCGCAGAGAGCCGGACTAGGGGAAGCACTTCGCACATTAGTTTTGCCGCATCGGAAGGAAGATAGGTTTATTCCGTCGAAATAGCGTGTCAGGCCTGATCGATGGAAATGGGACTTACTGTAATTCGCGCATCCAAGAGAACGGCTCTAGAACTTTTTGGACCAGCTCTCCTGATGGGAATTGCTCGAAGGATCTTTAACCATCTGTTTGTGTTTCTTAATCGCAATTTCAATCTAGAAGTGAGTGCTATCAGGTCCCTCCGTGCCAACATCCCGGAGACACCGGTAGTACTCTTAATTAATGAGCAGGGCAAGAGCCTCTGGGCTCGCTGGGCCTATCGACATCTCCGCGGGCCAATGTCTCAGGTGTGACCTGATGACAAACGCAGGGCCATCTGAATGCCCACCCACAGTCCGAGACCGCAGGCCGTTAGGATGGCAATCGCTGCCACGATTTTCTTTCGTGTGCTCGTTGAAGATTCTTGTGCCTCACTTGGACTTGCAGGATAAAGCGATTGTATTTTCATGGTTGCCTCCCTGTGACAGGTCGCGCGGGAGCAAAGCCTGCCCCAGGGACAGGAAAGCAGCCGTAGCGCCAAACAGCGCGGTAATGAGGATTCGATTCTCGATCTCACCTCATCCGCTCGCGTATTCGGCGCAACGTCGATCTATTTCATTGCGAAAGAACAATAACAATGTAATTTGGCTGTAAATTCGTGCGAACCGTCCCAAGACCACCGGTCGTCCCCATGGAGGTCTTGATCAGCAAGCCGTTTCAACGAATATGAAAAACTCACCAATTTCCCGGTGCATTTGTCTCAAAGTCGTTGATACGCGCCGGAACGCGACGCTTTCTGATCGCTGTTTATGAGGGGATTCCGCGGCAGCTTGACCAGGCAGCTTAGTTCTTGGTGTCCAAGAGACGTGCCATCACTTGTGGAGCGGAGGTAGGCAGCTTGCAAACATAGTCTTCGCAAACGTATGCGGTGGCACGATTCTTGATGCGATGGGCTCCCGCTACAAACGGCAGCCAGCGGGCCAGTTGTCGTTGTCCGCTACCACCGTCGGCGAGAAGAAGTATCTTGTTTGGGAGGAACCTGGTGTTGACCTGGCGCAGCAAATCACGTGTGTCTTGGGATAGCGGATCACCGGCGATGAGGATTTGTTTCGTTTGAGCGAGTCGAAAATCGAGGGCGGAAAGAAGGGCTGGCACTTCGCCGGGGTTTGACTGCAGGCGAGAAGCGAACGCGGCTAGCGTTTTATAGGCCGCATCGCGCCACGCGGCGCGGTCCGTGAATTGGGCGAGGCTAAGAAGATTCATCGCGGCGGTTGAATTTGGTGAAGGTTCGGCGCCATCGTACGATTCACGCGTAGGGCTAAGGAGCGAAGGATCAGATGTCTCCGAGTCGAAATAGCCGCCCTCTTTCGCATCTCCGAATTGCTGGTCCTGTTTCTCTTGCAGGGAAACAGCCCAAGTCAGCCAGTGGACGTCGAAGCCGGCCTGGTATAGGTCCAGAAGTCCGCTGATGAGATCGGCGTAGTCGTCGAGGAAGCCGCTCACACTGGGACCGCCTGCGCGAAAGCTGCGCCAAAGCTTGCCAGTCTTCGAATCATAAAGATGGGATTCGAGAAACTTTGCCGTCGCTTGCGCGCGTTCGAGATAGCGCGGGTCCTCGAGAGCCTGGCTGGCCCGTGCCAGAGCGGAGATCATCATGCCATTCCATGCTGTGACAATCTTATCGTCGAGAGGGGGCTGCGGGCGGCGAGCGCGCGCTTCGAACAAGGCTCTCCGTCCGGTAGTCAGCTTCCCGGCGGTTTGCTGAACGGTTAGGCTGAATTTTCTGGCCGTCTCCTCCGCCGAGTGCGCTTCATACAAAACATTCTTACCGCTCAGTTCGCCGCGAATGTCTTGTTGCGCCGGGACGTTACCGCCGGATTCAACTCCGTAGGCGTATTCGAAGACCGCCGAATCCTGCTTGCTTAGGACGCTCTCAATTTCTTTCGCCGTCCAGATGTAAAAGACTCCCTCACTGGCCTCCGGCTTTCTAGGAGCAATTCGGCTGTCGGCATCCTTTGCGGAGGCAAAACCACCGCGAGGCTGGTGCATCTCGCGCAGCGCGAAATCGAGAATGCTTCGCGCGGTATTTGCAAAGAAGCGGTCGTGCGTGATCTGGTGGGCCTCCGTGTAGACGATCGCCAATTGCGCCTGGTCGTAGAGCATCTTCTCGAAATGAGGAACGAGCCAGGTCGCACCGGTCGAATAGCGGTGAAAACCTCCGCCGAGCTGGTCGTGAATTCCGCCGCGCTCCATTGCGCGGAGTGTGTTGAGCGTCATTTCGAGCGCGTCGCGCTGGCCCGTGCGAGCGAAATAACGAAGCAAGAAACACAGCGCGACCGGTCTCGGAAATTTCGGCGCTCCTCCGAAGCCGCCGTTCGTGACGTCGTAGCTCGATGAAATCTGTTTGTAGGCCTGATCAAGAATGACGGGTTGTAGATCACCCGTGGCCGGAGGCTGCTTGCTGACCATCTGAATGAGTTGCTGTGCGGCGCGCCCTGCAGTCTGAATGATTGAATCTTGTTGCGTTCTCCACGAGTCGGAGACCTTTTCTAAGAGTGACTTGAGCTGGTCCGGGGGAAAGTAAGTGCCGCCGAAAAAGGGTTTGCGTTCAGGGGTGAGCACCACATTCAGCGGCCAGCCCGCGCTTCCCGTCGTCGCTTCGACATAGGCGATGTACAGGCGGTCAATGTCGGGCCGTTCTTCGCGGTCCACCTTAATAGAAACGAAATGCTGCTTCAGGATGGCGGCGATGGCGGGATCGGAATACGATTCCCGTTCCATGACGTGGCACCAATGACATGTGAAGTAGCCGATGGAAAGAAAAATCGGCTTGTTCTCTTTGCGGGCCTTTTCAAAGGCTTCGTCGCCCCACGGATACCAATCCACCGGATTGTGGGCGTGCAATTGAAGGTAGGGACTCTTGGCGTGAATGAGCCGGTTGGTGTGGCGGTATTGTCGTATTCCCGCGCGAGGCTCAAGCGACGGACTATTATCGGATTGGGCCGGGGCGTTAGCGGCAGTACCAGGCTTTTCGGCAGCGTTAATCGCACCCCCGAAGGCAAGCAGTAGTGCGCCTGCATGAAGCAGCTTGAAAAGCTTGTGCTGTTTGTGCAATCCAGACGCTCCCTATTAGATAACTATCCGCTTCAAGTTTAACAGTCGCCAGGGCTCATGGTCTGAAGAGTCGTCTTTCTCCCAGGGGTCGGCAAACCGCAGTTGTGGTCCGCCTTGTGTTCTTGGAGTAGTTTTACTGTGGCTTCGCCGGAGGATCCGCGGGGGCCTCGGCCGCCCCCTTGGGCTTGGCGATCGTGGACAGCGTCTCCACGTTGAACTTTTTGTAGTCCGAATAGCGCGTCACGGCGTTGACTTTAATTCCTTTCAGCAGCAACACGCGCACGCCGACGTGGGCCTCCTCGTACGTGGGGAGCCACACTTCGTTGTTCACAAACGCCTGCTCGAAAACGAAGCTGGTGCCTTTTTGCAGATTCGCCAGCAAGCCGCCGGCAATCTTCATGTCACCGGTAAAATACGCTTCCAGCCGTGCCACGTCGTGTGCCTTCTCGTCAATCCACACAACGCCGGCGAGTTTCTGCACGACCTTTTCCACCAGCTTGTGCGCCTTGAATTCGGGATTCGGCTCGAAATCGAAGACCAGCACGTCCTGCCCGCGGAAGCGCTCGCGCCGCGGATTCACAAACTGGCACGCGCGCAGGAATATCTCAATCCCCGGCTCATCCTTCTCGTCGCTTTTCCCTTCTTCCTTGGCCTTTTCTTCTTTGGCTTCTTTCTTGACCTCGCGCTTTTGCAGCTCCTCGATCCGTTTCTGGGTCTTTTCGTTTTCTTTCTTCTGGTCTTCGGGGCTCAGAATCTTGCCGTCTTTTTTCACCCGCGTGGTAACTTCCTGCCCGTTGAGATAGAAAAAAGTGTACTCGTTGGACTCGCGCTTCTTCACTCGGCCGTCGCTCTCGAATTCCGTTTCCTCCTCGGACTGCGATCCGGCGTAGTTTTCTCGAATCTTGTCGATGGCCTTCTGATTTTCGTCGATCTCTTTGAACAGAGCCTTCAAGTCCGGTAATTGAACTTGCGACTTTTTTGGAAAATCGAAGACACGTTCGCCAACGGTTCCATTGATCACCGCGCGTGTCACGCTGATGTCGTATTTGTCGCTCCCCCGGTGCAGCTCGATCTTGTGCGGCAGCTTCACGCTATCGATCGTTCGGTAGTCGTCATAAAAGATCTCTTCGTCCACACCGCCGACCGTCGCTGCCTCCTTCACGATCAGGTGAGTCTGCAAAGCGAAGAAAATTTGCCGCTTCACGCTGGTGGCCGTGGTTATCTCTATTTGCAGCGCATCCCTTCCGCGTACCTGTGCGTGCCCCACAAACGTCAGCGCGATTTTGCTTTTCTTAGGATTGACCAGCCGGGAGTTGTAATACTGCGCCGCAGCTTCCAGTTGCATCCCTTCGGGACCCACCAGCGTGCCCAGCTCGCCAGCCGCATTCTGATGCCACGCGGACTTCCCGTTGTATGCCTCGATCAGATTCTTTTCGCCAATCAGCAATTCCGAGTAGTAGCGATTTGGCAGCTTGGTATCCAGCGTGTAAGTCCCCGTCTTCCCGTCACTCGCAAAGCTCCCTTCGAGTGTCAATGTCTGGATCTTGGCCAACGCCCTACCGCCCCCCGCCGCCTTCACGTACTGCTCCACAATCTTCCCCGCCTCCTGCGCGCGAGCAGGATAGGCCCCGCCGGTGAGCATCAATGCGATGAGTATGGTGAGCAGACGTGCGCGCATGGGGTTCAACTACATAAACGCAATCCGGCGCAAAAAGTTTCCTGGAATTTGAGCCCCAAGGCGCAGCTTTATCCTGAACTTGAGCAAAAGAATGCTGCGCCCCTCGTTTGCAAGGTGCGGTTAGATTATTGCGCTTTCGGCCGCTTTGAGTATTTCTCGTAGAGGCGGAGATGCCGGTTGTCCATGGAGGTGAGTTGCCCACGGATAAAGAGGTATTTGACGTCAGTGGTCAGTTCGAGCGGGTCGCCGTTGGTCACGATGAGGTTGGCGAGCTTGCCTTGCTCAAGAGTTCCAATCTGATCGTCGAGGCCGAAAATCCGCGCGGGGTAAAGCGTGACGGCCTTGAGCGCTTCCTCATGCGGTAGGCCGTAGGCGACGGCGTTCGCGGCATTTTGTCCCAAGCGCCGCGCGAAGGAGTTATCGAAACTCGCGAAGGCGAATTTCACACCAGCAGCAGCAAGCTCCGCAGGCTGCGAAAGCAACCGATCGTAGGGATCGTCCTCATTGAGCGGAAGCGTCAGCACCGGCCGGAGGATTACGGGAACGCCTTTCGAACGGAGTAGGTCCTTAACCTTGTAAGCCTCCGAGCCGCCGGCGAGGATCATCCTCAGCCTTTGCTTGTCGCAAAACTCGACCGCGTTTCGAATCTCGCGCGAGCGATCGGCAAAGACCAACAGGGGCAGCTCGCCGCGAACGACCGGCACGAGCGCTTCGAGCTTCAGATCGCGATCGTATCTGGCGGCTGAGCCCTTTCCCATTGCCTGGGCATAGTGACGGGCGCGCTCGATCCAATCGGTGATTTCATTCACCTGTTTGTCGTATTCCAGCTTGGCCTCGCTGTACGGTTTTTCCTTCCGCGAAAAGGTGGCGAAGTCAAAAGTTTGTGTTTCGATCTCCGGCCAATTGAGCACCATCGCCGCGCTTTTCTTGATGAGCATTTCGTCGATGGTCCAGCCGGTGAGGTGAATAGCCGAGGCTTGTCCGCCAATCACGCCGCCCGAGCCGTTAGAGTCAAAGCCGCCGCTGCCAGGAACGGCAAGAACTTCCGTGATGCCCGCCGCGCGAGTGACGGGAATGTGTTCGCTCGAGGGCGATACGGCCGTGGCCGCGACGACATCCGGGTTGTAGCTTCCGGACTCGGCCGAATCGACAGTGGCGCTAACTGCGCCGATCTCCCGCAAACCCATCTGGGTAATCGAGTCGAAGATTCCCGGGTAGACCTGTAGCCCTTTTGCGTCGATCACCTGGGCCCCCGCGGGGAGGTCCAAACCGACGCCAACCGCCGCGATTTTTCCATCGCGAATGACAAGCGTGCCGTCTTCGATGGTGTTTCCTGCGAGCGTGAAAATTTTCGCGTGGGTTAGAGCGTAGGTGGTAGCGGGCTGCGATTGCGCGAATGCCAGACCAGGCAAGGCGCAGATCGCGGCGAAGATCAGGGTGATCTGGAGAATGATGGATATAGACTTCACAGCGCACCCCCGGGGAGAACGACCGCCGCCGAGTCGATGCCGCTCGATTGAAGCGGCTTGGGTTTTTCTTCCGGCTTCTTTTCTTCCGGTTTTTTCTCTTCGGATTTCTTCTCGGAGGGTTTTTGCCCCATGGGCACGGTAGCATCGGGCTTTTTCTCTTCCGGTTTCTTCTCCGCGGCTTTCTTAAATTTGTCGATGAGCGCTTTCTTTTCCTTTTCGCGCCCGGAGCGTTCGGCGATGTCGCGCTGACGGTCGAAGAAAACGCGGCCATCGATCAGTGTTTTCTGCACGATGGCGTACGCGCTCAGGGGGTCGCGATTGTAAATCGCCAAGTCGGCGTCTTTTCCGACATCAATCGTGCCAACGCGCTTGTCGATGCCGAGCTGTATCGCCGGATTCAACGTAACCATCTTCAGCGCTTCGTCATGCGAGAGGCCGCCGAACTTCATGCTCTTGGCGGCTTCCTGATTCAAGTGCGTGGCTTCTTCGGCGTCGTCGGAATTGATTGACACCACCACGCCGCGGCGGGTCATCAGCGCCGCGTTGTACGGAATCGCGTCGTAGGCTTCCACTTTATAGGCCCACCAATCGGAAAAAGTGGAAGCGCCCACTCCCGCAGCGGCCAGTTCATCGGCGACTTTATAGCCTTCGAGAACATGCTGAAAGGTACGGACTTTGAAGCCGAACTCTTTCGCAACGCGGAGGAGCATCAGGATTTCATCCTCGCGGTAGCAGTGCGAGTGAACGTAGCGCTTGCCTTCCAGCACTTCGACAAGCGGCTCGAGGCGCAGATCGCGGCGCGGCGGAATGAGATTCTTTTCACCGGCGGCGAAGCGCTTGTTGTACTCATCCCAGGTCTTCTTGTAGTCGCGCGCTTCGCTAAATGCGCGGCGAATGCTCTCTTCGACGCCCATGCGCGTGGAAGGATACCGCCGGGGCTGACCCGGGATACTGAAATTCGAACGCTTGGGATTTTCGCCGAGTGCGAACTTGATGCCGGGAAGAGCTCCTTCGAACGGAAGCTTCGCAGCAGGCTGGCCCCACCGAAGCTTGATGACTAGCGTCTGTCCGCCGATGGAATTCGCGGAACCGTGAAGAATGTTCGCCGCCGTGACTCCGCCCGCTAGATCGCGATAGATGTCGATGTCGTCCGGATTTAAGATCTCCGCCATATTCACCATCGAGGAAACGGAAACGCTGCCCTCGTTGATGCTCTCCGCGGCGATGTGCGAATGGCAGTCGATAATGCCGGGCATGACGAATTGCCCCGCGGCATCGATCACCTGAGCGTCTTTCGGGGCGTTGATGGACACGCCGACTTCGGCGATTTTGCCATCCTTAATAAGGATGGAGCCGTGCTCGATGGTTCCATGCGAAACCGTGAGGATGGCGGCGTTTCGAATCACGATGACGGCGGGCGAGTCGGGAGGCGTGGCAGCGGCCGCCAGAGGGAGGTAAAGGAAATAAATGAGGTAAAGGAGGTTAAGGAATCGGACGCGCTTTGCGTTGGTGAAGAATGCAGGTGAGCTCTTCACTGGGCACCTGCTAGCACGGCGGATGAAGCGAATGAATTGGCGGCGGGTTTGACGCCGGTAAAGTCGAGGGAAATACCGTGCACGCTGATGCTGCCCTTCAAGGAAGTTCCATCAAAAGTCCCCGAAAAAGTGACGTCCGCAGGAGATCCTTCGAGCGGAATGTTGATAGTGAAGCTGAATTTGTCCACGCTCAAGTATCCACTGATGACCGAGGCGGTGCCGCGCTTGCTGGTGAGGCTGCCGGAGATCGTGCCGTCCTTGTCCATGGCGAGGTCAGCGGTGGATTCTTCGGGACCGTCGGGCGTGGTGTAGGAAAGCTTCCATTTTCCCGTGATGTCGCCTTTCGGCGGATCCTTGGGCTTCTCCGGCTCGCGAACCTCAAATCTGCGGCCGTCGACAAAAACCAATTTGATCTTCGTTTTTTCCTCGAAGAGGTCGCCGTCGGTGACGACGAGATTGGCGATCTTCCCGTTTTCAATGGAGCCCAGGCGGTCGGCGACGCCGAAGATCTCCGCCGCCGATAGCGTCAGCGCGCGAAGAGCGGCATCCGGCGCGAGCCCCGCGTCGATCGATTTTTTCGCGGCCTTCAGGGTATCTTTCGGCGCGGTGATG
>WNFC01010196.1_pt1 | contig 10420 bp, 5 predicted proteins | sample 5400541 | NCBI WGS metagenome assembly WNFC01 (sample SAMN13153342, study PRJNA577476) | soil metagenome | isolation source: 120 cm saprolite under Douglas fir tree site 2 hole 2 replicate 1 | place: USA:California | collected 2015-04-18
CAACTACCGAGTAGCGACCCGGCGGGAGGTTTGGCAGAGAATAGATGCCGGCATCCGTCGTCGAGGTCGCTTGGGTAAGTCCAGTGTCCAAGTTTCGACCGGTAACGCTGGCTCCGCTGACTGCTCCACCATTTGGGTCGGTTACTGTGCCCTGAATGCTGCCGTTTGTAGTTTGGGCGTGAAGCGATCCTACCGACACCCAGAGAACGAGCAAACAAGCACAAATGAAACTTTTCATGGACTCTCCCCTTAAGTCAGAAACTGCCTAGGCACAGGAACTTGCCTGCAGAAAAAAGAGCCGGAACTTTGGAACCGGTCACCCCAAACAAACGGACCTACAGAATCCATGCCCCAGCGCCCTAATGGTTTTACACTAGTGCGCGCATCATGTACGTAACCGCACATTGAGAAAAGGGTGTCACACGTGAATTCATTGTGATTCACCAGAGGAAGGGCTTACTCCAATGCCTCGGAACACCGGCCCGAGCCGAAAATTCTATGGAATACCGGATTTTCTTCCCAGATCTGCAACATAGTCGGGATCCATGCTTGGATGGCGGAGGCCGACCTGCTCAAGCGCCTGAAAAACGAACGAATTCCACGCAAAGACGCGATGGTAGCCAAAAAAGGGGTGAGCTGGGTCAGTGGCGAGGTATTCCTGACTTGTCGGGAAGTCTGGAGCGATATTAAGTTCCGCCCATAAGCGGTTGGCGATGGCCATTTTTGCGCCGCTCCATCCATGATGCTCACCCGTGACATACCCGCAGATTTCGATTCGCATCCAACTGCCGCCGTTGTAATAGGTCCCGTCCATTCCGCGGTTCGCGTAGTTCAATGCAAAGGAGTCGCTGACCATAGGGTGCCAGTGCTCGTCGAAGTAGCTCCAAGCCTTCCCCTCTTTAGGAAGTCCGATCAGTATCGGCCGCACCGTGCCACCCGCTTCGGGATACGGGCAATCTTTCCTCGGCATCATGACCGGAATACCATCAAGATGGTTCACAACCATCTCGTCTGTCAGGATTTTTCTCTTGAATAACCAAAGTGAAAGATACTCCGGGAAAATCTCCGCAAATCCAATGGCATCCGCGATGTCGCGCGCCGGACGCATGAATTTTCGCTGAGGGTCGTAATAGCTCCGATAAATTTCCTCGGCATGCCCGATATGCGCTTCGAGCAGGTTTTCACTCACTCCGGGAATCTGCAATTCCTTGATTACTCTCAACAGAACGGCCAGCATCCCCTGGTTTTCGCAGATGACGGACGTGCCCTCGGGGTAGCGGATAACGTCGAGTTGCCCCATCACAAACTGCGCCCGGCAAACCCCGTTACGGCGCGCATCGTACGTTTGCAGACAGTACTCCGCCGCTTTCCGGACCTTATCCATCGGCAACTTGCTGCCGAAGCGTCGACGATTCAAGAATGCCCACAGCAGCCAGAGTGGCGTCGAATCATTCGATTTACGCTCCACATTGGCGAGATTGGGTTCCACCAGCGTGTTGATGGACCCGTCCGATCCTTGATTTTCGCTCCACAGGCCGAAAACGCGCTCGTTCAGTTCGCGGTTATGAATTCCGCTTAACGCAAAAAAGCTGTCGCGAAGGTACATCTCGCCGGCTGCGGAATACCAGATACTCGGCGCAAGGATTGGTCGGAAACTTTCGGGCCCCGCAATCCAACAAAGCATCATGAGATCTGCGTAAACTGCTTTTTCGGTTTCTCCCCCTTTAAAACCAAGACCTTCGGCCAGACAAAGCTGACTGGCAAGTCGATGACCGCGGATTGTGTCTGGTATTGTTTCGTCCGCAAACACGAATCCGGTTTTCTCCTCGCCGTGATCCATTTCCAGACGATGGTATGGTTCGAATCGAGTAGCAATGCGTTGAAGCTGCAGCCCACGCACTTCGATCTTCGCGAGACTGTCAGGTGTCTCCAGATTCAGAGCTTGCTCTGAAGGAGCAACAGAAAGGAACAGAGCACTGCCATGACCTTGCGATCCTGGAACAAAGGCCGTGGCCTGAAATTCGGACCACGCTTCTGGCGATTGGGGCAGACCATCGTTGTAAAGAGTGATGTCGTTAATTTTGTGCAATTTCTCATCCACTCTCCAAATCTCAAGTGCTACCGGAGCCGCTGAACGATACTCCATGCGCAACGATAGAACTGCGGATCCGCTAAGCGCAAAGGGAATGATCACACCGTCCTCGGTTCTTCGAGTGGACAGGACGGCCCCACCGTCCCGTTCCTCCAGAGTGACAGCGCCAATTTCTCTCCAAGAGGAAATCTCCGGTAACGGCACGGATTGCGTAGAGTGCTCTCCTGCGATCTGCTGCGTAACTTCGCCGAAAGTCTGCTGCACAAAGAAATTGCCGCTGCTGCGCTCCTCGGGTGACGAACCAGAATAAAGATTGGCATCCGGAATACGTCGTGGCGCAGGCTTCACAGGCCTGCCATCCCGGCGGACGATTCGCGTCCACTGATTGCGGTAGCCGGAGTCTGTCAACAGGCCTATGCAGAGACCATTTTTCATGCGGAATCCGGCGGCTGGAAAATATTCATGCAAAGCGCCACCTTGCCAGTCGAGTTCATCGAAACTCCACAGCTTTGCGGGACTTTCCTGCGGCTCCAACCGATTGCTCAATTGATAGAACAGCAGGAACATATCGGCTTGCCGCAGCCGGATCTTCTTTCGCACGACACGGGAAGTGATTCGCTTATAGTCCACGTGCACAAACACCGTGGTGTTTAGATTCTTGAGCTTGCACTCGCCTTCGAGGGTCACATGTGTCGCGTCGCCGGTCCACGAAGTGGCTTTCCAGTCGTCAACACAATCTTCCACGCTGCGCTCTTCGTTTTGGAACAGCACAGAAAATTCTCCGCCTTGGTTATGCCGGAGAATGGGTCGGCCGTTGAAAAGAAGAACAGCACCGTATCCGCTTGTGGCGTCGCCGCTGACCTTGAGAGTCAGCCCGTCCGTTTCAGGCGAGATTGAGGACTCGCTTCTGCGCAATGGTTCAATTTTCAGTGCAAAGCCGACGGCTAATCCGGTCGTGACTGACTTTTCGATGAAGTGGCGCCGTGAGACGAATTTGCGAGCCATACGTTTTCAATGTCCTCCGGTATTAGACAGAATATTCTGACTGCCAATCCAGCACTCACGGGAGTGTCTGAAGACTACGATTTAATTCGCGTGCTTGGAGCGTCTAGGCCTGAGTTCTCGCTCTATCATAGAAACGTCGCAAATATTCAACGGTTTCATAGAGCATGGAAAGGGTCTCACACGTGAAGTCCAGGTGATTCACTTCCGTTCGAGCTGTCGCGATCCGGCGAACTGATTGGAAAGAAGCCAGTTAAATATTTAGTTTGTGCAGACTATGTGGTAGCATCGCTGCGTTCAATCGAAAAAACTGATGGCACCCGCCTCTGCTAGAATGAGCGTTTCTCAATCACCAGCTATGGAAGGCCTCCAAACTGATGAACGTTGGCAGCTTGTCCAGCGGATTGTATGCAGTGCGCCTTTTCAAAAAAGTACGCGGCTCCGCGAACTATTGCAGTACCTCGTTGAGCAGACCTTGCACGGGAACGCTCACGAGCTAACTGAGCAACACATTGGCAACGCGCTATTCCACAAACCTTCCGACTACAGGCCCTTAGAGGATAGCTCGGTGCGGGTGCACGTTCGGCAGTTGCGCTTGAAGCTTCATGAGTACTTCAATGAAGACGGCCGTAACGAGCCGACGATTTTGGAAATACCCAAAGGCGCTTACGCTCCAGTCTTCCGAGCAGTCCACAAACTTGACCTGGCCCCCACAACCGTTGAGTCAAAGTTGCATCCAGTTTCGTTTTGGCGCCAGCGAGCGCTGCTGCCGTGGTTTTTGTGCGGAATTCTGTGCGTGGCAGTCGCCGTGTTGGGTTACAGAGTCCTTACGCGCCGGACAACCAGCAACACGTCGCGGGCTCCAATTGCCCTTTCCTGGCCTTTTTCGCAAATTTTCGACGCGCAGCATCAGACCATAGTTGTCGTAGCGGACAGCAACTACGGGATGGCGCGTATCCTTGCCAGCCAGACCGGATCTCTCGATCAATATTTGCGCCGGGAGTTCCTGCAAGGACCAGAGGTCAGCAAGATAGGTGCAACCGATTCTCGTTTGAGCGAGTACATTTCAAACTCAACGCTCACTTCATTTGCGGATGTTGCCGACGTCGTTTCGCTGATGAGAATGGCGGGCGCTTTGCAAACCCAGGTGCTGGTCCGTTACCCACGGGATTTGAGAATGCGCGACCTCGATCACAACAACTACGTTTTCATTGGCAGCCCCGGATCCAATCCCTGGGTAACGCTTCTGCAAGACAAGCTCAACTTCAGCGAGAGTGAGAGCGTTGTCGGGAAAAGTGCCAAAGTGTTTGTGAATAAGAACCCGCTTCCTGGCGAGCAGCGGCAATATGAAGGACTTCGTTGGACAGGAACGATGGGAGAAGACTACGCTACGATTTCTCTTCTTCCGAACGCGACCCACGACGGCAGCGTGCTGGCCTTACAGGGTCTGCAACAGGAAGGAACTGAAGCCGCCGGCCGGTTCCTCGCGGATGAAGAAAATCGGCGTCAGCTCATGAGTGCACTCGGAATTTCTGCCTCAGAAATTCTCACACAGAATATCTGGTTTGAGGCGCTGATTCGATCGCGGACAGTTTCTGGGGCTCCGAATTCCACAACTCTGGTCGCCGTCCGCCGAATACGCTAGGGATTTTCTGCAGAAGATTCGTGATTTCGAGATATTACGCAAAGTGAAGAACGAAACTTGTTGGCTCATCGTTTAGAAAAATCAGCAAACTCATTATCGACCCCGGTCACCGCTCGAAGCTGGAGAGTGGCCCGAGTTCCAAGTTGGCTGGTAATCGCCGCTTTCTGCTCGATCAGTTCGATTCCCGTAGCATCGCAAACGAAGAGCGATGGAGTTGAAACTTTGCTCAAAGACGCACGCGCACAAGAGAGCACGGGGAACTATGCCTCTGCAGAGCGCCTCTACAGGCAGGCTCTGGCGATTGCTCCTAAAAGCCTTGAGAGCTTGAAACGCTTGGGGATTCTGGAGCAGACGGAACTCAAGTTCGACGATTCTATTCAGCTATTCGAACAGGTGCTGGCCAGCGACCCGAGTTTTCCGCAGGTGAATTTCTTCCTTGGGGCTTCCTACTTCGGGAAAGGCGATTTTACCCGGGCCATTGAAAGCTTTGAGCGTGAGCTTAAGGCACTCAGGCCACATCCTCGCACTCATTATTATTTAGCGTTGGCATTGCAATCCTCCGGTCGCGTCGAAGAAGCGATCTCGCAACTGAACCGATCGTTTACTGAGAACCCTAAAGACTCTGACGCCTTGTACGAATTAGCACGCATCTACAAGAATGCATCTCTGCGCTCTATCGAGATGCTCAAGGCCCTGGACCCGAACTCCTTTCAACTCCATGCCTTGATGGGTGAGGTGTATGCGGATCAGGAGCGTTATTCGGAAGCCATCGAAGAATACCAAGCGGCTCTCCTCAAACGTCCGGAGGCTGCGGGGATGCACTTTGTCATCGGAGTGGCGTATTGGGCGCAACGCCAGATGGAGCCCGCCGAGAAAGCCTTTAAGGATGCGTATAAGGAAAATCCGAATGACGCGATGACGAATTTGTATCTGGGCGACATTGCCGTACGGTACCAACGCTTCTCCGACGCTTTACCATTCCTGGTGGTCGCGCAACAAGCGCAACCCAACATGCCACAAGTGCACGTTCTCCTCGGGCAATGCTATCAAAGCCAAAAAGAACTTCAGAAAGCAAAAGACGAATTCCTGGCGGCGATCAACGCCGATCCCGGGGCAGCGCAACCGCACTACCTGCTGGCCAGAGTCTACCGTGAATTGCACGATATGCGGGCAAGTGCTGGCGAACTTTCCGAGTTTGAACGTCTTTCTAAAATGGAGAAAGAGAAATCCACACCACACACTCCCCAGAACTAGAATGAAAGCGTCAAATTGTCGCATGCGGAACTCAATCATGAGTCTGAACTCTATGGCTTCCGGTCATACCTCGCTTCGCTTCCGGATTTTGTCATCGCTGCTTGTTCTCCTCCTGGCCCCGGCCTCGCAGGTGGCAGGGCAAACCGTGCCATCACCCACCGCGAAAAATTCGGCAATCGAGTCTCATTTCAGCGCAGCCCAGAAGGCCCAACAAGATAAGGACTACGCCACAGCGGAGCGGGAATACCGTGCTGTGCTTACCCTGGCCCCTGATTTCGCCGAAGTCCATATGAATCTCGGATTGGTCTATCAGCTCCAAGCTCGTTCTACTGAAGCGATGGCGGAATTCCGTCGCGCACTCAAAGTCAAACCGGGACTTACCGGGGCCAATTTTTTCCTTGGCGTGGACTACTGTAAGTTGGGCGATGGTGCCACGGCTATCCCTTATCTCAAGGCAGCCCTTCAGGCAGAACCTGGGAGATCGGATACCTGGCTCTGGCTGGCAACGGCGCAAGAGATCTCCGGCGAGTTACAAGCCGAAGTCGCCACACTGCAGCGGGCGCTAGAGCTTCAACCGAAAAACGTGGATGCTTTCTATCTGTTAGGAAGTGCCTACGAGCGGCTAGGGAAACAGGAGGTAGCGCACCTGCAAAAAGTCGCTCCAGGCTCATCGCGCAGCGAACAGCTGCTCGCAGAAAGCTATGCCGCCAGTAGCGAGTGGCCTTCCGCTGTCATTCATTTTCAGAATGCTCTGACGGCTTCGCCGAATCGCGCCGGTTTGCAGGCTGAGCTGGGTGAAGTTCTCCTTCGTGCAGGCAAAGTGAACCAGGCCATTCGAGAGTTTGACGAAGAGTTGCGCCGCAGTCCTGGTAACTTGCGTGCTCTGGTGCGGCGCGGCGAAGCAATGTTGATTCAAGACAATGTGGATGCCGCTCTTCGGGATTGGGAGGTATCGTTGGGCATCGATGTCGAACAAACCGAGAGGATTCTGGGTCTTCGCGAAACAGGATTCGGCGATTCTGCTCTCGAGCAACTCGCCGATTCTACCCGCGAGAAAATCCAGAAACTCGCGAAACAATTGCAAACTCGGAATTCCCCGGCGGCGCACTTGGCTCTTGCGTTTCTCGCCCAGCAGAACGGGAATTTAGCTCAGGCAATGGCGGAGTCCAGCCTTGCAGCCTTCTCCTCCAGGAAAGGCGCTCCCGACGGGAACTGCACGGAAGCGGAGGTCAGCTTGGCACTCCAGCGCGAGGAGTTTTCCAAGATTGTGCCCTGCGCGGACGAAGTTCTCACTTCACGAACTTCCCCTGAGCTTCGCATTCGGGTGGCGAGCGCGTTGTTGGAAGCCGGACAGTCTGACGTGGCTCTCGAGGCTCTTGAAAGATTGCCAGCAACAGATAGAGTATCGGCTGAAGCGGCCTACTGGCGTGCACGTTGCTACGAAAGGCTGGCGACGACAACCTATCTCCGGCTGTACCAGGCAGACCCAGATTCATATCGCCTGCATCAACTGATGGGCGATCTTGAGGCCGCGAGAGGAGATGACGCAAAGGCCATCGAAGAATACCGCGCCGCCATCGCCTTGAAGCCAGCTTCTCCGAATCTCCATTACAGCCTGGGCCACCTACTGTGGAAGGACCTCAAAGTTTCCGAAGCACGCGTTGAACTCCAGGCCGAACTTGCGATGAACCCGCGGCACGCGGGTGCGTTAAACGACCTGGGAAATACTTACCTGCTCGAACATCAACCAAATACGGCCTTGCCATACCTTCGGAGGGCGCTTGCCGCTAATCCCGGCAGTCCCGATATACACCGTGATTTGGGCACCGCATACTCCGAGCTACGCGACTATCGCAAAGCGAAAGAGTACCTTGAGCTCGCCATATCGACTGATCACGATGGATCGGTTCACTACAAGCTGGCGAGGGTTTACCAAGCCCTGGGCGAGAAAGAGAAAGCTTCCCGTGAATTCGCTCTCTCCACTGCCCTGAACCGTGAATCGCATGACAAGCTCGAAAAGCAAACCGAACGCTTGGGCGAAGTGACAAAGTCCGCCCAAGATCCGTAGCATGAAATACTTCCTGATCCTCGTGCTCTGTCCTTACTTCGTTGTGGACTATGTGTCTGTAAAGTCTCCGAGCCTGGCTGCGGACCAAGTTTCTAAACAAAGCGACGCATTTCAGAGAGGTCTCGCGGCGCTAAAGGACAATCGGCCTGAGGATGCCCTCGTAGAGTTCACGGCCGCGGAGCGCGAGTATCCTGATAATGCCCGCGTTCGCAGCTTTCGCGGAATCTTGCTGGCACAGATCGGCAAAAAAGCCGAGGCCGCCGCCGAGTATCAGGAAGCGATTCGGCTCGATCCATTTCTGGAAGATGCCTATCGCAATCTGGGATTTCTCCGATGGACCGAACAGCAACTTGCGTCGGCCCGCGATGCGTTGCAAAATGCCATAAAGCTATCCCCCGATGACTCATTTGCCCACTACTATCTTGGCCGCGTGGAACTGGATGCACAGCGATACGAACAAGCTTTCTTTGAACTGGAGCTGTCTCGTCAGCCGCTGCCCGCAGGCGCCGGATTCTTAATCCAAGCCGCGACGGGATACATTGCCGTGGGGCGCCTCGAAAATGCGCGCCAATCCCTCGAGCAACTCACGAACATGTCGCTGAGTGACGCGCAATCTCTCCAAGTGGCTTCCTTGCTCCTATCCATCCACGAGAACGACCGCGCGGTCAACGTCATGCAGAAATTGAACAAACGTCACTCCCCAGCTCAGTCAACCTGGGCGCAATTTGACTTGGCTCTCGCCTACTTGCTCGCCGGGAACTACGACAGGGCGGCCCAACAAGCTCTCGTTTACTTAGAAGGCGTGCGCCCGGCAGCCTCAGAGTCTCCGGAAGGGGCGCAAGCTTGGTCTTTGATTGGCATCGCCTATGCGCACCTGAACCAGGGCGAGCAGTCCATCAACGCCCTACGTCAGGCTGCGGCATTTGCACCCGGTGAAGAGGAATACTTGCTCAACCTGACGCGAGAGTTGATGGAACTCAACCGCTATCCCGAAGCTGTCACCGCAGTTCAGAGTGGGCTCGCCACGAATCCAAGATCTTACGCTTTGCATTTACGGTTAGGCGCGGCCTACTTGGCCGCTGGCCGTTATGTACGAGCGGAAAGTGTGTTTCGCGACCTTGTGACGGCGGGTGATCCGCTTCCGACCGGGTACATCGGACTGGCACAGGTGTTGCTTAGAACCGGCCGCGCCGAGGAAGCTTCGGCAGTGCTCGCCGAGGCGGAGAAAAAGTTAGGCCATAAATTTCTGATCAGCTATTTTCGTGGGCTGGCCCTTGCTCGTGCGGCGAAGCCTGCTGAAGCCTTATCCGCTTTTCAACAAGCTGTTCAATTGGATCCGAATAACGCCGAAGCCCACTTGAATTTTGGAAAGTCTCAATTCACTCTGGGCCACGTGAATGAAGCGATTGCCGAACTCCAGGAAGCGCTTCGCCTCGCTCCTGCCAACCCGCAGGCCAAGCGACTTCTAAGCCAAGCTTATCGCCGTGCCGGTGACGCAAAAAATGCGGCGAAATACGCAGAAGCATCAACGGAAACGCCTGTCGCCCCAGTTGCTGAGCTGATTGGTGACTTCTTCGTCCCACCGTGGCAAGTTCCTTGACCAAGCCGAAACCACAACCTACTCTTGAGCGGCAAAAATACTTCCAAATGCCGTTTACGCTGTTTAAGTTTTTTCCTCGGAGGTTATATCTGCGAATCATCTGATCTTGCCTTATGGAATTCACGGATCGATTTAACGAGCGCGAGGTGAGTGCTTGCAGAGATCAAATTCGGGAATCCAGAGAGCGCTCCTCCAAAAAATATTGCTTTGGCCCGCTACGCTGATTCTGCTCTTCATCGGCCCCGTGCCCGCTCAGACGGCAACTCAGAAAGTCGACGACAATGCGAGCATCGCAAATTTCGTGGACATCGCAGAAAAAGCAGGGCTGACGGCCGTGAATGTGTTTGGCGGTTTCAATACCAAGAAATACATCATTGAGACCACAGGGACGGGCGTGGCCGTCTTTGACTACGACAATGACGGCTGGCCGGATATCTTCATCGTGAATGGAACCACGCTGGAAGGGTTTCCCGCCGACCAGGCTCCCACCAACCATCTTTATCACAACAATCACGACGGCACGTTCACGGATGTCACCGCGAAAGCCGGCCTTGTTGCCACGGGATGGGGCCAGGGAGTTTGCACCGGGGACTACGACAATGATGGTTGGGAAGATCTGTACGTAACGTATTACGGGAAGAACCGTCTCTATCATAATGACCACGGTGTTTTCACTGAAGTGGCCGAAAAGGCGGGCGTAGCAGGATCAGGAAAGGCTTGGGGGACCGGATGTGCTTTCGTTGATTACAACCGTGACGG
>WNFC01012479.1_pt1 | contig 10420 bp, 11 predicted proteins | sample 5400541 | NCBI WGS metagenome assembly WNFC01 (sample SAMN13153342, study PRJNA577476) | soil metagenome | isolation source: 120 cm saprolite under Douglas fir tree site 2 hole 2 replicate 1 | place: USA:California | collected 2015-04-18
TAGCCATCCGGCATGCTCATCGGTTCGCGCCAGGGGACGCGCTCTCTTGTACGCGCGAGCCATGCTGTCTGACGAGGCCCCCATCGTCGCAAGCGCCGGACGTCGGGTGCGGCTGGAGGGTATAAGCGCCTGGACGGCAGCGACAAGAATCCGACGGTGGCCACCGGGAGTGATAAAGGAGGAGATCTGGCCCCGATCGGCCCACCGCCGCAGCGTGTTCGGAGCAACGCCGAGGGTGCGGCTGGCCTGCCCCAGCGTCAGCCAGCGGCTTTCGCCTGACAGCCGGCGGCTGGCCCTATCGTTTCTAGCCAAAACTACATAAATCTACTATGTGATGAACGTCCGGAGGCGACTAGGAGCTTGCGCCGATCACGTCGAGCTGACTGAACCTCGAGTCAGTCTGCCTTTCGCCTGGTCGCCATGCGATCGGACGAACGAACATCGGGCCGTCAAAGGCAAACGTGTGGAACTCGCCGTTCTCGCCACAAGCATCAACGCCTGTCTCAGCGATCTCGTCTACAAAACGTTCGTCCACGATCCTTCCCAGCCACGACCCGTCAAGCCGCGTGTGGTCCACGCACGTCACCACCGCGCGGCCGCCTATCCTGACGAACTCCTTCAGAAGGTCTACAGACTGCTCCCCCCAGATTGGCTCAACGTGCTCCAGCCCGGCGGCCGAGACGCGTTCTTCGTACCACGCACGCACGTCGGCGAGATGGATATCGCCGAACACGACACCTTTGACGCCCAGATCATTCAGCCTTCCAAGCTCGAAAACGAGCTGTGCTTCCATCTCGGGCCAGGTCGTACCAATCCCGTGCCACGCCACCGCACCGACGGCGTTCGCTTGATCTGAAATGACGGAGCTACGGGTGCCATGAAACCGCACCCTATTGGTCGAACGGTCGTAGAAGGTGAGCAGCCTGTTCACCTCGACGCCGGCGTTGCGGGCCCGATGGAGCGCCAGTGCACTGTCCTTGCCCCCCGACCACATCAACGCATAGCCACCGCGCTTCACGAGAACCCAGTTATACCGTTCAGTGGACGTCGGAGTGACGGTCTTCGTCCGGATGCCCTGCGTCGTGCAGGAGCTCAGGTGCGCCGACGGCAGCGGCAAGCGTGGCCGACTTCATCAAGCCAATGAACGAGTTCAACAGCGGTGGCACGATGAACGGGATCGTCTGCGGAATGATCACGAACCGCGACACCTGCAATGGCGATAGGCCGATGCTCAGTCCGGCATCTCGCTGGGTGTGCGCCACCGTCAGGAAACCGGCGCGATAGTACTCGGCGCTGAACACTGCGTCGGAGACACCCAGGCCCACGATCGCGGCAGTCAGCGAGTCAACGTTGATCCCGATCGTGCTCAGGCCAAAAAAGACGATATACAGGACAACGAGCTGCGGCACCGCGCGAATGACCTCGATTGAACCGACAGTGGGCAGCGAGAGCAATGGGGTTCGCGAGTCCCGGGCGAGGGCGAGTACGAGACCAAGCACGGCAGAGACCACCCACGCCCCAACGCTGATCTCGATGGTCACCAAGGCACCTGGAAGGATGTAAGGCACCATGTCCCCAATCGTGTTCATTGGACTCCAGCCTTCACATCAACCAGCTTTCATATCCGCAACCGCGCTCACGCGCCGCATCGCTCTTTCCTCATCCGTTCGCGGCCGGATGCCGAGCTTGCGCGCGACAGCGATCTCGATCAGGCGCGAAGCCTGGGAAAGCGGCAGAACCAGCACCAGGTACAGCAGCGCTACCAGTCCGTAAACCTGGATGGGCTTGAACGTCTCGGCGATCAGCTGATTCGCGACAAGAGTGATCTCACTCACAGCGATCAGGGAGACCAGCGAGCTGTCCTTGATCGTCGCGATTGCCATGTTGAGCGTTACTGGTATTGCCGGCGGCAGGGCCTGGGGCAGGATCACGTGACGCACTGTTGACAGCCAACCGAGCCCGACGCTCGACGCGGCGTCCCATTGCGAGCGCCGAATTGATTCGAGCGATCCCCTGTAGAGCTCGGCCAAATACGCCGACTCGATGACCGTCAGTACTCCAACCGCAGTGCCGAACGGGGTGATTCCCAGACTGGTCAGCTGGGCACCGAGTCCGTAGTAGACGGAGATTGCGAGCGCGAGGATCGGAATGCTTCTGAACACGTCCACGTAAATGTGGGCAATGAAACGCAGCGGAGTCCACGGGCTGATGCTCATCAGGGCGATGAGGCTCGACAGGATGACCGACAGGACGAGGGTCGCAGCGGCCAGCTCGATCGTGACCACGAGACCGGCCGCCAGGATCGCCAGCCAGCCGGCCAGCTCGCTCATGGCCCCTCTATATAAGGAAATGCCGGCTGCCCGTGATTTGGTCGGGCAGCCGGCTCCCCCCCGAGGTTTGTATCAGCAGGCTTCGGCTGGGGTCATTAGTGGCGGTGAGTTCTGAGGCGTGCCCGCCGGCGCTCCATCCTGCGCGAGAATGGTCTTCCACTTACCACTGGCTTCAAGGTTGTCCCGCTCGAGGTTCATCGCGTTGGCCAGGGCCTTCTCATTGCAGCTGACAATCCAGTAGGACTGGTTCGCGATGATGTCGGCCGGGATGCCGAAGTCGCCGCCAGCAACTGGGTGCAACGCGACGTCCGGCGACAGGCTGAGCGGTGCATTGAAGTAGTTCAGGTCCGCGTCCAGGTAGGCCTCGGCCTGGCCGTTCTTGAAGGCAGTCGCTGCGTCTGCCTGGGTGGTGTACAGCTGCAAGTCCGAGCCGAAGAACTTCTGGAAATAGGGCGTCCAGACGTAACCGGTCACCGTTGCCACCTTGTGTCCCTGCAGGCTCGAGGGACCGCTGTACGAGAATGACTTCTTCGTGAATACAACCAGGCTCTCGAGGTCCACCGGGTACGTGTAGTAGTAAGTCTTGGCGCGGTTGGGGTTGTAGTAAACGGGGGCGCCGATATCGGCCTTGCCTTGCTGAACTGCCAGCAGCGAAGACGAGAAGGTCGTCTGGAACAGCTTGACTTGCAGGCCGAAGTCCTGGGCGAACGCGTTCGCCCACCCTCCAGACAGGCCGCCGATTTCGTCGGCACCTGGACCAACCTTGATCAGTGGGAGGGCGGATCCGTAGGTGGCGATAGTCAAGACCCCTGGCGTGATTGTCTTGATCATTCCCTGAATGGTGCTCGAGGACGTGGTCCCAGGGCTTGAGCTGCCGCACGCGATGGTCGCCACCACGAGTACCACGCCGAGGGCCAGCCGTAACTCCGTTCGCTTCATTCGTCGGACCTCCCGTTCGCGCGTCCAGATTTCGAGAAATGGGCTCGGCAGCTATCGATAATCGATTATCGGTAGACTATAACACCGTTCCGATTTGAGAGCAGACCCAGACGTCCTGTCGTTCCTCAGCCGCCCCCGCGCCTGGGAGGAAGCCGTCCAGTTGCTGCGAAGCAAGATCCTCAGTGAAGACTTGCCGCCAGGCACTCGCCTGGTTGAGGCTGCCTACGCCAAGCGCCTTGGGATCAGCCAGGGCACCTTTCGCGAGGCTCTGGCCCGCCTCGAGCACGAAGGTCTGGTCATATCAGTCCCCCGCCGCGGCACATATGTAGCCGCACTGCCGGTCGACACGGTGAACCAGCTTTACGAGCTGCGCGAGCTGGTCGAGCCGCTTGCGGTGCGCCTGGCGATGAAGAACTTGAAGAAGGGCGACATCGATTACCTGGAGCATCAGATCGGCCGGCTCGCATCACGAGTGACTTCGGAGCGAGTCGACGCCGACATGGCCTTCCACCGGCGCCTGTACGAGCTGACGGCCTTTCCCCCGCTTCAAAACCTGTGGCCGCAAATCGAGATCCTGACCCGAAAGATCCTGTCGATGGCTCGTCGACTGGGCTCGGTTGAGAACACTCAGCACAACCACCAGTCGATCATGAGGGCACTCGTCAAGGGCGATGAGGATGCGCTCGAGCGAGCCATACGGGCCCATATGCAGCAAACGACTGCGCTCTTCGAAGGTCGAATTCAGGAGGGTCAAATCCCGAAGGTCACAGTGCGGCGACCCAGGAGTGCCGGGTGAAAAGAACCGTGATCAGTGACGGTGGAAAGTACGCGGCGGCAGTTCGCGCCGACCGCACCGGGCTTCTGGAGATCTCTGGCTTCGCGGCGTACGACGGGAGCGGCCACGAGGTCTTCCCCGGGGATCTCCTGAGCCAGACGCGCTATGTGCTTTCGGAACTCATAGCGCCAATTCTCAACGAGGCCGGCGGCGGCATGGACACAATGTGCCGGCTTTCAGTTTTCACGACGGACATCCGGCAGTGGCCCCCCGTGTGGGATCAGGTGCAACTACTGATTGGCGCTCCACCGGCGATGACGGTGGTCGAGATTCCCAGTCTGGTTGGGAAGATCGCCATGGTGGAGCTCGAGATCACGGCTGCCACCAACGGCAAGAGCCAGGTTCGCGAGGAGGTACGAGGAGTGGATCGAGGTGCAAAGCCGGTCCTACCAAAATCAATGGCGGGACGCGACTGGGAGCTGCATGCGGCCGCGTTTCAACTCGGCCAGGGGGACCTGGTGTTCCTATCGGGGCTCGGCCCAACCGACGGTGACGGCAACACCATCGGCGCCGGCGACGCCGGCGCGCAGACGCGGCAGATCATCAGTTCGATCAGTGCAATCCTTCGCGAGGCAGGCGGCTCTCTGGATGATGTCATTCGCGTGCGCGTCTTTGCCACCGACATGAAGAACCGGCCGGCCATCAACGCCGAACGGATGAAGGCGTTCAAGAAGCCGCGCGCTGTCAGTACGTTCGTTCAAGTCAGCGGGCTGGAAAAGGATGATTGGCTGGTCGCGATCGAGGCGACTGCATTCATTCCCAAGCTCGACCACTGATTCGCCTGGCGCAAGGGGGTAGGCAGATGTTGAAAGTCCTGGTCACCGACACCGACATGCCCTCCTTCGAGATCGAGGAAGGCATCCTCCGCCCGCTTGGTGCCGAGATCCGTCTAGCGCCCTCGTCCGATGAGGAAACGCTGGCGGCCGAGGCAAGCGACTCTGCGGCCATCATGGCCGGCTATGCGCCAGTTCGCGAGCGGGTAGTCGCGGCCGCAGCCCAAGGCGGTTGCCGCGCGATCGTTCGCTACGGGATCGGATACGACAATGTCGACATCGCAGCCGCCGAGCGATTTGGGATTCCGGTCGCGAATGTGCCCGATTACTGCTCGGACGAGGTTGCCGATCACACGATGGCGCTGCTCCTTGCGCACGCCCGCCGCATCGTTGAGGCCAACGACACGGTGCGTGCGCGAAGCTGGGACATACCAAAAGATCGGGTGCCACGTCTTGCTGGGCGGCGGCTGGGACTCCTTGGCTTCGGGCGCATCGCCCGGCGCGTGGCCACTCGCGCGCTGACGTTCGGCCTACGGGTCGACGCCTATGATCCGATCGCTCCGATTGACCTGGCCGGCGTTTCGGCTGTGAAGAGTCCCGCGGATATCTACGAAACTGCCGATTACATCTCTATCCACGTTCCACTCAATGCTCAGACCAGGCACATCATCGACAAGACGGCGCTCAAGGCGATGCGACGCCAGCCGCTTCTCATCAATACAGCGCGCGGGGGGCTAATCGATCTGGACGCCGTTACCGAGGCCCTCGGCTCCGGGCAACTCGGCGGCGTGGCGCTGGACGTTTTCGAAACTGAGCCACTGCCTGAGAACCATCCCCTTCGCTCCGCGCCGGCGGCCATCCTTACGCCGCACATGTCGTACTACTCGAACGAATCCGAGCCCGATCTGATCCGGCGTGTGGCCGAAGAAGTTGCACGAGCGCTGCGCGGCGAGCCGCTATTGAATCCGCTCACGAAGATTCGCGTCGCTGTCCGCGCTTGAAGCTGGACCTGCTGGTCAAGGGCGGTCGCGTTCTCGACCCCGGCCAGGGCCTCGATGGTGACCTGGACATTGGCGTTCGCAACGGACGAATCGCGGCAATCTCACCGGATCTCGCAACTGAGGGACCGCGCCCACGCATTGTCGATGCGTCGGGGGCGTTGGTAGTACCCGGGTTGATCGACATTCACGCGCACGTGTACACAGGAGTTAGCCCGCTCACCGTCCCTGCGGATGAGATGTGCGCGCAGTCAGGAGTCACCACTGTTGTGAGCGCGGGTGACGCGGGCGCCCACACCATCGAAGGCTTTCGACAGCTGATCGTGAACCAGTCGCGCACCAGAGTGCTTTGCTTCCTGCACATCTCGTCTATTGGGCTCGCCTCGTTTCCCATTGGCGAGAGCGTTGTGGAAGGCCTGCTCGACGTCGCCGCCGCCGAGGATGCTGTCGCTCGGTTTCCCGATCTGATCGTGGGCATAAAGGTGAGACAGGGCGGCATCGGAGTAACAGGCGGCAACGGGCTTGAACCCCTTCGCCGCGCGGTTCAGGTCGGCAAGGCAGCCGGGCTGCCGGTGATGGTGCACATCACCGATTCGGATTCGCCAATCGCTGATTTGCTCGCGCTCCTCAACAGAGGCGACATCGTGACCCACTGCTTCACCGGTTCAGCGCATGGCTTGCGCGAGGGAGACCGGATAAGCGATTCAGCATTGGCGGCGCGGAAACGCGGCGTCTTGTTCGATGTCGGTCACGGCGCCGGCAGCTTCGACTTCGAGGTCGCCGCCGCTGCCGCCGACGCTGGCTTCTGGCCCGACACGATCAGCACCGACCTGCACAGCATCAGCGCGCCGATCGCCAAGAGCCTGCCGTCCGTGATGTCGAAGATGCTGGCTGTAGGGATGCCAGTGGAGGACGTCTTAGCCGCGACCACAAAAACCGCGGCTCATGCAATCGGTCGAGACGACAGGATCGGCAGCCTCGCACTCGGTGGCGTCGCCGACATAGCCGTTCTGGACGTGAGCAGTGGAGACTTCCTGCTCTCGGACACGTTCGGCCACACTCGAAATGCGGACCGGCAAATCTCCGCACGCGCCACCATCCGCGCTGGAGTGGTGTGGGGCGCCCCGGCCCATCCGGGCATTGGCACTGCTGTGCTCGACAGGTAGAGGCGGAGGTCATTGATGTCGAATCTGCTGTTCGGGGTCCGTCTGCCGTGCGCCGGTGTGCTCGCCAGTCCTCAGGCGATGGTGCGAGTGGCCAGGGAAGCCGAGGCGCTGGGATATGACTCTGTGTGGGTCCACGACTACCTGATCTGGACGCAAAGGCTGGACCGCGAGCACCTCTCGTGCGGGTCGCGGGAAGCCGTGGAGAAGGCGGGTGACAACTACCCCCCGATGTTCTTCGAGTCGCTGACGAACCTCGCCTTCATCGCCGGAGCAACTGAGCGAATTCGGTTGGGCACCGCGGTGCTCGTGCTGCCCTACCGAAACGTGGTGGTCACGGCGAAGCAGCTGGCATGCATTGACGTCCTGAGCGGCGGCCGCCTCGAGCTGGGCATTGGGCAGGGTTCCGCTAAGAGCACCCTGAACGAGGACTTTGAGGTACTCGGGATTCCGCGCGGCGAGAAGATTCGCCGCACGCGCGAAACATTCGAAGCCATGCGAGCGATCTGGACCGAGGACGCCCCATCATTCAACGGTGAGTTCATCAAGTTTCCAGCGGCGACGATCTATCCGAAGCCGGTCCAGAAGCCGCATCCACGAGTCTGGATTGGTGGCTCCACCGACAAGTCGCTGGACATGGTGGCCGATTACGCCGGCGGATGGATCACATCTGCGATTCCGCCCGATCGGATGCCTGCGGCCATCGCTGATGTTCACGAGCGGATGAGCCGGCGCGGCCGCCTAACGTCGGAGCTGACGGTTGCCACAGAGATCGAAGTCTCGGTGGCGGCCAGCCTGGCTGAAGCGCGGCGATCAGCCGCATCGACGTTGCTCACCTTGTATGAGCACTACTCTGGCGTACCCGCACACGCCGACCTGGCGAAGGCCGACCCGGACTCGGACCTTTTGACCCAGGCGTGGGCGACTTCGCTTGTTGGAACGGTAAGTGACATCAGGGATGAAGTGCGTCGCTACGCCGACGCGGGCTGCGGCGCTTTCGAGCTGAAGTTCATCTACCACGACATCGACCATCTGAGCGCGCAGATGCGGCAGTTCGCCGACGGCGTGATAGCGCACATGCGCTGAGAGGAGTACGAACACTTGATTCTTCTGCATTACACAACCGCGGCCGGTCCCAAGCTGGCAATTCGCCACGGTGACTCCTTCGTGGAGGCGGGCATAAGCCTCGACGAAGTCTTTGCGGGTCATAAGCCGGCGGCCGGAGGCCGTCCGATAGCTGCCGACTCGCTTCGATTCGCTCCATGCGTGCCGCATCCTGGAAAGGTCGTCTGCATCGGGCTCAACTACCGACGCCACGCGGCCGAGTCAGGCGCCACGCCGCCCGAGAAGCCGATCATCTTCTCCAAAATGCGAAACGCCGTCGCCGCGTGCAACGAAGACATCCCTCTTCCCGATGTCGCCGTCCAGTACGACTATGAAGCCGAGCTGGTGGTGGTCATCGGACGCACGGCCCGAAACGTAGCTGAAGGCAAGGCGATGGACTACGTCTGGGGCTTCTGCAATGGCAATGACTTAAGCGCTCGAGACCTGCAAACGCAGAGCAGCCAGTGGCTTCTGGGCAAGTCACTGGATCACTTCGGGCCGATTGGTCCATGGATAGTGAGCCAGGACGAGGCCGGCAATCCTGCACGGATGTCGATACGCTGCTCGGTCAACGGGGAGGTCCGTCAGTCGTCCAGCGCGGGCGACATGATATTCAGCGTGCCTGAACTGGTCAGCTTCATCAGCCGCCATTTCACGCTGGACCCAGGAGATGTCATCTTCACTGGCACCCCTGAGGGAGTCGCTGACGGCCGGCCCGACCATCCATGGCTGAAGCCTGGCGATGAGGTCGTCGTCGAAGTCGGACCGCTGGGCCGGCTGGTGAATCGGATGGTTAAAGCTTCCTGAGATTTGATGCCTGAGCAGGTCCTGGCGGCCAAGGCCCTTGTCAAGAACTTCGGTCAGAGCCTCGTCCTCGCTGACGTCGATTTCTCGGTTGCGAAGGGTGAGACGGTATGCATCCTCGGCCCAAGTGGCTCTGGCAAGACAACGTTGCTGAGATGCCTGAATCTGCTGGTCGAGCCAACGAGCGGCCAGTTGTACTTTCGCGGCGATCTGCTCGGAGAGTGGCCCGGCAACCACAAACGGATCAACCTCACCCAGTACCGCACGCGCGTGTCGATGGTCTTTCAGCAGTTCGAGCTGTTCCCCCATCTGACTGCCTCCGAGAACGTGAGCCTCGGACCCCGCCAGGTGCTGCGCCTTTCGAGGGCCGCCGCGGAAGAGCGAGCGATCTCGCTCCTGGACCGCGTCGGTTTGAAAGCGTTTGCTCGAGCTCGGCCAAGGACGCTGTCGGGCGGCCAACAGCAGAGAGTTGCCATCGCTCGAGCGCTCGCCATGAAGCCGGACGTGATCCTGTTCGACGAGCCGACATCCGCCCTCGACTGGGAGATGGTGGGCGAGGTGCTCGACATCATGGCGGACCTGGCCGATCAGGGCATGACCATGGTTGTCGTCACGCATGAGCTCGAATTTGCGCGCAATTGCGCTGACCGCGTGGTGGTGATGGAAAAGGGACGGATCATCGAGGAGGGGCCGGCGACGACGATGTTCGAATCGCCCAACCTGTCGCGAACGCGCGAGATCTTGGGCGTGAATGGTGGATCGCGCACTCGGCGCGTCAGAAAGTCGAACCAGCCGTAAGCACTTGAAATGGCCGTCATACCGCTGGCGGCTGGTGCTTGTCGGCGCAGTCATCAGCGCATTGGTCGGTGGGTCGACCTTCTACGGCTTGGGAGCCTTCTTCAGCCCGCTTCAATCTGAGTTCAACTGGTCGTTTTCGGTCCTGTCCGGAGCCTTTGCGGTCCAGTACGCGGTTTCGGGTGTTGCCACCTTGATCTTCGGCTGGTTCTTCGATCGGATCCATCCGGCGTATCTGGCGGTCATCGGAATCCTGGTCACCGGCATGTCGTTTGCGGCGCTATCCCAGATCGATTCAACAACGGGGCTGTATCTGGCGTTTGCAGCCATGGGGATTGGTAGCTCTGCCGCGACGTTTTTGCTCTTCAACTCGCTTATCGCGCTGTGGTTCCATCGTTCGCTTGGACTTGCGCTTGCTGTCGTTCAGACCGGTTACGCGATCGGCGGACTGACTGCGGCGGGATTCGTGAACTCGATAGGGTCGGTTGGCTGGCGGACGACATCGCTGGTCGCCGGCGCGGCGATTGCGGTGATCGGGCTACCTCTCTGCCCGCTGATCCGCCGCCCGGCTTCGCACTCGAACACAGCTGATAGCCGTGTGGACGGCTCTGGCGTCGCGGCAACCCTGAGGCTGAGTTCCTTCTGGGTGATCCTGACAGTGATCGCGATTTCGAGCGCA